>Ga0247841_10002524_pt1 | contig 36273 bp, 26 predicted proteins | sample LaCruzMarch2015__2_FD_192410 | JGI IMG/M metagenome (GOLD analysis project Ga0247841, IMG submission 192410) | Freshwater microbial communities from meromictic Lake La Cruz, Castile-La Mancha, Spain - LaCruzMarch2015_18m | ecosystem: Environmental > Aquatic > Freshwater > Lake | place: Spain... | reverse complement strand
GTGTCAACATTCCCCCTTAGCAAACTAATCTTTACCCACAAGTCTATAAACCATTGTGGATAGAGGATTTATAACCCCCTTTTAGCTAAAAGGGGGAAGGGGGAATTTGATTAAATAAGTCATATATCTGAATGAATTTACCAAAGGTATTTTGGTATATCATCAATAACGCCATTGATATTTTTGAGTATCTATTGATCCGAAAACCTTAATCAAATCCCCCTTTTTCCCCCTTTAGCTAAAGGGGGATAAGTCAACTTTCACATAACCCCCTTTGATTTGTGGGTAAAGATTAGCTTAGCAAAGGGGGTTCGGGGGTTGTGAAAAACGTTGAAATACTATGTCAAAATGGTATTTTTAACGATTACAATAATGAAATATTTTAAATTTTCAAAATATCAGAAACGCTGGCTCAATCCTAATCGGATATCACCTTTTTGTAAATCTGTATCAGCAAATTTGATACCTTGAGATGACGATTGAAGTCCAAAGGAATCGGATGTTTTTTGAGTTTCAGATTGAATAAGATTATATGCGTCAAGGAGTGAGATGAGAACCGCACTAATCGCCAATCCAACCCCGACCCTTGAAGTTATCATGCTCTGTTGGCGTTTCTGATCATAATCGCTAATGAACTTATCCATATCAGATTGAATAGCGGAGTGCATATATTTATCATAAATTTCATTCGCCTGCCCGTGTGTTACTATTCCGGTAGCGCTGGCTCCCAATCCCGAAACAAATAGCAAGCACGTTAAAAACCTTGAACCATCAAGAGCATAAGCCGATCCAACGTTGTTGAATATAAGTAATGAAGTAATCAAGATTGTTGTAAATAGGATTTTTATTATACGATTCATGTGTCAATGCCTTTCCAAAATGATAAGCAATTTTCAAGCAAGTTTAAAATGGTGTTAAATTTTTAGGAATAGAACGCGGATAAACGCGGATCAGGCGGATTTGCGCGGATCGAAAAAAAATAAAGAAAAATCCGCGAAAATCCGTTTAATCCGCGTCATCTGCGTTCTATTTTCTAAAGCTTAAAATGGTTTATTAAAGTCGCTTAACTTTTTCAGTTGTGTTTTCTTCTTCGTTTATGATGCCTTGCAATAATCAGAATCATACAAAATACTGATCCGCTAATATCAGCAATCCAATCGTGTATATCGGGAGTTCTTTTTGTTAAGTGCTGGTATGTCTCATCTATTGCTCCAAGTATGCCAGCACAGATGACAACGGGTATTATTGCCCACCAGATTGATACTTTGGTAGTCTTATGTATCAACTTGAATAACAAAAAGCTAAATATTGCATATTCCGTAAAATGAACAAATTTATCAATAGGTATCTGTGTTTCTATATCCGGGATCGAACTTGGAGGTAATGATGATAGAGAAAAAATACCGACTATATAAAGGCAAAGTAATATCTGGTAAGTTAATTTTGAATGTCTTGGAATTTGCATCACCTCTATGGAAAATCTATGGAGTGATAAAGCTACAGTTTCAACACTAAATAAAACGTATAAATGGTTTTCATGGCTTACTCAGTCATAATCAAGGCAGTAACTATTTCAAGCGTTGATAACACTATCAAATTGGACCAGAATCTGAAACTATAATCATTTTGCTTCTCCAGAGAATACATCTTTTGTGAGCTCTTCCTTTAATTCTCTATCAGTCATGGATATAACTGGAATATCATATTTATTCATCAGATCAAAAAGAGCCTGTCGGTTTATCTCTAAGAGTTCAACAGCTTTCCCTTGAGATATACCTCTCTTTCGCAAAAGCTCTAAGACTATTATCTCTTTACCTTTTCTCAAAACATCTTCATCTTTCAATTCTTCCGGGAGATCAACAGGAAATCTTAAAAGAACCTCTCTTGACATTTCTATCCCCCCTTTAACCTTTTGCCATAATGCTAAACGTATAAATAGCTTTCTTGGCTTACTCAATTATACTCAAGGCAAAACTTTTAAGATTATCCAAAAGTAGGATGGCTAATGTCCGTCAATTAACATCAATTATGCATATACTATGGGCAGTGCCTATCCTACTTATTTGTTACTGATTTAAAAAGTGTTACCTTGATTATGAACCATGCTATATTGGAAACGATATTCACTCTCCATCATCGGCTTTTCATCTGTCCCCATGACGTTGCGAGTTTATTTTTTGGATCAACAGCGCTAGAATTGCCAGGAACGTCATCACCGGTGATAACTACATTATCAAAATAGGCTATACATGAACTGGCACTAAGACCAATACGACCTGCAGGTAAGTTTGAGTCAGTAAAAGACAGGAAAAGCTCTCCATCAACGTAGAACTCGAATTTATCTTTATTAGCAACTCCTTTAAGGTGATACCATCGGTCTAGCTGGAAGTCGAAATTTTTATCAGCATGCTTTGCTGGACCGTTATTGTCATTAAGCCACACCTCAAGTATTGCCCACTTCACATTATCGCCCATAGCACACCAGACCAAGGTGAGTTCACCCATTAATCGAAGATCAATACCCATAGTATGGAGTTGTGGATCAAGTGCTTGTATCATTTTGGCATCACACTCTATGCTATAGTTTTTCCATTCCTCTTCACCAAAAATAAGATTGGAAATCCAGATATTGTCACGTCTACATATTAATACTCCATTCTCTATTTTCCATTCAGAGGTGCCTCCCATAGTATTAATTATCTTCCAACCATCAAGATTTCCATCATTAAAATTGTCTTTGAACGTTCCAGCCTGTGCTGAGATAACCATCACACAAATTACAAATATAGATAACACGTATTTCATGATTATTTTCTCCTACAGTTATAATATGGTTCTTTAATTAACCATGAACTTGAGAATTCTCATGCTGTAACCTAAACTCTTTTCATTCTTTTGTTTACCTGTCCGCAATAAAAAGTTGTGATCACCCATAGAAAGCTCATCTGTAAAGAGCGTATGTTGAGGGCGATGGAATATTGGGCAATAATAATCAAAAGGGTCTATAACCTTGAAGTCAGAACCATCAATTGAGTATTCAATCGTACCGGTATCCATACCGACTAATGTATATATGCCGATTGCTGTTCCTGTGAACGATAGCTTTAGAGTTGCACCGGGTTGTTCGGCTGATAGGATGTCAGCAGGTGGTGAAAAGTTGCAGGATTTATCTGTCGCCCATGCAGGTATCCTTTCCCAGCCTTGAACTTCGCTTGCATCTTCGAGTGGTACGAGATGCCCTCGTTCATAGCAAAATGAATCTATCGGTGAAGGCAGATCAAAACGATTATCAGTGGCTTTAGTTTTCATGGCTTCATTTAGAAAATCAGCCACGCACAGGGCGTAAACTTCATTACCAAACTCCGTTGGATGAACGCTGTCACCGCTGAAATGCTCCCACGTAAAATCACCATCAGCTATACGACTGGCTATCTCTCGATATAAAAATAGTGATGGTAGGTGATAATAGTCAGCTATTTTCTGGTGAGTTTGGACGATCTCTGGAATTCTGCCATTGTTAAAATCATCAACTTTACTGGTATCTGCAAGATATAGCATACAGATGTCTATCTCTGGATTCAGTCGCTTACACTGTCGGATGATGCCTTCCATTGCCCGGATGCTACCGCCATTGACCGCAAATTCCAGAAATAGCAGATCAACCTGTCCCTGACCAAACACATCTTGAGGTAAGCGAAATGCACCAAGTGTAGCATCTGTTCCGCCAAGTCCTGCATTGATGTACTGAAACTCAGTATTTGGATACGTTTCACTAAGAAATTTGCCAGTAAGAAATCTCCAGCTTTGTGTAGTCACTGAACCACCGATAAACGCTACCCTACTCTTGATCCCCTTCGATAAACGTTCAGGGAAATACTTAAAACCATCTCGCATTTCGTAATCAGTAAAAAGCCTTTTTGACTCCTGCATGAATGATCTCCATTCGTTATAAATATTGTAGGGGCGCAGCATTTGCTATTGTGAACTATATATATAATCAGCGTTTATGAGGCAAAAGCTTCGCCCCTACTACTTTTTTTTATTTTGCTGAACGTAGGATTACTCCCCAATCTCCAGCTATCCACGTTGCTCCATCTGCACCTTTTTTGACATCGTAGAGATTGCTAGTAAAAGGAATATCTGACTGCTTCCACGCCTTTCCACCGTCTTTAGTAGTAAACAAAGCACCAGAATCACCAACGACCCAACCATTATTAGCATCAGAGAAATAGATTTTATTTAGCTTTGAATAGCTGTAGCATCTCTGAGAGTTCCAATTCTCTCCGCCATCATCGGTTGTAAGGATAATTCCAAAATTTCCGGCAGCCCAGCCTTTTTTGTCACTTATGAAACACACACTATTTATATCGTATAAAGTATATGTGTTTAGCCTTGCCCAAGAGGCTCCGCCGTCATTTGTGCGTATAGCAAGTCCACCCCAGCCGACGCCCCAAACGTTCTTTGAATCAGGAGAACTGATTTCTGCAAGGTCCCAAGCTACTCCTGTATTTTGCTTTGTCCAGCTAACTCCACCATCTTTTGTTGCATATACTGCGCCATTACCACCGCACATATAGGCATTTAGGGAGTCTACGATCCTTATCGTGCTCATATTATATTGATCGCCTTTGACTTGTTCTGTCCATGTTTTTCCGCCATCAGACGTCTTCATAACAGTTCCAGTAAATTCAGGATCGCTTCCTTCTAGCCCTGGTCTTCCCGGTGCTGTCATGATTTGCGCCAATATCCAACCGTTGTTGGCGTCAGCAAATCCAACCGCTTTATAGGTAGCTTCAACGCCTGTTGTGGCTGGTGACCATGTTTTACCGCTGTCAAGACTGTGAATAGCGACCCCTTTATCGCCAACACACCAAATATTGTCTTTTGATACAAAAGCGAGGTTTCGCAGGACGTCAGCTTTGACTTTATTTGGATTCATCCATGTTTTACCGCTATCTGTTGTCGTCAGTATAGTTCCCTGACTTCCCACAACACAGCCTTCTCGTGGAGAAAAAAAGCTTACGCCTGTCAATGATTTGGCAGGAACCTGCACTGTTGTCATCATATCACCGGTGATATAAACAAGTTCCCCTGATGAATTGATGCCCCAAATATCAGAAGCACTTGGGATCGAAGCACTACGAAGCCCAACAGATGTTCCTCTGGCAGGAGGCGCTCCGCCCGGTGCTCCGCCTTCGGGTGCTCCGCCCGGTGCTCCGCCTTCGGGTGCTCCGCCTTCGGGTGCTCCGCCTGGTCCTTGTGGTGATTCTCCCTCAGGTGGAGGAAGCAATGACGACCATGTTTTACCGCCATCAGTTGTCGTAAACATACCACCGGCTCCGAAAGTCCAGCCTTTATCTTTATCAGTAAAGAATACCGAAGATAAAGCGTTCTGTAATTCTACCTTTTGCTGTGTCCAAGTTTTTCCGCCGTCAGTTGTGTGCATTATGATGGAACCGGGGACTCCACGAAAACCACGACTGCGTCCCTGACCTCCAACGATCCAACCTGTGTTTGGATCAACAAAATGGATTTTGTATAACGGTAACTCCGCATTTGTTAGAGACTTCCAATTAGTGCCACCGTCAACTGTGTGATAGATAGTACCTTTATTTCCTTCATTTCCGATTGCCCAACCGATTTTAGGGTTCACGAAAAATACATCAGTCATATCTGCAGTTGAGCCAGTTTTCTGTGCCTGCCATTTAGCTCCGCTATTAGAAGTATACAGAATGACGCCGTTTGCTCCTGCGATCCATCCTGTCTTGATGTCAACGAACATAACGCTTTCAAGGTTATCTTTTACAGTGCTGGCTTGATGAACCCATGATTTTCCTCCATCAGCAGTTGATGCAATGATACCGAAATCACCAACAGCATAAGCGATTTGAGGATCAACGTAGGTGACGTCATGAAAATTAGTTGCCCAGTCTGCTTGACGAACTATTGTCCAATCTGATGACGTTGCAGTAGTTTTTGCCGCAAAGGTTGGGCTTACTGTAAGAACAATAAGTACAATGACAATCCAATGTATATATTTCATCGCTGTTTCCTCCAAAAAGATTGAAGATTTGATAAAAAAACTCTTATCAAACACATCCTATATTACTATTCAAGAGTTTTCTTTAGAATAACGCCCCATTTTCCGACAGCCCAGAGTGTTCCACCCGCTTCACAGACACTAAACAATTCGTTATCTGTAATTTTAGGTGTTTCCTGCCACGTCATTCCGCCATCGGTAGTTTCGAGTACTGATCCTTCTCCACCGACGATCCAGCCGTTATTGACGTCTTTGAAGTATACATCATTCAAATTGCCAAAGTACCCTGCATTGCCCATATTCCAAGAGACGCCACCGTCTTGTGTATACATATAGGTTCCATTATTGCCAACGATCCAGCCATGAAGCTCATCACGGAAAAACACGCCGTTCAGGTCAATACCACCAAAAATGGGTGCTGGTTTCCACGTCATTCCACTGTCATTAGTTTGTATAGCTTTCCCGAACTGTCCAACCAGCCATCCTTTATCTTCGTTAAGGAAGAATCCTTTACGCATTTCGATCATATCTCCAAGACCATCGCCTTGTGCTATCCACGTTTGCCCACCGTCATAAGTGAACTGTATCGTACCCATGAGTCCAGCAAGCCAGCCTTTTTTTGGGCTAACAAAATTAACTGTGTTAAGCTTAAATACCGTGCCAACCTGCACCGGAGTCCAACGTAATCCACCATCAGTAGTTTTTACCGTAACGCCCATATCACCGGTTGACCATCCGTTTTTATTATCAATAAAGGATATACTTGACATTTCAAATAGTGTACTGCTTTTTTGAGCTTTCCAAGTTTTTCCTGCATCAAGCGTTTGAAGTATCGTTCCAGCCTTGCCACATGCCCATCCTGTGTTAGCATCCTTGAAATAGACTGATCTCAGGTCACTACTACCTCCAGAATCTGTTTGAGATTCCCACGTTTTACCACTATCGGCTGTGTGCATAATTGTTCCACTAGACCCGACAAGCCAACCATCTTTTTCGTTGATAAAAAATACACTATCAAATCTAACTCCTGCTCCGGGGTCTTGTATTTCCCACGTTTTGCCATTGTCTGCGGTATGCAGTACAACTCCAAAATCACCAACTGCCCAGATATGAGTACCGTATAAGAATATGCCATATAAAGGTGCTGCCATACCGTTAGGTTGTGGAACACTGGCACCGGGATAACTATGCCATGTCGCGCCGCCATCTTCTGTTCCTATGAGCGTTCCAAGACCACCAACTGCAGTTCCTACTTTATTATTCAAGAAATATACGTTAGTAATAATACCTGACTGCCCTTGAGATTCACCACTCGGAGGACTTTGAGACTTCCACGTCTGACCGCCATCTGGTGAGTGTATAAGGGTTGCTCCGCCGCCTACTGCCCAAACGTCTGTAAGACTTCCGGCACTTATACCCATAACTTCGTTATTCGTTGCACTATCTTGTTTGACCCACGTCTTTCCACCGTCTTTTGTACGAATGATGGTTCCACCGTCTCCTGAAGCCCAGCCGTTCTGAGCATCAGCAAACGAAACACTTCGTAACCAGCTTTGTCTTGGTGATAATTGCTTTGCCCACGTCTTGCCACCATCGGTTGTGTGGATTATAGCTCCACTTCCACCAACAGCCCATCCATTTTGCGCATCCATAAAGGTAATACTTTCGAGATCAGCAGTAGTCCCACTTTTCTGAGCAGTCCACGTTTTACCGCCATCAGCAGTATAAGCGATAGACCCATATTGTCCGCATACCCATCCGGTCTGCGGGTTAGCAAAACAAACATCAAGAAAGCTTGTTCTCCACATAGGATTACGGTCAACTGTCCACTGACCGCCAAAAGCACTTCCAACTATGAGGATAAAGCTGACAACAAAAAGCACAAAAACTAACATCAGGCTTTTACGATACATCGCAATCCTCCTATTTATTTTGAATAAATAAATATCCAACCCCCGTTCTTATTCTGATTACAACATGATCTAAATACTTCAACGAGATTATAAATTGATAAATTTAATAAGTCAATAGAAATCATTTAAGACTTCCTCTGATTCACAAACCACAAATACCTCCGATATCGAATTATTGACGTGTGCGGTTTGTCCAGAATTATGCATTAGCAAGAATCATTCCCCCATAACATGCCAAAGAGACAGTTTAATTAAGGCATAATGCCTTATTGTTGGATAGTTTCGGTTATCCATTTTTTCATTAATGTAAATTCCCAATCACCAATTTTGGCAATGTCAATTAATAGATTCTGGAACTTTTTAGATGTTTGCTTGGATGTATCATTGTGTAGTATATCTGGGTTATCAGGTAAATCATATTTATTAAGAGAAAGCTTATTTCTTCTCGCTATCTCATATATCCAAACCTCAAGTCGAGGAGAGATAACTATAAGAGTTTTATCTTTGTCGTTTTTCTTTTTCATTAGAGTGATTGATTTTTTCGTCGCTGTTCTTTTTTCTTTGGCTTTTATATAATTTCTTATTGTCTCAGATTTATTAGCGGGATTATCTTCGTCCACAATGCCGATTGATGGTTTACGTTCATTCTCAAGCTGTTCTAAAACTTTTCCTTTGCTTCCAGCATGTATCATTTTGCGTTCAGTAAAACCCAACCGATATATCATTTGCTTATCATTGTTACATTCAATTATGATCATTTATCAGTCTTCCTTAGCTTTGGAATAAACATATCCAGATTAAAAAACGGATCATAAGTCATCAATTTTGATATTTCTCTGCTAGTTGCATGTTTTACTTTTGTCTGATAATCTCTGAAATACGTAATAAAGACATTCACATCTTCTTTTGGTGTTTTCTCCAATATCGAAAGGAATAGATATGGATTGTGTGTTACTATGAAATATTGATTACTTTTATCAAAGGCTATCTTTTCACCAAGACGTTTTATATAAGCAGGGAAAGCGTGTACCTCTGGTTCTTCAAATATTAGCGTTGCGTTTTCATTTGAGTCTATTGCTGCATTATAAAATAACATCCTTTGTAATGTATCTGAAACTGTTATATAGGGATAGCTATAAATATCATCGTTTATTAATTTTGATTGTTCTAGAGTTTCAGCATGCTCTCTAAACATCATTTTGAACCCAAAATCTTTAAATAAATTGGATGCAATTTCTCGAACTTTCTTATCCCCAATTATCAATGAAACTAAATTTGATCCGTTAGCTGGAGTAAGCCAAGCTGGGAATTTTGATGGAAACTTAGTTTGTTCCCTAAATTTATAAAATTTTATGGATGCAAATTCAGAGATTGGTATTTTATTCTTAACATCCATTGGAAAATCTATTTCTTTATATAAACCAGAATGATCTAATCTACAAAGCACATCAATTACCATGTTAATATTTAACTTATCTTCTCCTTTAGTAATTAAATATCGTCTTGGATTATCATTTAAAAACCATCTATTATCTTTAATATCTGTTCTGATACTAAATGATTTTGAAATAGGACTTCCAATGTTTTCAAAACCTTTTCTTAAATCTTCTGGTATTATTCCATTATTCAGTTGATTAATTTTATTATCAAGCTCAAGACTAACACTGAAAATAATTTGTGATATTTTAATCATAGGAACACCATCTTTAAGTGGCAATTCAGGATAAAATACAAAATTATCCGTTTGAGTGTCAAATTCTACTCTAATCTTAATTTCAGTTTCTTTATCATCTATACTCATTATTTCAAGCGGTTGTTTGTATAAGTTGTCATAGAATAAATTTCCTATATATTCAAATCTTACAAAGTCACTTAAAGGTAAATCTTTAATAGCACTCCAACTTAATACCCCAAGTGCCTCAAGAATATTCGATTTCCCAGTATTTGGTTCACCGATAAACAAATTCACCCTTGCACAGTCAATATCCAGTTCTTTTATAGACTTAAAGTTCTTTATTGATAATTTGTTGATCATCTAAGTCACCACCTTATTTTTTGGGCGTAGCAGTGCTACGCCTTAATATTTCAGAATTTCATGACTATATCTTTGATTTCACCGATTTTTGCATCTGTTTCAACTTCCTGAATTTTGCCGTTTACATCCGCTTTTACTTTATATTTGCCTGTATTCAGCAGAAATGACACCCTACCGAAAATGTCAGTTGTCCTTGTGAATCCGTCAATCTCAACGTTTGCACCTGATATTAGTTTTTCATCTTTATCAACGACACTAACCCACAGTATCCCCGGCGCTTCGGGTGTGCCAACGTCAAAGTAATAGTCATTGATAAATAGTAGATTGCCACTATCATCAGTCAATGTGCAGAAAAATGAATGGAATCCCGATGCGTCATCTGGTATATTCCACGTTACCTTTTTTAGCTTTTCAGTAGAATCAGACTCTATAATAACGCCAAAATCGCCTTCAGATACCTTCCCGTTTTTATTCGTTATCCACCAATTAACCTGTCCTGAAAACAATTTATCGGTACGGTTAAAACTCCAAAGATCAACTTCCATCTTCTCACCGGGTTTGTAGTCAGTCTTTGAATCAATTATCAGTATTTTTGGGTCTTTAGAGTAGAGGTTTTTCACTGTTTCGTACAGATGCTTGACCTGATGGCGTTCTCTGTCGAGGATACCATAAGTGCCTTTTTCACGCCCGCCTTTTAGATCAGCAAGCGTCCAGAGTGTGACTCCACAGACAAAATCTTTCCGTATCATCAGGTTTTGCATAAGCACCCTCATGATTTTGTCGTGATACTCTACGCTGAACCTTTCATTTTGACCATAACCCTTGTGATTATCAGGATATGACATTCCGCAAAGTTCAATGGCAAGTATTGGTTGATTCGGCATTAATTTGTATATCTTATCTGTTTCTGGTCCTATGTCGTAGGGAATATTTGAGTGAAACCATCCGTAATGCAAGGGTTTTCCATTGACGTCAAGGTATTGCCACGTCCCACCGCCTGTTGATGCGGCTGAGGCATAAGTTACAAGGCGAGTTTTGTCAAGCGTTCTGACGTAGTCGGTTGCTTTCTTTATATAGTTAATGATCTCTGGAGGTTCTGGTTGCCCGTTCCAAACCTGACTTATCTCGTTAGCGACACTCCAAAAGATTATACTTGGGTGATTGTAATACTGATCGATCATCTCATCGAGGTGCGGTTTGACCCAATCTTGCCAAAACTGATCGTTAGACAATTCTTCACGGGAGTTTTGCCAGACGGGTATTTCAGACCATACGAGCAAGCCTATCTCGTCGCAGACTTCTTCATATCTTGGATCAAAGGGATAATGCCCAAGACGCACAAAGTTGCAGTTTAAGTTCTTTATACGCTCAAGGTCGCTGCGCATTGCCTCGTAAGTGACAGCGCTTCCCATGCCTGCATAATCCTGATGAATGGCTATGCCTTGAAGCCATATTTTTTTGTCATTTAAGAATAACTCGGAGCCTCTAGTCTCGATCTTCCTGATGCCGAATTTTTCTTTATGCACGTATTTTCTCTCAAGTGGATCACCAACGATACTCCACGTTACTTTTACCTCATATAATTCAGGATTATCAGGACTCCAGAGTTTGGGGTCATAGATTATGGAAGAGCTTGTGAACCTTGAATCCATATTTTCGTCCTCTGCTGATTCACCACCGCTTTTCCCGCTGATTGGTTCGCCTTTGTAAAGTATTTCAGTTTGTCTTTGTACGGTTTTTACAGTACCTGTAAGCTTGCCTTGCATTGTATAATCAATAACAATCTTCGCCTTTTCTTCGCTGACTTCGGGTGTTGATATGCGCAGTTTTGCGATATACACAGGCGGAAGCTTTTCAAGAAATACGTCTCTTGTAATACCACCACAATTCCACCAGTCAATTGATACACCGGGAATCTGATATGCCCTTTTTGTATTATCCACTCTGACAGTGATGACGTTATTTGATGGATCAGCGACATTTACAGCATCAGCTATATTGTAAGAGAAGTCAGTATAACCGCCTTTGTGATTACCAAGATACTTGTCATTTATCCATACGTCAGAGATCAGGTAAACAGCCATGAATTTGATCCTGATGTTCTCTCCTAACCATTTATTTGGCACAGAAAATTTGTATCTATACCAGCAAACACCCTCGTAATCCCAAGCCACGCTGACTTTTTGCCCTTCATTCCATGTTCCGGGAACGCCGATATTTTCCCATGATGAATCATCCGTATCCTTTGCGAACCATTTTTCATTTTGTCCTACGTTATTTTGATCGGGTTTGAATTTCCATATTCCATTAAGTGATATAGATTCAACGTCAGGCACTTCGTTATCTTCTGCCATCGCTGAAATTGCAAAGCAAATAACCAGTAAAATACCTAATAGTAATGCTACGGTTTTCTTATACATAAATTTCTCCTTTGGCAGTCAAGAATGTGTCTTGACTTTTATTGTCTAATTTTGCCCCTATAATGTTACCCGATTAATTTTTCAATTTTCATCATTCGTGGGAGTGTGTCAATGCTTGATCCACTTTTTATTGGCTTTTCTCTGAAAACTTTAGCTTCGACCCCGGATCATCCAGTCCGAAAGTAAAATTCCACTCACCAGTTAAATCCGCACATTTCACCATAACTTGATTCCAACCAGCCTTCAGCGATATCGGGAAGAAATCGAATTGCCCGCCTGAATCTTTTAGCTTAAAAACACGGGATGACTGATTGCCATTAACAAAAACGCTTGCTACGTCATCAACCTTTATTGTACCCCAGACCGTTGTATCTGCAAGGCTGTAGACGTAAGCTTGTGAATAAGTAACTGCATAATCTGCCTTTTTAAAGAAGGCATCCAGATCAAGCATTCCATTTTTTGCTTCCGCTGTTGTGCTGAAATAAGTTTTTGAACCAGCTTCGGGACCAAGTTTCGTCGGGAAATAGTTATAAACGATAGTCTCAGCCTCAGCAGACGTCTTACCTTTTACATCTGGTACATCAAACACGACCCCCATTGCCCATTTGTCTATCTTGCGCATGGAGTTTATATCTGCAAACTCGATCTTCTTTTCCTGCTTGTATAGTAATTTACCGTCATAATAATATTCCAGATTGATTTTAGGTCTTGTTGAGAGTGAGTCGGTATTATACGAAATTTCATAAGTTGCATGTGTACTGGATCCTACACCAGCTTTATATGAAATCTCATCAACATCAGCTAACGCAGTTTTCCAGAGATTTTTATCAAATCCGCTCATTTTTAGCTTTATTTCAAAGGGTTTTGTGATTTGATTTTCCAATACTAGACTTAATTTTCCTGTGACCATTTCTTTACCGGCAGGAACGGGCATTTCAAACTTCATACTGACTGATGACTCCAGTTTTTTATGAAATTCTGCATTAGATACAGTTTCCGGCATGATGTTTCCCGGACGGACAATAGCAATATTGGCATCTTTGCCATCTACCGTCACAACCGTATAGTGATGAAAACTACCGATCTCCGGTGCGGGAAATTCATCTAATCCTGCTCCTGTTGAGCTAAGGACAATATACTTATGGTTGTTGATTACACTTGACGAAAGGTTATGATAATGCCCGGCGAATACCGTATAATTAGACCCTTCCAGAGCAGAATCAATGTTCTTCCACATACCTTTATCCTCTAGCCACAGAGGTCTGTGCATAAATATGAATATGTGTTTTGCAGATTTGTTTTTATTAATGTCGCTGATGAGAAAATCCGAAAACTCTTTGATTGCTTTTGCACTTTCTGGAGCCTGATGTTCCTCTGTGTTGATCCCAACAAAATGGCATCCTTTATAATCAAAAGAAAAATGAGTCTTACCAAGCTTTTCCTGCCAGAATTTGTACATAATAGTATTACTAATGTCATGGTTTCCCGGAACGAATACTACGGGCATTTTCAATACAGATAGATGCTCCATGTATTCTTTCCACATTTTTTCCATAGCATTCACGTCACTTGAGTATCCCTGAATATGATCACCGACAGTCATAGCAAAATCAGGATCGAGCAGATTAATCTCCTCGACAGCCCTATCGAATATTGGCCAATTCTGTTCCCCGCCACCAGTTTTATCGCCTATTATAGCAAAAGTGAACTTATCAGAATCGGCTGAAAACACACGTTTAAGAGATGGAATATTATCTTTTTCGAGAAAAGACTCCTCCGAAAAAGCGATATTCACAAAAACCAGTATTGCCACAAAAAAAGTCACAAAAATACGCTTATACATTTGCATTTCTACCTCGTATTAGGTGGCACTGCAAAAAATTTAAACACATTTTAACATCCTTTGTGTCTTTGTGTTTAAATTTTATTTTTGACAATGCCTATTGGGTTATACTTCTTGAATATTATACTATTCTGTAAAAGATTGTATCATTCTAAAGCTCTATCTGTCAAACACAAAAAATGGTTCCCAGCATAAACTTCTCGTCCGCGGAGAGATAACCACAAAGAAAACAGGATCATAGTTTTTAGTCAGGAGAAACTATTGAAGTCACACTATCATCTGACAGCAAGAATGCGAAGAATGCGAGCATGATAAATAAATTATTAAAGTTTCTGATTGATATAACCGATAGTATAATTAACAAGTTATAGATGATAAAACTCATGCGATCTCATTCCGCAGAGCAACGGAAGAACAGCTAAAAATGGAAAATGTCTGGTTGGTATTTCTTTCTTTCGTAACTATCAGAATTATAGTCAAAATTTGTTTGATTATAAACCATGATGTTTTAATGTAGGAGATGTGTTATGCACGCTAAATTCTGTTCAGTAATAGTTATTCTAATTTTGATTAGTCTTTTCATAGTTGATTACACCATAGCTGATATAAAGTTTATAGATATTACCGCTAAGGCAGGAATCAACAATACAGCCAAAGCGTCTTGTGCCGCTTTTGTTGATTATAATGGTGATGGTTACTTAGATATATATGTAGGAAATAAAGGAACATTCGCTGAACCATTGGGAAAACCAAATCTTCTCTATCATAATAATGGTGATGGCACATTCACGGAAGTTGCGGCTCTTGCAGGAGTTTCCGATCCGAATCAAGCTCAGGGAGTAGCTTGGGGAGATTTTAACAACGATGGTAAGCCTGACCTATATGTAGTCAACGATTTTGCTTATAACGCACTATATATAAATAAGGGAAATGGAACTTTTGAAAATATAACTCAAGCAGCAGGTGTGAAAGGCGGTATTGACGTTATTGGTGGGGTTGAGGTTCCCAACGGATACGGAGTCGCATTGGCTGATGTGAATAATGATGGGTATTTAGACATTTATATTGTAAACCTGGGTTCTCCTAATATACTCTATCTCAATAACGGTGATGGTACATTTACAGATATTACTGCACAAGCTGGTGTTGGGGGAGGGTTTGGTCCCCAAAATGCAGGAACAGCGGCAGTTTTCGGTGACTGCAATAACGACGGGAAGATTGACCTGTTTGCTGTCAATGGTTATGGAAGACCCAGTTTCTTCTATATTAACAACGGAAAAGGCTTTGATAATGCAACAGGCAAAGCAGGCGTAAGTGTTCATAAGGATGCAGAAGGTGCTGTCTTTGGTGACTATGACAACGATGGAAATATTGATTTATTTGTAACTAACTGTGCAAATTCAGAAGGCGCACCACTTCAGAGTATTCTATATAAGAATGATGGTAAAGGCAAATTCGAAGACGTCACTAATAAAGCTGGTCTAAGTGGAGAAGATTATTCATTGGGTGCATCGTTTGGTGATTTCGATAATGATGGTTATCTAGACCTTTATATCGTTAACAACGGTGGCGCTAATAAACTTTATCGTAATAACGGAGATGGTACTTTTACTGATACTACCGCACAAGCCGGCGTGGATAATTTGGCTCTTGGATCAACTGCGGTTCTAGGAGACATAAATAATGATGGTTATTTGGATATATACGTAGCTAATACAGGTTTTTCTGATAGCGTTGAAGGTGATCCTGATGTGTTATATCTCAATAATGGCGGTACTAATCACTGGCTTCAAATTCAACTACGCGGCACAATCAGCAATTGTACAGGAATCGGAGCTCAGATAAAAGTTTCTGCTGGGAATTTACATCAGATACGAGAGATAGACGGTGGTAAGGGTTACTCTCAAGATACCCCTATATCTAACTTTGGATTAGGAGCAAGTACTATTGCCGAAGTCATAGAGGTAAAATGGCCGTCGGGGATAATACAAATAATGACTAATGTAAAAGCTGATCAGCGCCTAATAATTGAGGAAAATAATCGTATAGCAGCAGTACAATCTAATGGCAAAGATTTATTCGCATGGGGAAATATCAAACAAACTAATGCAACTTCTTCTAAGGGAATGTTAAACTCAGCCCTTTCTTCTTATTTGGGACAGAATTATCCAAATCCTTTTAATCCTGAAACATGGATACCATATCAACTGGCTCAAGAAGGGGTAGCTACTATTACAATATATAATTCGGCTGGTCAGTTAGTAAAAGAATTGGGTCTAGGGTATCAAAAAACTGGCTCATATTTATCTCATGATAAAGCCGCATACTGGGATGGAAGGAACGAAGCTGGAGACACCGTTAGCAGTGGAGTGTATTTCTACACTTTAGCAACGTCTAATTTCGTACAAACCAAGAAATTAATTATTATTCGATAGTCATACAAGCTTTCAATATCAAAGGATTGGTTATGGCAAAAGAACTGAAAAACTTAAAGTATTGTGCAATATCACACCAAGACGAACAGATATTGGACAATCCATTATCTGTAATTTATGATAGTTTAAGTGATTCCAATTCGCTTATTGATACAGAAACATCACTAGAGTTTATCATTCAAAAGACAAAAGAATTACTGGATGCAGAGGGTGCTTCAATTCTATTTTTTGACCACCGAAAAAGTGATTTATATTTCCCAGTGGTTGTGGCAGAAGAAAAGGAAGTAGAAGCACGATTAAAACAGCTTCGATTGCCAATTGATTCAGGTATCGCTGGATTGGTGTTTCGTGAGAACAAATCAGTTATTGTGTCGGATGTGAATTCTGAGAAGCACTTTTATGAACAAATTGATAAGAATACCGGATTTGTTACAAAGTCAATATTGTGTATACCTTTGCATGTAAAAGGAAACACATTTGGTGTATTTGAGGTAGTCAATAAAAAGAAAGGAGAATTCACAGAAGTTGATCGGCTTTTGCTTGAGATTATGTCAGTTTATATTGTTATGTCCATTGAAAATGAATATTTACGTCAGAATCTACTAAGATCAGAAACGATTTTAAAATACAAAAATGTTGGATTAAGTAAGATTGTCAAACAAAATTATCATTTTGAAAATATCATTGGCAATAGCAAGGAAATAATAAACGTGCTTAGAAAAGTAGAGCAAGTTGCACCCACCAATGCAACAGTAATGATATATGGAGAAACCGGCACGGGCAAAGAGTTAATTGCAAAAGCGATACACCAGATCAGCCCACGTTCACCAGAAAATTTCGTCCCTATAAATTGTTGTACTATTCCAGACAATTTGCTAGAAAGCGAATTATTTGGACATGAGAAAGGTGCATTTACAAATGCAATTACACGACAAGTCGGACGTTTTAAAGAAGCCAACGGAGGAACAATTTTTTTTGACGAAATTGGGGATATGCCTCTAAATCTTCAAGGGAAATTGCTACGTGTTCTCGAAGAGCATATCATCCGACCTCTAGGTAGCAGTCAGGATATTCCTATAGATGTTCGAGTGATTGCCGCTACTAACCATAATTTAGAAGATTTAGTTGCAGAAGGTAAATTTCGTCAAGATTTATATTATAGGCTTAATGTATTCGAATTAGAGCTTCCTTCTTTGCGCAAGCGAAAGGAAGATATTCCTTTACTAATCAGACATTTTATAAAACAATACAATGAAGATTTGGATAAGCACATTTTTGATATTGAGGACGAAGCACTTGATTTTTTGTGTGACTATGATTATCCCGGAAACATTCGAGAATTGCAAAACATTATTGAAAGCGCAATGATTTTATCAGAATGGAACATAATAAAACTTTTTGACATCCCAAAAAAAGTGCGACTTTCAATGACGTCTGACAAAAATATGATAATCGGCAAGGGACATACAAACATTCCCAAAAATGGCGAAGAACTGAAAGCGGCTAAAGATAAGGCACTGCAAGAAGTCGAACGCCTATTCTTAACGGAATTACTCTATAGAACTCGTGGGAATGTATCTGAAGCCGCTCGGCAAGCAGATATGAATCGTTCTTGGTTGGCTCAACTGGTCAGTAAGCATAGATTGGATTTGGACTTATTTTCATTACAAGATGATTGAATAGAAAATGATATATGCTATTGGGTATAGTAAAAAACAGCATTGTTGGTTTAATCCAACACCACATCCAAGTGATGTATCATCTATGTTTGCTTTGGAAATGAGAGTATTGCCTGTTAGAAAAAACTAACAACCGCATGATAATATACCCAATCTTATTCATTAGTGACTCGTAATAACTGGCATCTTTACTTGACTTGACACTTTTCACGAACTATTGGTACATTTATTGCTATGATTACCTATTGTTGAGTAATACCATTTTCCAATTCAAATGCATTATATTATTGTAGCAATCCCTTGCGGTTGCCCTTTTAATGTAGCCCTTTTAATGTAGCAATCTCTTTTGATGTTATATTTCAATTGAAAATCGGTATAAGCAAGCAGTACAGGCAAGAGTAGCAATCTTTTCACGTTCGCTGTAACATTACTTTTCTTTAACGAGTAGCTTGGATGACGAATCACAAGCTCAATTAGGAGGACATACGAACCATGTTAAGAACAATTTGTGGAAAAAGATTGCAACTATTAGTACTAACGCTGATTATGTCAGCATTTCTAATCCTCACAACGTCCTTTGCTTTTGGTGATTTGACCACGGTATCTTCGACTGCGGTGTCTTCGACCACGATATCTTCGACTTCAGCATTGATAAAAGCAAAAACTGGAGGTTACCTCTCTTTAAGCAATACAATGGGACTTACAGTTCCGAGGCATGCTCTTAGCAAGGATACAGTATTAACAGCTTCTTTTGGTTATAATAAGAAAGCGAATACTTTTGAATTCGTGTTCGGACCCAGTCCTATGAGTTTTCGTGTTCAGCTACAGCTTTTTGTATCCTGGCATGATCTTGAATATTTTGGCTTGTTAAACGATCCCGCGCTGTATTATAATGGAACACCTGTGGCATCTAGAAAGAGTGACTGGGGGATGACATATTATTTTGATCATTTCTCCATATACTATTTTGTGCGTAGGTAGTCATGTATGGAAATTCCTTACGGATAAGCAAGACTTACTAACAGAATCATATATGAAGGGATAAGGTATGGATGAAGAAATTCAGTTTCCGATCGATCTACGAAAAAGTCCGGCAGAATACTTCCATACAGTCCTGATCACGGTTAAGGAAATCACTAATATTAGTTTCACACCAGAACAAGAGGCGCGTCTGCTTATTGAAGCAGGAAAAACATGCGATCTATCTGGGGAGTGGGATCAAGCACTAGAAAACTATCAAAATGCCCTGAATGTTTGTGAAAGCGATGAGATTAAAGCAGAAGCATTGAAACAGACAGGGCATATCAAATCTAAAATGGGTGAATGGGAAGTTGCTTTGGAATCCTACGAAGCTAGTTTGAAAATACTGAACAGGCTTGGAAATTTGCATGAAGTTGGCAATATCCAAAATTGTATTGGTTACAATTACTTTGCGACAGGTAATATAACCAGAGCTAATGAATACTATAACAAGGCTCTTGATATTGGTAATCAGTGTGGAGATACCCAACTTTTATCGGACGTGCACAGCAATCTGGGTATATTATCAAATGTTAAAGGGCAGTATGATGAAGCAATAGCTTACTATCAGCAAAGCATTGCAAGATATAAAGTTATTGGTGATACTCGTGGTTTGTCTCAGGTGTATCATAACCTGGCGATGACATACATTGAGAAAAAAAGCTGGGAATTAGCAGGAGAATACTTTCAGAAAAGCATGGAAATATGTATTGACCTTGGTGATACCGATTTACTATCTATCATATACACTAACAGAGCAAAACTTGCTCTTCAACTGCACGATCTGTACATGTCAAAGGTGTATTGTGATAAAGCACATGCTATTTTTGATAGAACAGGTAATAAAATGGGTATTGCCGAGATATATAAACTCTATGGAACTATATATTCCAACATGCAGAAATGGCTTTTTGCAGAATCAGCATTCCAGAAAGGTATTGGAATATGTGATGAGTATAAAAATGATTTGACAAAGGCAGAGATCTATTATGAACTAGGGTTGCTGAGAAATAAACAATCCCAAAAGGAATTAGCACAGATAAATCTACAAAAGGCTGTAGAAATATATGAAAAGCTTGAAATTTATAGCGAGATGAACAAAATTATCGCCGAAATCCAGGAAATGTGTCCCACGTATGAAACAAATGAATCGCTAATTGACAGAATTATAAAAGGTAACCAATAATCTGTCATAAAATCAAACCCTTGTGGTGGTTGCTTTTTGCAAAAGCAGAATAGAATTCCTTGGGAATAAATGTCAAAAGTATTTAAACAAATCCAGTTTTGATGAGTATATAGGTTTTTAGGGTTGTTGGTAAGATTATAAGACCTAAATGCAGATTTGTTTTAGATTTCCTAGAATTTGTTCCCAAAGAACCCAAAATAGCCATGGAGTGTATAGCATGAAAGACGAACACAAGACAAAAGAGCAGCTTACTGATGAATTAGGGGAATTGCGTCAGCAGATTGCAGAATTGAGAGCATCTCAAACTGAACATGATAAATTCAGAAACGATTTGCAAGTAGCAAAAAAATACGCGCAAGATATCATTGATAGTTCCATAGATATGATTATAGCGGTGGATAAAAATCGAGGAATTATCGAGTTTAACGAAGCGGCACAAAGAACGTTTGGATATGAATCAGATGATATCATTGGTAAAGATATTGGTATCTTATACAACAATCCCCAAGAAGGAGCCGAAATTAATAAGGCAATCGGTAAAACAGGAATATTTACTGGTGAAGTATCCAATGTACGTAAAAATGGAGATATTTTCCCTAGTTTTGTCTCAGCCTCTAATCTCTATGACACGGAAAATAACTTTTTGGGCGTTATGGGGATTTCACGTGACATTACCGAACAGAAAAAAGTTGAAGACGAATTGGAGCGATATCGCACCCATCTTGAAGAATTAGTAGAAGAGCGATCTTCTGAATTAAAAATAACAAACAATAGACTTCGACAAGAAATCGTTAGGCGTATAAATGCGGAAAAGGCACTGGTTGCAGAAAAAGAAAGTCTTGCCGTAACTCTCCGTTCAATTGGCGATGGCGTCATTTCTACTGATACGAAAGGGAATATAACTTTAATTAACAAAGTCGCTGAAGAGCTTACGGGCTGGACTGAAAACGAGGCTGTTGGCAAACACTTAGATGAAGTTTTTCATATTATTGATGAAAAGACTCGTGAACGTTATGGAAATATTATGGCGGAAATTCTAACCAACTGTGAGATGTTTGGCTTTCATAACACAATACTTATTGCTAAAGATGAAACAGAAAAATTTATCAACAAAAGTGGCTCTCTTATCCATGACAAAAATGACGACGTCATGGGAGTGGTATTAGTTTTCAGCGATAATACTGAAAATCGGAAAATAGAAAAAGAACTCTTGAAAATAGAAAAACTTGAATCAATAGGTATTCTTGCCGGCGGTATTGCCCATGATTTCAACAACCTATTAACTGGTATTATGGGTTATATATCCCTAGCAATAGCTTATTATAAAAACCCAAAATTCAAGATACTCGATATGTTGACAGAAGCTGAGAAAGCAGTATTCCGTGCACGAGACCTAACTCAGCAATTATTGATATTTTCCAAAGATGGAATGCCGATTTTGAAACCCTCCTCTATTGAAGAGATATTAAAAGATTCGACTAAATTTGCGCTGATAGGCTCCAATGTCGGATGCAAGTTCTACATACCAGATGATCTTTGGCAAGCAAAAATTGATGAAGGTCAAATAAGTCAGGTTGTCAATAATATAGCTATAAATGCTAACCACGCAATGCCAAAAGGCGGTATAATCAAAATATCTGCTGAAAATGTTATTATAAAAAAAGGAGAAATTCCTTTTCTGAAAGATGGAAAATATATAAAGATAGCAATTCAAGATCATGGTATAGGGATATCTGAAGAGAATATAAAGAAGGTATTTGATCCATTTTTTACAACTAAAAAGACAGGAAACGGTCTGGGACTTGCTACTTCCTATTCTATTATCAAGAATCATGATGGATACATCACTATTGAATCAAAATTAGGTGTTGGGACGACTTTCCATATTTATCTTCCCGCCTGCCCAGAAATAAATAAAACAAAAGAATTAAAAGTACAAGAAAAACTGATTACTGGTGAGGGAAGGATATTAGTAATGGATGATGACGCGGCAATCAGAGAACTTACTTGTGCAATATTAAACGAGATAGGCTATGATGTGATTACAGCTAAAGATGGCGCCGAAGCAATAGAGTTATATAAAAAAGCCAAAGAATCAGGTTATCCCATCAATACAGTTATATTGGATTTAACAGTATCTGGGGGTATGGGAGGGCGAGAGGCTATTCAAAAGATTATGGAGATTGATCCCGAAGCCAAAGCAATTGCATCAAGTGGTTACTCTGTGGACCCTATAATGTCTGATTTCAGAAAATATGGTTTCGTCAATGCTTTGCGTAAACCCTATGGAGTTAAAGAAATATGCGATGTATTAAGCATTTGACTTTATCAAAATGGGTTTCAAAATAATATTCAAATACGAGTTTTTCAGTTAGTTGAGTAATAGTCATAATTCATGAAAAAACACGGAGACACTGAGGCACGGAGAAAAGGCATTGCAAAAAATAAAATGAAAATAGCCACAGAGGACACAAAGATTTAAGAGATTTTAAATGGGATGGAATAGAAAATCCATGTTCCCTCTGCGTTCTCTGCGTCTTTGTGGCTATATTTTTGACAATGCTAGATGGAAGGATTGGAAGATTTAAAGATTGGAAGATTGAAACTAGGTAAAGTAATCTTCAAATCTTATAATCTTAGAATCGTATTCATCCTTCATACTTTCCAAGTTCTCTCCGTGCCTCAGTGTCTCCGTGTTTAATTTCTTTTTATCTCATAAGTGAAAAACTCGTAATAATAAAGAAAAGTCCGCGAAAATCCGTTTAATCCGCGTCATCCGCGTTCTATTCCTAAAGTTTAAAAAGGTTTCTTAAACTTGCTTAAAAGTAACACCATAGGAAAATATTATATTTAAAGTTCCAAAATTGAGATATGGAGCTCTTAATAATGAAATGTCCCGATTGCGATTTCAATAATCCCGAAGGAATGAGATTCTGCGGTTACTGCGGTGTGCCTATATGCAACTTATGTCCGGAATGTGGATATGGCAATCCCGTTCTATCTAAGCTTTGTGGCAAATGTGGCATACCATTAATACCACTGCTGGGTTTTGATACCCTTGCGAGAATCCAAAAATATATCCCATTTTACCTAGCTGATAAGACTCATCGACCCAAGAATCATACGGTAGGTGAACGAAAAAATGTTACCGTAGTCTTTGCTGATATAAGCGGTTTTACATCCATGGCAGAAATGCGCGATCCGGAGGAAGTGTCTGCCATAGTAAATACATGCCACACTATGCTAGGGAATATTGTGTATAAATATGATGGCGTCGTGGACAAAATTATCGGTGATGGATTGATGGCGTTATTTGGTATCTCATCACGAGAAAATGATCCCGAACGCGCAATCCTAGCGTCAATTGAGATGCAGCAAGGAATGAAGGATTTATCCAAGAAACTGAAAGAAAAAATGGATGTGTCTATTGGACTTAGCATTGGTATCAATACTGGAATGGTATTCATTGGTGATATAGGAAACAATCTACACCTGGATTATACAGTCATGGGTGATGTGGTGAATACCGCTTCTAGGTTGGAGGGGGAGGCAGAATCCGGTGAAATTTTTGTAGGTCAGGAAACGTATCAAAGAACTTGTCATTGTATTGATTTTGAAGAGCGAGAACCTGTGCGGGTAAAAGGTAAAAAACAACCAGTAAATGTCTATAAAGTGATCCAAAGAAAGGAAAAAATCTTGAGAGAACGGGGAATTGTAGGTTTGAATTCCCCACTTATAGGACGGAACGAAGAATATGCCATCTGTAAACAGCATGTTGATCAGCTACTAGCAGGGAAAGGTGGAATATTACTTATAACAGGAGAAGCCGGGCTGGGAAAGTCAAGACTCACAGATGAGCTAAAAGAATATGCTAAATCACAGGATATCGTATGTCTAGAGAGTAGGGGCGTCTCCCAGTCACGATTAACCAACTATTTGGTATTCACGGATCTCCTAAAAAACTACTTTGAAATAAAAAGAAATGATAATGAAATTGAAATAAGAGATAAAATTAAGAAAAAGCAATTTATAGAAAATGTTGGGAGCAATATTATTTCCAATATTAGTTTACTTCTATCACCAAGTTCCAGGGATGAAGGAGTTGATTCTAACCTTACAGAATCAGATAAGAAACTAATGATCTTTAATGCTTTAAAGGTTCTGCTGGCAGAGGAATCCCAGCATAAGCCAATAGTCTTAGTGCTTGATGATATTCATTGGGTTGACGAACTTAGTATAGAGCTTCTTCTTTTTCTAATTGGTTCTCTCTCACAATATAGAATCCTTTTCGTTTGCATATATAGACCACCAAGAGAAGATGAAGAAGATACTCGCCATATTCAGAAATTAGAAAATGAGCTTTCACATTCCAGATCCACAACATCTATTGAGTATACCAAAATAGCTCTCACTCCGCTTTCCAGCAATGATAGTCAAAAACTTTTAGAATCAATATTGGCTAACGAGCATCTCCCATCCGAGTTGAAAAACTTAATTTTGGATAAAGCTTCTGGTAATCCACTCTATCTGGAAGAAGTGATAAGAACCATAATTGATGATAAGGCTATAGAATATCGTAATGGAAGATGGATAGTAGTCAAAGAAGTAAAGAATATAAGAATTTCCGGTACTATTCAGGATATTATAATGTCTCGTATTGACATTCTTGAAGAAGAAACAAGGAACATACTTCAGTGTGCATCCGTTATAGGAAGGTCTTTTGAATATAATATTTTATCATATCTGGTAACAGAAGATATGAAATCAACCATTTCGCAACTTCTTGAACTTGTTGTCTCTCCGAAGATGATTGAGATACAAGAATCTATTTCAGTTCCACAAAACCGTAATTATTTTCTGGATCAACATCTGGATGAATTAGAAAAGATGGATTTCATATATCGCGAGGAAAGCACAGAGAATACCTTCAAGTTCAAACATATATTAATACAAGATATAGTCTATAATATGATGTTAATAGAAAGACGCAAGAAACTCCATGAAATAGTCGGAAGATATATTGAGAAATTTAACTCACATTGCTTAGAAGATTTATATGAGATACTTGCCTACCACTATAGTAACAGCAATAATGCGAAATTAGCCGTTTTGTATTTGGCTAAGTCCGGTGATAAGAATAGAAAAAGCATATCAGGTTCTGCAGAAAGTGCAATTCGATATTTCAATAATGCATTGGATGTACTTAACATATCCCCGCTAACTCTTTATGATCGTGCTATAAACGAGCAAAGCATTTTTGATGGAATAGGAGAAGTTTTTAAAGACTCGGGGAAATATGAAAAAGCGCTTTCCAGTTTTGAAACAATGCTTTATGCTACTGAACAAACAAAAGACTTCCACATGAGATCGGAAGCCCTTAGGCAGATTGCCAATATCAAAGCCCAAACAGGTGATTGGGAATCTGCTTTGGATGCCTACGAAAAAAGCCTTTCTATAGTCAAAGACCTTGGAGACCTACCCAGAATAGGTTTCGTTTACAATGGTATTGGATACGGATATTTTGAAAGAGGAAACCATGATCAAGCCGAAAAGTATTTTCAAGAAGCCCTTAGAATTGGGAAACAATGTGATGACAAACGTTTGATTGGTGATGCTAATAACGGGTTAGGTATTATTGCTTCTATACGCTACGAATTCGATCAGGCAATTCAGAATTACCTCATTAGCCTTCAAAGTTATAAGGAAGTTGGTGATAATCACTATGAAGCTCAAACATACCAAAATATAGGAATTACTCATTTTAAGAAAAATGATTTAGAAATAGCTGATGGGTATTATGAGGAAAGTCTGAGAATTTCTGAGAAATGTGGATATAATAGACTTATAGCTTATACATTATTGAACAGAGCTGAAATATATCTATGTAAGTCAGAATTAGATAGATCCATAGATTTTTGTGAGAAGGCATTTCAAATCCTTCATATATTAGACGATAAATGGGCACTTGCAGAGGGTTATAAAATATATGGGATGATCCATACGCGTAAAAAAGACCTTAAATCAGCCAAAGAAGCTTTTCGCAATAGTCTTGACGTCAGCATAGAATGTAATTTTATAACAAATATAGCTGAAGTTAATCTTGAAATGGGATTGATTTGTAAAGAAGAAGGGATTTTGCAGGAAGCATTAAAGCACTTTGACGAATCCAGAAAAATATCCGAAGAACTAAATGTGAATTACCCACGACTAAAGTCGTAGGCTTCTTGCTTCAATGAAGGGCTACTCAGCGACACTGAGGAACTCCCCTCTCCACAAGCGTCAATTCGGGCTATCCCAGCCCTACATCGAAAGCGGATGCTTTCATTTCGCAACGTTTTAGTTTCTTTAGGTCGGTGTCGAAACGTTAGCCAAATACACTGACTATTTTAGGAATCGGTTTTATTCAGCAACCTTTGACTTACTGAAACCCAATACCAATTGTCAAAGAACAAAATATCCACTTGGTTATCGTGGACAGTAAATATTGTATCATGAAGATAATTTATAGTCAATAGGAAACATAAGCGATTAGGAAATCGCATGAATCTTATATCCAACGAATAAATTCGTTGGTTTTACGATTCAAGGATCATAAACAAGGTATTTATGGGTTATATTTTATGCCTAAATTGATAGAAGATTTTAAAATCAAATTCTGGGGCACAAGAGGTTCTATACCCGTTCCGGGAGCCGGAACTGTAAAATACGGGGGTAATACTTCTTGTGTGGAAGTAAGATGTGGTAAGGAATTAATAATCCTCGATGCAGGAACTGGAATAAAGAATCTAGGATCAGAATTGCTAAAAGAGACGCCAATAAAGGCTTCCATATTCTTTTCTCATGTGCATTGGGACCATATTCAGGGAATGCCATTTTTTTTGCCGATCTATATTCAAGGCAATGAGTTTAAATTTTACGGTAGCAAAACTTGGGATATAAAACTAGAGAATGCTTTGAAATGGCAAATGCAAAACCCTATTTTCCCTGTAAACTTTGATACTGTAAATTCTGTTGGGGCAACAGTGCAGTATATAGACATTGATGAAGGTAAGATCATACAAATTGGAGATAAGGACCCAGTTACTATTCAAAGTATTGGACTTTGTCATACTGACAAAGTTTTCGGTTTTAAAATAGAATACAAGGGTAAAAGTGTAATTTATGCTACTGATACTGAAAATCTGCCGGAACCGAATAAGAAATTAATGGAGCTTGCCTATAACGCAGATTTGATAATACATGATGCTCAATATACCAATGATGAATACTATGGATTAAATGGCTCTTCAAAGAAGAATTGGGGACACAGCACAGCAGAAGTTGCGGCATTAATAGCATTAAAAGCTAAGGTAAAGATGCTTGTTCTCTTTCACCATGACCCATATCATGATGATAGTATAATCGAGCAGATACAACAAAAAGCTTCTACCATTTTTCCAAACACAATCGCTGCATCTGAAAGTGTGGTGATAGAATTATAATCGTAACATGGGGGGTGCATATCCACCATCTTCGTTCATTTTAGAAAAGTCACCCAGAGAGAAGAAGTCTAAGCCTGCTATCCGTAATGATCCATTAGATTCTGTCTATAGTCTACGAGTTTTTCAGTTATTGGCAAAAATGGCGGAAGTAGGACATGCTTCAGCTTGTTTTATGAATTTAATTGACAGTTTAACAAGCTAAAGCATGATCTACAATGCTAACTGAAAAAGTCGTATTATGTATTTTGAATTAATCTCTTTGATAGATAACAGCGGAGAAGTAACCAACCACACCGTCTGACTTATCGCCTGTCACATCACCAGAATTTGCATATTTCAATATCTCAATGCTTTCAGCGCCTAACTTTTTAGCTGTCATCAAAGTTACGATAACCCCACCGGCGCCGCATAACTCAGCTTCACCAGAGGCAAGATCGTCGTCAAGCTGTTCAATGTCCATGCGCTTTATACTCGTCAGAGCTACGTCATCCATGCTGACCGCTTCTTTGTAGGGATGATAGTGCGACATATCTGTACTTGCTACTATTAGAATATTTTTGTCATTCATCACTTTTGTAAGAGCATCACTTATGGCATAGCTTATCATTCCCGACCAATCACGCATTAGAATAGGCACAATTTTGAAATCCGACAAGATAACTTGAAGGAAGGGGACCTGAACTTCCAGCGAGTGTTCTATTGCATCTGCATCAGGATAGAATTCGAGTATATCAGTCTGACTCATCAACTCTGATGCGAGCGCATCATCAACTTTTACTGTTCCAAGTGGGGTCTCATAAGCCCCTGATTTGTAAATAGCGGATCCTCTGAAAGGCATACGATGACTGACGCCGATCATTATAACAGTGTCGAAGTGCATACCTTCAATCTGTTTATATGCGTGAGCGGCTATTTGTCCTGAATATACATATCCGGCATGAGGCACTATGAGAGATACAATTTTCCCATCAACAGGCACTTTTTCTACATTTGACAGGAATTCTTCTATCTCTGATCTCAACTTTGATGCTGAGCCGGGATAAAACGTTCCAGCAACTACTGGTTTTCGTACCTCACTACGACTACGAGAAGAAAAAATACCCATAAATATCACCCCGTTTATCAAACTCACTTAATTAAATTCCCCCTTCCCCCTTTTAGCTAACTAATCTTTACCCACAAATATGTGGATATTGTGAGAATAAGTCCTTTCCCCCTTTCAAAAGGGGGATAAAGGGGGATTTAAAGGGCTTATCTATAAATTTTAAGCTATAAAACTATTATTCGTTCTAAAATCCCCCCTTCCCCCCTTTTCAAGTGGGGATTGCAAATCCTTTATCCACAAGGGTTTATAGACTTGTGGGTAAAGAAAAGTTTTAGCTAAAGGGGGTTACAAATCCTTTATCCCATGCGTATCAACTTAAGGAATATATAAAGAGTTTTCAACGTGAAATGTCATTTCCTAAACCCCAGAGGGGTGAAATATTTATAGAAACGACAATCCAAAAAAATCAAAGCTACAGCGGAGCGACATATAGAAAATCAATTAGAAGATTGAAAACATTACTAATCTTCAATCTTCTATTTTGAATCTTTTTAATCGAATCAAATATATCGCTCCTTCGGAACTATGGATTTTTGTTTGATTGTTTACTATAAATATATCACACCTCTGGGGTTAAATCCCTTAAGTTGATACACATGGGGAGTTAGAGCCATTCCCCCTTTGAAAAAGGGGGTTAGGGGGATTTAAAAGCTCTATTACTTACCCGATCAATTATTCAATGTTCATCAACGTGCCTCTACGATATATAATCGCTAACATAATGCACTGTTAAATATGGAAAATGGTATTAGAACAAATTCTTATATCCGATATGAGTGTAGATGGATACTGACTTTGAACCACATTCCAGAAAATTCATACAGATTATTCGCAATGCTTAATTATACCCCAGCAGGTTGCAGATTTTCCAGATGAATCAACTGCCGATGTGCTTGATTTCACATTGAAGTTATTTGCGATTTCCTTATCAGTTAGAACACGATTGTAAAGTCGAACTTCGTCAATCTTCCCGATTAACCATCTTCCATCATGTTCACTGCCTATTCTTCGCTCATCCCATTTTTCTGCTGTTGCCCCGGCAGGACCTTCTGAAACAAATTTACCATCCACATATAGTTTATGGACATTTGCCTTTGTATCAGTGGTATAGATAATATGATACCACTTACCTACTTCAGCGGGAGCGATAATTTTACCACCGCCATTTTTATCCACCTGTATTTGATTACTTTCAAATTTATAATGGACTTTGCCATCTTCCCATTGCCATGTGGATATAATCCCTTGAATACCACTGAATTGGTCTTCCATTGCCCAACATTCGAGAGATACTAGATCAAATGAACCCAGCTTTGGGATTTCAACGTAATTATCAGCCTTGCCTTCAAATTGCAGACACTCACCAATCACTCCAGCAGTAGACACCAAAGTACCTTTCATAGTTGCGTCTTTACCATTACCAGAGACGTCTTTGACCACTGCTCCCTGAATACTCGCTTTGTCTAAAGTCCACATAGCAACTAAGCCATCTTTAACATATCCTTGAGCATTTGCCAGAGTAGCGATAAATAAACACACAAGTAGAGACACTATCAATATACGCATTTTTAAGTTCTCCTTATCAAAGTTAGGTAAAATCCTACGTAGCAAACTAATATGGTTTATAATCACGAAACTAGATTACATCCCCCCTTTTTTTGTATAATAGATATTGGCTTTGAACCACATTCCAGAAATTTCAGAAAGATTATTCGTAATGTTTTAATACACCCCAACAGGTTGCAGATTTTCCAGAAGGATCAACGGCAATCTTGTTTGATTTCACATTGAAGTTATTTGTGATTTCCTTATCAGTTAGAACACGATTGTAAACTCGAACTTCGTCAATCTTCCCGATCAGCCATCTTCCATCATGTTCACTGCCTATTCTTCGCTCGTCCCATTTTTCTGCTGTTGCGCCGCCGGGTCCTTCAGCACCAAGTTTACCATCCACATATAGTCTGTGAAGGCTTGTCTTAGTATCAGTAGTATAGACAATATGATACCACTTACTTACTTCAGCGGCAAATATAATCTTACCACCACCATTTTTATCCACCTGTATCTGATTGCTTTCAAACTTAAAGTGGACTTTTCCGTCTTCCCATTGCCATGTGGATATAATCCCTTGAATACCACTGAACTGGTCTTCCATTGCCCAACATTCTACGGATACCTGTGCAAAACTTCCCATCTTTGGGATTTCAACGTAAGTTTCAGCTTTACCTTCAAATTGCAGGCATTCACCGATTACTCCAGTAATGGATTTTATAACACCTTTCATGGAGGCGTCTTTGCCATTACCAGAGACATCCTTGACTGTTTCGCCCTGAATACTCGCTTTGTCTAAAGTCCACATAGCAATTAAGCCATCTTTGACAAATTCTTGAGCATTTACCAAAGTAGCGGCAAAAACACACATAAGAATAAACATTAACAAAATACGCCTATACATGCTTTAAGTCTCCTTTTTAGTTGGTTATTAAGGCTTTATTTTTCCTTAACCTCACCCCACGTAAGAGCAAGTTTACCTGATGGCTCAACCGCTAATCCACCGGTTGTTAATATGGCAACCTCTTTGTCAGTCAAAGCACGACTGTAAAGACGAACTTCATCGAGTGAGCTATTTTTGAACCATGCACGACCACCGCAACCAGTGTCACCACCCATATATAGCTGTTCTATGCTGTCATAAGGTATATCTTTGGTTGATGTCTGCTTAACCTGTTTACCATCAATATAGAGTGTCAAATTAGTGCCGTCGTGTGTTACTGCCACGTGAACCCATTTTTTTACAAACGAGCTTGCATCAGTCGAAACTGCTGTATAAGCACTACCATTGCTTGTACGTACGCCAAATACAATATTGTTAGCCACAAGGGGAGCATCTGGTTCAGCGCCCTGCATACCCAAAAACCAGCTAGCCCATGTTGAGCAACCCAATCCATGATAGAGTATAGCTCCGTGATCCGTACTCACAGGATTTATATATACAGACACACTGAATTTACCTTCTCTCAACTTGAGAGGTTCATTAGCTTTCACTGCCACAGAATCGCCTGAAGCACCGAAGCTAATTGCCTTACCGAACTTTCCCGTAGTAAAAGTCGGAGCGCCAGCTATTGTGCCATTGTTCGCATTACCAGAGCCATCTTTGGCATCACCATCAAAACTCCAATATGCGATAAGCCCATCTTTTATGTTTTGAGCAAAGACAGGAAGATTAAAAGCTACTGCAGTTAAGATAATTAAACAAACTAACATTGATTTTTTCATCTTTTTCTTCTCCTTTATTACTACATGATTTGTTGTTAAAATCTCAATAACTGCCAACTAAATTTCTCTGTTAATCTGTTAGTCACCTCCTCATTGTCGTATTTTCTTTCGAGTGCTGAAGTTTGATTCAGCACTCGAAATAGCATAAATTAAGTATTCTTGACGAACCAATCCAATAGCTTTTCGGCTTCAGCTTGATTTGGCGCCCATGTTGAGTAATACGTCTTATTTGGTTTCAGTTCCTTGTGCGCACGTTTTATCTCATCCATGCTTCCACCGAACTGCACTGCTTTACCACCCTTCTGCACTCTCTTAAACAGGTCTATGTACTCACTATGACCGCCATATCCTGTCCCCGGCACGTAAGACATCGTATGAAGCCCTTTACTTGCAAGCAGGTCGTCAGTATGAACCAATGCGCCCGGACCATCCCAATGATAGACTACATGCTTGACGATCTCTGCTTCTTCCTCAAGTGCAGGTAGAACCCATCTGCGGAACATTTCAGGACCAATCATACAACAGAAATCACATTGAAGCGTAGCGGCTCCTTCCATAGAATACATACCATGAGAATATCCGTGTTCATCCATTTTACCAGCTTTAGCGATAGTATACCATATCTTCGGAAAGATTGCCCTTGCATCATCCATTGCCCTATCAATCAATTCAGGGCAGTCTATCAAATCTTCACAAAGCTTTTGTGGTCCTCTTATTCCCGAAAGGAGATCCATATTCGTATGCAAGTCAATATGGGTCAAAAGCATTTTACCTGCGACTTTTTCAGCGGCACGACTATAAAACTCAATCATTCTCAGCCACAAAGGATGATCTTCTTTGAGTGTGATGGGGAATTCTTTTTCCCAATCTTTAACGTAAGGAACAGACCAATTTGTGTCACCAGAATCTTTGCTCCACTTGAACTCAGCACCAGTAAAGACAGCCGCCTCATCTGGTCCAAAGCTTATCCAGAATGATGGTACGGATTCTCCACCGTAATAAGTAGCTCTTGCGGACTGAATTGCTCCATCAATGATGGCGTCCATATCACCATGAGCGCGATCGTAATAATTGCTACCTCTGCCTCCACTGACGCCTTCTCGTGGAGCGGTGACACATACTATAGGACGGTCAATTATATCGCCGGCATAAAAAGCTTCCCATCTTTTATTCGTTTCTTCTATATCCGGTTTGAATTCAAGTGGTGCAGGTTTCTTTTTTTCGTTCATGATCTTTTTAGGCAAGGAAACCAACGAACTTTAGTCCCATCCCCTTTTTCAAGGGGACTCGCTTGGGACTGGAGGACATGTCCTTTTAATTGCCCTTCTCCTTTCTATTAGAATTGTTTTACGTTGCTCTAACACTTTTACCTTTAGCCAATACATGCGTTTAACGTTGTTCCGTTCTCGTATTGTAGGGGCGATTCGTAGTGAATCTATATTTTCCTAAGAATGACACATCAGAAAGATAAAGAATTTTATGATCCTCGAATCGTAAAACCAACGAGCTTTAGTCGTGGGTAATTCACTGGTAATTCACTAATTTGATCTGAATTTTTTTTGTGTAGAACATGCTTCAGCTTGTTTTGTAAATCTAATTGATAATTTAACAAGCTAAAGCATGATTTGATCAGTTGTTGATCAAAAGCAGTCTTCGCCAATGTTGCAGGATCAGACAAGGAGAGTTTTTCTTAGAAAATTACCTCCAAGTATGAAACCTTCTCGTCTGCGTGGACCGTCGAATATTGGGTCTTCATGCTCGATTACCATGTTGCCATCATAACCAGCTTCGTATATTACTGTGAAAAACTGATGCCAGTCGAGTTCGCCGAATCCTGGTAGCCTATACGTCCACCATCCGTTTCCATGATTGCCAACTCGTTCTAGTTTATCATAGAATATTTCAGTATCTTTCAAATGCACCATGAAGATATGCTTTGAAAAATCTTTCGCCGCCTGATAGGGATCGATCCATTGCCACATGAGATGTGAAGGGTCAAATTCCAATCCGATGAATTCTGCGGGAAGGGCATTAAACATCAATTCCCACGCATGAGGAGTGACAGGCAGATTTGCTCCTTCACCAAAGACTCTCCCACCGGGCCAATTCTCAAAAGCGATTTTGATACCTTTTTTCGCAGCGAGTTCACCTATTGGTGAATATACCTCTTTGTAAACAGCGACGTTATCTTGCAAGCTCTTTGATGTATCATAACCAGAAGGTCCTGCGCTGGTATAAACAGCATTTCCCATATCCTTGCAGACGTCCATAATTGCTGCCATCATATCAAGTTTGCTCTTCATTTCCTCTTTTGTAGTCCGTAAAGAAGGTAACGGACTCATAATAGAAGCGACGATAATGTTATTCTCTTTGAGAATCTTTTTGGCTTCTTCACGAGCTTTTTGGGCTTCGTCTGTATCACCGAGCCATTCCTTTGGTGCGCCACCAATTTCTAGGCATTCAAATGGACCTTTTCCTGCAAATTCCACTATATCTTTTGAAAACGGCGTCAAAAATCCCAGTTTCATTGTTTACTCCTTTTTTAGTTATTATATATCTACTTTGTAAGCGACTTTAAGAAACCTTTTTAAACTTTGGGAAATAGAACGCGGATAAAAACGGATCAGGCGGATTTGCGAGGATCGAAATAAATAAAGAAAAATCCGCGTCATCCGCGTTCTATTCCTAAAGTTTAACTTCATTTATTAAAGTTGCTTAGATTCAGAATTACAGTTAAATCATATCATATTATATATACATTCGTCAACAGTATGAATAGGGGTCATCACCGGTGTATAGTATACCGGATTTTTGAGTCAGAAAAAAGCTCAATTTATGACCGTGCTAAGTATAATCGAATATTTCAGAATACTCCAACATGCCAGTGTATCAATTTGTACTAACATCTTTTATCTTCTCTAAATTTGTCATTTGTAGTTCCTCCTTAGCACGCCATTAAAACATTTTCAATGGTTCAGTAAATCTTATCATGAGTTCCCAATGATTGCAACAATATTTCTTCTTCACCTGTTTCAGGATTAGACACCAACTCAAATATGATACGATTATCATAGTCCACAGTGCAAGCCCATGCACCAGCAAACGGCTATGCAATCTAGGATGAAAAGGGTTTTCAGAAGCAGTTCAAGAGCATATTGTATTCGCTTTTGCAATTCTGGTTGCCGATAGCTTATTCTTTTAAAAGCTCTTACAAATGCAGCACTCAAGACAAGTGTTTTCATTTATTCAGTTCCTTCATAATATCAGCAACAGTTCCACGAAGAACATTCCCTTTCTGATAATCCTCTCGCGCTTCGGCAATATCTTTTGCCAATTCGTCACGTCTTTTTTGTATTAAATGCTGATGAATAATTTCGATTAACATTTCTTCTTGTATAGGAAATTATATTTTTTCGTGATTCATAAACTGTTGATACGATTCGCTTTTCGTGTTATTATGTTCGCATGTTAATGCCCTATGGATATGTAACAGACAAGACCCTCTGGAGGACCCAAGTGTCCCACCTCGTTTCTGATGTGAGACCTGCAATGATGTCATGTTACCCGTTTAAATTCGCGACTGAAAGGAGCTTTGTTCTTTACACTGAGTTGAAAACCATAATCGAAGTCATCAAGGCTTTTGAGAACAGGAACCCCCCTGGCGCCCTGGCCACTCATGTATGACATATTGCTGGAAACTGCTTGCTTGGTATAGCTATAGACATTCAGAAAAAGATTTTTAATCATGCAGCAACAGGAAATTGCAGATCGTCAAATGATTTGCGATATTCACCCATAAGTGCTAATACTTCCTCTGGAACTTGTGTTAAGTGTTCCAAT
>Ga0247841_10002522_pt1 | contig 36287 bp, 26 predicted proteins | sample LaCruzMarch2015__2_FD_192410 | JGI IMG/M metagenome (GOLD analysis project Ga0247841, IMG submission 192410) | Freshwater microbial communities from meromictic Lake La Cruz, Castile-La Mancha, Spain - LaCruzMarch2015_18m | ecosystem: Environmental > Aquatic > Freshwater > Lake | place: Spain... | reverse complement strand
AGGTGATCGCGATCCGGGACATCGTTTCCGACAAGATCAACATGGTTCCCGGGGCGGACTTCGTCATCAAGGACGGGGATGTGCTCGTCATCCTCGGCAAGGAGAGAGATATCCAACAGATCAAGTAATCGCAATCTTTCAGATAAACAATATTATCGACAATATAAAGATTTAGCAATTTGGTGCAGGAGCGTAAATCTTGAAACATCATAAGAAGGACCCTTTTGGGGTCGGCGTCATCCGTTCGATGGGGATCGTGTTCGGCGACATCGGAACGAGCCCCATCTATACACTGACGGTCGTGTTCACCCTGACGCCGCGGACGGAGGCCAGCGTTTTGGGCATCCTTTCCCTCGTGGTCTGGACGCTGCTGATCCTCGTGACCGTGGAGTATGCATGGCTGGCCATGAGCCTTCCCTACAAGGGGCAGGGGGGGGAGATCATGCTGCGGGAGATCCTGCGCAAGACGGTCAAACCCGGCCGGCAGCTCGCCATCGCCGGCTTCCTCACCTTCGTCGGCGTCTCGCTGCTTTTGGGCGACGGCGTCATCACGCCCGCCATCACCCTCCTGTCCGCAGTCGAGGGAATGCTGCTGATTCCGGGGCTGGAAAACCTCCGGCTGGAAATCCTGATGCTGATCGCAGCCGTGATTGCCGTGGGGCTTTTTTCCTTCCAGTCCCGGGGAACGGACCGGGTCGCCGGGGCCTTCGGCCCGGTCATGCTGGTATGGTTCCTCTCGCTTGCGATCACGGGACTTGCATCCGTCGCCACCATGCCGGGGATCCTCAAGTCTGTCAGCCCCTGGTACGCCTTCCAATTCCTGAAGGAAAACGGGCTGGCGGGATTCTTCGTCCTTTCCGAGGTCATCCTCTGCGCCACGGGCGGGGAGGCCCTGTACGCCGATATGGGCCATCTCGGCAAGAAACCGATCCTCCATGCCTGGTACTTCGTCTTCGTTGCCCTCCTTCTCAATTACATGGGGCAAGGCATATTCGCCCTTCAACACCCGGACACGAAGTCCCTCCTGTTCGGCATGGTCCAGCACCAGGCGCCCTATCTCTACATCCCCTTCCTGGTCCTCACGGTCCTGGCAACGATCATCGCCTCGCAGGCGATCATCAGCGGGGCCTTTTCGGTCGTTTACCAGGGGATTACCACACGGATCATGCCCCTGCTGAAGGTCTCCTTCACCTCCAGCCAATTGAGGGCTCAGATTTACATCCCCTTCGTCAGCTGGGGGCTGATGTGCGCCGTCATCTTCATGATGCTGACCTTCAAAAAATCGGAGAACCTCGCCGCGGCCTACGGCATGGCGGTCACCGGTTCGATGACGATCACGAGCCTGATGATGATCCTGGTGTTTTCCCACATCCGGAAGGTGCGTTGGAAGCTTCCCATCGCCGTCGTGGTCAGTAGCATCGCCTTTGCCTATTTTATCGCCACCCTGAGCAAGATCCCCCATGGCGCCTACTGGTCGCTGATCCTGGCCGCCATCCCCTTCACCGCGATGATCATCTGGACCAAGGGTCAGCAGCGGCTGTACGACGCCCTGCGCCCGCTGGAACTGAAAACCTTCCTCGTCGGTTACGAGCAGATCTACTGGAACGGGAGAACCATTGCCGGAACGGCCCTGCTCTTCTGCCGCGACTACCGGATGATCTCACCCTATATCGTCCATACCATGTTTCGCAGCAACATCATCTACGAACGGAATATCCTGATCTCCATCACCCGGACCGCGGAGCCCTTCGGGGTTACGGCGCACCTGAAACAGGACCTGGGGCCGGGTCTGGAGTCCTTCGAGGTTCAGGCCGGCTACCGGGAAATCGTCGATATTGAAGGTCTGTTCAAAGAGCACGGCATCCGGGAAAAGGTGATCTTCTATGGGGTTGAGGATATCGTCACGCGCAATCCGATCTGGCAGCTGTTCAGCCTGATCAAACGGGTCACCCCCAACTTCGTGCAGTTCAGCAAGCTGCCCCCCAGCCGCCTGCAGGGGATCGTAACCCGGGTGGAGATGTAAAGAAGCGGGAAACCATCGGGGCTTCCGGTGGTGTCTCAGTTAAAGCACACAGATGTCCCTCAGATGAAGGAGGTACGATCATGAAAACAAAAGAGAAACTGACACTCGGAATCGCGTTTCTGTTCATCGAATTCCTCGTCATCGCTCTGTTTGGCGCCTACAGCATCTACACGATCTCGCAGCAATCGGAAAAAATCATGAAGGACAACAACCTTTCGATCCAGTACACCGAAAATATGCTGCTGGCGATCGATCAAATCAACGCGCTGCAATTGGCCGTCCTGTTCAATCCCTCCCAGCCGAACGGCGAAAGCGAATTGGCCGGTTTGTATAACACCTTTGAAGAGAATTTTAAAAAAGAGGCGAAGAACGTCACGGAACCGGGCGAAAAGGAATTGCTGCAGGCCGTGGCCGATGAATACAAAAACTACAAAGTGCCGGTTGCGAAGATCCATGCAATCAAGGATAAATCCGGCTTCTATTTTCAAAAGCTCCTGTCGGAACATCAAGCCCTGAAAGCGAAGCTCTACCAGATTTCGGATCTGAACATGCAGGCGATATTGAATAAAAATGAGAGCGTCAACCGGTATGAGCGGCGTTCCTATGTCATCCTGACCATCATCGCTTCGATCTGTTTCCTGCTCTCGATCGTTTTCATTTTCAATTTCCCAAGCATGATCAGCAATCCCATCAGGCAGTTGTCGGAGAGCCTGAAAGGGGTGGCGGAGGGCAACTACGATATCTGCCTGGATTTCAAGCCCACCGGCGAATTCGGGGAAATGGGAAAGGCCATCAGGACGATTGCGGACCGACTCCGGCAGACGGAAGGAAGCAAGCTGGAAGCTGCCCTCCAGGCGCGGGAAGATCTCACCGGAATGATCGAGCAGACCCTGGAGAGGCTGCGCGTCAGCCACGAGCAGATCAGGAATCTGGACATCAAACGGATCATTGATGATCAATCCGGCCTGATCGAGATCCTGCAAGTCGAGCTGGAGCAGGCCAAAGGCCGGCTGACATAGGCCTCAAGACCAGCCACTTTCCCGGTTCAACCGGCGAAGGGTAACGGTATCGGGGCCGGGTTTCAAAAGGGCCTCCTGCCTGTCACCATTTTCAGCCATCCCGGTTTGACGTCATCACACAACCGATCCTGCTTTGGGAATCGGGACGCTCCCCGCGGCAAGCCGCTATGCCATGCTGACACATCGGACAACTTTTTGTGCGCAGGTGAATTCATGATAGTTGACTGAAGTCAGTAAACCGTCACCCTTGAAGAAAATGCTCGATTTCAAACAGAAATAAATGATGTTGTTTTCTCAGCGATTATGATAAAGGATGATCACGCTGGATTTTTTATTTACAATGAAGGCAAAATTTATTTATGGAGCAGGTGGGTGCATTCAGGTGGGTGCATTCAGGTGGGTGCATTCAGGTGGGTGCATTAAAGTGTGGACAACTGAAGTCATTAAATTCTATCATCTCATTTTTATAATAGATTTCTCATGGAAATCGTGATAGTCAAAATAAGTATGATACGTTAGCGATTAAGATTCCTAACCCCCTTCAATCCTTTGATGAGGGTGCTATGGACTGATTATTGAAACCCCGTTACTCAAAAAGAGTGCGGGGTTTTGTATTTCAACCAGTCGGGATGATGATGCTTCTTTGCAGCGGCTCCGCGCCGTTAAAACTTTTGATGCGTCAGACATGAAAAAAGAAAGGAGAGTATCTATGAGCGGAAAAGAAAAAGATGTAACGGAAACGTCGGAAGCTGAAATTGCGGTACACTGGGGGGAAGAGGACTTCATTTATCCACCTGCATCGTTTATTGCCCAGGCAAATGTGACCGATCCAAGTGTCTATGATCGTTTTAGCCTGGAAAATTTCCCGAATTGCTTCAAGGAGTATGCAGACCTCTTAACCTGGTATGAATACTGGCACACAACCCTTGACACGAGTGATGCCCCCTGCTGGAAGTGGTTTGTAGGAGGAAAGATTAATGCAAGTTACAACTGCATTGACAGGCATCTTGCCAAGAACAAAAACAAAACAGCGATTCACTTCGTATCAGAGGTTGAGACTGAAAAGATAGAGCATATCACTTACCAGGAACTTTATGTAAGAGTAAATGAGTTCGCGGCAATCCTGAGGGACTTTTGCGGCCTGAAGGCTGGAGACACCGTCACGCTTCACTTGCCAATGGTGGCTGAGCTTCCTATCACGATGCTTGCCTGTGCACGACTCGGTATAATCCACTCACAGGTTTTCGGCGGTTTCAGCGGCAAGGCCTGTGCAGACAGAATCGTTGATTCAGGAAGTCATGTTCTGATTACAATGGATGCTTATTACAGGAGCGGGCAGCTTATTGACCACAAGGAAAAGGCCGATACCGCTGTTGCTGAGGCAGCCAAGGAAAACCAGAAGATAGATAAGGTTCTCGTATGGCAGCGTTATCCCGGCAAATATTCCGCCCAAACACCGATGGTTGAAGGCCGTGATTTCTTTGTCAATGAACTGCTTAAAAAGTGTTACGGAGCAAGGATTGATCCGGTCCCAATGCCGGCAGAAGCTGTTCTCTTCCTGATGTACACCAGCGGCACGACCGGAAAACCTAAAGGCGCACAGCACAGCACCGGCGGTTATCTTGCGTATGTAGCCGGAACATCCAAATATGTCCAGGACATTCATCCTGAAGATGTTTACTGGTGTATGGCGGACATAGGATGGATCACCGGCCATTCATATATCGTATATGGTCCGCTGGCAATATGTGCATCCACGGTTATTTATGAAGGCGTTCCTACTTATCCGGATCCAGGCAGGCCCTGGAGGATTGCCCAGGATCTGGATATAAACATCTTCCATACTGCGCCTACAGCTATCCGTGCCCTGAGAAAGTTGGGCCCTGATGAGCCGGCGAAATACAATTATCACTTCAAACATATGACCACTGTCGGAGAGCCAATCGAGCCTGCAGTGTGGAAGTGGTATTATCATACCGTCGGCAAAGGTGAAGCAGCCATTTGCGATACCTGGTGGCAGACGGAAAATGGCGGTTTCCTTTGCAGCACAATGCCGGCAATTAAAGCAATGAAGCCGGGCAGCGCAGGCCCGGGCGTACCGGGTATTCACCCTATCGTTTATGATAACGATGGTAACGTTGTCCCTGATGGCAGTGGAAAAGCAGGAAATATTTGCATCCAGAACCCATGGCCTGGCAGTTTCCAGACCATCTGGAGAGACCGTGACCGTTACGTCAGTCAGTATTATGAAAAATATTGCAAAGATCCAAACAGCAAAAGGTGGCAAGACTGGCCATACCTGACAGGTGACGCTGCAGTTGTGGCTGCCGATGGATATGCCCGTATTCTCGGTAGGATTGACGATGTCATTAATGTGTCAGGACACAGGCTTGGAACCAAGGAACTTGAATCCGCAGCGATGACCGTTGCAGAGGTAGCAGAAGCAGCTGTTGTTCCGGTGAAACATGAAATCAAAGGCGTTGAGCCGGATATGTATATTGCTTTAAAACCTGGAATTTCAGCAAGCGAAGAACTCGCCAAGAAAATTTCCCAGGCTATCGTCACGGAGATCGGCGCAATTGCAAGACCCAGAAATGTCTGGATTGTCCCTGACATGCCTAAGACCCGCTCAGGAAAGATTATGCGCCGCGTTCTTGGCGCCATTTCCAACAACACGGACGTGGGCGATGTCATGACACTGGCGAATCCTGAAATTGTCGTGGAAATAACCAAGATGGTTCACGGAAAATAAGGATCAGTCTAACCGCTATTGAAGATGAAGAATGAGGCGAAAAGAACGGAGATGCGAGGATGGAAGGGTAAAAAGTAAAATTGAGGATGAACGACAACGAACAAAAGGAGGACCATATGATGAACATGATCGTCGAACGCGTGGATGTGTGGGTTGCCGGCATCAAGGACGAACCCGGCGGCGTGGCGAAGATACTCTCCGGCCTGCGGGATGCCGGTGCGGATCTCGACTTCATCATTGCCAGGCGGGCGCCGGATAAACCCGGCAACGGGGTCGTGTTTGTTACACCGCTGCGCGGCGATGCCGAGGTCGCTGCAGCCGCTACCTTGGGTTTCAACGTAACGAGCAGTCTCCAGTCGCTGCGTGTCGAGGGAGAGAACAAACCGGGAGTTGCTGCGAAACTGACGGAAAAACTTGCGGCGGCGGGGATCAACCTCCATGGATTCTCTGCGGCTGTTATCGGGGCGAGGTACATCGTGTACATTGGTCTGGACACCGCCCAAGACGCCGCGAAGGCCGCCGCTATCCTCAAGCAGCTATAGAGCAAAACGGCATTCTCTCGATAAACCCTCAAGCCCTATCGGACACGACGAAGGAATGAACATATCACTGTCGTTCCGGACCTGATCCGAAATCCAGGAATAGGGAACTTGATTCCCGCTGCCGCGGGAATGACGTATGCGTGTGCCAGGCATGGGTGGTTGCCAGGAATGGATGCTCCGGAAGGCTTCCGGGCGGAGCAATCCTGTCCACCCCCCTAAAAAGGTCATGCAGTAGACAAAGGCCGCTTTTGGAATCCTTTGCTGCGATGGCTCTCGGAACTTCTGAATGGAATACTTTCAGGACATATTGATTCGGTATAATCTCATCTCATAGGTTAAGGACTCGTGAAGACGAAAGATCAGACGAACCTTGCTTTTTCAAATCCAAAACATGCATTCACCGGATTAGTCGTAACGCAGACTCAGGGGAGGGTTTCAGCGGGGAAGGCGTCCTGGTTGCGGTTCCGGTCGCGGAGTTCGGCGCGCTTGCCCCGGTTCCAGCCGGAGACCCGGCTGTAATACTGGGTGATCCGGGCGAGGCCGTCCACATCTGCGGAACCGCAATGTGGGCATTCTTCGAGGAGTCCCCGCAGGGTGGCGCCGCAGCAGTCGCAGGATGTGAACTCGGGGGAAAAAACGATCTGGTTGCTCTGCGTCTCGCGAAACGCCCGGACGACCAGGGCAGCCAGGACGCCCGCCGGGGGCTCGGCGGCCCCCAACTCGATGTGGGTGACAGCCCCCGCCCGGAAGAAGGGGTGGAAGAAGCCTTCCATCCTCACCCGGGTCAGTGGATCGACAGGCGCCGCCGGATGGAGGTGGGTGGCGTTCGTGTAATAGATCTCCCCTTTGGCGAGATCGCCCCGAACGTAACGGCCCGGCAGGGGGGAGAAGTGCTTCAGGTCAAGACGGGCGAAACGGTAGGCGGTGGTCTCCGCGGGGGTTTGCTCCAAGACGAATTTCATCCCGTGGATATCGCAGAGTTTCTCGACCTCTTCCTTCATGTGGCCAATGAGCAAAAGGCCGAAGGCCAGGGCCTCGCCCGACTCGTGCAATGGTTTCCCCTTGCGGATCTGGACGAGTTCGTTGAGCCCCGTCATCCCGATGAGATATGTAGCATCGGCCATCCGGAGATAGGGTGACCCGTCGTTTTGCATCGCCAGCATGGCGAGCGGTCCGGCGTCGCCCAGAGAGAGCAGATTTTCGATGAAGCCGCGCTTCTGGACGTGGGCCTTCGCCGCAAGGGCCATCACCTCATCGAGGAGAGAGAAGAGTTTGCCGTCGTCCCTCTCCCAGGACCGGTAGCAGAGGCGGGGAAGGTTCAGGGTGACGTTCTGGATAGATGCGCATCTCCTTTTCCAGGGCTCGTACGCGCCTCCCACGGCTTCTCCCTCGAAATCCATGCAGCCGCAGGGGGCGATGCGGGCACCCTGCCCACGATCCAAAATGAAGCAAGGATTCCCCTTCGCCGCGGCAACGCCGCAGACCTCCTCCAGAAACTCCCCGTGGCCGGGGGTGCGGAAGAACGCATCCGTGATGTGGAGAATCGGCCGCGGAAAAATGAACGGCTTGCCCATGGCATCCCCTTCCCGGTAAACCGTCATGAGCGCCCGGGCGAATCGCCGGGAATCCTCCCCGTACTCCCGGAAGGTCCGTCCGGTGGGCTTTCCGCCGGGACCGACGGCGGGCAACTCGGCCAGAAAGGCTGGGACCTCCCAGTAGAGGTGGATGTCGGTAAAGATCGCCTGACCCCCGCGGGAAGAGGTGAGCTGGGAGAATTCGTAAACCAGCATCTGGGCAAACTGCTCGATCTCCCGCTCCCCCATCCCCGCCAAATAGGGGGCAAAGGAGAGGTTGACCGCATCCCAGCCGATCACGCCTGCAAAATGTCCCTGGAGCGAGGCCCCGAAACGGACCATGTGGGCAAGGAGGACCTCCGCATGACGCGCCGGCCCGGCCACCGTCACGGAATGGGGGAGCTTCAGGCCGAAACGCTTGAGATACTCGAGCGACTGGAAGGCGCTGTAGGGCCGGTCTATGTACCCCAGGCCGTGGAGGTGAAGATCGCCGGAGACATGGGCGTCTCCGATCTCCCGAGAAAAGACGTCGTGGAGGGCATATTCCCGCTTGATCCCCTCGACGAGGGCCAGGCTCGTCCCCTCGGGGGCGTGGGGAACGTTCGCGTTTTCCTTGTTCTGGTGGAAGATGAGCTGCCGGACGTCGTAGAGGGGGAAACCGAGGCGGGCGTGGAGCCGACGCGCCTGTTCCAGTCCCCTTTCGATCAGTTTGGCGTCCACCAGCTCCCGGATGAGCGCCGTCGTGAGGAGGCTGATCCCGGAGGAGACGATCTGTTTTTCCACCTCCCGGCTGATCGCCTCGGCGGTCTCCTCGTCGATCCCCGTCTCGCGGATCAGCGCCTCGACGATCCTCCGGCGGTTCCAGCGGACGGCCTCCTCGCCGGAGGTCCGGACGAAGAGCGTGATGTCGGTGGTTTCCGGATCGGTCGTCATCGTCGGGTTCATATGTTCGTTCTGGAAGCTCCGTCCACGCTGCAGAGGATGCGCTCCGCCGCTCGGGCGAGGAGGTCGTCGTGGTCGTGGTTCCGGGAAAAGACCCGCAGATGGACGACCCGGGCCGGGATGAAGCGGTAGATCTCCCGGAGGGGTTCGGGGGAGGTCATCCCCGTCGCGGGATCGAAGATGTTCACCCGTTTGTCCGTCTCCGCCATCGGATTGACCGGCCGCGGATCCTGCGTCGCCAGATCGACGCGGAAGGGTATTTTCTTCAACGTGCCGGGCAGGCAGGAGCGTATCTGTTCCTCATAGTCGGGCGGGGGGGCGAAGCGGGTCCCCCTTTGGATCTGGTCGATGGAGAGCTCCGCCGAAAACGACATCTTCCATTTGACCTCCCGGTGGTGGAGCTTTTCCCATTCCCGCCCGAGCTTCCGTTTCCGCGGATCAGCGCTGTCGCGCCACGACCGGACCTCGGAAAAGAGACGCCACTCGTCGCAATCCTGGTATGCATCCAGATCGTCGGCAGGGCTCGCAGGCAGGATCAGGTCCATCGTCTCCCGGAAGATCTCCCGGAGGTGGAGGTCGAGCGCCCGGGTTGTCCGGTGGAAATAGACGTTGGAATAGAGATTCAGTCTCGCATTCAGGAAGCGGCTGAGGGCCGAGACGCCGGCCTGGTGAAGCGTGAGGCCTTTCTTCGTGAAGAATGTGTAGAAGCGAAGCCGCGCGATGTCGACGATGTCGAGCGAAAAGCCGGTCATGAAGGCGTCCCGCTGGACGTAATCGAGGTTGTCCACGGTATAGATGCCGGAGAAAAGCTGGCGGAGCAGTTGCAGCCAGCGGGGCATCCGCGCATCGTATGGATCCGGCATCTTGATCAAGAAGGCCACCGCCCGCGGTTCGAGCGCCTCGCCTTCGGCAAAGGGTCCAGAGGGGCTCCTCCTTATCCCCGCGATCACCCTTCCGAGCTTTTGGGTAATGATCAGCCGGCCCAGATCCTCATGGGTGAGCCCATATTGGCCCAGGAAATGGTCGTCGAAGAAGTGGCCGTAGGGGCCGTGGCCGACATCGTGGAGGAGACCGGCCACCCGGAGGAGCTCCTCCACGCAGTTCGCTGAGGGGGCGTCCGGACAGACCTCCTTCAGGGACGGGTAGAGGTGGCGGCTGAATTCGCCGGCGATGTGCATCGTTCCCAGGGAGTGCTGGAACCGCGTATGCTCGGCAGCCGGGTAAACCCAGCGGGCGCTCTGGAGCTGGTAAATCCGCCGGAGACGCTGCACCCAGGGGGAGTCGATCAGGTCCTTCTCGGTTTTTTCGCCGCCGTTGCCCGCAGGCACGGTAAAGGAGGCATACCGATAGATGGGATCGGCGATCAGCGCCATCCCCTGGTAGGTGCCCGCATATTCGGCCGGTGTCGTCTTCATGGGTGCATCTTTACAGCATTACCGTCCAAATAGCAAACGGGGGAATTTACCCCAAATCCACCACCTAATTTAATCAAACCGCGCAAATACGGGAGCTTGCCGCCGATTTGCTTTCACCTTATTGTAAGTAAGAAATAGTAATTTCTACTGTAAACCCAATCATCATAAAATGTTGGCGGTAGATTTAGGTTTACCTTGACTTCGCGGAGGGGCTCCTCTATATTTTAGACAGTCGGTGATCCGGAAAAAGTCTTTCAAACTCACTCTTTCTTTCAACCCTTTGCATAGGTGAACCATGGGAACGAACAACGTTGTTTTTTTGGAAGTAATCGAATGGTTTGACGAATCGGGAAAAGAACTGGTTCACCGTATTCCGGAGGCGGGTTCCGGCGAGATCAAATGGGGCGCGCAGATGACCGTCCGCGAAAGCCAGGCCGCCGTCTTCTTTTACAACGGCAAGGCTTATGACGCCTTCGGTCCGGGACGCCACACCCTCAAGACGGCCAACATCCCCCTCCTGACGAAGATCCTCAGCCTACCCTGGGGCATGACAAGTCCATTGCGCGCCGAGGTCTATTTCACGAACATGAAGGTCTTTCCGAACCTTACGTGGGGCACCCGCGACCCGGTCGCCTTCCGGGACAAGGAGCTGGGCCTCATCCGCCTGCGGGCGTTCGGCGTCTTCAATCTCAGGATCATCCAGCCGCTCCTTTTCATCAACAGCCTCGTCGGAACGCAGGGGGTTTACACCACGGAGGCCATCGCCGAATACCTGAACCGGGTCATCGTCTCCCGCTTCAACGATTTTATGGGGGAAAAGATCGACACGATCTTTTCCCTTCCCGCCCGGTACGACGAGCTTTCCGGGGAACTCAAGAAGCTTCTCCAGAACGACTTCACGCAATTCGGCCTGGGGCTCGCTGATCTCTATATCAATTCAATCACCCCGCCGCCGGAGGTGCAGAAGGCCATCGACGACAAGAGCCGGCTGGGCGTCTTCGACGATCTTAACAAACTCCTCAAAATGAAGGCCGCGATGGCCCTGGAAAGCGCCGCTCAGACGCAGGGTGAGGCGGGCGCCGGCCTTGGCATGGGTATGGGGATCATGATGCCGGCGATGTTCGCCGAGGCCTTCCGGGGCGGACCCGCCCAGACGGTCCCGACGGAGGTCATCACCTGTCCGGACTGCCGGCAACCCATCCCTGCGACGGCCAAGTTTTGTCCCCAATGCGGCCATCAGCTCCTGATTTTCCAGAAATGCGCAGATTGCGGGAAGAACCTCCCCCCGAGCGCAAAGTTCTGCGTCCAGTGCGGACGCCCAGTCGAAGGGAAGCCGCAGGAGAAAAAGTGTCCTCATTGCGGCACGGCGAACCTGCCGAACGCGACCTTCTGCAATCAGTGCGGCCGGAAAATGTGACAACTACGGGGACACCTTGCGGCAAGGTGTCCCCACATGGGGTGAACGGAACGAACTGGCAGATCGAGCAGGGCTGCCCCCAGTGCGGGGCGCCGGTGACGCTTGAGGAAACGGACCGTATCCTCGCCTGCCCCTTCTGCCGGACGAGACTCTACCTCGTTCCGGGGAAACACTTCCGCTACCACATCCCGCCTGCCGCAGGGGCTGAAGGAGAACTCCTCTACATCCCCTACTGGCGCCTTCGGGGCTCTTCCTTCACCGTGACCGCCGCCGAAGTGACCCACCACTTCGTGGATGCGAACGCGATTGCCGCCGATATTCCCGGCCTCCCGCTCACACTCGGCCTCCGGCCGCAGGTCCTCAAGCTTCGCTTCGACTCCCCGGCCACGGAGGGGCGATTCATCCCTGCAAACCGATCTGCCGAGCAGGCGATCCCCGATCTGGGCGAAACGCCTCAAGCCGTTTTCTACCGGGACTTCATAGGCGAAATGGTGAGCCTGATTCATGCCCCCATGCTCCTCCGGGGCGAGACCCTCTACGACGGCGTCCTCGGAAGAACGGTTTCCGCATGCAAAATTGCTGACCGTGAACGTCTGCTGTCCTCGTCCCCCGCGCTGTCGGGTCAGGTCAAATTCATCCCGACCCTCTGCCCCCATTGCGGATGGGACATGGAGGGGGAGAGGGACTCTTTGGTTTTACTCTGCCGGAATTGCAACTCGGCCTGGACCTGTCCCGGACAGACCTTCACCCGTGTGGAGTTCGCCGTCATGACCCCGCCGCCGGGAACGGTGGAGATCGCGATGCACCTCCCCTTCTGGCGGATGAAGCCCCGATTCGAAGGGCTGGATCTCGCTTCCTGGGCCGATCTGATCCGGATCGCAAATCTGCCGAAGGCGATCACTCCCGCCTTCGCGGCGGCGCCCCTCTATTTCTGGTCGCCGGCCTTCAAGGTCAATCCGGCCCTCTACGCCCGCTGGTCCCGCCAGATGACCGTCTTCCGACCCATGGGCAACGAAGTCGACTGTCTCCCCCAGACCTCCCTTTACCCGGTCACGCTCCCCCTTGGCGAGGCGGCCGAAGGAATCGTCATCAACCTCGCCCAGATGATCACGGAGAAACGGAAACACTATCCGAAGCTTGCCGGTCTCCGCGTCACGCTGGAAGAATCCCGTCTGGAGTACCACCCTTTCGTTCTCGACCGTAACGAACTCCTTCACGCCGCCCTGCGGGTCGCCATAGACCGGACCGCCCTCGCCTATGGCGTCCGGATGTGATCCTCACGTAAATCGTCAAACTTGACGGCTTCGTAAAAAGTCCACTTTTCTGTCATTCCCGTGAAAACGGGAATCCGGTATTTTCAATTAGTTCCATCCTCTCTGGATTCCCGCCTGCGCGGGAATGACGATTTTTTACGAGACGGTCAAAATTCATTGTTGACAATATGAAACGAAACAACCACGACGCACCATTCGACCACGCCACAATAATTGAAAGATCAATTATAAAAAAGAGCGGGGTTCCCGCGCGGCCTTCGCCTTCGATCCCATCACCCTGATTCCCGCTGACTTCACCGGATGAAACGAAAATCCCCGCGGACGGAATAGGCGGCCTCAACCAATGCCGGCGAGGGCGGCGAAATTTTCGCCCAGCAGCCGCCGCCGCATGCCCGGATCCGGGAAGAGACGCTCGATCCGGCGCTTGAGGAAGCCGTAATCGAACTTTCCGTCGGCGGCCGGGAAACCAAAGGGGCCGTCCGTGCCGAAGAGGCAGCGTTCCGGGCCGAGGAAGGCAACCGTCTCCCGGGTCGTCCTGTCACCGAGGTAGGTCGACTGGGAGAGGTCCACGAAGACATTCTTCCGCTCGCGGATTGCCGGCCATGCGTCGGAAAACAGTGGAAAGGCACCGTGGGCGAGGATCAGCGTGAGGTCGGAGACCTGCCGCAGAAGGGCATCATAATCGCCGTGGGGACCGAAACCGGCATGGATCAGGAGCGGCTTGCCGAGGGAGGAGAGGAGACGGGCCACGGGTGCGAGCTCCTCCGGCGGATACCGGTGCCAGAAGGGGTGGGCCTTCACCCCCACGAAACCGGGCTCGTTTTGCCACCGCGCAACCTCCCGGACGGGGTCGAGCCGCCCGCGGGGGTTGACGAAAACCCAGCCGGCAAAGCGCTGCGGGCAACCCCGTACGGCTGCGAAGACGGCATCGTTGTCGGGATCGGGTTCGATCCGGAAAACACCGAGCGGGAGTTTGACGTCGCCCTCCTTCGTGAAACTGTCGATCATCAGCCGCCCAATGGCGCGAAGCGACCGGTGGGTGATGAGGATTTGCAGAAGTCCGATCAGCGGACGGGCCGGTTCCGGGATAGGGTCCACCATCGCTCCCATGAGCGCCGCCTTCTCGACACCCGCTTCGTCCATCCGTTGCAGGAGCTCCTCCCGGCTGAGAAGCCTCTCTTCCAGGTGATAATGGCAATCAATAATCATGTTCCGGTCTCCTTTCTTCGGGTGGTTCAAAAAACTGGTTCATCCCATTGATTCGTACTTCGTGAAAAAGGATGAGATCAAAACCCGATAGCAGGCAACATCACTTTGTATTTGAACTAAAAAGGCTGACCGTGTTGCAGAATCCGTAGTATTTCGCCATCTGTTCGCCCCTGTTGAGGATGTGGGAGCAAAGGTTGGCCCGCGACCCCAAGGCGCGGGGCTTCCCGGTCTGTCGTAAAATCTTTTCTAACGGCTTCGCAAAAATCCATAGGCTGTGTGCACGATGAAATCATTATTCCCAGGCATAGTCATATTCGGCGTATGTCAGGAAATAAAGACTCGTGAGATGGCGCCTATCACGACAAAAATAATGATCGCTGCGATGATTACGGCAACCGTGTACCCTGTGGATTTTTCTTTTGGAGATTTCATGAGAACTGGTAACCCGACATAGAGGAGATATAAACCGTATAACCCCAAAATACCGAGGATTCCAAGGGCAGGGATGAGCGCGAAAACACCGACCAACCAACCAGGTATACAAGAATACGTAGCCAGTTTGAAGGCCTGGCTGAGATTTTTCTCCCCTGAAAAGGTAGGGGCAAGGGCATCGATAATCAAGGCGAGGATATAGACACCGACAAGGGTGAGACCGTACCGAACGACCGCAGACATAATACCTGTTGTTATCGATACCCTGTATGCTCCTCCCACAGGCAGGCTAACTCCGACAAGGGACATGCCGATAAAAGAGGCAATCGGTCCGATGGCTGCCAATAAAATAATATAGTTTTTATATAACTCAGCAATAGGTGTAGTTTCTCCCGCAATGGTCTGCCATTCCTCTTTGGGTCTGAGCAAAATTCCTTTGATACGTTCAATGATATTCATGTTTCCCCTCCTTAAGTATTTGCTAACAAGATCAAAGAACAACGTCCTCTTTGATTGGGGAAGTGTACGAAGAATGTCGTGGTATGTCAACGATTTATTATCGCGATATATTATCACTCCAATTGAAATGATGGCAAAACAGGATTTTGAGTATTTTATGCGGCTGCCGGATCTTGCCATTCAGTATTCATCGACAATCCTTAAAAAATAAGCTTCCGACAAGAATCATTCTCATGTTTTTATTATCGATTAAGGTTAATGCCAAAATCATCAATGATCACCAAAATGTTTGCTAAGGGCAGCAATAGGGTAGCAAAAGAAAAAGGGGCTACAGAATTTACTCTGTAACCCCTTGATTCTTATGGTGGGCCAGGACAGAATTGAACTGTCGACACACGGATTTTCAGTCCGTTGCTCTACCGACTGAGCTACCGGCCCCCGTTTGCGGGCAATCGCCGAAATGGAAAATTTTTCTATAAAATATGCCCCCGTTTGTCAAGGCATTTTTCCGTCAGGCGCGCGGCCCATTACGGGCGAGGCAAGAAATCGTCGGCGCACGGCTTTTCCTGTCGCTCCTCCGGAGGCGGAATAAAAGTTTTTTGTTCTCCGGCGGATGGGGGCATCCCGGCGGCGACGTCCGCCGGCGCCGTCGTTCTGCATGCGGCATTTTCAGTGAAATTCCTGTACGCGTCCCGATCGGATTCGCCTCTCTCGCGAATGACGAGGGTGGCAGCGATCTTGTCGTGCCACCCCTGTTTCCTGCCGTCAAAGGCGATCCAGAGGAAGCCGAGGCAGAGGACGGGGCCGGAGATCAGGTAGCCTACCCACCGCAGGAAGGCGACGCCCGGAGTCATCGGGTCGCCCGACGCCTGGATCACGCGGAGGCCGAGGAGCATCTTTCCCGGCGTCCGACCCGCGATCCCGTGAAACCAGGTGAAGTAGGTCATGCCGGCGATTAGGGACGCGGCGAGGTAGAGGAGCGCAAAGACGCCCATCCCGTGCGTCATATCCGCGGGGGAGGCCAGAACGCGGCCCATCATGTTCCCCTTCAGCCCCAGGGCGAGCAGGCCGATCAGGAACAGGATCAGGGAGACGAAGTAGAGGATGACCTTGTCGATGAGAAAGGCGAAAAGTCTCCGCCAGAAACCGCCGTACCGTCTGTCCGTCATGGTTCCTCTCCTTAATCTCTCATCGAGGCCTTTGAAAAATGCCCCTCCTTTGAGACCTTTGCGCAACTTGAAAACCGGATCCCGGAAGCGCGCATTGGAGATTTTTCGGGGCTCCCTGCCCCCGCAGCGAAGCGAGGAAGCGCAGAGTCGAAAAATGTCCAGCGCGCGGAGGGATCACGATTTTCAAAGGTCTCGCTTTATCATCCCCGCTTTCGCGGGAATGATAACTTAGACCCTATACGGCTAAATTGAAAGGTCTCTTCATCCCGTTGATTCCGTTTCCCGGCCGCCCTTTTCGTACTGGAGGACGGCGAGGACTGCGAGCGACGCCGTCTCCACGCGGAGCACCCGCTTCCCCAGGCTGACGGAGAGGAAGCCCGCCTTCCGGGCCAGTTCGATTTCTCCCGCGCTGAACCCTCCCTCCGGACCGATCACCAGAACGAATTCCTTCATCCCCGACCGGGCCGGATCCCTAAGGATCTCGCGGATTCCCGTCTTTGTCTCCTCCTCCCAGGGGATCAGTCGGAGGTCGCTTTCGGGAACATCGCGAAGCATCCGCTCAAACGTCACGATCTCCCCGATCTCCGGGATGTCGGGCCGGCCGCACTGGCGGGAAGCTTCGACGGCGATCTTCTGCCACCTCTCCCTTTTGCGCGGGAGCTGTTCCGCCTGCCAGCGGGGGACTGACCGCTCCGCGAGGAAGGGGACGATCCGTTCCGCACCCAGTTCCGTCGCGTGCCGGATGATCCCGTCCATCTTTTCCACCTTGGGGACGGCCTGACAGAGGGTCACGTGAATCTCGGATGCTGGCAGAACCCTCCGGCCGGTGATTTCCAGTTCCATCCCTTCCGCTGTCCGCCTCCGTATGACCGCCTCATATTCCCAGTCCGTACCGTTGAAGATGAGCAGGGGATCGCCTTCCCTCATCCGGAGGACGGTCTTGAGATAGCGCGCCTGATCCGCGGCCGCCGCGCAGACGGCGCCCGTCTCGAGGGGGCGCGGGAGGTAGAGCCGGGGGATCGTCACGGCCGGCCGCCCTCTTTCTTCAGGACGTAGCAGAGCCACTCCTTTTCGGTGATGAGGCGGTGGACCGGGAAGGAATCTCCGGGGAAATGGGCCTCGATGTCCGGTTTGTTCTGTTCGATGATCCCCGAGATGACAAGATAGCCGCCGGGCCGGAGCATTCGGATCAGGTGGGACCGAAGCTTGATCAGAATCTTCGCCGTCAGGTTCGCCACGATCAGGTGGAAGGACTCCGTCAGGGTGGCGACGTCGCAATTCCGGATTTCGACGCGGTCGTCAACCTGATTGATCCGGGCGTTTTCTCCGGCGATCTCGACGGCCTTCTTGTCGATGTCCACGCAGAGAACCTTCTCGGCATCTAACTTCGCGCAGGCGATTCCGAGGATGCCCGTTCCCGTTCCGACGTCGAGGACGCGCCACCGCTCGAAGCTCCGATCCTTTAGGAGGATCTCCTCAATCGCCTCCAAGCACATCCTGGTTGAGGCGTGCTGGCCGGTGCCGAAGGCCATGCCGGGGTCGATCTCAATGACGATGTCCCGGCCGGTCGGCGAGAAGCGTTCCCATGTCGGCTTGATGACGATGTTCCGGCTCACCCGGAGGGGCTTGAAGTACTTCTTCCACGCCTCGCCCCAATCGGGATCGCGGATGCTCTCCGTCCGAAAGCCGGGTTTCTCCAACTCCGGAAAGATCTCCGCCAGGCTGTCGATATAGGTCTGAAGCGCGGCGAGCCTCTGTTCCAGGCGGACGTCGCAGGGAAGGAAGGCCTTCAGGACCTCCCCGGAAGCGGCCTCGGGGAAATCGTTGGGGGATTGCGGTTCCAGGGACTCCTGGAAGGCCCCTTGGGCGCCGATCTCCGTCACGAAGTTGGCCAGGGCGTCGATCATTTCGATCGGGGCGAAAAACTCGATCTTCAGCCAATCGCCCTTCTTCTCCCCCGCTTTGCCATGCAGTTCCGACATGTTTCGCGCCTCCTTTCCCGGTTGGACATCTATAACCTTTTCGTGCGGATATTTCAAGCGGCTTGAATTTTGGTGGCCGTCATGATAGCGTTTATAATGGAAACGGAACACGTTGCCGAGCATCTGGGGACACGATGCGGCATCGTGTCCCCAGAAAATGGCTTGGGAGCGACGGTGAGATATTACCCCCTGTGCCTGGACATCTCCGGGAAACGGTGCGTCGTCGTCGGAGGCGGAAACGTGGCCGAGCGCAAGGTCGAGAGGCTTCTCGCCTGCGGCGCCCGCGTGGAGGTCGTCGGGAAGGCGCTGACGCCGGCGCTGACGGCGTGGAAGAGGGAGGGGCGGATCGTCCACCGCGAAGCCGATTACGAGGATTCCTGTCTTTCCGGCGCCTCTCTTGTGATCGGTGCGACGGACGATGAGGCCGTCAACGGGCGGATTGCGAAGAATGCCCGCGCCCGGGGGATCCTGGTCAACATCGTTGACGATCCCGTCCGTTGCGATTTTATCCTCCCCTCCGTTGTTGAACGGGGCGACCTCCTGATTGCCGTTTCTACCGGCGGGAAGAGCCCCGCTCTGGCGAGGAAAGTCCGGGAGGAGCTGGAAGAGGCCTACGGAGCGGAATACGCCGTCCTGCTTGAAATTCTGGGAGAGCTCCGGGAAAAGGTGATCACCTCGGGGCGTTCCTCCGCCGAGAACCGGGAACGTTTCGCGGCCGTGGTCCGGTCGGAAATCCTGGACGATATCCGGCGGAAAGAGTGGGCAAAGGTGAAGGAGATAATCCGCAGGCTGACGGGCGTTGAGATGGAGGTGGAACCGCGGTGACGGGAATCATCCTGTTCAAGACGGCCCTGGCCGTTTATTTTGCCTCCGCCTGCATCTACGGCGCATCGCTCTGGGGGAAGCGGGTCTTCCCGGCGCGTATTGCCGCGGGGCTCATGTTCGCGGCTCTGATCGTCCATACCCTTTCCGTCGTAATGCGGTGGTTTCCGGCCGGGGAGACGCCGGTGATCGGCATCCACGACGCCCTTTCCCTTTTCGCCTGGGTCATGGCGGCCGCCTATCTCTCCCTCCAGTTGAAGACAAAAACGCGGGTTCTCGGGGCGTTCGTCTCCCCCGTGATCTGCCTGTTCATGGTCGTTGCCTCCGTCGGTCTTGGGGGGGCGGTGAATGCGCCGGCGATGTTGCGCGGGTCGCTGGTCACGGCCCACGTGATCCTATCCGTGGCGGGTGAGGCCCTCTTCGCCATCGCCTCCTGCGCCGGCCTCATGTACCTGATCCAGGACGGCCTCATCCGGCGGAGGAAGGCGGGGGGCCTGAGCCGTCTCCTTCCCCCGCTCGGCGATCTGGACCGGATCAACCACATCTGCCTTCTCTGGGGAGTTCCGCTCCTCACCCTGGGGGGCCTCGCCGGTTCGCTCTGGGCGCGGATCGTCTGGGGAAACCACTGGCAGTGGGATCCCAAACAGGTCTGGACGCTTCTGGCCTGGGGATGTTACGCCTTCCTCCTCCACCAGCGGCTGGCCATCGGGTGGCGGGGGCGCACGGCGGCGCGCTGGTCCCTAACCGTATTCGTCCTCCTCCTCGCCCTGCTGATCGCCGGGCTGCCGTTCTTCGGAACGCTCCACCGCTTTGTGTGAACCCATGCGTATCGTCCTCATAGGCATGAACCATAAGACGGCCCCGGTCGAGATCCGGGAGCGGCTCCAGCTCACCTGCGGGGACGGCGGCCCCGCGCTTGCTGAACTCCTTGGTATTCCGGATGTCCGGGAGGTTCTCGTTCTTTCCACCTGCAACCGGGTGGAGGTTCTCGCCCGCGTCGCGGACGGCGAGGAGGCGGTGGAGCGGCTGAAGGAGTTCATTCTCCGGCAGGGGAACCTCGATGCCGCGGAGCTGAAACGCTGCCTCTACGTCCACCGGGACCGAGAGGCGGTCCACCACCTCTTCCGGGTGGCGGCGAGCCTCGATTCCCTTATCATGGGGGAGCCACAGATCCTGGGACAGGTGAAGGAGGCCTATCGCCGGGCGGTCGATAACCGCGCCACAGGCGTCCTTTTGAACCGTCTCGTCCACCACGCCCTCCGGGCGGCGAAGCGGGTCCGGACGGAGACGGGGATCGCCGGCAACGCCGTGTCCGTCAGTTACGCGGCCGTGGAACTGGCAAAGAAGATCTTCGGCGGCCTCCACGGAAAGACGATCCTGCTGATCGGGGCCGGCGAGATGTCCGAACTGGCCGCCCGCCACCTGCTGCGCCAGGGGGTGGAGCGCATCCTGATCTCCAACAGGACCTACGCCAGGGCCGAGGAGATGGCGACTGCGTTCCAGGGGGCGCCCGTGGCGTTCGACCGGCTTTGCGAGGTCCTGCCGGAAGTCGATATCGTGATCGCCTCGACCGGCGCCCCGGGATATGTGGTCACGGTGGAGATGGTCGCTGTGGCCCTCCGGCGGAGGCGGAACCGCCTGCTGTTTCTGATCGACATCGCCGTTCCCCGGGACATCGATCCCGCGGCAGGGGAGATCGACAACGTCTACCTCTACAACATCGATCACCTGCAGGATGTGGTCGACGCAAACCGTGAGACCCGGATTGCGGAGGCGCAGAAGGCGGAGGGGATCGTTGCGGAGGAGGTCGCGATCTTCGAGGCGTGGTTCAACGCCCTCGCCGTCGTGCCCACGATCGTCGCGCTGCGAGGAAAAATGGAGGGAATTGTCCGAGGGGAGTTGGAGAAGTCCGCCCACTGGCTGGGGGGGCTCCCCGAGGAGGATCGGTTACGGATCGAGGGACTGACCTCCTCCGTTGTCAACAAGATCCTCCACGATCCGATCACCGGTCTCAAGGAGGAGAGCATCGAGAAGGACGAACTGCCCTACGTGGCGGCTATCCGGAGGCTGTTCAAGTTATAAGCAGGCTGTTGAAAAACGCCCATCTGCCGCGTTTCCCTCATCCTTCGCCGCTCAACGTACCTAAAAGTACGCCTCGCGGCTCAGGATTTCGGGGGCCTTGCATCCGGCCATTTTTGAACAGCCTGTAAATGAAACTTTTTCCAAATGCTGTTAGGAGGTTTTCCATTTCACAGACACTCAGGATCGGAACGAGGGGGAGCGCCCTGGCGCTGACGCAGTCCGGATGGGTCGCGGACCGGATCCGGGAGCGCCATCCGGGCGTCGTGGTGGAACTTGTCACCATCCGGACGAAGGGGGATGTTCTGCAGGACGTCCCCCTGGCCCAAATCGGCGGGAAAGGGGTCTTCATCAAGGAGATCGAGGAGGCGCTCCTCCGGGGCGACGTCGATCTGGCCGTCCACAGCATGAAGGACGTCCCCGCCGAGCTGCCGGAGGCCCTGGAAATCGCGGTAATACCGCTTCGGGAGGATCCCCGGGACGTCCTGATCTCACGGGAGGGACGCAAGTTAGAGGAGATGTCCCGCGGGGCGCGGATTGGAACCGGCTCGCTTAGGCGGGGGTTCCAGCTTCGGAACCGGATGCCTGATCTGGAGATCGTTCCGCTGCGGGGGAACCTCGACACGCGGATCCGGAAACTCGAAACGGAGGGGCTCGACGGCGTGATCCTCGCCGCGGCGGGGATCCGGCGGATGGGGTGGGTTGCACAGGTTTCCCAGTTCCTCCCCGTAGAGGTCCTGCTCCCGGCCGTCGGCCAGGGGGCTCTCGGCATCGAGACCCGGCGGGGCGATACCCGCAGCCGCGACGCGGTGGCGTTCCTCCACGATTCGGTGACCTTCTGCGAGGTCGGCGCCGAGAGGGCGTTCTTGAAGGGACTGGGCGGCGGTTGCCAGCTCCCGATCGCCGGTTTCGCGAAGAAGAGCGGCGACGAGATCACACTGGAGGGGCTGGTCGGAAGCCTCGACGGGCGGGTGGTTGTCCGCCGTCGGGTCAAGGGACCCGCCGCGGCGTTCGCGGCGCTCGGAGCAGGTCTGGCGGAGCGGATCTTGGCGGATGGCGGCCGCGCGCTGCTGGATGAGGTCTACAGCGGACCGGCGTGACGGTAGCCGTGACCGGGAGAGAGCTTGAAAACCTCCCCTATTTGTCATTCCCGCGGAAGCGGGAATCCATAAGGAAACTCGGGGACAGATTTCAAATCTGTCCCCGAAAAGGACTCCTGATTCCGCAGGATGACAGGCTTTTATAGTTTCTTTTCGAAGCAGTTATTGAGGGAGAGATCCATGGGGGAGAAGGGCAAGGTTTACATCATCGGCGCCGGGCCCGGCGATCCGGGGCTGATCACCCTCCGCGGGGCGGAGTGCATCCGGGAGGCGGAGGTGATCGTTTACGACCATCTGGTCAACCCGGAGATCCTCCGCCATGCCGGAGAGAAGGCCCTCCGGATCTACGCCGGCAAGCAGGGGGGCGATCACACCCTCTCCCAGGACGAGATCAACCGGCGACTCGTCGAGGAGGCCGGGCGGGGGGCAGTGGTGGCCCGGTTGAAGGGCGGCGACCCCTTCATCTTCGGCCGCGGCGGCGAGGAGGCGGAGGTGCTTCGGGAGGCGGGCATCCCCTTCGAGGTCGTTCCCGGCGTGACGTCCGCCATCGCCGTTCCCGCCTATGCGGGGATCCCGCTCACCCACCGGAGCCACACCTCGACCGTCGCCTTTGTCACGGGCCACGAGGATCCGACAAAGGAAAAAAGCGACATGGATTGGCCGGCACTGGCCGGGATCGGGACCCTCGTCTTTCTCATGGGGGTGAAGAACCTCGCGGCGATCGCGGAGAACCTGATCCGCTGCGGGAAAGACGCGGCGACGCCGGCCGCCCTGATCCGCCGGGGGACGACGCCGGAGCAGGAGACGCTGACCGGGACCCTGGGGGACATCGCCCGGAAGGCAGACGAATGCCGTTTCGCCCCGCCCGCCATCCTCGTCGTCGGGGGCGTCGTCGGCCTCCGGGAGACGATGAACTGGTTCGAGACGAAACCCCTCTTCGGCCGGGGGATCGTCATTACGCGGCCCGAGGCGCAGGCCGAAGCATTTGCGGAGCTCCTCCGGGTCCAGGGGGCGAGGGTGATCCCTTTCCCGGTCATCCGGATCGCCCCGCCGGAAACCTGGGAGCCGCTCGATCAGGCGCTCAACCGGCTCGAAACCTACCGCTGGATCGTCTTCACGAGTGCGAACGGGGTTTCCTCTTTCTTCCGGCGTCTGCGGGAGCAGGGGAGGGACATTCGGAATCTGAAGGGTATCCGGATCGCGACGATCGGCCCGGCCACGGCCGCGGCGGTCGGGGCGCTGGGAATCCGCGTGGACCTCGTTCCGGAGGAGTTCATCTCGGAAGGAGTCGTCCGGGCATTTGCCGGGGAGGATCTCCGGGGGCGCCGGATTCTCCTCCCGCGGGCGGAAGAGGCACGGGATGTCATCCCCGAAGGCCTGCAAAAATTGGGCGCCGAAGTCGATATCGTGGCGGTCTACCGGACTCTCCGTTCGGACCGCGAAGCCGCTGAACTTTTGCCCCTCTTCGCCGGGGGAAAGGTGGACGTGATCACCTTCACCAGCCCATCGACCGTGACCCAATTCCTGGGGATCATGGGGCCCGGTTTCCGTCTTCCGTCCAGGGTCCGGATCGCCTGCATCGGTCCGGTGACCGCTGCCGCGGTTAAAAAGGGGGGCCTGAGAGTGGACATCCTCCAGGAGCGATACACGATCCCGGAACTGGTGGATGCGATCGCAGCCTATTTCCATTCCGGAGGCGCCGGGTCGACCATTTTGTAACCGAATCGACATGAAAGGGGAGCACGCATGAAACTGCACATCAAGAACAACGTATCCTGGATTGGCAAGATCGACTGGGAACTCCGGAAATTCCACGGGGATGAGTATTCGACCCACCGGGGTTCCACCTACAATTCCTACCTCATAGAGGAGGCGAAGGTGGCTGTGATCGATACGGTCTGGGCCCCCTTCGCCAAGGAGTATGCCGCCCGGCTGGAGCAGCAGATCGACCTCAAGAAGATCGACTATGTGATCGCCAATCATGGGGAGATCGATCACAGCGGCGCGCTGCCGGAACTTATGAGCCATATCCCCGACACGCCGATCTACTGCACGGCAAACGGCGTCAAGTCCCTCAAGGGCCATTACCACAAGGATTGGAACTTTCATCCCGTCAAGACGGGGGACAAGCTGAGCCTGGGGAGCAAGGAGCTGATCTTCGTCGAGGCCCCGATGCTCCACTGGCCGGACAGCATGTTTTGCTACCTGACGGGGGACAACATCCTCTTCAGCAACGACGCCTTCGGCCAGCACTACGCTTCGGAGTACATGTTCAACGACCTGGTGGACCAGGCGGAGCTGATGGAAGAATGCATCAAGTATTACGCCAATATCCTGACCCCGTTCAGCGAGTTCGTCACGAAGAAGATCCGGGAGGTCCTCGCCTTCAACCTGCCCGTGGAGATCATCTGCACAAGCCACGGGGTCATCTGGCGGGACAACCCCGTCCGGATTGTGGAGCAGTACCTCAAATGGGCGGACAGTTATCAGGAAAACCAGATCACGATCGTCTACGATACGATGTGGAACGGGACGCGCGTGATGGCGGAGGGCATCGCGGAGGGGCTCAGGCAGGCCGATTCCCAGGTCAACCTGAAGCTCTACAACCTGGCCAAATCGGACCGGAACGACGTGATGACGGAGATCTTCCGCTCCCGGGCAATGGTTGTCGGCTCCCCGACGATCAATCGCGGCGTCCTGACCTCGATTGCCGGTCTGCTGGAGGAGATGAAGGGGCTCAAGTTTAAGAACAAGAAGGCGGCGGCCTTCGGGTGCTACGGCTGGAGCGGCGAGTCCGTCAAGATGATCAAGGCGCAGCTTGAAGCGGCCGGGTTCCCGGTGGTGGACGACGGCATCCGGTGCCTCTGGAACCCCGATCCGCAGAGCATCGAATCCTGCATCGAATACGGAAAGAGACTGGCCGGACTGTTGAAGTGAACCGGGTTCCCCGCGGGCGCATGCCTGACACGCCATGAGCGGGGCGTCAACGCGGAAGATTGGATATCAGAAGGGTACAATGACGGCATGATCGGAATATCGAAACTCTACTGCGGGGCGGTCGAGCTGGGGGACGTCCTCCGGTATCGGCGGGAGTCGGGCAAGCTCCCGTCCCACCTGCTCCAGTTCTCGAAGGACAAGAAGCCGGTCGTCGTCTGGAACATGACGCGGCGGTGCAACCTGAAATGCATCCACTGTTACGCGGGCTCCCGGAATATCGATTACCCGGACGAGCTAACGACTGCGGAGGCCAAGACGATGATCGCGGACCTGGCTGCCTTCGGCGCGCCGGTCCTCCTCTTCTCAGGCGGCGAGCCGCTGATGCGCGCCGACCTGCCGGAACTGGCGCGGTTCGCCGCGGACAGGGGGATGCGAGCGGTCATCTCGACGAACGGGACGCTCATCACGGAGGAGAAGGCCCGGATCTTTTGTGAGATTGGCCTCTCGTACGTCGGGGTGAGTCTCGACGGAACCGAGGCGACCCATGACCGCTTCCGGGGCGTCCCCGGGGCATACGCGGCGGCGATGAAGGGGCTCCGGATCTGCCGGGACATGGGGATCAAGGTGGGGGTCCGCTTCACGATCAACCGCCACAACGCAGCCGACGTCCCGGCGATCTTCGATCTGCTCGAGGCCGAGAATGTCCCGCGCTGCTGCTTCTACCACCTCGTCTACTCCGGCCGCGGCTCGAAGCTGGTGGCGGAGGATCTCTCCCACGCGGAGACGCGGGCGCTTCTGGATCTGATCCTGGAGCGGACGCGGGATCTCTTCACCCGTGGGATCGGCAAGGAGATTCTCACAGTTGACAATCACGCCGACGGTCCGTACATTTACCTCCGGTTGCTCCGGGAAGACCCAAAGCGGGCGGCGGAGGTCCTGGAACTCTTGCAGATGAACGAGGGGAACAGCTCCGGCCATGGGATCGGCTGCATCAGTTGGGACGGCGAGGTCCATCCCGACCAGTTCTGGCGGGGGATCTCCTTCGGAAACGTCCGGAAACGCCCCTTTAGCGCGATCTGGACGGACCTGAACAACCCGCTGCTGGCGAAACTCAAGGACAAGCGGCGGCACATGCAGGGGCGCTGCGCGGCCTGCCGCTGGCTTTCCGTTTGTGGCGGAAATTTCCGCGCCCGCGCCGAGGCGGTGACGGGGGAGATCTGGTCCCCCGACCCGGCCTGCTTTTTGACCGGTGCGGAGATAAAATAGGGGTACAACTCTCGATTTTTGCTTCATCCGATGACAATTCGGCCCCTACCAGGCGAGGTTGAGGTTCCTTTTGTATAGATCAGCTTTAGCGAAGGAGAAACTAAAAGCGCATTCCATGAAATACAAACAATTAAGGAAAATGGACCATGAATGGCTCGTCCGAGAAGAACAGCGCCTTTACGAATCTCGGACGGAAGGCATGATTGCACGTAAACGCAAGCGTTTCCGTTTGATCGACGCCTTCGCCGGGGCCGGGGGTATGACTTTGGGTTTTTCTAAGCGCTTTGGCCATGCATTCGATTCGGTATGGGCAAATGACTTTAACAACTATTGTGTTGACACATATAGCGCCAATTTTGGCGAACACTGCCTTTCAGGAGACATATTTGATATCCTCACCGATCCTTCCGTAACAATCCCGGAAGCCGATGTAGTAATCGGAGGACCGCCATGCCAAGGGTTTAGTCTGTTGAACAAGAACCGCGAAGGCGATCCGCGTAAACAGCTATGGCGACCCTACTTGGACATCGTTGAGAGATCCGGGGCAAAAGTTTTTGTTATGGAGAACGTCCCGCAAATTCTCGGATCATTCGAGCACGGTGAGATTATGGGTATTGCCGAATCGATGGGTTTCAAAGTGTCGGCTGATGTGTTGTGTGCGGCCGACTATGGAGTGCCTCAAACGCGGCGCCGAGCGATCATCATCGGTTGTAAGGATTTTGACCCGGCGGTTGTGTTTCCACCACGTAAAACTCACTTTAATCCCAATGGTAATGGTAAACAGCTTACCATTCCTTTCAACCAAGGCGATTACTTAACCGAACCACAAAAATGGAAAACCGTCAGGGATGCTATAAGTGATCTACCTTCTCCTGAGGGAACGGAAATTAGAAATGTTCCCCCTCCGCTTGATTTACATTTTGGCCGTAACCCTACGGAGCTCAGTCGGAAACGATATGGAACTATTCCTGGGGAAGGAATGAATCGTTTTGATTTACAGCGAATTGCGCCGGAATTAACACCACCATGTTGGATTCGCAAGACGTCCGGAGGAACTGATTTATTCGGAAGGCTTTGGTGGGATCGTCCGGCGTTCACGATTCGGACGGAGTTTTTCAAGCCGGAAAAGGGCCGTTATCTACATCCGAAGCAGCATCGACCGATCACACACCGCGAAGCGGCACGGTTGCAATCGTTTCCGGATGATTTTGTTTTCAAAGGTTCGAAGATTGAGATTGCAAAACAAATCGGCAACGCCATACCACCTGGCCTAGCGGCACGTGTGGCTGATGTGGTCTATATGCTATTGACGATAAACGAACGTTGACATGACTGATGTGTTCCCTATAGAGAAGCGAAGCTGGATTATGAGTCGCGTCAAGGGGCGAGACACAAAACCAGAAGTCTTAGTTCGCTCCTTTGTTCATCGAATGGGATATCGGTTTCGGGTTCATCGTCGTGAGTTGCCCGGAAATCCGGATATTGTGCTGGCTCGGCACAGAAAGGTAATCTTCGTACATGGGTGTTTCTGGCACGGCCATAAGGGCTGCTCTCGATCAGGGCGTCCGACGACAAACGAAAACTTTTGGAACAACAAGCTCAACGGAAATATAAAGAGAGACCGTTTAAAGTGCAGGAAATTGCGGCGAATGGGTTGGAAGGTGCTCGTGGTTTGGGAGTGCGAGACAAAAGCTTCGGAACTTCTGCTGGGGAAGTTGGAAAGGTTCTTATATGACGAATGAAAAGAAAATAAGAAAGCAAGCTGACCCTGAAGCCATTCGCAGAAGGGTCGAAGAGCTAATTCGCAACTTCGAAACCGAGCTTCGAACGGGAGGGCTTCGCCCGAAGGTTCTTGCTCTGGTTCCAATATTTCATAGTCTGCGGGATTTAGGCAAGGCATTGATCCCTTCAGAATATGCTTCAGCCGCAAGAGATCGCATTCTATACTATTTTCGCGAGTATCCCCGGATCATTATTAATGGGGATGAGTTGCTCGTCGTCTCCGGGATACAGGAATATGCACGGCGTGTGCGTGAGTTGCGCGTCCAGTTCGGTTGGGGTATTGCCAGTGGCGTGACGATTAAGGAGATGCTCGATGATAAAGAGGAAGAAGTTCCGCATGAACTCAAGGTCATGAAACCGAGTGACTACGTGTTCCTCAATGAAGTGCAGGATCGTGATGCGGCACACCGCTGGAATGTAGCTAATGCAATACGGAAGGAGCGGGGTTCAGTTCGTGATAAGATCTTAAAATTTCTGCGAACGAACGTCGGCAAAGGAGTGACAAACGAAGAACTGCGCTATGTCGCAGGAGATAAGACTGAGTGGGCTCGTCGAGTGCGTGAACTGCGGACTGAATTCGGCTGGCCAATAGTAACGAAATCGACTGGGCGCCCTGATCTGGATATCGGGGTTTATATGCTCCAAGCCGATCGGCAGAGCCCTGAGCATGATAGGCACATTTTGGATGATATACGGCGAACAGTCCTGCGCCGTGATGCATATAAGTGCCAAGAGTGTAATTGGTCCCATGATGAGTGGAATCCATCCGATCCCAGGCACTTAGAATTACACCATATCAAGTATCATGCAAAGGGCGGTACAAATATTGAAGAGAATCTTAAATCCATCTGCACCGTTTGTCATGACAAGCTGCATAGAAGGCAGGGGTAATCTGCGTTGCGTCTTTCAAACCATTATCCTTACATCGGTCGGAAAGCTCATGCCGAACAACAGCAGGTGCAAGAGAGAGGTCATCCTGTAGAGACATACCTTTCCAAATCATAAAGTACGCAAGAACCGGATGAACCCGATTTTTCAAGAAAAGGAGGCAGATCATGCAATTTCCCGATTACCGGCCGCGGAGGCTGAGGAAGAACGAGAATTTCCGGAGGATGATCCGGGAGACGAAACTCTCCGCGGACAACCTGATCTATCCCCTGTTTGTGGTGCCGGGCGCGAAAGTAAAGAAACCGATCGCCTCCATGCCGGGGAATTTCCAGATGTCCGTTGATCATATCGTCCGGGAGGCGGCGCGGATGAAGACGCTGGGGATCCCCGCAATCCTCCTCTTCGGGATCCCCGAAAAGAAGGACGAAATCGCCTCCGGGGCGCTCGCGAAGGACGGGATCATCCAGCGGGCCGTCCGGGAGATCAAGGAAAAGGTCTCCGATGTCCTCGTCATCACCGACGTCTGCCTCTGCGAGTACATGAGCCACGGCCACTGCGGGATGATCGAGAAGGGCGAGGTGGCGAACGATCTGACCCTGGAGGTCCTGGCGGAGCAGGCCGTCTCCCATGCGCGGGCGGGTGCGGACATGGTCGCCCCGTCGGCGATGATGGACGGCCAGGTCGGCGCGCTCCGGGAGGGGCTCGACGAGGCGGGCTTCGATGCCGTTCCGATCATGGCCTACTCGGCGAAGTACGCCTCCTGCTTCTACGGCCCCTTCCGGGAGGCGGCGGAGAGCGCCCCCGCCTTCGGCGACCGGAGGGCATACCAGATGGATCCGGCGAACAGCGACGAGGCGATGCGGGAGATCACCCTCGACGTGGCGGAGGGGGCGGACATCATCATGGTGAAGCCCGCACTTGCCTATCTGGATGTGATCCGCCGGGCGAAGGAGGAGTTCGATCTGCCGCTTGCCGCTTACAACGTCAGCGGCGAATTCGCGATGGTCAAGGCGGCGGCGCAAATGGGGTGGATCGACGGCGAGCGGGCGATGCTGGAATCCCTGACGGCGATCCGGCGCGCCGGGGCGGACATGATCATCACCTATTTCGCTCCCGAGGCGGCGGAGCTCTTAGGAAGGTAGATACACGGGTTGTCATTCCTGCGCCGTTCAACGTATTCCGGGGACACGTTCCGATCCCTTCGGGCTTCCGGAACATGTCCCCGACGCCTCGCGGCTTAAGGATATCGGGGGTCTTGCATTAGGTCGTTTTTGAACAGCTTGGAAATAGTAAACGTATGAGTGAAAAAACATCAAATATTTTGCCCCACGCGCTCCGGATGGTCGCCTGGGAGGTGACGCGAAGCTGCAACCTGGCCTGCGGCCACTGCCGCGCCTCGGCCCAGCGGGGGCCCTACGAAGGGGAACTGGATACCCAAAAATGCAAACAAATTTTGGATGAGATCGCGGCCGTCGGCAAACCGGTCATCATCCTGACCGGAGGCGAGCCCCTGTTGCGTCCCGACATCTATGAGATCGCCGCCCACGGGGATGGGAAGGGGCTCCGGATGGTCCTCGCGACGAATGGGACCCTGATGACCGGAACGGTGGCTGAGAATCTGATCCAGGCCGGGATCCGGAGGGTGAGCGTCAGCATCGACGGTCCGGACGCGGAGAGCCACGACGCCTTCCGCGGCGTGCCGGGCGCCTTCGCGGGCGCGATGGCGGGGATCGCGGCGATGAAGCGGGCGGGTCTGGAGTTCCAGATCAACACGACGATCACCCGGGCGAATCTCTCGCGGATCCGGGAGATCCACGATCTTGCCCATCGCATCGGGGCCGCCGCGCACCACATCTTCCTCCTCGTCCCCACCGGGCGGGCAAAGGAGATGGCCGATCAGGAGATCTCGCCCCTTGCCTACGAAGAGACGCTGGAGTGGTTCTACGAAGAGGGGCTCTCCTGCGCGATCCAGCTCAAGGCGACCTGCGCGCCGCATTACTACCGGATTTTCCACCAACGGCGCAGCGAAAGGCGCGGGGAATCCGAAGGGCGGTCCGCGGGGGCAGGGCTTTCCGGCTGGAGTGAACCGTCGCTGCATGGCGGGGGTGCCCGCGACCAGGACGGGGTGATAGGTAAAGGGCAGGGGGCCAAAGCGGCGGCCGTCGAGGGGGACGGAAAGGCAGCCGGGCGGTCGGCGTTCGCCGTAGTTGCGGCTGGAATCCCGGCGTCATCTGCGCTTGTCGAGGTCAGTCAACCGTCGGCGGGGAAGGGGAGGCATCCCCTGAACGCGATGACCCGCGGCTGCCTCGGGGGGAGCGCCTTCTGCTTCATCTCCCACACCGGACAGGTCCAGCCCTGCGGCTACCTGGAACTCGACTGCGGCTGGGTGACCGAGAGGGGATTCGCGGAGATCTGGAACGAATCGCCCATCTTTCAGGATCTCCGGGACCTCGGCCGTTACAAAGGCAAATGCGGCCGCTGCGAGTTCATCCGGGTCTGCGGCGGCTGCCGGGCGCGGGCCTACGAGACGACGGGGGACTACCTAGCCGAGGAGCCGTTCTGCATCTATGAACCGGGAAAGGCGAGGCGGGAGCTTTGAAAAATACCCCCGCTTTGTCATTCCCGCGAAATTGGGAACTCGGGGACAGATTTGAAATCTGTCCCCGAATAAGGCTGGATTCCTGCCTACGCAGGAATGACTATTTGCCGAATTTCAGGAGTATTTCAAAGCTCTCAAGGCAGGAATAAGGAATGGATGATATTGACCGGAAGCTCCTGAACCTTATCCAGGAAAATATCCCGATCACGGCGGAGCCTTTTGCAGAGGTGGCCGCCCAGCTCGGGATCGGTGAGACGGAGGTCCTGGAACGGATCGGGAAGCTGAAGGAGAAGGGGATCATCCGGCGGATCGGAGCGGTCTTCGATCTCCGGAAGCTCGGTTTTGCAAGCACCCTCTGCGCCGCCCGCGTTCCCGAAGGGGAAGTACGGAGATTCGTCGAGGCGGTGAACACCTGTTCCGGGGTGACGCACAATTACCGACGGGACGACGAATACAACATCTGGTTCACACTCATCGCTGCCGGCGAGGAGGAACTTGCCGCCGCCTTCGCCGGAATCAAGCGAGAAACGGGGATCGACGACATCCTGAGCCTTCGCGCGACCCGGACCTTCAAGATCAATGCCCGCTTCGATGTCTGAGGGGGGAAAGTCAGGAGGCATGATGACCGAAGAAAAGAAACGCCCCAAATTCGTTCTCGTCGATGGGAGCAATTACCTCTTCCGGGCCTTCTACGCGATCCGTGAGCTCTCCAACTCGAAGGGCTTCCCCACGAATGCGATCTACGGCTTCACGACGATGCTCATGAAGCTCCTGCGCGAACAGGAGCCCGACTACATCGCGGTCGCCTTCGACGTCAAGGGGCCCACCTTCCGCCACGAGGCCTACGACGGCTACAAGGCAACCCGGAAGGCCACCCCCGACACCCTCATCCCTCAGATCCGCTACGTCAAGGACATCGTCCGGGGATTTTCCATCCCCGTCCTCGAGCAGCAGGGGATCGAGGCCGACGACATTATCGGGACGATCGCCCGCCGGCAGGCGGAGGCGGGGATGGCGGTCGTCATCGTCTCCGGGGACAAGGACATGATGCAGCTCGTTTCCCCGGACATCATCATGGTCGATACGATGAAGGAGAAGGCCTACGACATTGCGGCAGTGAAGGAGCGCTTCGGCGTCGGTCCGGAGCAGGTCGTGGAGATTCTCGGCCTCATGGGGGACGCCTCCGATAACATCCCCGGCGTCCCCGGCATCGGCCCGAAGGGGGCGGAGCGGTTGATCGAGCAGTTCGGCAGCATCGCTGCGATCCTTGCCCATCCGGAGCAGATCCACAACCTGAAGAGCCGCGAGGCGATCCTGCGGAATGCGGACCAGGCGCGCCTGAGCCTTGAACTGGCTAAGATCCGGACGGACGCGGTGTTTGAATTCGATCTGGAGGCCTGCCGCCGCCGGGAGCCCGACCGGGAGCTTCTGATGTCGTTCTTCAAGGAGTTCGAATTCTCGTCGCTCCTCCAGGATCTGAAGATCCGAGGGGAAGAGACCGCCGGCGATTACCGGATCTGCCGGACGCCGGAGGAGTTAGAGGCGCTTGCGGCAAGGCTGCGGGAGGGCCGGGAGTTCTCCCTGGAGCCGGTCCTCTCCTCGCCGGAGGCGATGCGGGCCGCTCTCATCGGCCTGGCCGTCTCGCCCGCACCGGGCGAAGGGTTCTACATCCCCATCGCCCATGAGGACGGCACGCCGCAGCTTTCCGACGGCACGGTCCTCACGGCCCTCTCGCCATTCCTCGCCGATCCGGCGGTTCTAAAGCACGGCCAGGATCTCAAGACCGCCCTCATCGTCCTTTCCGAGTGCGGCGTCACCCTCCGGGGCCTCGGCTGCGACACGATGGTCGCCTCCTATCTCCTCAATCCCGCAAAACACAGCTTTGAGCTCGCCGACACGGTTTTAGACCACCTCGGCCGCCGGACACCTTCCGCGAAGGAGCTCGTGGGAAGCGGTGCGAAGGCCGTTCCGTTTGCCTCCATTTCCGTGGAAAAGGCGGCGGACTACGCCGGCCGGCGCGCCGACGCCGTGATGTCGCTGGCCGCGGATCTGTCCGGGAAGATTGCCGCGGCAGGGATGACGGAGCTTCTCGATGGCGTGGAGACGCCGCTGGTCGCTGTTCTCGCCGCGATAGAACAGAAGGGGGTTTTGCTGGACCTTCCTCTCCTCAGGTCGATGTCGTTGGAAATTGAGCAGCTCCTTGCCCTCTCGGAGGAGAAGATCCACCGGCTGGCGGGGGAAAAATTCAACATCAGTTCCCCCAAACAGATGCAGGTCGTCCTCTTCGAAAAACTGGGTCTGCCGCGGGGCCGGAAGACCAAGGAGGGGTATTCCACGGACGTGGATGTCCTGACTGCCCTCGCACAGGACCACGAGCTTCCCGCGGAGATTCTCGCCTACCGCGGGATGGCCAAGCTCAAATCGACATACATCGACGCCCTGCCGGAACTGGTTTACCCCCGGACCGGGCGGGTCCACACCACCTTCAATCAGACCGTCACGGCGACGGGGAGGCTCTCCAGCAGCAACCCGAATCTCCAGAACATCCCCATCCGAACCCTCGAGGGCAAGCGGATCCGCCAGGCGTTCCTCGCGCCCCCCGGCTGGGAGATCGTCTCCGCCGACTACTCCCAGATCGAACTGCGGGTGCTGGCGCATCTCTCCGGAGACGAGACCCTGATCGAAGCCTTCGCCACCGGCGAGGACATCCACAGCCGGACCGCCTCCGACCTCTTCGGCGTTTTCCCCGCGATGGTCAATCCCGATATGCGGCGGCAGGCGAAGGTGATCAATTTCGGCGTCCTCTATGGGATGAGCGCCTTCGGCCTCGCGAAGGAACTCGGGATCACCCAGAAGCTCGCCCAAGCCTACATCGACAGCTATTTCCAGAAATATGCGAAGGTCCGGGAATATCTCGACGGGCTCCTCGCGCAGGCGCGGCGAGAGGGTTACGTGACGACGCTCCTCAAACGGAGGCGGTATCTGCCGGAGATCATGAGTCCCCAGGCCGCCGTCCGGCAGTTCGCCGAGCGGATGGCGATCAACGCCCCCATCCAGGGGACGGCGGCGGATCTCATCAAGGTCGCGATGGTCCGCATTTTCCGGCGTCTCACGGAAGAGGGACTCTCGGCTGCGATGATCATGCAGGTCCACGACGAGCTGGTCTTCGAGGCGCCCATTTTCGAGAAGGAGAGGGTGATCGCCCTCGTCCGCGAGGAGATGGAGGGGGTGCTGAAGCTTGATGTGCCCCTGCGTGTGGAGATCGCAGCCGGCCGGAACTGGGACGAGGCGCACAACTGATGGGCGTTTGGGGACACCTTGCGGCAAGGTGTCCCCGTAGTGCCTTTTCACGCAAGGCGGGGTTTGCGGAACGCGCTTCCGATGGCCCGATATTCCAATTTGACTTCTGAATTGGTATCCGCTAATATTTACCCAAGTATGCATCGCGTAACCAATATCGCCCATTTAGGTTTCCAACCGTCGCCGTTTGTCATTACAGGGAGCACCAGATGAACAATCCATCCAGCACAAGTCCGGGACTGATCAAGAAAATATCCGTCCTGGAGCAGAAAATCAAAGAACTGGAACAAATGGAATCCGCGCGCAAATGTGTGGAAGAGGCGCTGCGGGAAAGCAAAGAGCGGTATCGGACATTGGTGGAAAATGCGAGTGATGTCGTCTTCAGAACGGACGACACTGGACGCTTCACCTTCGTAAATCCGGCGGCGCTCCGTATTACAGGACACGAAGAAAAGGAGATTGTTGGAAGGCATTATCCGACATTTATCCGCCCGGACATGCGTGACGAAGCCATGAAGTTCTACGGGCGTCAGTTGGTAAAGGGGATTCAAAATACCTATTACGAATGTCCCATTATCGCGAAAGACGGCCATGAGGTCTGGCTTGGGCAAAATACGCAGTTGATCGTGGAAAATGGCCATGTGATCGGTTTCCAGGCGGTGTCCCGCGACATCACCGACCGCAAGCGGATTGAGGAGGAATTGAGAGACAGCGAGGAAAGATACCGCAGAATCATTGAAGCATCGAGCGACGCCATTCTCCTCCGCTCCAAAGATATTGTCATCTACGCAAACCCGGCCGCGCTCAAACTGTTTCGGGCGAATCATCCGGGAGATTTGATTGGAAAACAATACTTAGACCTGGTTCATCCCGACGACCGGGCCCTGTCAGCCGAACGGGTGAAAAAGACCATGGATGAAAACTGGATTGCATCTCCCCGTGAACACCGAATGTTGGCCCTGGATGGGCAGGTGCTGCATGTTGAGTCCACCGGGGTGCCTGTCAAATACCGGGGCGAGACTCACGTTTTTGGAATTTTCCGCGACATCACCGAGCGCAAGCAGGCGGAGGAGGCGCTGAGGGACAGTGAAAAAAGATACCGTGAACTCAGTATTGTCGATGATCTCACGCAGCTCTACAATTCCCGGCATTTTTACTTTCAGCTTAAAATCGAATTGGACCGGTCGAACCGCTATGAACAGCCTTTAACCCTCCTCCTGCTCGATCTCGACGATTTCAAGGCATTCAACGACGCTTACGGCCATGTCGAGGGAGACCAGGTACTATTGCGGCTCGGCCAGGTGG
>Ga0247841_10002521_pt1 | contig 36328 bp, 25 predicted proteins | sample LaCruzMarch2015__2_FD_192410 | JGI IMG/M metagenome (GOLD analysis project Ga0247841, IMG submission 192410) | Freshwater microbial communities from meromictic Lake La Cruz, Castile-La Mancha, Spain - LaCruzMarch2015_18m | ecosystem: Environmental > Aquatic > Freshwater > Lake | place: Spain... | reverse complement strand
CAATACTATATCAATAAGCGACATGCTTAATCGAGATGAGGGATGAACATGACCGAAATTGAAGGTAAAACCATTGATGAAGCCATAGAAAAGGCCTGTAGTGAGTTTGGAGTCCCCCGGGAAAAGCTCAATATCGAAATCGTCTCCGAAGGGTCGCCGGGGTTTTTCGGGCTTGGCGCCAAGCGGGCAAAGATCCGGGCCCGTTTAATGTCTATTCACATGGCGGAGGAAACCTTTGAAAAACCTGTGATAAAAGCAGCCCCTTTCCAGCCGGTAGTCGATGCCGTTATCCCTCCCCCCAGAAAAGAAGAGAAACCGGTAAAAAGGGAAACCCAAAGAGAACATGTCAGGGAAACCATTAAGGAACCGGTGAGGGAGACCGCCAGAAAGCCTGCCAGGGAAATCTCCAGAGAATCTGTACGGGAAAACACCCGGGAACCTGTCACTGAGATTATTAAGGTACCTGCGAGGGAAACATCAAGAGAGCATCTCAGGGAATCCAGCCAGGAAACGGATGATGAACTGGCCATGAAGGCCAAAACGCTCCTCGCCGGGATCTTGGAGCGTATGAACATCGAAGCGCCCGTTACTGCCGACGCGAAGGAAGACGCCATTGTTCTTAATATCCAGGGGGACGGCGGCGGCCTCTTGATCGGTAAGCGGGGGCAGAATCTTGACGCCCTTCAATACATTGTCAACAAGGCCACCAATCGGTCCGGGGAAGACAGAAAAATGATCGTCATCGATACGGAGGCCTACCGGAAACGAAGGGAAGACGCCTTGGTATCACTGGCGGAAAGGCTGGGACAAAAGGTCAAGAAGACCAGAAAAGCCGTCACCGTCAGCCATATGAACGCCCACGACCGCCGGATCATCCACTTAACCCTCCAGACGGACTCCTCGCTCACAACCAAGAGTCGCGGCGAGGGGGAATACCGCAAGATCATCATCATGCCGGCCCGGAGGGAACGGGAGCGGGCGGTTATCAAACCAACGGTCAACTAAGCAACGGCATGAAGATGGATGACACCATTGCCGCCATTGCCACCGCCCCGGGGGCGGGCGGGGTTGCCATTGTCCGCATCAGCGGCCCGCAGGCAGAGACTATCGCCCTGAACCTCTTTCGGATCAAGAACGGCCAAACGCCGGTTCTGGAAACCCACCACCTCTACCACGGTCACATTCTCTCCCCTGATGGGGGCATTATCATCGATGAGGTCATGGTTGCCCTCATGCGGGCCCCTCGTTCCTACACCGGCGAAGATGTCCTGGAAATCCACGGTCACGGAGGTTATCTTCTCCCTCAAAAGATATTGGCGGAGGTCCTCAAGGCGGGAGCGCGACTTGCCGAACCAGGTGAATTCACAAAGAGGGCCTTCCTAAATAATCGGATGGACCTCTCCCAGGCCGAGGCAGTGGCAGATATGATCGCCGCCCGGACCGAACGGGGACTGGAGCTTGCCCAGGCGCAATACCAGGGCAAACTCTCCGGAAGTATCGAAAAGTTGCGCGCCGAACTTGCCGGCATTCTGGCCCTTCTGGAAGCAGCCATCGATTTTGTCGAGGATATCGATGATCTTCCCGAAGGCAAAGCCATCCCGAAGCGGCTCCAGAATGTTGTTCAAGATCTAAACAGACTGGCAGCGTCTTACGGGGATGGTAAGATTTTCAAGGATGGCGTCAGCGTCGTCATCGCCGGTCGGACCAACGTCGGCAAGTCAAGTCTTTTGAACCATCTCCTGGGAGAGCAAAGGGCTATTGTTACGCCGATCCCGGGCACGACGAGGGATTTCATTGAGGAGCAGGTCAGAATCCATGATATCATTGTCAGATTGACGGATACGGCGGGGATCCGAAAAACGGGTGAAACCATCGAACAAGCGGGCATTGACCTGGTATGGCAGCGTGTGGCAGCGGCCGACGCGGTATTGATCCTCCTGGATGGCTCGGAAGAAATGACGTCGGAAGACAGGGAAATTATCGAAAAGCTTCAGGGTAAACCGCTCATTCCTGTTGTCAACAAAGCAGATCTGCCCCAGATTCTCTCTGAAGAAGAAATATTACGGATCATACCAGGCAAAGTCGCAATCCGGATCTCCGCCAAATACGGTAACGGACTGGAAGATCTACGGGCGGCAATTTACCGGCATTTCTGTCAAGACCGGGGCGATGATTCCTCCTCTGATACCATCACCCATCTGCGCCACAGGCTCGCCATTGAAAAGGCGGTCTTCCATCTCTGTGAGGCAACGGCAGGGGCGGTAAGGGGCTTATCGCCGGAACTGACGGCTGCCGACCTCCGGGACGCCCTCGACGCTCTTGAAGAAATTATCGGAAAAACGGCAAATGACATGATCCTCACAAGGATTTTTGCTTCCTTTTGCATCGGGAAATAAAACTCCTCTTCCTCTTAGAGCTTGTCCGTAAATAATCCTTACCAGTTCGCATCCCATCTTCACGCCATCTTTTCCCGTGTCTCAATCGTAAAATCCTCAACGTAGCGCTGTTACGCCTGCGGTTTTACTCAATCGACCCAGAAAAATCTGACGTAAATCTGGGCGCGATCTCAGGCAAAATTATTTGCGGACAAGCTCTTATTCTTTTACTCTTTACAAAGATCGTCCTTTTCAGTATATTCCCCACAAGTATCGGGCGGATTTAAGTGGCATCCGTAGCCACATCAGCACCCCTGAAATATTTTAACCGGCAAGTGAATAATGAGACCTTTGAAAAACGCCTCCCCACCGTCATTCCGGCGAAAGCCGGAATCCAGTGTTTTCAAATCATTACTGGATTCCGGGTCAAGCCCGGAATGACGGTGGGGAGGCGTTTTTCAAAGGTCTTGCAATACATATCTTTAAGGGAGGTCTGTAACCATGCGCAAGACTTTGATTTTATCTTTCCTTGTCCTGTTAAGCTTCCTTGCCTTCGCGCCGGCTTACGGTCAGGTCAAATGCGTTGACGCCGAAGGGGAAGCGGCAATCGTCAACAATGATCGTCCCTCGGCAAAAATGGAAGCCATCGCCCGGGCCAAATGGCAGGCTATTGAGCAGACCGTGGGGGTAGACGTCAAGGCGGGGAGTTTTGTCTCCAATTTCGCCCTTGTCGAGGATGTCATGAAAACCCAGGTGGGGGGAGCAGTAAAGAATTTTACCGTCCTGAGCCAGGATGAAAAGCAGGACGTCCTCACCGTGAGAATCAACGCCTGCGTGGAACCGAAAAAGGCTCAAGAGGCCATCGCCTCGGAACTGGCATTGAACAATGGCATCGCCGTGTTCATCCCTGCCAGAAAACCACGGGCGGAGCAGGGGGGGGCCGTTTATGAAGAGACCAACATCCTGTCGGAAAATCTGATCGGGAAGCTGACGGATCAGAATTACAAGGTCGTCGATGTCGCCCCCACCCAGGCCGTTGACGCCGTTGAAATAGAGAAGGCCGTCAAGAGCGGCAGCACCCTCGCCGTCCGGAGCATGTTCTACAAATTCCTATCCAATATCATCATTATCGGCAAGACAGACTATACGATCTCCACAAAAAAGGGGGAGGATATCGGTTATGGAATGTCCATGCCCTTCAATAACGTCACTGTCCGGCTGACCTACCGAATGGTAGCCAGAAACAACAAATCCGGACAGATGGAAATCCTCACCGCCGGGACGGAACAGGGCAAAGGCATCCGGAATAACGTCGAAGACGCGGCGGCAGAGGCCCTCAAGGACGTGGGAGAAAAGATCACCCCCAAGCTGCTGGACAAGGTCGCCCACTATGTCCAGGGCAATGTCAAGAAGATCCGGCTGCAGATCAATGGCGTCGGCGATATTGACACGAATATGGAAATCAAGGGCATCCTGCAGAATATCGTCTGGGTCTCGGAAGTGGAAGAGAAGGAAATAGGCCAGTTCATCGTCAGTTACCCGGAAAATTCCGTCTATTTAGCCAACAGCATCAAACAAAAGGGTAATTTTACCATTACTAATTTTACACCTTACTCACTTACCATTAATTATCAGAAATAGAAGGGGGAAATAACGATGAACAAGCGATTGATATTATCTGTCTTCCTGGTTCTTTTCATCAGCGGTTGCGCTTCGGCGCCAAAGATCGATCTGACTGCCTTCGTACCGGACAGGGAACCCAAAATAAGAATTCCGCTGGTATGTAAATCCAAATACGATGCGCCGCTACCCTTTGTAGCGGTAACCAATTTTACCAATAACACCTCCTTCGATTACGCCAACGTCGTCCAGAGCCAGATCCAGGGTTCGGGCCAGCGGACGGCCGTGGGCGGAGCGGCGGTAGGCGTGGCGCCCGGAGCTGCCGGCGTTGTCTGGGGGACAAAGGAACGGTCTTCCTTCCAGGCCAACTCCCAGACTATTTCCCGCCAGGTTAACGCCAAACTCAGCGAGAGCATCGAAGATGGCGTCATGGATGAAATAGTCAACATGGGGGGAGCAAAGGTCTATACCCGCAAGGAGATGGACAAGGTATTTTCAGAGCAGAAGTTCCAGCAGTCCGGCATGGTTGACGACGCCACCATGATCCGTCTGGGAAAACTCAAGGGCGTGAAATACATAATCACCGGATCGGTTAACAATGTGGATTTGAAGTGGGTTACCCACGAATCGGCGAGAAAAGGATTGGGCAAGGGTGGAAGCGGCAGCTTCGCCATCGATCTTATCGGCGTCGCCGTGGCAGCAGGCCTGGAATCACAGGAAGGCTGGAACATCGGCACCGAGGTCACTGTGCGGATTCTTGATGTGGAAACCGGCGAGGTGGTTTTATCGAAAAAGATGATAGGCAAGCATATCATCGGCAAGACCCCCTACCCCAATTACGACGCCCTCATCGGCGGCATCAAGAAGGCCGCCAGCAAGAGCCTCGCGACTGCCCGCCCCGAGTTGTCCAAGTATTTTCCCCTCAAGGGTTATGTCACCATGATCAAGAACAGTCCCGACGGCAAAGAGAAGGCCGTCCGGGTCAGCGTCGGAGAGAAAGTCGGGATTAAGCCGGGGAACGAACTCTTTGTCTTTACCTTTGAAGAGGTGGAAGACCCCATGTCAGGAAAGAAAGAATGCGACGTCCAGAGACTTCCTATCACGGTAAGAATTTCATCAGACCAGTTGCAGCCGGAAGTTGCCTGGGCCATGGTTGAGGCAGGAAAACCGGAACAGCTCCGGATGATCAAAGTCGGGCAGCTTGTCGAGAGAAAGCCCCTTAAGTAACCAAATTGATTGGGTAAATTGTTTCGTAGTAGGCAAAAAGGCGATTCCGGCAATTACCGTAGTCAGATAATTTAAGGACAACTCACTGAAAACATTGATACTTCAACCAAATTGAAAATGTATGCCTTCTAGTAACCGTCATTCCATTGCGGAGTTACAGAATGACGCTTGTTCGGATTCTCAATAAGGCAAAGCCCGGCAATTGTTAGCTTCCCATCCTCTCAAATCATTTCAACAAACAGGGATAATCCGATGCAAGATCAAAGCAAGACAAGACGGGAATTGATTCAGGAACTGGTTTCACTAAGACAGAAGGTTACAGAGATGGTGCAATCGCAATCATTGCCAACTCCGGCAGGGCAGGTAATCAGCGCGAGCGAAGCAAAATATCAAAGACTCTTTGAGACAGCGACAATTGGAATCTTCCAGTCTTCGCCGGAAGGAAAGGTGATCACTGCCAACCCTGAATTTGCCCGTATGTTCGGCTATGAATCGCCGGAAGACGTAATTGCTTCCGTAAAAGATGTCTCCACCGATATGTATCTAGACCCGCAGCGCCGATCGGAAATTGTCCGCTTGGTGATGGAAAACCCAAACTTACGAAGCTTCGAAAACATTTACCGCCGCAAGGATGGCAGCACCTTCACGGGCAACCTGCACATATGGACAGTGCATGAGGAGAATGGCAGCCTGTTAACAATAGAAGGTTTCGTTGAGGATATTACCGAACGTAAGCAGGCGGAGGATGCCCTGAGAAAAAGCGAGGAATGGCTGCGCGTGATTACGGATAACATGTCCGATATGATCAGGGTCACCGACTTAAAGGGTATTAATCTGTATACGAGTCCGTCTCATTTCAAAGGCCTCGGCTACAAACCGGAAGAGCGGGTCGGCATGTTTGCCCTTGATATCGTTCATCCCGACGATATGGAAAGGATCATCAACATGTTTTCCGAGTGTCTCGCCGACAACCGACGCGTCACTGTTGAATACCGGGTAAGGCATGCGGATGGCCATTATGTCTGGCTGGAGACGGTGGCGGATCTGCTCAGGGATGATCAAGGTAACATAACGTCCGTGGTTATGAGTTCACGTGATATTTCCGGACGAAAGGACAGCGACAAAGAATTGAGCAGAAGTGAGGAGAAATACCGTACCCTGATTGAAACGACCCGGACGGGGTTCGTCATTCTCGATCATGATGGTTTAGTGCTGGATGCAAATCCGGAATATGTACGTCTTACCGGACGCAATAATCTGAGCGAAATAGTTGGCAAAAGCGTCATCGAATGGACTGCCGATCACGATAAAGATAAAAATGCAGAGGCCGTCCGAAAATGCTTTCATAAAGGATATATAAGAACCCATGAAATTGACTACGTGGATTTAAAGAGTAACATCACCCCCATTGAAATCAATGCGACATGCATGGAAGTAGAGGGAAGAACTCATATTCTGACATTGTGTCGCGATATCACGGAACGCAAGCGGGTAGAAAATGACTTGCATCTGAGCGCGGAAGCGCTCAGGAGGAGCGAGGAGTATTTCCGGGCGCTTACCGAGCATGCCGCCGATATTCTCTTTATTGTAGATGCCCAGGGAATGATCATCTATTGCAGCCCCTCCGTGGAGAGTATTACCGGCTTCAGGCCTGATGATTTGATTGGAACAAGCGCTTTCGATCTGATCATCCCTGACGATCAACCCAGAGCCGGCGAGGATTTTGGCAGAGCCTTACTGACGAAAGACGTTGAGATATTCAACAGCTTCCGCATCAGGCATAAAAACGGCGTCGTACGTATCATGGAAGGTGTCGGCAAGAATCTCCTCCATGAACCGGTTATTGCCGGTTTTGTGATGAATGTTCGTGACGTCACGGAACGCAGGCGGGCGGAAGAAGAATTGCAGGAGAGCGAGACCAAGCTGCAGGCAACCTTCAACCAGATAGGAACGGGGATTCTGATCATTGACAGCGCTGCTCAGACCATTATTGAAGCTAATCAGACGGCCATAGAAATGACCGGCCTGCCCAAAGAGAAGATTATCGGACAGATCTGTCATTCCTTGGTTTGTCCTGCCGAGGCTGGCAAATGTCCCGTCAAGGATCTTGGCCAAACTGTCGATCACTCTGAACGTAAGCTGCTTTGCGCTGATGGACGTCTGAAAGACATTTTGAAAACCGTTTATCCTATTACCATCAAGGGAAGGGATTGTTATCTTGAAAGTTTTATTGACATTTCTGACCGTCTGCGAACTGAACGATTACTGAGGGAGAGTGAGGAGCGGCTGCAACGGGCGGAGAAGATGGAGGCACTGGGGACGCTGGCGGGTGGCGTCGCCCATGATCTCAACAATGTTCTGGGTGTTGTCGTCGGCTATGCGGAACTGCTCCTTAACAGTGTGGATCGGGCAAACCCAATGAGACCCCGCCTCGTGAACATTATGAAAGGAGGCGAGCGGGCGGCGGCAATTGTTCAGGATCTGCTCACCTTGGCCAGACGAGGCGTGCCCACCAGGCAGGTTTTGAATCTGAATGATATGATCATTGATGGTCAACAGTCGCCGGAGTTTGCACTCTTGTCTTCTTATCATCCCTTTATGCAGCTCAAACTCGAGCTTGCCCCGGATCTCTTGAATATCTCCGGTTCCCCTGTGCACCTCGTCAAGACGTTATATAATCTGGCTTCAAATGCCGGTGAGGCGATGCCGAACGGGGGTGTCCTGACCATCAAAACGGCCAATCAGTACCTGGACAGACCGATTCATGGATATGACAATATCCGGGAGGGCGACTATGTTGTTCTCAGTGTGTCCGATACGGGAGAAGGAATACCGGCGGCGGATCTGAAGCGGATCTTTGAGCCTTTTTATACGAAGAAGGTCATGGGGAGAAGCGGTACGGGCCTGGGTCTCGCGGTTGTTTGGGGAACGGTGAAGGATCATCAGGGCTACATTAACGTTGAGAGCGAAGAGGGGAAAGGGAGCATTTTTGCCCTTTATTTTCCCGTGACGAGGGGAAAGATCTCAGCAGAGCGTATTACCGTAGCCATCTCCGAATACATGGGAAAAGGAGAAACCGTTCTGGTTGTGGATGATGTGGATGGGCAGCGCGACCTGGCGACTGAAATGCTCAGGGAGCTCAATTACAACGTCACGAGCGTATCCAGCGGCGAAGAAGCAGTGACGTACCTGCAGGAACACAAAGTTGATCTCATGGTCCTGGACATGATTATGGACCCCGGCATGGACGGACTGGACACCTATCGGAGCGCCTTGATGACCCGTCCCGGGCAGAAGGCAATTATCGTCAGCGGTTTTTCGGAAACGTATCGGGTGAATGCCGCCCAGGATCTCGGTGCGGGCGCCTATCTGAGAAAGCCCTATGTTACGGAGAAACTGGGGCTGGCCGTTCGGCATGAACTGGATCGCATCAAAGGAGACCTCCAGGACGAGAGAAAGGACTGCTGAATCAGGGGTGGTCAAACAACTATTCCAGACTCCGGAATAGTTCAACTGCTTGATATTGTTAATGAATAACCGAAGTGCCTGCAAGAGTAGTCTCTCCGGATATTCCTTTTAATATCAAATAGATATGGCAGCGAACTGCTTCCCTGTCCCCCTATTCCATACCCTCAATCAGGGCCATCACGTTCTGGCCCAGGACCCCATGGTTGTAACCTCCTTCGAGGATGGCAAAATATCCGCCCTTATTGCTATGGGCGGCATCCTTGACCATCTTGCCCATTTCCTTGTAGTCGGCAGTAGTCAAAAGGCCTCCCCAGTCCTCAATGTGGTTGTCGAATCCGGCGGAGATACCGATAATGTCCGCAGGATTCGACTCCAGAAAGGACTGGACCCCTTTGAGATAATCGTTACGACTGGAGAACGAGGGGTTGTAGATATTGACATAGCCCTTCGTTCCCAGGATATTTACCGTCCCGTCACCGAAATGGAGATCGAAATCGAGAACGAGGGCTTTGTTGATAAGGCCCTTCCTTTTCAGCTTCTCCAGGGCAATGGCCATGTTGTTGAAGTAACAGAACCCCCAGGAACTCGCTGCCGAGGCGTGATGCCCGGGCGGGCGGATCAGGGCAAAACAGGGTTCTTTGAGTCCGATCTGCGCAGCCTGTATTGCCCCGCCGGCAGCCAGCGCGGCAATATCGTATATACCCTCGCGCCGGACCATCTCGCTGTGACTCGGGGTGTGGACGGCATCGATGTCTTCCGCGGTCGCAGGCACGGCGCTTACAAAGGTCACCCGCTCCTTGATGACCCCGTGCACCGCTTCGATCCGGCCGAAGGCCGCCGCCGGATCGGAACAATAAGACAGGTTGAAATCCTTATGATAGACGACTTTCATGGCGTCACCTAAAAAATATTATGAGGACGGGCCCAGACAGCCTTCATCTGTTCGTCGGTCATGTAACCCTCGTGCTCATCCTTGGTAATAAAGCCGTCTTTATTCTTGTCCAGGGTATTGAACTGTCCAGGCGTCGTTCCTTTTATCACCATGGTCATCTCTTTGTAATCGATCTTGCCGTCCTTGTTGACGTCGATTTCCTCAAAGGTAATAACGATCGGCTTGGAAGCCTCTGAGAAATGGGTCTGGACAAACTTCCATTGCTTGACTTTGCTGTCTTTCTTCAAAACCGCCGTGAAGCGGCCATTGATATCAAGCGGCTTGCCTCCCTGGACCATGTTCAGGCTGGCCTTGAGCTGAAGATAAACCCAGGCCACGTCACCCGATGCAGACACATCAAAATTGCTGTAACTTATTGATTTCAAATTATCAATCGCCGCAAAGGCCTTCTTGTATTTGGCGCTTATTTGCTCGTAACCGATGGCATCTGTACCTTCCTCTAAACCGATGGAGATTATATCCGGGCTTTTCGCATACAGGGACATGACCCCCTTAAGATCCTTAGCCTTGTAAAACTCGCCATGCTTTTTCAGAACCGCCTTGATTTCCCCCTCCACTTTCGGACTTGCCTTCGCCACCGCACCTGCAGGCATAACCAGCGACACCACAGCCATCGCCATCACTAAAAAACCCATCATCCTCTTCATAACGACCTCCTTCTTGTCCTAATTGCGTTCGACCCTGTAAGACATGATTCCAACAACCATTTTAAATTAAAATGCCCTTGGATTTCAAGCAGAAATAAAGCCTCTCGCCTTGAGAATCTTTAAGGTGTTTTTGGACACAGGCATTCCCGGCAAGTCCTCCGGAGACACCCAGCTGGCATCGAGGGCGTCATCAGCAGCCTGTACCTCTCCCGCCACATACTCGGCCTCCATATCGACAACTACGAAATGATATTGGAGTTTATTTTGTGCATCATATTCAAGAAAATCAAATGCATAGACAGGGGAACCCGCCTTGATCCGGATGCCCGTTTCTTCAAGAATTTCCCGTTCCGCCCCTCTCTGGAGGGTTTCTCCCAACTCCAGTGATCCACCGGGAATCGCCCACAATCCCCTGCTCGGAGGGGCGGCACGCTTCACAAGGAGGACCTTTCCTTCCTTTACGACAATGGCTCCGACGCCTACGATCGGCTTTTGGGGATACTCACGTCTCGACATGGCTTCCTCCCGTACGAAATGTAAAGCGAGCCGTCATCCAGGGGCCGGCATTCCCGTTAAATTGACGATCTTCAAAGAGGACACGGCCAAAGCGATCGATCATCAGGACCGTGGAAGATCTTGTTCCATAAACAGGACTGGCGATGAAAACTGACGACAGGATGCGTTCCCATTCCAGTCCGATGCCGGTGTCCGGCAGGTCGCAATCTTCCGAACATGAGGAGTCGGTCAGCAGCTCGAATAAATCCTCGCTTTGGGGCCTGCCCTTCCCTTCCAAGACGCGGCGGAAGTTCTCCCCGGCTTTCTTAACCTTGGGCCAAGGCGTGTCAAGGAGGTGGTTGCTGAGGCCGTGGATGCCGGGGGAAAGTTGCCTAACACCCCCGTCCCCGCGATTAGAAAAATAATACAGTCCCGAATCGTCTCCCAGAATCAGACTGAAACCGTTATATCGGGGCGCCTCCTTCTGGAGCCCCTCGAGGTAATCTCCCGGCCGGTCATCACCGGTGAGAAATCCCTTGACCAGCCAGCCTCGGGAAGGGGCGTTTGCCTTCACGGAAAGGGGATCACGATAATTGGTCAGGGCAGCCAGACGTCCTTTTTTTGTGATTCCCAGCCAGGTTCCCCCTTCCTTAAGGTCCCGGCCACCCAGAATATCAGGACGGTCCGGCCAGAAATCGGCGGGCAGAGATGGCCGATCGTAGAACTCATCCCGGTTAGCTGCCAGAATCAGGGGAAAATCAGCGCGGGTCCGCCAGGAAAGAATGATCAGGCACATGAGACGTCCATTTTTTGCAGAACGGCGACGATGCCATTCATCACCTCACCCGCGCCGCCGTGGATCACCACATCGGCATTGGCGTCATAGGAGGTTTCCGTCTTGTTGATAATAACCAGTTTCGCCCCCCCTCCCTTGGCATATAAAGGTATGTAGGCCGCCGGATAGACGACCAGGGACGAGCCGATGACGATAAGGAGGTCACAGTTACTTGCCGCATAGGTTGCATCCTTCAGCGTTTTGGTTGGCAGGGACTCTCCGAAAAAGATCACATCCGGCTTTAGAATCCCCTGACAACGAACGCAGGCGGGAACCTCGTCAGTTCCCCGGAATCGTGAGAGGAGATCCTCCAGAGGATAACGCTCAAAGCAATCCAGGCACTTCAACCATTTCATGTTGCCGTGGAGCTCATAAACCTTTTCGGAGCTGTTACCCGCCTTCTGGTGCAAGTCGTCCACATTTTGGGTGATCACACAGGTGAGCTTTCCGATTGCTTCCAGCCAGGCGATGGCCTTGTGGGCGGCATTGGGTTGGGCCTGGGAAAAGATCCCCTCCTCGAGGAGAAACTTCCATTGCCTTTTCCGCGTTTCCGGACTGTACAGAAAACGTTCGATGGTGAAGTCGTCAGGGTCAAACTTGGACCATAGACCTCCAGGACTGCGGAAATCGGGAATGCCGGACTCCGTACTGACTCCCGCCCCCGTAAAAACGACAACCTTGGTTGCTTTGGCGATCAACTCAGCCGTCTCGTGAACCTTATCATGTAAATGGTTTGGTAAATCATTTGTCATCGTGCTGATACGATACACTATCTTCATAAAAAATCAAGGCGCCAATCCGTTATGTTAAGCTCTTCCCTTGACTTTCTCCTCTACTTGTTTTTATAAGGTACCAAGACTATCAATAAGGGATCAGGATGCAGCCGATATTCTCCATCATCAACAATCTCCGGATTCAGGATATTCTCGACATAATCATCGTCTCCTTTATGATCTATGCCCTCCTCGTCTGGTTTAAAGACCGGGCCTCCCGCTTCGTTCTGGTCGGCATCAGCGTGGTCGGCGCCATTTATGTCACGGCGCGCTTCTTTCAGCTCTATCTGACCACGGTTGTTCTTCAGGGTTTCTTCGCCATCCTGATTTTTGTGCTGGTTGTTATCTTTCAGGAAGACCTGCGCAGGTTTTTCGAACACCTGGCCATTATCGGTCGTTTCGGCAGACAGGCACGATCCGTAGGCCTTCAACATGAGGAAACGGAAATGCTTGCGGCAACGGCGGCAAACCTCGCCAGAAATCGTATCGGCGCCCTGATCGTTCTAGGAGGAGACGATCCGCTGGACAGACACCTCAGCGGCGGCACAAAACTGGATGGCCTGATCAGTCAGTCCCTCCTCGAAAGTATCTTCGACCCCCACTCCCCGGGACACGACGGCGCCATTATCATTTACGGTAATCGCATCGCCCGTTTCGGATGTCACCTCCCCCTGTCAACGAATATGGACAGGATCGGCGCCACGGGCCTGCGCCATACCGCCGCCCTGGGTATTGCCGAGCGTTCCGACGCCCTCTGTATTGTCGTATCTGAAGAACGGGGCGCTATTTCCATCGCCAGGAACGAGAATATTCAGGCCCTGAGCGGCGGGGCGGCCCTGCGCAACGAACTGGAGACCTTCTATCGGGAAATGTCTCCTGAGAAAGGGAAGCCGTCGCGTTTGTCTCAGGAAATCAAGAAAAACACCCGGGAAAAGGTCATCGCCCTGGCCCTGGCATGCATCCTGTGGGTTGTTTTCGGCTATCAGAAAGAATCGATCCGCCGCGACTTCCTGATTCCCATTGAATACCCCAGCGTCTCCCATCAGTACATCCTGGAAGAGCCCAAACTTACGGAAGCAAAGGTGATCCTCTCCGGTCCTACCCAGGCATTTCAACTCCTCAACCCGGATACGCTGAAAATATCGTTGAAATTAGGGGATATTCACGAGGGGAAACAGGCCATCATCCTCACCCGTGAGATGGTGAAGGCCCCATCCAGCCTCACCGTTGTATCAGTCATCCCCCCGGAGATTACAATTACCGCTTCCCGCTTCGTCCCTGTTTCCATCCCCGTTGACGTGCACACCACAGGGATGCTACCCCGGGGAGTCGCAATCCAGGAAATATCCGTTTCTCCGTCGTCAGTGCGGGTCCTCGTTCCTGCCGCCGCCGCTTCCCAGGGCAAGATCAAGATCCGCACCGAACCGATCGATCTCTCAAAATTAGCCGGCCAGACCAGCTTCGAAGTCTCCCTCCGCTATCCGCCGAATGTCAGGTTTGAGGACGGTAAGCCGCCCAGTGTGCAGGTAACAGTCCGGATAAAGAAGAAAAACTAGACTTTGTCCGTAAATACTGACAAGCCCTTGTTCCAATTCCAGATCAAAGATGATATCGAGGCGGCGAGGCAGAGGCGACGCAGGCGTACTATAGCGTATGTCGAGGAGCCGATAACGAAGTCAACAAAGATAGCGCTTTGATCTGGGATTGGAACTAATCGAACTCGATCTTGAAGAACAGATCAATGCTGCTCTGCTTTCCCGCCTTCGTTTCCACTTCCCATTGTTTTGTGAAGGAATATCTCATTACGTAGAGGATATCGTCACTGAACAGGGCTCGTCCCAGACCGACGTAAAGCTGTGGCGATAAATACTGGCCCACAGTGGAGAGAGAAGTGGTCGTATCGGTTGTTCCCTGCTTGGATCGGTTAGGGGAAGTCAACCCCCCGATCTCCAATCCGGCGCTTTTTCTTAGACTGTCTTCGAGCCCCCCCGACTTTCCCTGGGCAAGGAACATTCCCGCTGATTTCAGCAATGTCGTGGCCTGGATTTTATCGCCGGTGTAACTTGTTCCGAAGACGATATGGGCGAGGACGTCCTGGTCCGACATGGAAGGCACGGAATAGAGGGTCACGATGGGGGAGCGAATGGTGCCGGTTACAAGAAATCCCGCCCGGACATTACCGACCGTCTTTACTGCCAGGATATCGAGGGAAGCGAGAGGAAACGGCTTGTCCTTAAAGAAAATATGGCCCCTTTCAATGGGAAGCTTGGTCTCTGCCGCATATAGAATTCCCTGAGAGATGTGGATCTCGCCGCGGGTACGAAGATTGTCCAGGCTTCTGCCGATAGCGTGCATCTTGCCGGTAAACTTCCCCTCGATATCCCGTGTTTTCATGAAAACCTTTTCCCCCAGGGTGATGGAGAGATCTATATCCATAACAACGGGCTGGGGCTTTGGTTTTTTTTCTACCCTGTCCATGACCCGGACATCCCGGCTCGTACGGATCACGTCCGGTTCCTTGGACTCGGTGTACCGTCCTTCCGGGATATCAATGGCCCCGCGCAGGATCAGGCGCTCAGGAGGGCCTTCGAAAGTGAGACGAGGATTTACCAGTATCTGGAGCTCCGGAAGATAGGCGGCCTGAAACCGTTCCCCCTCCAGGAAACCCTTGATACGCTTTATTTTATTGTCTCCATACCACAGCGTCGCCGTTCCTTTGATACTTCCCGCCCCGGAGCGTGCGGATGCTTGCTCGACCTCGATCCGGTCCTGGTAGAACCTGGCCACGGCGCTCATATCCTCAAGGCTTATTCCCGTAGCCGGGACGTATGCCCCAGCCCGGTCCAAGCGGACGGTTCCCTGATAGACCGGTGATTGCCACGATCCGGTCATAGCCAGATCTATGGCAAGCTGACCGTGGGTTTCCCGAACAGTTCCGGGAAAGAGGGCGCTTAGCAATCCTTTTTCCCGAAGATCTCCCTTGGCGGCTATGGACAGAGGGCCTGCTTTGTCTATTTTCAACGGAATTTGCGCCTTGATCGGCAGACTGAATGTGGAGCGAATCTGACCATGGGTTATTAACTTGCTCTCCAGCGTCCCCTGCAATGCTTCGTCCTGCCAACTCCAGTCAAGAACAAGCCGTTCCTGGGAAAAATGAGCTTTCCCTTTCGGGTAAGCAACGGTCCAGGCTCCCCCCGCAACCGTTGACCGCCCCTTCATGGTAAACCGCTGCTGTGGCAGCAGCCGGCCTTCCGCCTGTCCGGAGAGACGTCCTTCCGTTTCCAGCGACGGGGGTAGCAAGGGTTTGATAATTTGAACATCCATATCTGTAAAGCTGACCTGAAAGGTTCCTTCCCCGGGAATCGACCCGGCCGGCGGCGCCGCAGAGGACAATACCGCCGCGACCTTTCCTTTTTCTCCAAAATCGAGGGACTGTCTCATGTCCAGGCCCTTTTCATCCCACTTGATGCGGGTCTGACCCTCCCGAATGGGCAGCTTCCACGTCCCGCCCGAGATTTCCCCCTTGGCCATTGCCGTCCCGGACAACCGTAATTGTTCCCTTCCCTGCCATACCATATTCATCTGCCCGGTGGTCTTACCGGCCATCTCCGTGCCGTCGGCAAAGATATTCACCCGACCAAGCTGGAGTTCCTGCCATCCGACCGAAAAGCGCTCCTGTTTCTTTTGACCATCCATACGGGCGGCCAATTCCACTTGCTCTCCCTGTCGTCCGGTCAAAAGAAGGGGGGTGAGGGACAGGGCATGCCTTGTGACAACAATATTCGCCGGCTTGACAATGGTCAGGGGGCCAAAGCGTTTGCTGTCCCAAAAGACATCCTGAATTGTTCCGGTCCAGACCGCCTGCTGGTAAGAACCGGCTGCCTGAACGCGCAATCCATTTTCCAGACTCGTGATTAGCAGGTCTGCACGGTGCCGGCTCCCCGTTCCCCCTATTTTCAGCTCGGCCTGACGCCAGGTCGCTCCCCATAGGGACAGATTTTTGGCCGTCACTTGGGCCTGGAGATCCTTGTTCCCATCATCAGTAAGGGAAAGATTCGCCGTCAAGGATTCGATCGTTATATTATCAAAAGCGAGGTCTTTTCCCGCAGCAACGAGATTCCCGGAGAGGAGACGGTTACGCAACCTGAACCATCCCTGTCCCTGAAATTGTCCTGCCGCCTTCGGCAGGAGGCGGGAGAGCTTTGTAACTCGCGCCTCATAGACGATACGGTCCCGCGTATCTCCTCGGGCGCGAACGTGGACCCCTTCTCCCTGCAAGCTCAGGTCGTCAAGATTGAGGCCTTCGTCTTTCCAGTGGGCGTTAACTGCCCCGGTCAACTGCTTACCCATCAACTGGCTGCTGAGGATCCGACCTTTCACGGCAGCCTCCACAGAAGCTCCCGGGGGCCGCCGCAAGAAACCCTCCAGGTCCGCATTGATGTTGCCCTTCAGCTCCGGCGCCGCCCGGGAAGGGTCGATATTTCTCGCCTGGAGCGTAACGGTCGCGGCAAGGCCATCTTTCCAAGCAATATTCATACGGCCCTTGATGGTCCCTTTGCCAATGTTCATGCGCAGCTCTTCGATGTTCGCCTGACTTTGATTCCCTGAAAACACGCCGGCGGCCTCTTCCGGCTCCCATACGGAAAAGTACGGCCGCAGTCGGAAACGCCCCTGATAGGAAGAGAGGTCACCGGCGATGTCAACTGTCCCTGTGAGACGGCACTCCATGCCCGCCTCCCGGGAGAGATCGAGGTCCTCAGCCCTGACAACCCCCTTGATAAGCGGCTCGGCTCGTGAAAAATCAACCTTCCCCTCGCCTTTAACAGTGCCTTTACGCTCTTTTTCCTCCAGAGAGAGGCTCGTGAAAGCGAGAGCATGGCGATCGAAAGAGACGCCACCCTTGAGAATAAACCGCTCCTGAGGGCCGCCGAAGATCCTTGCCGTGAATGGTCCGTTGACGTACATCGACCGGTCATGAGCCCGGAGCCGGGCCTGGATCGTTGTCATAGGCCATGATGACTCTTTCGGTTCGATCTTGACATCAGCAACCAGGAAGGGGTTCATAAGATGGGCCTGTATCGTTCCCGTCATTTTCCCCGCTGTACCTTCCACAAGCAGGTCGTGGATGCGGGCAAAACCGTAGGAGTAGTCAACACGACAATCAGCCTTCTGGATAAGGATCTCCCGGCTCCCGCTCCGGTAGGCAAGCCCCCGGATCTCGAGCTGATCGATACTCCCCTTAAACCATGACAGCGTTCCCGGTAATCGGGGCCAGGTCAAGTCAATAGATTCATCGGGCCGACCATCCTGCAGGGAAACCTCCCGCAAAACCAGCTTAGCCAGCACGACCTTTCCCAGGGGGAGCTCCCAGGGCCGCCACTGCACGCTCGCCTTTCCGATCGTAAGCCGATGTCCTTTACTAATACTAATAACCCGCAGGTCACGAACGGCAAGTTCCGACGCCAGGGTTCCTGAAATCCCGGCGGTTTCTATCCGGGCGGGAACGAAACGAATGAGGCGGGTGACAAGATATTGTGCCCCGGTCTCGGTATAGAAGAGCCAGACCACGATTCCAGTAAACACGAGGATCGTAGCAAGAAGGGCAAGGGGTACAATCGCTTTTTTCTTCATAGGGTGAATCCGAATCCCAGGTGGAGACGGAACGCCGGTTCGGGTATTCCAATCTGCCTGGCGATGTCCAGTTTTATGGGACCGACGGGGGTATAATACCGACAGCCGATTCCAGCTCCTTGGGCAAGCTCCATTTCCCGGAAGCTGTTAAAGGCATTGCCGACATCATAAAAAGCGGCGGCCCCCCAGTTTTTCCAGATGGTACGTTCAACCTCGACACTTCCGACGAGGGTGTTTTTCCCACCAACGACGTTGCCCTGGTCGTCCTTTGCCCCCAGGGACTGATAGGCATATCCCCGTACGCTATTGTCGCCACCGGCAAAATACCGGATGGCAATGGGCAGATCCTTCGACCCCTCGTTCTGTAGCGTAACGCCTGCATTAATCCTTGTCAGGAAAGAAAAACCTCCCCATAGGGAATAAAGACCACTACCGGTGAGGGTGCCCTGGATAAAACCTGTGTAGGAGCCAAGGTCCTGATGGGTTCCCCTGATTTCCGCCAAATAGGAGAAACCCTTAGTCGGCCGCACTGGATTATCATACTGCCGGTCAAACATACGGAATCCCGGCATCAGAGAAAAGGTGTTGGTCTTTTGATCGCCGGCATCGGAGTCTTCCCGCAACAGTTGGAGAAAAATGGCCCCGGATTTGTCGAGGAAGTAGGGCCGGACATGCTGCAACTCCAGGGAGAACTCTTTCGTTGTGTAGGTATCGGTCATTTCCCGTTTGAGATTGCCTTTAAGGGCCGAGTAAGTCCGGATATCCGCTCCCGGGACAGTAAACCCCATAGCGGCGCCCTGAAGAACCGTACTGATATTCACCCCCGTATCCCACTGGTAACCGGCATCGAGGACATTCTTGTCCCGATAATTGACAGAAAACCGCGGGCCCGTATCGGTGCCGTAGCCACCACCGATTTTCACCTGTTTTTCCGGCGAAGGCGTTAGTTTTATATCCACAGGAACCCGGTTCTCCAGAGCCTTCTCCTTGTCCGTCTCGATCCGGACATCGGAAAAACGATCGGCAAGGGTAAGATTCCGCTGGGTCTGCCAGATCTTTTCGTATGAGAAAACATCCCCTTCCTTGAATGCCACATTCCGATTAAGAAACTTCTGGGGATAACCGGGGGCGCCGGAAAAATTGCTCTGTCCGAATAAATATCGGGGACCAGTCACATAGACAAGGTCAATATCCGCAGAGGATTGGTTGACCTGCACTTGAATATCGTGGCGGGAGAAGCGGCCGTTCAGATAGCCCATGCCGATGCTGAGATCGTAAATGCCTCTTTTTGCCTCTTCGTAGACATCATGACGCAGGATGTCGCCTTTCTTGAGGGGAAATTTTTCGATGGCATTCCGCAAAGCCGCCTCCCCTTCCCCGGGACCCTCGATGCGAACAACCACATTTCGCACCCGCACCGGTTCCCCCACCTCAACCTTCACAGTCACTAGGAAGATCCCCTCCGGCGTCATTTCCCGCAACACAGTAGTTGTGGCTTTGTAGTAACCGAGGGATTCGAGGGCGTCCTGTACCTTCCGGGGTATTTGCTCCTGGAAATGATCCAGCCATAAGACATCAACCTTACCATCCTTGACCAGTCCGGTAGGAAGGACCAGGGCGGCACGAACGTTTTTCAACACATCACCGTCGAGACCCAAAACTTTCAGCTCCACAGACTCCCCGGCAAAGGCAGAAGACGCCGCCAGACAAAATAGGCAACAGGTAATCGCCAACAGGCAATAGGCAATAGCATTTCCGTAGGCTGTGATCGGCACGAAAGCTCTCAATCTTTTCACAGAATCTCCATGAAGACAACGTACCGGGCCTGCAAGTACGACAAATTCGCAGAAAAGCCATCCCCACCCTTTCCTTCAAGGGGAGGGTCAGGGTGGAGACGGGATTTTGTGACTTCTGCAAGTTCATCAAGTGTGTCTGACGGCCAAGCGAATGTCACGGGTCTGCCCGGCCACACGGCTTGGGTATTATACTTGAGATTGTTTGTAAAGGCCCTATTCCTGTTCAGCTTTCTGTAAATCCTTTCTCGTATCCCGACTCAGGTCCGCAGTTAAGTAATCGAGGGTCACCGGCAGGGCTACTTCCAGAAGGGGAATATGCTGCATGCCAATCCGGGCAGTCTCTACAGAGCAGGAGAGAAGATGACCTCCCCGGCGGCGGTCGTCGCTGATAAAATGGAGATGATACCCCGGGGCGTTGAGAGAAGGCATGAACGGGGGTGTGTAAAAGCCGGACAGGGTTCCGACGATGTCATAAAAATCAAAAACCACCTGATCCTTCGTCGCCTCGACAAGGGGGCGATAATTTTCCTGTCTTGGCACGGAGCGGGTCCGGACATGGGAAAAACGGCCATCGATCCTGATCGCGTAGAGCATATTTGGCGAGGGAACAAGTCTTTCCAGCAGGGAATTGAAGGCTTCATAGGGAAGAGGGGAAACCTGTCCCCTTGGGATCATAGCTGCCTCGTTGATCTCATCGAATGTTTCGGGCTGATAAAATGTCACGCAGGCAAAAGGCGTCAGGATATCATCAGCTACTGTGTTCACTGTTCCGTCCGCGGCAACCTGATAGACAACGCCGTCCAGGACAACCATTTCACCATCCAGATCATTGAAGGTTCCCAAGCCGAAATCACCATGGGTCCTGACTTCGCCGATCGTGATGTTCTGCTCGTAATAACCCTCCACCAGAACATTGATGGGAGTGGAAATATAGACACTGTTGGGGCGTAGATTCTTTTCTGGCATTAGTCCCATCCTTTTTTCTCTGATCCCGGTCATTCTCTTTTTTACCGCCACCAATGATAACTTGAACGGCAATCAGCTCTCGTTTCGGCGGCTCACCTAATGGTGAATTGAGACACGAAGCTTGCACCTTGTCAACATAAAGATCGGTAAACAGTTTTTTCCCATTGACTTCCCCGGCAATGATGACTAAATCTTCATCAATTGATGGGAAAGGTTAGGCCATGCGGAAAAATTACCGGACAAGAATAGCAAAAGCCGGTCTCCCCCCGGGGTCACTGGTCCATGTCGGGGAAAGGCATACCGAGCAGCCGCTGCTCTCCCTGATGGTTTACAATGATCAGGAGGTTAAGGAAAAAACGCTGACAGGCATCGAGGAATGTTGCGGCTTCCAGGAGCAGGCGGAGGCGGTAGCCTGGCTCCACGTCGAAGGGCTTCATGACATCGGCCTCATGGAACAGCTGGGAGCCCTTTATAAACTCCACCCCCTGACCCTCGAAGACATCCTCTATACCGACCAGCGGCCCAAAATGGAGGACTTCGGCAACTACATTTATATCGTCCTGAAGGATTTTTCTTTACCAACGGAAACGGGAGGACAGCTTCTGCCTGAACAGATCAGCCTTGTCTTCGGTCCCCATTTTCTCATCTCCTTCCAGGAAAAGCAAAGCCCCCTCATGGAACCGATCCGGGAAAGAATCCGCGCCACCGGGGGCAGGATCAGAAAGGCCGGGGCCGATTACCTGGCCTACAGCATTATCGACGCCATTATTGATCAGTATTTCATCCTTCTCGAAAAGTTGGGAGAAAATATCGAGTCCCTGGAAGAGCAACTTGTCACCCGCCCAGGGCGAGACACCCTGCATGCCATCCAGATCATCAAACGGGAAATGCTTTATCTGAGAAAGTCCGTCTGGCCGTTGCGAGAAACCATCAGCGCCCTCCAGCGGACCGATTCGCCCCTCATGGACGCTGCAACCGGTCTGTACTTGAAAGACGTCTATGATCATACCATCCAGATCATCGATACCGTAGAAACTTACCGGGACATGCTCTCCGGCATGCTGGACATCTATCTGTCTTCGGTAAGCAACCGGCTCAATGAGGTGATGAAGGTGCTCACCATTATTGCCACGATCTTCATGCCCCTGACTTTTCTGGCCGGGGTTTACGGCATGAATTTCAAGTATATGCCCGAGCTGGAATGGCATTGGGGATATTTTATGGTGTTGGGAATCATGATTACGGTCGCCCTCTCTATGGTTCATTTTTTCAAAAGAAAAAAGTGGTTGTGAAAGGAGTGTTTTTCCTTTATAGATTCACGAATTGAAATTCGAGGAGGTTTAGTATGAGCGCTTTCAAAGGCAGTGACATTGTGGAAATTGCCGTGCGTATCGAGGAGAACGGAGAGCATTTTTATCGCTATGCAATGCAGTTGGCCAAAGACGAGGATGCGAAGAAGATATTCAGCGATCTGGCGGACGCAGAGCTTCAGCACAAAAAAACCTTCAGCAGGATCTTTGCCGCCATGGACAAGGACAATCCCCCGGAGACCTACGATGGGGAATATGCAGCCTACCTGCACGATTACGTGGACAACAAGATCATCTTCAAGAAGGGTATGCTGGAAGCGGAACTGGCCAAGGTAAAGGATACCCTGGCGGCAATTGATTTCGCCATGCAGCGGGAGCTTGATTCCATCCTCTATTACCATGAAATCAAACGCTTTGTTTCTGCAAATGAACATGCCGTCATCGACGACGTGATCGAAGAAGAAAGAAAGCATTTCAAGGGGCTGTCCAACTTGAGAACCCGTTACGCAAAATAGGAAACATGAAGAGAGAACCGAATCAGGATCACGTCTTTTACCGGAATCTTAATCGTTTCTATCCGTCCATCCAGCGCGGTGCGGGTGTCTATCTCTATGACACGGAAGGGAAGGCCTACCTGGACGGTTCGGGCGGGGCGGTAGTCGCCGCTCTCGGGCATGGCCTCCGGGATCTCGAAGAGGCCATGCTTGTGCAGTTAGGCAAGGTGGCCTTTTCCCATGGCTCCCAGTTCACCTCCCCGGCCGCCATCGAACTTGCCGAAAGGCTCGTCAACATGGCCCCGACCGGCATGAATCGGGTTTATTTCCTCTCCGGGGGCTCGGAAGCAGTTGAAACAGCCGTCAAGATGGCCCGCCAGTATCAGGTGGACCGTGGCAAGCACATGAAATTCAAGGTTATATCCCGCTGGACGAGCTATCACGGCAATACCCTGGGGGCATTGGCCTTAAGCGGCCATACGGGGCGACGGCGCTATTACCAGCCCCTGATCCAGCATACGCCTCACATCGTTCCAGCGTACTGTTACCGATGTCCCTTTGGCCGGAAGCAGGAAAGCTGTAATCTCGAATGCGCCGACGACCTGGAAAAGATGATCCTTTACGAGGGTCCCGATTCCGTATCCGCCTTCATGACCGAACCGGTCGTGGGGGCCACCGCCGGGGCCCTGGTTCCCAAGGACGGCTATTTTCAGAAAATCCGGGAAATCTGTGACCGCTATGACGTCCTCATGATCGTCGACGAGGTCATGACCGGCATCGGACGGACGGGCCGGAACTTCGCCATCGAACACTGGGGGGTTGCCCCCGACATGATCGTATGCGCCAAGGGCCTTGGGGCGGGATATTACCCTGTTTTTGGTGTCATTACCACCGAGGCCGTCCACGCGGCCATCAAAAAGGGAAACGGAAACTTCGTCCACGGCCACACCTACAGTCAGAATCCCCTGGCCTGCGCCACGGGGATCGCCGTGCTTGATTACATCGACCGTCATGATCTGGTCGCCCGGTCCGCAAAAATGGGCGCATATCTACTTGAAAAGCTGAAGATTCTATACAGACATGCCATCGTGGGGGAAATCAGGGGATTGGGGCTTTTCGCCGGCGTGGAATTCGTCCGCAGTCGGGATACGAAGGAAACCTTCGATCCCGCTCTGAAGATCAACGCTCTCATAAGCAACCTTGCCTTTGACAAGGGCCTGATTGTCTATCCGGGCGGCGGGGGCGCCGACGGCATTCGGGGCGATCACGTCTTGCTCGCCCCTCCCTTTATCATCACGGAAGAACAGATCGATCAACTTGTGGCTATTCTTGATGAGGCCATCGCGGAGATTTCAAAAGAACTCGAGATCATATAAATACCATCATGGACAAAGTCATTATTACCGCCGCCATTACCGGCAGCCGCATGATGCGGGATGTTGCCCCTTATATCCCCATAACCCCGGAAGAGATCGCCCAATCGGCCTTTGAGGCCTGGCAGGCCGGGGCAGCGGTGGTCCATCTCCACGTCCGGGACCCCGAAACGGGTCTGGGCAGCCAGGATGTCGAGCTTTTCCGACGGGTTGTCGAACCGATCCGGGAGAAAACGGATCTGATTCTAAGCCTCACGACCAGCGGCATTCCGGGACGAAATCTCCCTATTGAAGAACGTCTTTCCCCTCTCTCTCTCAAACCGGAACTGGCATCTTTCGACGCCGGTTCCATCAACCTCGGGGGAAACGTTTTTATCAACACCCCGGATTTTCTCGATCAGGCCGCCACGATGATGGAGGCCGCCGGTGTTAAACCGGAAATCGAGATCTTCGATCTGGGCATGATGATGACCACCCTCCGGATGCGCCAAGAGGGAAAGCTCGCCGATCCCCTGCACTTTCAGTTTGTCCTGGGAACCCCCTGGGGCGCCCCGGCAACGCCCAAGGCTTTTCTGCACATCTACGAATACTTGCCCCCGGAAGCCACCTGGTCCAACATCGGAATCGGGACAGGGCAGTTGCCTATGGCCATGATGGCCCTGATTATGGGCGGCCATATCCGGGTGGGCATGGAAGATAGCATTTACCTGCGCAGGGGAGTGCTGGCAAAAACCAATGCCGAGTTGGTGGAGCGGGTAGTCAGAATTATCCGTGAATACGGCAGGGATATTGCCTCCCCCGCAGAAGCCAGAGCAATTCTGAACCTGCCGATCTGAAAGCATTTCAATGATTAATGGGTTTTGAGACCGTATTTTTTCAGTTTGTAGCGGAGCATCCGTTCACTGATGCCGAGGATTTCCGCCGCCTTCGTCTGATGATCCCCCGCCTTTTCCATGGCCTCGATGATCATCTTGCGTTCCATCTCCTCCATTGATCCCCTCAGTAGACCCTCGGCCTTTTTGCCGTCCTCCGGTGAGGAAAGGGAATCTTCCAGGAAGGGCAGATCCTCCACGGAGATGATCTCTTCCCGGCCGATGACGACGGCCCGTTCCAGGATATTCTCCAGTTCCCGTACATTCCCCGGATAATCATACTTCATGAGCAGGTCTCTGGCCTCACTGCTGATTCCATTGATGGTCTTGCCGTTTTCCTTTGCGTACTTCCGGAGGAAATGTTCGATCAGGGGCGGCACGTCTTCCTTCCGATCCCGGAGCGGCGGGATGGCCATGGTCACGACATTGAGGCGGTAGAAAAGATCCTCTCGAAAGGCACCTTCTTTAACCCGGGCATCCAGATCCCGGTTGGTGGCGCTGATGATCCGCACATCGGAATGAAGGGTCTGATTACCACCCAGGCGTTGGAATTCCCGTTCCTGAAGAAATCTCAGGAGTTTGACCTGGACCGAGGATGAAAGCTCCCCGATCTCATCGAGGAAAAGGGTACCTCCGTCCGCCTCCTCGAAACGGCCGATCCTCCGAGCGGCGGCCCCGGTGAAGGACCCCTTTTCATGACCGAACAATTCGCTTTCCAGGAGATTCTCATGGAGGGCGCCGCAGTTTACGGCCAGCATGGGTCGGGCGGAACGGGGGCTCAGATGATGAATCAGTCGGGCGAGGAGCTCCTTGCCGGTGCCGCTCTCTCCCTGAATGAGGATGGTAGCCCTGCTTGACGCCACCCGACCGGCCATATTTATCAGGTTGTCCATCTTGGGACTCCGGTAAATAATCTGGTCTGTGGTGACTCCCTTCTCCCGAAGTTCATGTTTCAGAATCTCGTTCTCCTTGATCAGGGTGCGCCGCTCGGCTACCCGATCCACCAGGATCAGAAGTTCCTCGAATTCAACGGGTTTGGTTATGTAATCAATAGCCCCGGCCTTCATGGCCTCCACGGCCGTCTCAATGGTCCCATAGGCGGTAATGATGACGACATCGATTTCCGGATTGATCTGCTTAATCGCCATGAGGACCTGCATCCCGTCCATGCCCGGCATCTTGTAATCGAGGAGGACAAGGTCAAAATGGGCACCCCGGACCTGGGCAACCCCCTTTTCTCCATTATCCGCTTCCTTGACAGCATGTCCCTCTTGAATCAGGAAATCTCTCAGCATTTCCCGCTGAGACTGACCATCTTCAACAATCAGGATATTCAATGACCTCATTTCCACTCCCTCAGAAATCGTTAAGTCCTGTTTCCCGCCTTTGCGGTGGGCAGGAGAATTTCAAATGTCGTACCCACAGCTTTTTGACTTGTAACGCGAATTTCCCCTCCATGACCACGGATGATCTCATGGGAAAGGGGAAGACCCAGCCCCAGTCCCTTCTCTTTGGTTGTATATTCGGGATTGAAAATGCGCTCGAGTTCTTCCGCTGTCATCCCGCATCCGGTATCAACAATGCGGATATTGATCCAGCCCTTTTTCTCCGGCCTTACCGTCAAGGTAACCTTTCCTGCCCCGGAGATTGATTCTACGGCATTCTTGATAAAGTTGAGCAGCGCCTGCTGCAGTTTGTCCATGTCCATGGGAATCACCGGTGACGGCTCCATCCAATGTGTTTCCAGGACAATCCCCTTCTCCTGAACCTCTTCGCCAAGGAGGTTCACGATTTTCTGTAAGACCTCCGTCACGGCATACTCCCGCAGATCGAGACGCCGGCTTCTTGAAAAGGTCAGGAACTCCTCGATAATCCCGTTCAAACGGCGGATCTCGTCCCGAATGACACCGGTAATGGTCTGAAAGTCTTTGGTCTTGCTTTCATCAGCGGGGACGAAGTCCCTCTTCAGACGCTGGCTGGCCATACTGATGGCGTTTAGGGGGTTACGAATCTCGTGGGCTACCCCGGCGGCAAGTTGGCCCAGGGCGGAGAGCCTTTCCGCCTTTTCAAGTTTGCGCTCCATGCTGACTATCCCCGCCAGGTGCCGATTCTGATTCATATAGAGCACCCACAGGGACAGGAGGGCAATCAGCATAGTGAGGCCCATGAAGATCAGGATGTTTTTTCCATTTTCCTCAAGGATCTTTTCCGTGCTCTCCCGCTCCAGCCCCATCCTCGCAATACCCATGATTTGGCCGTTCAGATACACGGGAATGGCGATGTCGAGGATCGGTTTCTCCAGATACATGACCTTTCTGCTCTCGACGCTACGCTTACCGGAGAGGATTTCAGAAACATGCAGGTCCGCAGGTTTCCATTTCTCGGGTAACTTTCCAGCGCTGGCCAGAATCTTCTCATGGGTATCCGTGATCATAAAATAGGACATCCCCTGACCCTGACCTCCCCCCAGCTCCTGCAAGGCCTTCTCCACGGACACCTTCGTGCCCCAGAAGCGCAGGCCTGCGGGATCAAGGGCAATCACGACCGTCCCACTCCCATCCTTCCTCCGCAGGGCAACAAAACCAATCTTATTTGCCCTTCCCAACTGGTTGAAAAGCTCCATGGTAATATTTGCAGAATGATTTTCCGGGACCAATTTCGGAGGCAAGGCCCGGCTCTGGAACACACAACGCCCTTTCCTATTCATCACGGCAATCATCAAGAGCCCCTTGTCATCGGCATACTTTCTCAGATAGGCTTCACTTAATCGATCCTTTTTCCAATGGTTATCGACCTCCTGCCCTAATTGAACAAGGGCGTTGATTAAAAGTTTCTGAGGAGAAAAGGCCTCAGCGGCAACGGGAACAAAAGGACGATCCTCCTTTTGTTGAGACGCCTGGACAAGATTGTTTAGATTTTCCTGGGCAAGCCTTTGCACCACGCCGACGATACCCACGGCGCGGTTCTCCAGAATACCCACCAGGGTTTTGTCCAGACGCCGGAGGTCCATGACTCCCATGATGAGGATAAGACCAATGAAAACGGCACAGACAATAGCCACTGCTATGGGTTGCAGGAAAGGTCTGCTGCCCTGGGATGCCCGATCCTGCCAGATAATTTTTCCCGGAGGGGTCATAATTTCTTAATACCACCTGCTTGATTGATGACATACAATGACCCGCATCATAGGCATTTCAAAGGTAAAGTCAACCATAAAATCGGGCTTCGACATTATCGTCGATATTCCGGATGAATCCGTCATTAAGCTAAGATACTGATATTGCTAATCATTAATGCGCGGCAGTCCTGTGAATCGACAAATTTTGCCGCTGGTGAAGCAGGTCGCTCTCCCCGACAATGGGCGGAATGGAAGACAAATACCTATTTGATTCAATAACTTATCAAATGAGGTTTATAATGGCACAGGATGTGCAGACCTGTAAGTCAGAAAACAAACTGATTGGTTGAACAAACGGGCATGATCAGCCGACAGTAAAGAAACCCAAATATTCCTCCTGGAAGCGGGGAGACCTCAGGTCTCCCCTTTTTTTGTAAATAATCATTGACAATCCTGCCAAAAGTCATTTTATCTTCGCCTCGGTCCCGTATCGCGGCATGGGTAAACTACGACGGGACAATGGTGACGAACTCGCAAAAAGTCGAAAACCTCATTTTCTGTCATTCCCGTGTGAAAACGGGAATCCAGTATTTTCGATTATCTACGTGCCGTCTGGATTCCCGCCTGCGCGGGAATGACGACTTTTTGCGAAACGGACAACGGCAGGCATTTTAAATGGCGGATGATTAACAGATAATGGCACAAACGGCAACGAGTCATCGGACGTTGGAACCAGCGGCGGAAGAGCAAGAACTGAGCGCTTTTCTCACCCCCGGCGGGACGCTGCAATTAGAATGGCTGACGTCGGACAAGGCCGTTGCCAAAAGTACGGCGCTCCTCCAGCAGGAGATCCACCGGCGCTACAACAATGATAAGCATGGATTTCCCCAAACCTCGCCCGGACTGTTTTCCCGACGTGAGCTCCAAGGGACAGCCCGTGACGATTCCTTTGCCTGGCTGCTCTTTCTCGGTTTTTCCGACCGGACGATCGCCCTCTCCCCTTCCCTCACGTTCTGGCGGACCTTTGCGGGGCTCTTCGCAAAAAAACTGCGCCTCACCCCCGATCTGGAAGACCTGCGCGAGCAAGCGGTGTTTGACGTCTCCGCCGAGGAAATGGAAGAGATTCTGGAGAAAGCCCCGGCTACCGCCGGTATGGAATATTTAAGTCCGGATCTTCTCCAGTCTTTCTGGAAGCGATTGAACCAGTCCTTTGCCCAGGCGATTCAGGCGTATCGGGGATCAGTGGCCGATTTTGTCGCCTCCCTGAGCTCCGACGTCCATCTGGTGGGGCGGGTCTTTTTTCATCTCGTGGAAAATAAAAGCGATGCAGGTCCCTTTGCTTTTCTGGCCACCTATGCGAGCCGCCTGAACCGGGAAGGAAAATCAAAGCATCTCCCCCTGAAGCATGCCCTGCAGGAATACGTTGACGATCAGCAGCAGCTCCTTGATCTGCTGGTCACGGTTTACGCCGCCGCACGGCAGAGCGCCCTGCTCACGGAGTTGATCGAAACGGGCGAGCTGTTCCATCCCCTCGTCTGGTCAACCCGGGAGGCATATACCTTTCTTAAGGAAATACCCATCTATGAAGACGCCGGCATCCTCTGCCGCATTCCCAACTGGTGGAAGAGTCAGGCTGCCGGTCCCCGCCTGGGCGTCCGCATCGGGGAAGCGGCGCCCTCCTATGTCGGTATGGACGCCATTCTGGATTTCAATATCGGCTTGATGCTTGGCGATATGGAAATCACGGCGGAGGAGGCGAGACGTCTGATCGAAGAAGCGGAAGGCATGGCCTTCATCAAGAATAAATGGGTCCCCATAGATCCGGAGAAACTCAAGCAGGCTCTGGCAGCCTACGAAGACGCCCGCTCCCTGATGAAAAAGGGTCTCACCATGAGGGAAGCCCTGCGCCTGCAACTCAACCCCGGCAAACTGACGGGGAGTGACCCCGCCGATCCGGATACATCTGTGTCCCAAGGCGCCTGGCTCCAGTCCGTCATCGGAAAATTGCAGCGTCCCGACCTCCTCCCCACCATGGAACCGGACGGCAGCTTCCACGCCGACCTGCGGGAATATCAGAAGAAAGGGCTGAACTGGCTCTGTTTTCTCCATTCCCTGCAATTCGGCGCCTGCCTGGCCGACGATATGGGGCTGGGGAAAACCGTCCAGCTCCTCGGCTTTTTAAACATCCTCCGGCGCGAGAACATCCAGCAGGGCAATAACGGCCATCGTGCGAGCCTGCTGATCATCCCGGCTTCCCTGATCGGCAACTGGGCAGCGGAAATCGAGCGCTTCTGCCCATCCCTGAATTATGAAATCGCCCATCCTGCCGGTTTTTCTCCGGACGGGGCCGTGGAAAAACAGGCGGCGCGCCTGAACCGCGTGGGCGACCTAAACGGCTTGGACGGCCTGGACCTGGTGATTACGACCTATGCCATGGTCCAGCGCTATGCCTGGATACATACCTATACATGGCGCTATGTGATCCTGGACGAGGCCCAGGCCATCAAGAATCCGGGGACAAAGCAGACCCGGGCGGTCAAACAGTTGCGGGCCGACAACCGCATCATTCTCACGGGGACGCCCATTGAAAACCGCCTGGCCGATCTGTGGTCTCTCTTCGATTTTCTGAATCCGGGTCTGCTTGGCAACCATAAGGAATTCGCAGGTTTTTCCAGGCGTCTGAAGGATCATCCGGAGGGATACGCACAGTTGCGCAACCTGATCAAACCCTATATCCTCCGGCGGATGAAAACGGATAAGGCCATCATTGCCGATCTGCCGGACAAGGTGGAGATGAAGAACTACGCCCTGTTAACGAAAAGACAACTCGTCCTTTACCGGCGACTCCTCGACAACCTGAAAGAATCCCTTAGTGAATCCGGTGGCATCCAGAGAAAGGGGCTGATCCTGGGGGCCCTCATGAAATCGAAGCAACTCTGCAATCATCCCGATCAATATACGGGCGGCGGCGGTTTCGATGAGCAGGAGAGCGGGAAATTTCAAACCCTTCGGGAAATCTGCGAAATCATTTATGAAAAACGAGAGCGGGCCCTCGTCTTCACCCAGTTCCGGGAAATGACCGAACCCCTGGCCGCTTTTTTACAGACCATTTTCCACCGCCCCGGCCTTGTCCTCCACGGGGGCGTCCCGGTGGCGAAGCGCAAGGGGCTGGTAGATGAATTTCAGGGCGAAGCCTATGTCCCCTTCATGGTGCTGTCCATAAAGGCGGGGGGCGTGGGTCTGAATCTGACAAAAGCTAATCATGTCATCCACTTTGACCGCTGGTGGAACCCCGCCGTGGAGAATCAGGCGACCGATCGTGCATTCCGGATCGGCCAGCAAAAAAATGTTGTCGTCCATAAATTTATCACCAAGGGAAGCATCGAGGAAAAAATCGACCGGATGCTGGAAGACAAGAAAAGTCTCTCCGATGATGTCATTGCCGGAACAGGCGAGGAATGGATTACCGAGATGGACAACGACGCCGTTATGGCGCTCTTCAAGCTGACTTTTTAGGCTGACCTTTTGACGTGTTGATAATGGGAGGTGAACATGAGTTACTGGGGTGGATTCGCTCCTTATGTTTCGGTGGCGGAAAAACGGGCCAAGGCTGCAAATAAGTTAAAGAAACTGCAAAAAAGCAATCCCAATATAAGGCCGGTCGTGATCGAGGGAAGCGGCATCGCCCGAACCTGGTGGGGAAAGTCATGGAACCGGAACCTGGAGCGTTATGCGGACTATGAAAACCGCATCGGCAGGGGACGCAGCTATCTCCGGCATGGCGCCGTCCTCGATCTCCAGATTCACGCCGGCGAGGCGACGGCCCTCGTTCAGGGGTCAACATCCCAGCCTTATTCCGTAAAGATCAGTATCAAGGAGTTGGTCACATCGCGCTGGAACAGTATCAAATCCATCTGCGCCGGAAAGCTCGCGTCCCTGCCGGAACTGCTGGCGGGGAAATTCCCCAAGGCCCTGGAGGAGGTCTTTATGGAAGAAGGAAAAGGCCTGTTCCCCAACCCGGCAGAAATCCGTTTTTCCTGTTCCTGCCCTGACTGGGCCAGCATGTGCAAGCATGTCGCCGCCGCCCTCTATGGCGTCGGCGCCAGACTGGATAACGAGCCCGGCCTGTTTTTCACCCTCCGGGGGGTCCACGTCCAGGAGCTGATTTCCGCTGCCGTGGCAGACAAAACAACGGAACTTCTGAAGAAGGCCCAGAAGAAGAGCAGCCGCGTCCTCGAAGACGCCAACCTGTCCGACGTTTTCGGGATCGATCTGGAAGGAGCCGAAATGGCCGAGGTACCCGGAATGGCTCGAGCAAAAATCCTGCTGCCCAGGCCTGCCGCCGTGCATATCGCTGAGCGGACGGCAAAATCATTCACTGGCGCCGCCGGGCCGCCGTCTGGAATATCCGGGCGTAAACCGGTCCCGCAAATTCCGAAGTCGACCATACCGGAACCATCGCCCGGGCGAGGACGGCGAAAAATTGTGGCAACACTCCCGAAAACGTCCTTGCCCGAATCCACTGCCGCCATGCCGGGGAGCGCAGCAAAAAAAGGCAAAAAAGAACCGTCGCCCATGGAAATTATCGAAAAAATCATCATCAAGAGCCGCAAGGGGATTGATACGGCGGGGCTTGCAAGCAAAACCGGCCTGGAGGCGCAGCAGGTACGCAGTCTCGTACAGCGCCTGAAGATGCAGGGAAGAATCAAGACCATTTCCCGGGGCATTTATGGCAAATAGCGGGAGACAAATGGGGGATGTTGTAACTGATTGCCTAATTTTCATAATTATGCAAGATTGGACTGCAGAATTATTGTGAGGTCACGGAAGCGGACTGCTACACGAGGAGTTCCCACCAAGAGACCCTGCTCTCTGACGATGATCGTCCGAAAGAGCGCTGTGGTCAAAAGTAATCAACGGACGAAAGGAGTATGAAATGGGTGCAGACACAATAAGAATTTTAATGGCTAAACTGGGGGATGGTTATGAAGCGGCCGTGGGGCGACTATCCTTTGCTTTCCGGGAGGCGGGCTACGAAGTTGTACACGTGGAAAATCAGCGGCCTGAGGCTATTGTCGCTTCAGCGCTCCAGGAAGCAGTCGATCATATCGGAATTACGACCTTGCCCGGCGCCAGAATAGAAGACATCGCCAGAATCATGGAATTGCTGAAAAAAGAGGACATGTCCTATGTCAAGGTTACCGCCGGCGGCTTCCTGGACTATAATGACATTGATAAGGTAAAGGAGGCGGGCGTCGTTGAGTTTTTCCCTAAAGGCACCTCAATAGCCGAACTTATCAGCTGGGCTCAAGATAATATCAAGCTGACGGATGATTGGTCCAAGTAGTGGGGAGGCGGGAGACTTCAGGTCTCCCCTTGTTTTTTGTCCTTTTCCCGTAACTGCCGCCAAAAATTCATCCGTTCCCCGATGGTCTTTTCATATCCCCGTTCCGTGGGCCGGTAAAAACTGGCCTTTCTTTTGATCAGGGTCTCGGGCAGATACTCCTGCTCGGCATAGGCATCCTGGTAATCATGGGCGTACTTGTAATCCTTGCCGTAACCAATCTCCTTCATCAGTTTCGTCGGGGCGTTGCGGATATGGAGGGGCACAGGCAGGGTTCCCGTCTGACGGATCGTTTCCTTAACCTTGGCGTAGGCGGTATAAAGGGTGTTACTTTTGGGGGCTGTCGCCAGGTAAACAGCCGCCTGGACCAAGGCTAGTTCCCCCTCAGGAATACCGATAAAATGAAAAGCCTGCATGGCGTCCATAGCCACCGCCAAAGCCCGGGGATCGGCGTTGCCCACGTCCTCCGAAGCGAACCGGACCATCCGGCGGGCGATGTAGAGGGGATCCTCACCGGCGGCAAGCATTCGTGCCAGCCAATAGAGGGCGGCATCGGGATCACTCCCGCGCAGGCTCTTGTGAAAGGCCGAGATCAGATTATAGTGTTCTTCTCCATCTTTATCATACTGAAGGGCCTTTTTCTGGAGGGCCTTTTCGACAATTTCCCTGGTAATGAGCCGTCGCCCTTCCTCCATGTCCATGACGAGGGAGGCCGCCGCCTCCAGGCTGTTCAGGGCCGTCCGGGCGTCACCGTCGGCGGACCAGAGGATGACCTCCACGGCCTGAGGCTCAATCTGGAGATGCAAACCGCCCAGACCCCTTTCTTCGTCAGCAATAGCCCGCGCGATCATCTCCCCCAATTCTTCTTCCGAAAACGGCTTGAGGACCATGACCCGGGAACGGGACAGGAGGGGGGCAATAATCTCAAAGGAAGGATTTTCCGTGGTGGCGCCAATGAGGGTGATGAGGCCGCTTTCCACATGGGGGAGAAAGGCGTCCTGCTGGACCTTGTTGAAGCGGTGAATCTCGTCCACAAAGAGAATGGTTTTCTGTTGATGATCCTGCCGTTGGGCAAGGGCCTCCTCGACGACGGACCTGATCTCTTTTACCCCCGACAAGACTGCGGAAAAGCTTGTGAAATGTGATTGAGTTTCCTGGGCGATAACCCGGGCCAGGGTCGTCTTTCCCGATCCCGGGGGTCCCCAGAAGATCATGGAAAAGAGGCGATCCTCTTCGATAGCCCGGCGCAGAAGGCTGTCCTCCCCCAGCAGATGTCCCTGACCGATATACTCGTTCAGGCGCCGGGGCCGCATACGGTCCGCCAGGGGGTGAAAATCCTTATCCTGCCTCTTTTTGTCTTTCACCTGAAAATGCCCCAACAACTATTTGAAATCATTAGATCACATTACCCTCCCCTTCGAAAAGGAATCATGCCCTTTTGTTCCCACCCTTCAAGGGGAGGATCAGACTTGGCAATAATAGCTTCACTACTATTTAGGTCCCTCCCCTTCAATGAAGAGGTTACAAGATCACTTCCCTCCCTTTAAGGGGAGGGTAAGAGCCTGCCCCGTACTTGATACGGGGGTGGGAATGGGTCTGTACAGATATTTTTATTCCTCTTTGCGACTGCCGCCGGTCTGCTGCCGGACCTTGGCCTTCTCGATGAGATCGAGGAGGGTCGTCATCTTATCCGGGGGCGCCTGTCGGCAGAAGGCATCCCATGTCTCGGCATCCAGGGTCTCCTTCAGGAAGCTCTCTACAGGGAAGAAGTTCTCCCAGCACCGGATGACCCGGGGACAGGGCAGATATCCCGCTTCCCGACGGCAATAGGCAAAGGTCAACTCGTGTCCAAGCTTGGGGCAACGGATGGACAGGTGATCATACTTATCAAAAAGGAGCTCGGACATGATTACTTTCTTTTACAAAAATAAAAGCCGGGATTCCCGCTTAAGTGTAAATTACCCGGTTGCTATGTTTAACGCCTTCACAAAAAGTCGATTTCACCCTGTTTTGTCATTCCGTGCTTGACACGGAATCCAGTGTTTTCAAGTATTTCTGGATACCGGCTTTCGCCGGTATGACATTTCTAATGTATTTTAGACTTTTGCAAACAGGCCATGTTTGGCTGCCGGAATAAAAAATTTTCGCAGATTCCCTTTATCTCTACGGTTTCGGGAAGCCCTCGATGGCCCGCAGCGCTCTGGCGATTTCCTCGTCGGGCATTTCATAAGGAATCAATTTACCGGTGAGGTAGGCGTCGTAGGAGGCCAGGTCCACCATACCATGGCCGCTCCAGTTGAAGAGGATGACCTTCTCCTTGCCCTCTTCCTTGGCCCGCCGTGCCTCGTCCACGACGGCGGCGATGACATGGTCCGTCTCCGGGGCGGGAATGAACCCTTCGCTACGGGCCCACATGACGCCGGCTTCGAAGGTATCGAGTTGATGATAGGCCCGGGCCTCGACAAGATTCTCCTTAACCAGGTGACTGACAATAGGTGCCATCCCGTGATAGCGGAGCCCGCCCGCATGGATTGGGGCCGGGACGTAGTCATGGCCCAGGGTGTACATGGGCAGGAGGGGCGTCATTTTGGCGAGATCACCGAAATCATAGGCAAAGGGGCCCCGGGTGAGGGTGGGACATGATGTCGGTTCCGCCCCGACGATCTTTACTTCTTTCCCGTGGATCTTATCCCGGACATAGGGCAGGGAAATCCCGGCAAAATTACTCCCCCCGCCGGCGCAGCCCATGACGACATCAGGATAGACGCCGATCTTGGACATTTGCTTCTGAGCCTCGAGACCGATAATGGTCTGATGGAGCATCACATGATTGAGAACGCTGCCCAGGGAATACTTGGCGTTTGGATGGGATACGGCGTCTTCGATGGCCTCGCTGATGGCGATTCCCAGGCTTCCCGGTGAATCGGGGTGCTCGGCAAGGACATTACGGCCAGCCGCAGTGAGGTTGCTGGGGCTGGGGATACATTCGGCCCCCCAAACGTTCATCATCATCCGCCGGTATGGTTTCTGTT
>Ga0247841_10002520_pt1 | contig 36342 bp, 31 predicted proteins | sample LaCruzMarch2015__2_FD_192410 | JGI IMG/M metagenome (GOLD analysis project Ga0247841, IMG submission 192410) | Freshwater microbial communities from meromictic Lake La Cruz, Castile-La Mancha, Spain - LaCruzMarch2015_18m | ecosystem: Environmental > Aquatic > Freshwater > Lake | place: Spain... | reverse complement strand
GAAAAATTTTCCCAAAACATAATCGAATTACTAAACAATCAGGAACTCTACGGCCGTCTTTCCGGAGAAGCGCATGATTTGATACTGGAAGTCTGGGATTGGATAAAAAGAGCGGAGTCTGTAGCTAATAAAATATTTTAGGATAAAAATAAAAAATGACAGACTACCAGTGTAAATTTTGTGACAGCCAAAAGACCCAGGAATTTCTGGTATCTTTTAATACTCACGGTCGATATATAATAAACACTAAAGAAAAATTTTCTATCCGAAAATGTCTGGATTGCGACTGTCTTTTTATCGCGCCTATCAGAATTGATCAGGATTACTATGATAAATATTATGAACCAAATTACTATTCAGGAGGCGTAGATTCGGGGATTATCGTCAAATCATGGACCTTCGTATATAATCTGCTTTTCAAAAAGAGAGAGAAATATATCCTAAGTTATTTCAAGGATAAAAAATCAAAAATTTCAATACTGGACATAGGCTGTGGAAACGGTGATTTTTTGGCTGGCCTTGATGCTAATAAATTTGAAAAAAATGGGGTGGAGATCAATCCTCAAGGGATTGGTCTGTGCCGGGAAAAAAACATCAATGTCTATGAGAAAGATGTGAGACTGATTGATTTTGAGGGCAAGAAGTTTGATGTTATCACTTTGTGGCATGTCCTGGAGCATCTGGAGAAACCATTAGAAGTATTTGCGAAAGCCAAAGAGATATTAACTGACCAAGGAATCTTGGTTTTTCAGGTTCCTAATAATAAAAGTATTGGTTTTAAATTTGGTCGGGAATATTGGTTTCATCTGGACTCGCCAAGGCATTTGGTTATTCCGTGTAAAAAAACAATTTTTAAAGCTTGTCAAAAAACGGGACTAAACATAGCTGAAATAAAAAATGAATTCTATGACTACCCCCTGGATTTGCTGTGGTCCGTTCGAAAATCATGGGTCAGGATTGTTGTTTATCCGCTCTATCCTTTTTTCAAATTGCTAAGCAGGGAACATCTCACTTTCTGCATAAAAAAGAAATAGCTAATCGCATGGAGTTATACGCAAAATATATAGATCAATTGTGCAAAGAACATGTTAAGAATAATAGTCTTGCTTTTGATTGCGGATGCGGAAACGGATTTCATACATCCGTAATGAAAAAATACTGCAGTAAGGTTATTGGCGGAGATTTCGACAACCGGCTAGATAGCAAGTATGAAATTAATTTTCGTAAAATCGGGATTAACAGTTGTGGGCGGGAAAATGAGTTCGAAGTTGTTACTGCTTTTGATGTCATTGAACATGTGGAGGATGATCAAGCTTTTTTGACAGAACTAGTTCGAATTGCCAAGCCAGGAGGAGAAATAATAATAGGGACGCCTAACCGAAACCGACTTTCTAATAAAATAATCTCACTTTTTAAAGGAAAAATAATTTATCCATACAAAGTGGGCTACCATTTTGAAAGTGGAGGAGATATTCTTCATTTGCGGGAATATACGGAAAAAGATTTGGAAAATTTGGCCAAAAAAATAGAAAATGCGGAAATTATCAAAACTTACTCAAGTTTTTTGGGATTATATGTTCCCAAAATTGGACCGATTGGCATTAAAAGCGCAGACATAAAATTTTTAAAAGCTTATTGCCAGCACTTATTTTTGGTTCTAAGAAAAAAATAGATACAAATATCCCTGCTTACTTAACATAAAAAAGCATTTAGTCAACATTGACGGACGATGTTTTTTGTCATAAAATTCAAATAACAAGTATGAAATATGCAGACAGCAAAAGCAGTAAATTTAAGCCAAAATACTTCATTTTAGATGTTGATGGTGTCCTTACAGACGGAAAGTTTCATTATACAATCGAGGGCAAAGTGTCTAAGGTTTTTGGCCCCGAAGACAATGACGCGCTTTGCCTTTTGAAAGATAAATTGCAAATTCATTTTGTCACCGGAGACAAAAGAGGATTTGGGATAACTCAAAAAAGAGTGGCCGAGGATATGAAGTTTCCATTGGATTTAGTTAGCACGTTTGAACGAGTGGCGTGGATTAAAAAAAGATTCGATCTGGACAGAGTTATCTATATGGGGGACGGTATTTTTGATTCGATTGTTTTTGACAAAGTCGGGTATGGAATTGCTCCGGCCAATGCATTTTTTAAAACCAAAAAATATGCTAATTTTATTACTGATGCTAAGGGTGGAGAAGGAGCTGTGGCGGAAGCCTGTTTGCATATAATGGATAAATTTTTTGAACCGTTTGATCCACTAAATTTGAAATCTAAGAAAATAGGAATTTGGGGAAAGAAATAAACACATGGGCATTACGAGGGACACAACAGTTTGTATATCAATTGCTTCTAGGCCGGGAAACCTCGGTGCTACTATTTTTAATGATGCTTTTGGGGAATTATCCCTGGATTATGTCTACAAGCCTTTTTTGGTGGAGGAGAGAGATTTGAAAGATGCGGTTAAGGCTATAAAAGCTCTGGGAATTCGCGGGTGTGGTGTTTCCATGCCACATAAAATAAAGATAATAGAATATCTGGATGAAATAGATGATACTGCCAAAAAAGTGGGAGCCATTAATACCGTTGTTAATGATCAAGGAATACTCAAGGGATACAACACTGATTACGAGGGTGTAAAAAGACTATTAACCGAAAACTACGATGTGAAGGATGCCGATGTTATTATTGCCGGTGCTGGGGGAGCGGCTAGAGCTATAATACAAGCATTAAAGGATAATGGAGCTAAAAATATTTTTATTACTAACCGAAACGAGGAAAAGGGAAGAGCGCTTGCTGAAGAATTGGGAATTGCCAACGTACCATGGAAAGATAGAGACTCGCTATCCGGAGAGATGATTATCAATGCTACCCCCGTGGGCATGAAAGAGGATGATCCGTGTATCTTTGAAAAAAAGACTATAGAAAAATTCAAGGCTGTTTTGGATGTAGTGGTAAGCTCTCATGATACATATCTTGTAAAAAAAGCAAAAGAGGCCGGCAAGATAGTAATGCCGGGAATAAAAATGGCTGCTTTCCAGGGAATGGTGCAATTTAAGCTATATACTGGAACTGAAATTCCCATGGAAATGGTCGAGAGAAGTATTGGAAAATATTTAACAACTAACGGATAAACATATGGAATACAAAGTCTGCATATTGGCGGCTGGCGCCGGCACTAGGATGGGAGAGCTTTCTAATCACATAAATAAGGCAATCTTGCCTGTTAATTTCAAGGCGGTCATTTCGCATATCGTTGAAAAGTTTCCCGTTAATGTAGAAATTGTAATAGCAGTCGGCCATAAAAAAGAAACAGTGACAGATTATTTAATGCTGGCTTATCCAGAAAGGAAATTTGTTTTTGTCGAAGTGGACAAAATTATCGGACCAGGAACGGGTCCTGGGTACTCATTGCTCCAATGTAAGAAACATCTGCAATGCCCGTTTATTTTCTTTGCGGCTGATACGATTGTTTTGGAAGAAGTCCCAGTACCAGATCACAATTGGTTTGGCATTGCTCCAGTCAAAGAAACTGAACCATATTGTACGGTTCGGATAAAAAACAATCTCATCTACCAACTGGATGATAAGACGAAAAATGACAATAAATTTGCTTTTATCGGGCTTGCCGGAGTAAAGGATTATGCAGTCTTCTTTGATTCTCTAGAAACAAATAAGGTTGCGGCGGGAGGGGAAATCCAAGTTTCCAATGGCTTTAATAGCCTGATTGACAAAAAACTAGTTCCTGTCGGATTTACCTGGTTTGATACTGGAACTCCTCAAAATTATTTGGAAACTGGAAAAAATTTCTCTCAAGAAAGCAAATTTGATTTTAGTAAGGGAGATGAGTTTTTTTATTTTGTCAATGGACGGGTGATAAAATTTTTTGCTGATGAGAAAATCACAAAAAATAGATATGAGAGGGCTACAAAAAGCTTAGTTGGTTTATGTCCTCCAATTGAAGGCTGCAGAGGCAACTTCTATTCATATAAAAAAGTTACCGGTCAGACGCTATATAATGTATTAAATACCAAAACAGTCAGAGATTTCTTGCACTGGGCAAAGGCGAATTTATGGAAAAAGAATAATGATCCCTTGGAAGGCGGAAAAGATTTCAAAGAAATATGCAGAGATTTTTATTATAAAAAGACTATGAAACGTCTCGACATGTTTTATAAAAAAACGGGAATTGACGATAGCGGTAATCTTATCAATGGAGTTTCCGTGCCGACGCTCAAAGAACTTCTGGATAAGATAGACTGGGAGTATATAATCCAAGGAACTCCATGTAACTTTCATGGCGATCTTCAATTTGATAATATATTAGTTACGAGAGATGATGTTAGTAATCTGGAAAAATTTATCCTGCTGGATTGGAGGCAAGACTTCGGCGGCATAATTACGGCGGGCGATATCTATTATGATCTGGCGAAGCTTTATGGGGGGACTATTTTATCTTATCAGTTGATCAAGGACGGAATGTTCTCTTTTGATATCAGCGGAACAAGCGTCTATTATAATTTTTTCCTGAAAAATGATCTATTGGAAGCTAAAGAGGAGTATGAGTCGTTTATACTTAAGAATGATTATGATCTAAAAAAGATAAAAATGATCACCGCTTTAATTTTCCTGAACATGTCGCCTCTTCATAACGGCCCGTTTGATTTGATGCTATATTTTCTGGGTAAAAATATGCTAAATAAATTGTTAATTAATGGTAGTTAAACATTTTATAATATGGAAGAACTGAATCAGTTAGGAAAAATTAAAGCTAGTTTGGGAGTTGGACCAATGAGCAGTGAATCTATTGAAGCCGCTTTTCGTTATTCTCATTATCATCGGAAAGAATTAATGCTTATTGCCTCAAAAAACCAAGTTGATTATAAAGGGGGCTATGTTAACGGGTGGACAACTAGTCAATTTTCCCAGTATGTCAAGGAATTAAAGAAAATTTACAATAACAGCAATGTGAAAATCTGCCGGGATCATTGCGGACCAGGGTTTAATGGAAACTACGACCTCCGGGACACCTATGAAACTATCAAAGCCGACATTGAAAATGACTTTGACCTTATCCATATTGATTTTTGTCATTTCAAGGGAACAAAAGAAGATCGGTTAGAAGAATCAAAAAAAGCCATTAAATATGCTCTCGGGCTAAATCCTAATATTCTTTTGGAAATTGGTACAGACGAAAACCTGGGCGCTAATTATAGCATTCCTAATTTAGCAGAAATAGAAAAGGAGGTAGATTATTTCAAAAGTTTTTGTAACCCGGAATTTTATGTTGTGCAAACAGGTAGCTTGGTGAAGGAAATCAATCAGAAGGGAAATTTCAACAGGGATTTTGTCAGTCAAATTTCCCAACTGATTAAATCCAAAGGAATAAAATTGAAAGAACACAACGGCGATTATCTGGACAAAGAATCAATCGGTTTGAGAAAAGGCATCGTCGGGGCAATAAATATAGCTCCCCAGCTCGGTGTAGTGCAAACTCAGGTAACTTTGAACAAATGTCTTATCTACGGGGTAAATTTCGATGAATTTCTGAAACAATCCTATGAAAGTAAAAAATGGGAAAAATGGCTTATGGAGAATGGCTTAGAAAACAAGATGTTATGTTCGGTAATCAGCGGTCATTATAATTTTAATACGGATAGCTATAAGAAAATAATTTTAGAATTAGGCGAAAGAGAGGACTTCAGAGAATCTTTAATAAATAATTTAATAGAGATAATACATCATTATGAACAATGACAAATATCCAAAAACAGTTACCAAACCCTGGGGTAAAGAAATCTGGCTTGAGCTAAATGATCGGTATTGTTACAAAAGGATATATATTAACGCCGGAACAAGAACTAGTTTCCAGTATCATCAGAAGAAAAAAGAAACTAATTATATAATTGATGGAGAGGCCGAGGTTTGGCTAGAAAACGAAAAAGGTGAAATGGAGATAAAAAAGATGAAAAAAGATGATTTCTTTAATGTTCTTCCTCCTAAAAAGCACAGAGTAATAGCGTTGACAAATTTGGTGCTTCAAGAAGTTTCTACCCCGGAAGTTGATGATGTGATTCGAATAGAAGATGACTCTTCCAGATCAGACGGAAGAATTGATTCCGAGCATGGAAGATAAAGAGTGGCTTTTAATACGCAAACTTTTAGATTGGTAGGTGCGTACCTGTTTTTGATTTTGTTACGCCATGCTTTTAAAACAAGAAAAACTAATGCTGACTAATACGAAAATTATATGAGATTATGCTTTTACAATCCGCATGCCATCGGCAATACTATGGGGGAAACTGTGATTTCAAAACTGGCGCAAATAATCGGGACGGACAAAAAAAATTTAAAAAAACATAACAGAAAGCATGAATATCTGTTAAGTTTTTTAAAAGAAAATAAATATAACACTGCAATTGTTGCAGATGGATTTGGAACCTCTCTCGGCGCCACTTTATCCAGGATTAAATTTTTTCGGAAAAGCTACTTAGCTTACAAAATAGTATCGTTAGTGGAAATTTATATCTGGTGTCTTTTGAACGGCATGAATCCATTCGGACAGAAGATCATATTCAGTAGGAAGAAACTTAATGAAAAAAATGATATCCTTTTCAGTTTCTTGTCATTTAATGAGATGTTTCTCAATGGTAGGTTTATAGAAAAAAGTATAATAAAAATTTTTAAAGGGAAAAAGATATTACACGCGACTCATTATTACGGTTCAACGGAAAAAATTGCAGAGAATGCAAAAAAAGCGGGAGTTAGACATATGGTTGCGGAAGCTGATTTGAAAAAATCTCAGTATTTTAATAATTTTTTCGAATTCATTGAGGATGTTTATTTATTACCGAATGTTTTGCGAGAAAAATATAAAAAAACCAAAGATTTCAAAAAAAGAAAGAATGTTTGCTTGGCGCTGGGAACATTGGTGATAAATGATCTTGATGAAGAAATGAATCGGGCTCACTGTGATTTTTTCAAGACAGACACTCTTCATCCAATGAGAAAGGAGATATTTGAAAATCGTGATAATCTTTTGGGTATTATCGATTGCAACATAAATTTTCATAATAAAAAAAGACTGGAGATAACAAATCAGTCAAGATTTTATAAAAGGTACAATATTTTTAGGATATTCTATGATTTGTTTTTTTTATCTGAAGGAAAAGAATATCACAGTATGGATATAGTGGATAAATACAATCAATATAAGATATTTGTGGCTCCTGAAGAAAACATAGGATTGCCCTCAATAAATTTTTCTGAAGGGATGGCTTGCGGATGCGCTTATATAGGGCTAGAACATCCTATGTATGCCGATCTGGGTATGATTAATGGGGAAAATTATATTGCTTATAATGGAACGCTAGAGGATTTGAAAGATAAAATTGCATACTATCAGCGAAATCAGGAGGAGCTTTCTGAAATAGCGGAAAATGGCTATGTTTTTGCGATTAATAGATTTTCCCAGTCCCTGGTAATGGATGATTTCTGGACTTATTTAAAAAAACTTACAAACAAAAAATGATTTTTTGGGAAAATTTGAAATCCAAACGGTCTATATTTATTATAATAGGCATATCCTTCCTAATTGTTCTTGCATGTTTTTCCAAGTTTGGAATAATAGGGAATTCTGATACGCAGTTGGGGTTAAATATGCTAAACCGTTCAGATCTGGCCCTTTTTACTTGGCAGGGACAAAATTCAGGCCATGAATTTTTTTTCCCGAGCATTCTTCCTGTAATCTTTCAACAGACTTTTAATATTTTCAATATTTCTTTTTCCAATATTGGGATAATCATCCTGGTTTTTTTCCTGCTAATTTTTGTCACTTTTAAGCTGGTTTGCTATTTGCTGGATATCAAAAAAGACAAGGTCGGCTTTCTTATTATTCTCATTGTTTCACTTTTTTCCATAAACAACGATTATGTAATGCCCCTAGTCATCATTTGCTCTACCATGATCTGGACGTTCTTCTTTTTTATTCTGTCGGTTTATCTTTTTTTTCGTTATCATTTAGAAAAAAAACCGGTCTACCTAATTTTATTCCAGCTTGTGGTGATGATTATGTTTATGGATTTTCATATGGCTCTTCTTGCTATGGTCTTTATCCTGTCCTATCTTTTTATTGAGTTTTTTTACGAATGGATTTATCGCAAAAAAATAAATAAGAATTTATTCTATGAAATTTTTAAAATTATTACGCTTTTTTTGTTATTTAACAGCTATTGGATAATTACTAACATCAATAGTTTTTTTAATAGCAATGGGTCTATTTTTGTTAGCTATGACAATGCGAACAGCACAGACGGATATCTTAATGCTATTTTTAAATTGACCAGCCCTTCTTTCAATCTGATACTGTCCCAAATTAAGAATCTGAGCTCAAGTTTGTTTTATAGTTTTGATACGGTTGGCTCATTCATTATGCTTGGTCTATTCATCGCTGGAATATTTTTTATTCAGAAAGAAGAAAAGGAGCGAATTAAAAGGACGCTATCAATAATGTTTGTCCAATTTATTATTTTTATCTCCCTTTCTTTGGGTCAGAAAAATCCGTTGGGAATATTTAACTTTTTGTGGGAATATGTTCCATTTTTCAAGATATTTAGAAATTTTGAGAAATTCAATAGACTGATCATACCGATATTCATCATAATAATTTCCTACTCGCTGATAAAAATATTCACCGCGAAGAAGAATTATGGAAAAGTGTTTACGGGTATTGTCCTGGTAGTGATGCTGATTAAGTTTACTCCCTACTTTTATGATTTTAAGAAGTATTTGCCTTACAAAATACCCGATTATTATTACGATTTTTACAAATTTACTAAAATAGATAAGCTTCAGGGAAAAGTTCAAGTGTTACCTATAATTACCAATTATGTCGGCTTTACCTGGTCCAATCAGGACTATGATATGCAGGAGCCAATAACCTACTTTACTGATAAGTCGATTTCGGTCAATGGTGCTACCTATAACCCCAATTCTGAAGAACTGACCAATGAAAAAATTTCTCAGTTGTTTTCTGAGGGGAATCAAAAAAACTTATTCGGTCTCACTAGTTTTAGAAACATAAAATATTTTGTTATCAGAAACGATTTGCAGAAAAGGAGTCTTGATAAAAATAAAGTAGATATGGAAAAAATTTACGCTGCTGCCAGTCAGAACGACGAATTAAAATTAATAAGAAAATTCGGCCAGTTGGATTTATATTCGGCAGATGATGCTCATTTTCTTCCTCATTTTTATGTTCCTAAAAAAATCATAACTTCCAGGCGTTCAACGGAAGAATTGGCCAGAATATTTTCGGGAGATAGCTACGATACCTTTTCGGCTGTATTTTTCTCCAAACAAGACGACAATAAAAAAACGCCGTTGGATACTCTTAATTATCAAAAAAGCAGCAATCTATCTTTAGAGTTCAAAGAAATAAATCCTACTAAATACAGGATCAAGATACATCGAGCCAGCGGAACTTTTCCACTGATTTTTTCAGAAAGTTTCCATGAAGGATGGAAAACATATCTGGCAAAGCCAAGTCAAAAAGTAAGAAGTAAGAAGAAAGAAGTAAGTCTTAGCAGTTATAAAATACTGGATGGGAACAAAGAAGATCAGGCGACAGAAGAGGAGTTAATTAGTTTTATAAAAAACGGCCGGATAACGACGCTGGGAAATGGGAAGGAAAAAGAAATCATACACAAAAAAAGGGAAAATATAAAAGAAAGAAAGAATTATGTGGAGAAATATAAAATAGGGTTTATTTCTAGGGATATATGCGGTACTTTGCAGAATGATAATCTGCCGGATGGCAATATCTTCGAGACATGGCTCGCAAAAAGTAGTAAGAATAAAGAAGAAAGAAGCGGGGATTTATTTAACCTAAATAAGGATGTTGTTGAATTGTCGGAAGAAAATCATTTGATGGCTAATGGATATGCCAATAGCTGGGTGATTAATCCGAAAGATTTGTGCGATAGAGGCAATTCCTGCATAAAAAATCCGGATGGCACATATGATTTTGAGATGATAGTCGAATTCTGGCCCCAAAGACTTTTTTATGTCGGGCTGGCGGTTTCAGCGCTTACGTTGCTGGGCTGCATTACATATTTGGGATATGATTTTTATAGGCGGAAAAAGTCTAAGGGGTAAACCCCAAAGATTGTTCTATATCGGACTTTTTATTTCCGGAATGACTCTCTTGGCTTCAGCAAGCTATTTGCTATATAATTATAAAAGGAGCCGAGACAAGTCCAGTTGATCTAAAATTATGCAAAAAATAAGCTTAACTTTCAATTTTGTGAAGAAAAATATCAGATATTTTTTTGCTATCGCATCAATGACGATAATTTTTCAGATCAGTCGCAGTTTTCCGGCGCAAATTATTACTTCAGATTCGTGCGCTGAGGGAAATTGCCAGGCTATGCTGGATAAGCCGGTCCTTACACAAAAAACATCCTCGTTTTATGTCAATGATGTCCTTAAGTCCGATAGCAATGGATATTATCGCCTCACATTTCTTTCAATGGCCAATAAAGATACTGGATTGGTCGTAAAAATTACCAATCCTTTCGATGAAGACAAGGAGCTCGAAATATTGAATCTTAAGAAATCAGACAAAAATATTTCACAATCAATTCTATTTTTCGCCGGCAATAATTATTCCGATATTCTTTTTGAGAAAGCAGATGTTGATGACGGAGCGGACATAAATATAAGTAGTGTCCAAGTTTCCAGGCTGGAAATCTCCAACGAGAAGGAATTTGCCAGTCTGAAGCCGACAATAAGAGGAGAAATAAATGCGGACATCGCCGATCAATTGCAAGAGGATAACTCCTATGCGTTTAACCAGCTAAAAGATCCGAATATGATTTTCGGACAGATATTTAAGCCCCAATCGGACTACATAGCCAGTGTTACTTTAGACATGGATATTGTGAAACAGGATAATAACGGAGGAAAAAAATATAAGTGCGAACTAAGAGAAGCTGACTTCTCCGGAGGTGTTTCCGATATAACCAACAATGTCCTTTCTAGCGTCAGTTTTACGGCAGAAAATGTTGAAAAATACAGGCAGGATGATGGAAAATTCAACTTCCCAATATTTGCCAGACTTGATCCGGAAAAGTATTACTTCATTGGTATAAATAATAATAATGTTTCAGTCGATAAGTTTAATTATCTGAGGCTCAAGGGGACTCAAGATAGGGGAAAATATGCCAATGGATCCATTGCTGTTAAAACTAAAGGCAAGACATATTCGGCAGTCGGAAGCCTGTATTTTATCACTCACCAGTTGAAATTCAGCGAATATCGGGACAAAAAAATTCTTGGCGGGGAAGTTATTGAAGACATTGGAAAACTGAAGGGTTTTTATACGTATAGGCCAATGGAAAACATATATGATTTGGCTGATCTGGAAGAATATTCTCCTGATATCGCGTATGATGATGACAGAAGAATCCTTGCCGGAACAATCGGAAGTGGAACTGACTCCCTTATGATATATAAATTTGACACTATTTTTTCGGCTAATAATGTCAAGATAACAGGAAAACAAGCCAGTGTCGAATGGAGTAGATTTTCCGTCTTGTATTCTTACGATAAGATAAAATGGGATGAGATTCCAGATAACATCACCAATAATTCGAATGATCCAAATAATGGTCTTCAATATTTTGATTATTCTTGGAACATCATTCCCCCCAGAAGCGAAATATATTTAAAAATAATCCCCAAAGATCCACAGGACAAAGAAAAATATGGGATCAGAGATCTTAAGGTAGTGGCGGGAATATTGATGAGATGATTTTATGGAAAAAATATTCGGTTATATTAAAAGTAACAAGTTTTACCTGTTGGGTTTTTTTGTTTTATTTTTAGTTCTTCTGATCAATTCTTTCCCGAAAGGTTATGTGTTTTCTGGAGGAGACACTTCGCAATTCATAGAGATGAAAAATAATCTAAGAGGCCTTTTTTACAATTGGCAGGGGAAGGCCGTCATATATTATTCGATTTTTTATCTGCTAGACATTTTAAATGTCAGTAACTCCATGCAACTGTCTTGGTATCTAGGACTCTTTATTGTTGGATCATATATCTCTTTTGGGATTTTTTCCAAACTTGTTTTTAACACAAGCGATAGAACGAGATCCTTGGCATCGCTTTTTTATGCTCTGAATCTGTATACGCTTTTTGTTTTTACGGGCAACTCGAGTTTTTCTTACTACCCATCGCTTTATATCTTTATTCCGGCTCTTTCCGGTTTCTTCATTAAATTTATAACGACTGAAAACAATTTATACGGAGTTTTTTTTGTTTTGGTCGTTCTTTTGGGCTCATCGGGATTTGCCAATGTAGCATTTGTCCTTTCTTTTTTTATATTTTTAATCATTATTTTTCTGGCTTTTGCTGTTTTGGGAATCGTGAAAATAAAAAGAATGCTATTTTTCAGGCTTTTTATGCTTGGAGTGTTTTCTTTCTTGATCAGTGCCTATTGGATCTTGCCAGTCATTCCTGAAATAAAAAACGGAGTGGAAAAATTGAGATCCAGCGATATCTTGGAATTCAATTATATCATCCGCCATGTCACTAGTCCCTTGATGAACACGCTAAGTATGACATATCCCTCTGGCGATTATTTTCCTGACAACTTTCCGTATGAAAATATATATTTTTTCAAAAAAATAATCATGATGCTGGCCTTTCTGCCTGTGGCCATAATTTTTTTTGGCTTATCTCGCCTTAGGTTATTCGAGGAAAAGGCTAAGAAATATTTTTTATCTTTCGGAATCATTATGATAGTTGTGGCAATGATTATTGCCAAGGTTACGCCGCCTTTTGAAATAATCAATCACTATATTTTCAGTATCTGGGGGATGGAAACTCTGCGCGGGTTCGATAAGACAGCTATTTATTTTCCCTTCATCTTGTCATCGCTCTTGCTGATAACTTTATCCCAAAGGGAAAATAAAAAGTGGCTGACGGTCCTCATGATCATTGCCTTGCTACTGCCTTTGCCGTTTTACTTGGGAAAAATCCAGCAAAATATGAGTTATCGATTTTCCGGAGCCAGCCCTCGAAATAAGGATTTTCGAAAATCGAAACTTAGCTTTATAGTAAAGATTCCTGACGAATACTATAAGATAAGAGAAAATATCAACAATGATAGCGAGAAAGTATTTATAGCCACTCTTCCGTATACTTCCAATGACGGATCTGGAATCTCTAATTTTCCTAAATGGAAAATGTACGGAACGGACATAACACAATATCTGTATAATAAAACTCTTCTTCCTGGCAATGCTGGATATTTTCCCGATTGGAATTTTGCCCAAGCCTTTAATGATAAAGATGATATCGATAACCAGTGGATTGCAAAACTCCTGGGTATGATGGATGTCAAATATATAATTTATCACAAAGATTCGCCTGACGATTCTGTCCTTAATTCTCAAGCGAAGATAAAAAAGCTGGAGAATGAAGGACGGATAATAAAAATAAATGACAATGATTACTTTGCTTTATATGAAATAAAAAGAGATTATCGCATCCCTTATATATCCTGGCAGAATGACAGTACGCAGATAACTGGCCTAACTAGGATTGATGAAAGGCTGGACAAGATAAGAAATAATTCTCAAGGAGCCCTGTTTAAAGAAATAAATCCAAAAAAATTTGAAGTCCAGTGGAATAAAGACATGATTGGCAAGACCCTTGTCATAGCGGAAACTTATGATCCAAACTGGAAAGCTTATGCTGTTTCAAAAAACGGGAAAGAAAAAGAAATTTCTGGCCATATTCTGGCCAGAGGATATGCCAATGGCTGGCAGATGGATGATGCTGGCATTGATTATTCAAATATCGATCATATTTTAATAGAGTTTTATCCCACTCGGTTGTTGATAAGGGGTCTATATATGAGCTTTGCTACAGCTTTATTTTTACTGGCTTATTTGCTAATATATTATTATGGTAAAAAAAGAAATGCTCAAAAAAATCAGATCTAAGTTTGCTTTGGACTCAATTTTTGTAGTTGGTGTTGTTTTTATGGGCCTTTTTTTGCATTGGAAAATAGCAGAGATCGTCATTTTTACCTTTTTTATTTGGATAATTCTCAATCCAATCCCTAGCAGTTATCCGGCTGCTGGCGCCATATTTTTTCTAATCCTAACGCCCATATTTCTTATTAGTGGCAACGCTATTATTGCTGATCAGATAGCTATTTATGCTTATTATTTTCTCATAATGGCGGTCATTATGGGAATATATGAACTAAAAAAAGAAAAAGAAGAAATGAATCAATAATTATTTATTAATACTTTTATGAATGAAAAACCATATCTTTCAGTCGTTGTTCCGCTTTATAACGAAGAAGGAAACGTGAAAGAGCTTCACAAAAAAATTCTGGAAGCCTGCCAAGCCCTCACCCCCTGCCTCGCCGGCAGGCAGGCATCCCTCTCCCAGAGAGAGAGGGGGATTTCAGGTTTTGAGATCATTTTTATAGACGATGGTTCAAGCGACAAAACTTCCAAAGATTGCGCGGGGCTGACCCCTTTGAAACTTATAAAGTTCCGCAAAAATTTTGGCCAGACTGCCGCTTTTGATGCCGGGATAAAAGAAGCCAAGGGGGAAATTATCATTACTATGGATGGAGATCTTCAGAATGATCCGGCCGATATTAAACTGCTTTTGGAGGAAATGGAAAAGGGTTATGACGCAGTTTCTGGCTGGCGGGCAAAAAGAAAAGATCCGTTTATGAAGAAATTTTTTTCCAGAACGGCCAATCTGCTTCGGAAAATTCTGATCCAGGACAAGATCCATGACTCTGGTTGTTCGCTCAAGGCTTACAGGCGTGATTGCTTCCAGGATGTTGATCTGTTCGGAGAAATGCATCGTTTTATTCCGGCTATTCTCGAGCTCCAGGGATATAAAGTCGGAGAAGTCGTAGTTAGTCACCATCCGAGGATCCATGGAAAAACAAAATATAACTGGAAGAGGGGAGTCAAAGGATTTGTGGATATGATTTCTATCTGGTTCTGGAGGAAATACGCCAACCGCCCGCTCCATCTTTTTGGAGGCGCCGGCATCATTTTTTCTTTCATTGGTTTTGCCGTCCTCATCTGGATGGCTATTGGAAAAATATTTTTTGGTATTTCGCTTTCGGAGAAAATCTGGCCGATGATGGGCGTATTTCTCGTCATGATCGGTATCCAGCTTTTCATTTTCGGCCTTCTGGCTGATATCCTTATCAAGAATTATTACAAAGAAAGGAAACACATGAATTATACGATCAAGGAAATAATCGAATCCTGATTCACCCTACTATTTTTTGTGTAGTTTTTTGTTTTAAAAACGTCCTGCTTATATCCGGACGTTTTTGCTTGTAGACGCTAGAAAGTATGAGAAAAAATTAAACTTGGCAAAAAATGGAAATAGGGGCATAGCATCACCCAGCTCTTAAAAAAGGTGTGGTATAATTATAATGTAAATAAAAATTAAAAAAGCGATTTTTGCGAAAAATATTTTTCGTGAAAGTGGCGAACAAAAAAATGTTTTTTTCAGGACCTCAAAAAGATTTAAGGGATATTATTATTTTTCTTGTAGTCATACTGGTTACTGTTTTGATTATTTCAATTAAAACAAAGAAATTTCTTTTGGGATTTTTTTTGCTGTCTCTTTTTAGCAATGTGGTTTTTTATTATGGAATGTATTATCAGTTCGCGCAGGTATATAATATTATGAATTTTTTTGAATTTACTCAAAATATCTGGCCATATATCAATATAGCTTTATTTATTTTGGTAATTATTTTTTACATAACCAAATATTATGTCAAAAAAACAAAAAATAAATAAGAAATTATTTCTTGGTTTGGCAGCGGTTGTTATAGCGCTATCACTTTTTTTCTGCGTACAAGCCAAGGCGGACGAAAATGAAGAAACAGACACATATATAGATATCAACGGTGATACGACTTGGCACAAGGGCGACAATCTAAATTTCAATAAAAACGTTTTTGTCAATTATGGAGCTGTTCTTACCATAGAAGCCGGGGCGGATATAAAATTCGGAAAGGATATGAATGGATGGGAAACAGGAATGTATGTCAATGGAGGAAAAATAATCGCAAACGGAACGCAAAATGATCATATCCATTTTTCTCCTGCTTCCGGTGATGACATTTTTGTTATGGAATTTATGGGTAGCTATAATGAAGAAGGATATTCAATTGATCCCGTTTCTTTTTTTCGTTACGTTGAAATAATCAACAGTGGAGGAAGCCAGGGAGGCGGCGGTGGGGGTGGCGAAGCCTTTAATAACCTATTTTTCATTCCGACAGCCTATGCTTATGTTGACCACGAAACGCCTTCTTTGAATTTCAGAGGCGGAAAAATTCATATGGAAAATTGCCTTTTTTCCGGGGGCAAGGGAGTGGATGTCGCGACAGATATAGACATAAGTTCTGAAAATCAGGATGATTTTTTGGAAATCGTCAATTCCAATTTCGAAAAAAACGCCAATAATAAAGCTCTTGTTTCGAACATATATGGTTATGCTAAGGATGAAAATAAGGACGTGCGGGTTCTTTTAAAAAACAACTGGTATGACAACGAATTGGGGCCAACTTTTTATGACTATCCACCCGAACTTTCATGGGGAGAAAAAATATTAGGAGATTACACATTGGATGGGTTCAGAAAGTCTGATTTGATTGTTGATCCGGTGATTCTTGTTCCGGGAATCATGGGGACAAGTTCGGCAGCCGGTGAATCCAAGCTTGATCCCATAGCGGGAACCTATGATAATCTCATTTCATCATTCGAATCAAATGGATACAAGAAAGGAACGAATTTTTTCACTTTCCCGTATGACTGGAGAGAAAGTAACGCTGATACGGCAGAGAAGCTGAAAAAAAAGATAGAAGATGTCATCAAAGAAACCAAAGTTTCAAAGGTGGATATTGCCGCTCATTCCATGGGAGCATTAGCAGCGAGAAAATATATTGAAAGCGATGGATATGGAGAAAACATCGATCAGGCGATATTTTTTGGAGCTCCCCATAAAGGCGCTCCAAAAGCGTATTTACGATGGGAGGCAGGAGAAGGTTTTTTCGGTCTGGCGGAAAATATCATGAAAATACAGTTCAAGTTGGAAGCCAGGCATAAGGGTTATGACAATCTCGGAAAATATATCCGTGAAAACATACCATCAGTCGGAGAATTGCTTCCGGATTATGAATATCTTTGGGATGTTAGTGGTGGAGAAATGAGAAATTATCCAAATAATTACCCACGCAATGAATTTATCGAATGGCTCAATGAAGGTAGTAATTTTGAAAAGTTAAGTAAAGTATCATTATTTAATATTGTTGGAAAGTTAGAAAACGAAGCTAGCACTATATCAAAAATTCGCGTAGTCGAAGGCGAAGATCCTGATAGTTGGAACCACGGAATTCCGGAAAATTTTAATAATTCAAAAACTGACCAGGGCTTAGAAAAGAGTGATGGCGATGCTACTGTGCCAATTTTTAGTTCAAATATATTTTCAAATGAAAGTACGGTTGAAATTAAAGGTGAGCACAGCGATCTTCCGACGAAAGCCCAGTGTGAAATTATAAAAAAACTAACCGGAAAAGCAGAATGCAAATATACAGATGATTTTCAGATTACCAATATTTTTATCATCTACGCGCTTTCGCCGATAGATATGCAAGTTTTGGATGAGACAACCGGGCATAAAGTTGGAAAAAATTTCGAAACAGGCGAAATTATAAATGAAATCCCCGGCGCTTATTATTCAGGTTTTGATACGGAAAACGAATTTATTACCATTCCTGATCTGGGAGATGGAAAATATAAAATTTTAACGCAAGGCACTGGAAGCGGCAGCTATACAATCGAAGCTGCCAATCTGAACAAAGATTCTCAGCCCGCGGATATCGAAGAATCGACAGTTAAATTCGATGGAATAGCTGAATTCAATAAGTTGGAAGAAAAGACCGTGACAATGGAAAATGATGTGTTGACGGCTGATGACAAAGATATTATTCCCCCTGTAGTTTCCATAACTTCCCCTGAAGACGGAAAGAGCTATCTGAATAAGGAAATAATCAACATAACTTTTTCTGTGTCTGACAACAAAACAGCTTCTGACAAAATAGAAACAGAAGTTTTTCTTGACGGAAATAAAATAGATAATAATCCGATAGATCTATCTCTTCAAAAACTCGGAAAGCATTTGGTGAAAATAACCGCTCAAGATGAGGCCGGGAACTACGCGGAAAATGAGGTAAGCTTCAATAATGCTGCCAATGTTGATTCAATAATTTCCAACGTCAATCATTATTTTGATCTTGGTCTAATCGGGAAGGCGGGGGAAAAGAAGCAACTTCTGGCGCAACTCAATGTCTTAAAAATGCATCTCAATCTACTTGAAGAAATCAAAAATAATAAAAAGCTTAATATCAAGGCAAAAAATGTGCTTATAAGAGCGATCTCCAATGTTATAAATTTGCATATAAACTTGGTATCGGGACAACTTAGGAGTAAAAATAGTTTCAGGAGCATGAATCAGAAAGTGAAGAATCTTCTGATAGAAAATATAAACAGTCTAAAAATCTTAAATTAAAATATTATGAAAATTGCAGTAATCGGAACTGGATATGTCGGGCTAGTGTCAGGAACTTGTTTTTCCGAATTTGGCCATGATATTGTCTGCGTCGACAAAGACGAAAAAAAAATACAGGCTTTGAAAAACGGAAAAATACCGATTTATGAACCGGGATTGGACGAGTTGGTAAAAAGCAATGTTGATGCGAAACGGCTGTCTTTTACTACTGACATCGGCGAAGCGATGGAGGATGCTGAAGCCGTTTTTATCGCGGTCGGAACTCCAACTTCAAGAAGAGGGGATGGCTATGCGGATTTGAGTTATGTCTATTCCGCTGCCAAAGAAATAGCGTCGCATATCAAAAAATATGTCGTAGTGGTGGACAAGAGCACAGTTCCGGTAGGAACAGCTAGAGAGGTAAAAAGAATAATTTTAGAAGAGAACCCGCAGGCAAAGTTCGATGTAGCGTCTAATCCTGAGTTCCTTCGAGAGGGGGCGGCTATCGATGATTTTATGCGACCAGATCGAGTTGTGATTGGCGTGGAAACCAAAGAAGCCGAGGAAGTACTTCGGCAGATTTATAAGCCTCTTTATCTCATTGAAACTCCGATGGTGGTGACTAATCTTGAAACGGCGGAACTGATAAAATATGCATCTAATGCATTCTTGGCTGTTAAAATAAGCTATATCAACGACCTTTCCGGACTTTGCGAAAAAGTGGGGGCAGACGTCGTGGCTTTGGCTAAAGGTATGGGACTCGACAACCGAATTGGAAAAAAATTCCTGCATGCCGGTCCGGGTTATGGCGGATCGTGTTTTCCAAAGGATACGCTAGCTCTTTCTAAGACGGCCGAGGAGCATGGAAATCCACTTCAAATAGTTGAAGCGGCGATCGAAATAAATTTTGCCCAGAAAGCCCGCATGATAGAAAAAGTTAGATATATTCTTGGCGGATCGGAAGCGGGGAAAAATATCGCTTGCCTCGGGCTTACTTTTAAACCGGAAACGGATGATATGCGGGAAGCTCAGTCGCTTACGATTTTGCCAGCTTTAATCGAAAAAGGAGCCAATGTCACCGCGCATGATCCACATGGAATGGAGGAGGCTAAAAAAGTGATGCCGGAAATAAAATACACAGAGGATGCATATAAAGCTTGCGAAAATGCGGATGCCGTCATTCTTATGACGGAATGGAACGAATATCGCGCGCTTGATCTGCCCAGGATCAAAAAAGCGATGAAAGGGGATGCATTCATTGATCTTAGAAATGTTTATGATCCAAAAACAATAGCTGAAAACGGTTTCCGATATTTTGGGGTAGGAAGGTAGTAACATCAATCGCAATATTGGCTGAAACAAGGCACTTAAGGGTGCCTTTTTTTTCACCCTGTGGAATTCCGCCATAGGCGGACGGCTACGCCGTATTCCACAAGGGTAAACTTGACATTTTTTGAAATAGTGCTACAATAGTAGGTCAACAAAAATAATGAACTAATGCCTCTTTAAGCCTTAAAACGCTTAAAATATAAAGGAATGGAAAAAATCAAACAGCTGAAATTTTATGTTTTCTTGTATATCATAGCCATTTTGGCCGTTTTTATGGCGCTTATAAATCTGAATAGAACTTATAAATCACAAGTGGATGTCATGCTTATTTCAAGAAGCGAAGCCATGGCCAAAAATATGGACAGGATAGTTGAAGACGCGAGAGAAATTCCACTGGCTCTTTCTTTTTATAACCGGATCGTAGCGGAAGGATTTGATGACGCGGCAGAAGAACTGCCCGACTATAAAAGGGAAGCATATTGGAAGGAAAAAATAAGAACTGAAAAAGTCGATGGAAGCTCAATCATAAGGATTGCCATATTTGAAAAAGATCAGATTGTGGCGGAAGATTTGAGCCAGCAGGCGGCTTTGAGCACTGCCGACGAGCTGGCGCGTTATTACAACATAAAAACTGAACTGGACACAAGGATCGTAAATGGTCCGATTGTCAGCTATGGACTTAGGGAAAACGTCATTGTTTTGTTTCTGAAAAGCCTTTTTGGAGGCCTAATCTTAGTTATCGCAGTATATCTTATAAACCGATTCCTGGAAGTTTTGGGAATAGGCTCAAAACGGAAAAAGATGGCGGTAGCCGGATTAGCGCATAAAATTCTCAAGGTTTCTAAGGAAGAAGTAAAGCCTATATCTTTTGATAAGAAACCGATAGATGACAAAAAAGCTGTTTCCATTTCGCTTGGAAAGAAAGCAGTGGCTCCGTTTAACCTTCCAATTGCCGATGAATCTATTTTTCAGGCGGAAAACACCGCTCCAGTTAAAACTGAAGAAGCGAAAAAAGAAGAAACGATAGAGGCACCGATAATTAGAGAAGCGACTCCGGAAGAAGTAAAAGAAAGATTAAACAGGCTTCTTCAGGGCGATTTATAAGCATTAAGAAAACAGAATGAATAAATTTTCAAATGAATATTGCATAAATTCTCAGGATTTATGCCAGATGAATAATGAAGAAAGCGTCAGAAACCTGGTTTTTGATGCTGTTTATGTATTTTTCAAAAGAATTACCGATCTCCTTTTTTCAATCCTGGCCATTTGTGTGCTTAGCCCGCTGTTTATTTTGATTCCTATCGTTACTTCCATGGAATCATCTGGCCCGGCTTTTATACGCCAAAGAAGGGTGGGAAAAAATGGAAAAATATTTTGTCTTTATAAATTCCGCTCCATGAAAGGGGATGTCAGCTATGATTATTCTCCGATCCGAAAAAATGACAAGCGGATTACAAAAGTAGGGGGATTTTTAAGAAAAACAGGAATAGATGAAATTCCGCAGTTTCTAAATGTTCTCAAGGGGGAGATGAGCATAGTCGGCCCGAGGCCGGAGATGGAGTTTATTGTTGAAAAATATAATGCTCTCGAAAGAACCAGGCTTTTGGTTAAGCCCGGGATAACCGGACTTTGGCAGATAAAAGCCAACAGAAAAAAACCGATTCATGAAAACCTGGATTTTGATTTGAATTATATCGAGAAAAAATCATTGTTTCTTGATCTGGCAATTATGGCCGAGACAGCAATATTTATGATTAAAAGTATCAAAAAATAATGAAAAAATCTATTTTATTTTTAGTGCAGAATTTGCCCGTTCCCCAGGATCGGCGTGTTTGGATGGAAACTGTGGCCATGAGAGACAGCGGATTTGAGGTATCAGTTATTTCTCCAAGAAACAAGAATCAATCAAAACGCTGCATGATTGACGGCATTTCTGTGTATCGTTATTTGAAGCCTCCAAAATCAGAAGGATATTTAAGCTATATTTGGGAGTATAGCTACTCGCTTATTAATACTATTATCTTGGCGATTAGGATATATTTTGAGCGCGGATTTTCAGTTATTCACAGCGCTAATCCGCCCGATTTTTTCTTTCTCATCGCTCTCATTTTTAAGCCTTTTGGAGTCAAATTTATTTATGACCAGCATGACCTTATGCCGGAGATGCTTTTGGCCAGATTTAAAAAGAGCAAAAGGCACTTTTTGTATAAGATATTAATATATCTTGAAAAATTAAGCTATAAAACATCCGACGCCCATATTGCCACTTGCCAGTCAGGACTGGAAAAGACACTGTCTCGAAATAAAGACATGAAAAAAAGTTTCATTGTCCGTTCTGTTCCGGACAAAAATGTTATCGACAAAAAATTAGTTGATCAATTTTTAGTGAAAGATGCGAAAAAGAAATTTAAGTATCTTTGTTCCTACATCGGCGTCATGGGTCCGCAGGACGGAGTGGATAAATTGCTCTCAAGTATAAGGATTATTGTTAAAGAATTCGGCAGAAAGGATATCGGTTTTGTCCTAATGGGAGACGGCGATGATTTTTTGCGGCTAAAAAAGATGGCCAAAAAATTCGGCATTGAATCAAACGTTATTTTTACCGGCTGGGCAGATGGTAAAATCATCTCGACCTATTTGTATAATTCTCAAGTCGGCCTTATGCCGGAGCCGAGGAATGATTATACGAACAACTCATTGCATAAAAAGGTGCTAGAATATATGTATGCGGGATTACCGCTGGTCGCTTACGATCTCAAAGAAGCGAAGAAAAGCGCCGGAGGCGCCGCTATTTTTGTGAAAAATAATGACGAACTGGGGTTTGCCAAAGCCACCTTGCAACTGATTGATGATCCGGGACTCCGGATGGTCATGGGAAAGCGAGGAAAAGAAAGAGTGGAGATAAATTTCCGGGAGGAGTCTTCCAGAGAAGAGCTTTTAGCCGCTTACGAACAAATATTCGGCGATTTCAAAAGAATAATTTGCGAAGCCAAGTAATTATATTCACCCCGCACACCAATTTAAGAAAATAATTTTATTTAAATAATATTTTAGTATAGTATAAGTTTATATGACAACGGAAAAACAAAACTCAATTGGTGTGGGGGTGAAAAAAGCATTTGTCATCTGGGCGAGGGAAGTGAAGCTAAGCCAGTTCTTGGGAAAAAGCCTTGATGCGAAAATTATCGTTTCATACAGGAAGAAATGGGGGAATATTAATATTCCTGCCTTTTTCCGTTACATGATCCAGGGCGCGGATACTTATAAAAAATTGAGAAAATTAAGGCCGCAGATAATATTTGTCCAGAATCCTCCAATACTGGCGGTTCTCGTTGTCTATATTTATTGTCTTTTAAATCGGGTCAGCTACACGATTGATTCCCATACGGCTTTTTTGGACAAGAAGTGGGCTCATTTCCATTGGCTTCAGAAATTTTTGTCGCATCGTGCCATTCTCAATACCTTTCATAACTATAGAAATCTGGAATTTGCCCAAAAGAAGTGGGGGATAGAAAATGGCCGCGTGCTCCAGTTTTATAATCCAAAGTCGGATGAAATTCTGGATAACAATGAAAAACTGCCTGATTTTATTTCCAAAAAACTGGCAGGACAACTGGGACTCAAAATTTTTATGGTAAATCGCTTTGCAGGAGACGATGCCTGGAAAGAAGTGATCGAAACGGCGAAACTCATGCCGGAAAATCTCTTTTTTATAACCGGCGATTACACGAAAATGTCAGGGCTGGAATATCCAAAAAACGTCGTGCTGACAGGATATATCAACCATAAGAAATTTATGAAGCTCATGGACAGGTGCGATGTGGTATTGGCGCTGACCAAAAGAAAAGATACAGTGCTTTGGTCGATTAGGGAAACCATGGCGCTTAAAAAGCCTTTTGTCACTACTGATAATGAGGTTCTTCGTCATTATTTCAGCGAGGTTGCTTTGTTTTCCGATATGGCTTCGGATAGTCTCAAGGAAAAGATAGAAGAAGCCTGGAACAGGCGGTTTGAGATAAAAGGAAAAATCGAGTCTTTCTTGGCCAAGGATCTTTTGCGCTGGGAAAAGGATATTGAGTCAATCAACAAAATAATCGAAGATAGTATAAATTCGGGAAAATAATTCCAACGGGTTATTTCCCCCCAGTTTTCTTAAAAACCGATTCAAATAAATCCAGATATTCCGGTATAATATTTGAAGAAGAATACTTTTTATACTCAGCATTATTTTTTCCGGTTTTTGTAAAAAGTGAAACGATATCTATCTTTGAAATAGAATCATTCCAGTTTTCATAATCAACAATTGCTCCTACGCCGGAGCTTTTTATTATCTCTGCGGCTGATTTCACTTCGGAATTGACGATGATCGGAAGTCCGGCACCGAGATAGTCGACAATTTTAAGATAGAGCATTATAGTTTTAAACTCTTGGGGCGTAGCCAGGCAGATTCCGGCGTCACAAGCGGAGAGATATTTGTAACGCTCTTGCGGAGGATAAGAGGAAATGGAATAATCAGTGTTTTCTTTCAATCCATATTTAGCTACTAGATCGCGAAGAGTTTCTGCTATACCCCTAGATTCATCGCGAGCATAATCCTCTTTGGTAAAAAGCTGGAAAAAAATGCTGGGATCTTTCTTTTTCATTTTTGAAACAAGATCGAACATCTTTTCAAAATCATACCAGACTTCGATGGTTCCAGCATAAACGACCACCTTCTTTCCGCTATAGCCTAATTTTTCTCTCATTTCCTCCCGGCTAGCAGATGCGTCTTCGGCAAGGGTCTGATTATAATAATTGGGAATGACTTTCAAATTAAAATCCGCGATCTTATAAATTTTCTCGATATGTCTTTGAAAAGCTTCGGTTTCAAAAATTGTTGCTGCGCTTTTTTCAATCGCTTTTCTTTCAAAAAAACCAATTAGCGATCCATAAAGGCGGTCTTTGATTTTTTTATAATATGCCCTTTCTGCCACATAGGCTCCGCGCGGGCTGTATATAAAAGGAATTTTCCAGAGGCTTGCTGCTAGAAGCAGGAGCGGAGCAAATTTATAATTCCTGGCATAGATAACGGCTGGACAATCTTTATTTTCTTTGATTATTTTTCTGATAATACTATAAGATTTTATAGAAAAGTAAAAAATCGAAGGAAAAAAAGTGTGGCGTTTGATGCTGATTTTCTGTATTATTATTCCGCATTTTTGCAATTCTTCCTCAGCTTTTCCTCGATCTTTTTCCTGACTGTCAAAACGCCCGACTGTTTCAATAAGTCGGACAGAAAATCCTGAGCTGGCAGAAGCTTTCATTATAAGGACAAGCTGAGCCTGGATAACCCCGTTAGTGAGGGGCATTTCTGACAAAAATATAATTGTTTTAGGGTTTTCCATATGCTATAATCTTAATGTAAAATGGGAAAATAAACAACTGTTTTTTTATGGCAGATTTAGATCAAAAATCATATAAAAGAGGAGCGGTATACGTTTATTTAGCGCTTATTTTTTCCGTTTTTTTCCTTTATGCCATAATATTCGGTCAAGCTGGCGGAAATGCACGGCTTATTGCGGGAGCTTTTGTTTTCATCACTCTTCTTTTCTTTTGTTATTATAGCGTATCGAAAGTGTTTTTAGCGTTCATATTTTTATTGCCTTTTCTAATTGGGGCGGACACTTATCAGATCAATATTGGATCTTTTATCCAGAATTTCTTTCCTGTAAATGATTTATACATCAATCTTTTTTCAGCTGCTTGTCTGGCTGTCGTTTTTTTTATCGGTTTGGAACTTATCAAAAAAAAGAGCGAAATTTTCCGCATCCCGCTTTTTTTTGTTTTGTCAGTATCAGCGGTACTGAGTCTTGTCATTTTTTTCGGATCAAAATATAAGACTGACGGGCTGGTTTTTGAGCTTTATCTTATTGCTGGTTTCATGTCCTATTTTGCCGGTTATTTGTTTTTTGGGCAGAAAAAGAATTACATCGTTTTGCTATACACGGTCGTTTTATCATCAATCATACCAGTTGTATTCGCGGTTTCTCAGCTTGCCCTTGGCGACTATCTCTATGAAGGAGACTCTGGCCTGGGAAGAATAAGAGCCAGTTTTCCGCATTCCAACACTTTTGGTTCGTATCTATTCGTCGTCATTACGGTCATGCTGGTTTTGTTTTTTGCGATTCGGATGAAAAACCGGAGCGAAAACGCTAAGGCGGGTTTATTTCTCAAGATTTTTTCTTTTTCAATTTTATTTCTGTTTTTGATTCTGACATATTCTAGGACCGCCTGGATCGGAGTGGCTCTCACGCTTTTTGCAATCGGAATTGTTAGGCCGTATTTTCGGATCCCCCTGATCTATGCCGGATCGGCTTCGATGGCCGTAATTTTGATTTTTGAAAAAACCAGAGAAAGGATTTTGGGGATTTTTGAACATCAGATGTTTGATTCGATGTATGGACGCCGGGAAATCTGGGATATGGCTATTTTCCAAGCAAAAAAAAGCCCGCTTGTGGGATATGGAATCGGAACGTTTGAAAATATGATCAAAGAAGTCCAGGGCAAGGAAACTGGCAATGTTTACCCTCACAATGACTTTATCCGTTTTTTTCTGGAAGGCGGTATTCTGGGCGTCGCGCTTTATTTCCTTTATATGCTGGGTGCGATTTATTATTCCCTGAAGAGCTATTTGAAATATCCTAAAAGAGAAGAAGAGATCAATGTTTGGGGGACGGATTTTCTGGTTGACTTTAAGATGCTTGGGATGATTCCACTATTGCTTTTTGTGATTATGGTTCCAATTTCTTTCGTGGAGGCGCCATCTATGGATTTCGTCTATCAGATCCTGGCTTGGACAATGCTGGGAAGCTGGCTGGGGATGAGTCGGGAATATTTTAAATAACGTAAAACCGTCATCCTGAGCTTAAACCCAAATTTAAGCGAAGGATCTTCTTAAAATTATTTTCAAGTTATTATTTATTTAAACAAAACGTTCAATAATCTCTCATGGATCCTTCATTCCGCTTTGGGCGGAATTCAGGATGACGACAATTTATATGGAAAAATCACCGGAGAAAAAAGAATACGACAAAATTGCCATGTGGCTACTTAATATGGAATGTAATTTCCGCTGCCCGTATTGTTTTTATGACGACAGCCAAAGAAGCATGAAGACCCGGGTGGCGGACTGGGTGCGGGGAAAAGTCCCAGCCATCAATCCGTATAAGACGAAATTTATAACCCCTGAAGAGATCGGAAATTTTTTCGATTCGACCGGAAAAAGATGGTGGCTGATGATTTCCGGCGGGGAGCCATTTGTTTATCCGCGCTTCATTGAAATAGTGAGGAGGCTTTCAGAAAAACACTTGATAACAGTCGGAACCAATTTGAGCCTTCCGATTGATGAATTTATTGAAAAAATCAGCCCGAAAAACATCTGGTCATTTTATGTTTCAATGCATCTGGGCGAGCGGGAAAGACAGGGTTTTTCAGTGGATGAACTGCTCTCCAAGGTGAAAAAATTGCGAAACGCCGGATTTCGGGTTGAGATAAATTATGTTATGTATCCGCCGCTTATTCAGAGGTTTCCTGAAATTTATCAAAAGTTTAAGAATGAAGGATTTGAAATTGGTGCCAAAGTTTTCCGGGGAGCATATGGGGGAAAATATTATCCCAATGCCTATACAAAAGAAGAAAGGGATATTTTCTATGACTTTGTGCCGTCGGAAATTGACCGCGCAGCCAGTTTTGATAATTTGAGCTTTACCGGCGTTCCGTGTACGGCTGGGCTTAATTTGATCAGAATTAATCCCAACGGATCAATCACGCGCTGTCCGCATGACCATGAAAATCTGGGAAATATGTTTAGCGGCAAAATGAAACTTCATGATAAAGTGAAAAACTGCGTTGTCTCGCATTGTAAATGCACTCTGGCGATAAAGGAGAGGTGTGTGGATTTTGGGAAGAGGAAATAGTTTTGTCTAGTCTTACTTTTTCTTTCCGCAAGAAAAAGTAACAAAAAGAACTCTCAGCCAGCTCATGCGCCGACAAATTCTGCGCTCGCTCGCTAAATTTACTAGTCCCGCATTAGCGGGACAGGATGAGTAAATTTTTAACGCTCACTCGCTTGAATTTTTATCGTCGCATTTCGCAAGGCTGAATTATTTTTTAACGCTCGAAAATTTCAATTTACCTGCCTGCCGGTAGGCAGGTTGCTTTCTATTTCACAATGGCGGATTTTTTTTAATTTAAATTATAAAAAATATATTCTTATAAAAAAACAACCCCGATTCTCTTGATGTTACAAGAATCGGGGCTTTTTGTTCAAAAACTAATCAGGCGCGCTACTTACGTGCGTGCTCACAGACGTAGCAGTTGTTCTTACCGCAGTAGCGGTATTTGGCACCGGAGCGTACTTCCTTTTGTAGAGTGGAAGCCCGGGTGGCTGCGGCCGAGAGCCAGCTGGAAACGGTCGGATTGTCATAGTTGCAGTTAGTGCTGACAACCTGAACCTCTTGGCCTTTCTCAAACCACTTGGACTGGATCCGGCATCCGAGACCATCAGGGATGCTTCCCTTGATGTAAGGAAAACCCATGAGTCGTCCTTCAGACAGCATGATCCATTTGGGATTACTTACCTTGTTCTCGGGTATGCAATCCTGGCCTTCGGGACATTTGCGTCCGTGGTTGCCACCGACATTGCCAATGTTGGCCTGATTTATGTTGGCTGTGTTGATATTCGCCGTATCAATGTTGGCCGTTTGGATGTTAGCAGTATTTATGTTGGCCGTTTCAATCTCGGCCAGCTGCACTTTGAGCCGGTCAACTTCGGCTTGTTTTATTTTTGCGTACTCAAAGTGAGCTTTCTCGAATTGCGCCAGTTCAGCGCGAAGATGCCTAATCTCGGCATCCTTGATCTTAGCCTTGTCGATCATGGCCTTTTTGATCTTGGCCAATTCGATTTCGGCTTGCTGAATTTCAGCCTTATTGACGATCAGTGTATCAACCGTCATTTTTTCGATAGTTTGATTACCTGCCTGCGCTGCCGGAATGGCTACGCAGAGCGTGAAAACAATGACAGAAAACAGAGCGAAAATCTTTTTCATGGTGCTACCTCCTTGGGTAATGGTGAAACAATGCTAAACAAAAAATGGCCAAAGCAGCATCCGACTGCCTTTGCCTGCTTATTTTTAAGGGACAGCCCCTCCTTTCCTTATCTAAACCTAATCATATTTACTGGAAAAATGCAAGTTCTGTTGTTATTACAACCAATAAGCCTAAATATTCAAGCATAAAAAAAAGACCCCGAATCCTTCTAATCTGGCGATATCAATGGATATGCCATATTAAGATAGGAAACGAGGTCTTTGGCCGGTCAGTTTTCTGCTTATGCGCTAGAATTCACGCACATAGCAGTTATTCACCGTCCGACCGTTGTCGTCGAGGCAGCTGGACGGAATCTGGTTAGCTCTTACTTGGGCTGCTTTTTCTGTAGCCCAAACGCGAGCAGGTTCGACGCGATCGTCGATGTTGCCTGTACAGTTAGTACAGACAACCTCTGCCCTAACTGCTTTACCAGGAGGGGAGAAAATCTTCCCCTGTATCATGCATCGAGGATCTTTCATCTCAATGCGTCCGTTGACCCGTTCGACCCCATCCCCAAGCTGTTGCCTGGGAGGAACCTCAACCCAATTTGGGTTGCTGGCCTTGTTAACAACTACGGGTGCTTGTTGGGCGAACGCTTGCGCGCTCAAGCCTACCAAAAGTCCGATTGCCAACATAATAACAAAGTACTTTCTCATGGCGATTTCTCCTTTGTGGCCAATGAGTTTTTGGATATCAGCTCTGACGGAACGCCCGTCAGCAGCTCAATCCTCGAAGCCGAATTACGCTTCTTTTCGGCTGCATAATGTTGAATTATGAAGCCTTAAGAAAAGCAAATCTTGTTTATTGAATACTAGGTTTGTGATAAAAAGACTGTCCGGAAAAATCATTGTGAAAGATTATCTCTGGTTTTTTTGAACGTTTTATTTTAAAGCTTTCTCCAAAAAGCATGACTATTCCAATCGAGAGGAATATTCCGACAACTCCCGAAGCCAGGATATTTATCCAGATTATAGGATAGGCCGGATTTTCAAAATAGACCGGTCCGCCGATTTTTTTGAGCGTGATATTTTCATTGCCATGGTAATTTGCGCCATTGGTCTGCAGTTCAGAAAGGACGCCTTCCATAAGTTTTTTATTCTCTCGCTTGCTTGGATCAAGAACCGTAATTTTCACTATTCCGGTGTTTACGACCGAAGAAACGTTAACCGATTTGTTCCAGTTTTTGATCTGGTCTTCGGGATTAGCTCCGAATCTTGAAGCACTTTCTCCGATTTTTCCAAGAACCCCATTCATAAAATCTGAAGAGCCAGCTACCCCCTGAAGGACTTCTCCTGCATATTCAGAGGACTTAGCAGCGCGATAAGGATCGATGTCAACGCTTTTTTGGAGGATCAGAATTTGCGCTTCGCTTTTGAATTGAGGCGTAATCAAAGTGCTCACAAAAAAACCCAAAGATGCGAAAATGACGGCAGTTGTGAATATAAACTTCCATCTTTTGACGATTGATTTAGCTGTAATTTCCTTTATATTAGCCATAAAATTGTCTTAAAATCTAATCAATTACTAAGATAACATTCAATCGTACACTATTATTCTTATTTTGTCAATAGGCGGGAAATATCCAAGAAAGATGGAATACCTTTCGGCTTGACAAAAAGGAAGAATAGGTTTACAATAATCAGTTAAGCTTTTTGTTTTTAAAGGTGAGAAAAAATTGAAGTTAACAGATAAAAAAGAGAAAAGAAGGAGTTTGACAATGAAAAAGTACATTTTAATTGCAGTGGCGGTGGTGTGGGTTTTGGGAGTTTCTATTTCCGAGGCTCAACAGCAGTGGCTTCCGGGCATGCTCAAGGACGGATATGTTTTGTGCCAGGATGGCATGGGGCGGTCTGTCGTCAATCCCAACGCTCCGGCAATTGCCTGGAGCGAGGTAGTTGGGAAATCGGCCCGGACTAAATCAGCGCTAGCTGATCAGGTTGCATTATCTACGGCAACCAAACCAGCGAGTTCGGCACCAGTTGAAACGGTGCGAACTGTTCCAATTGATGATTCGGTGGAAAAATCGCCGGCGAAAGGTAAGTCAGTCTTGACTAAAGAGGGAGAGGTGCTGGCCCTAAACGGCGAGCCGATTCCGGAAGCGGAATTGGCAAAACATTTTCGGTTCGACCACGATGGCCGGACAACCTGGCCACAGCCGTGGCATGGGTCGAAAATCGGAGGCAAGCTAATCGGATTTCGTAGCGATTAACTGTCTCCATCCGGAGGCGGAAGGACATAACTCAATTTTGAGTATGAACCTTCTGTTTCCGGTTAACATCAAATATATCTGAATTTTATTTTATATAATAAAGAATTAAAAATCCCAATGCATACTAAAAAATCAAACCGCAATTTCATCCTATTTTGGATTATAGCTATCCTGTTTCTGACGGGCTGGTATTTTTTTTGGCAGGTAAAAACCAAAGGAGTAACAAGTGTTGCCAGCGGATTTTTGGATCTGCTCCCGATGGATGCGGCCAAACGTGAAAAACTAAAAACAGTCGGATATTTCGCAGATTATCTCACAACCAAGGATGATCAGGAAAAGACTTTTATTATCCTTTTTCAAAACAACATGGAACTACGTCCCGGCGGAGGATACATTGGATCATTTGGAATATTGAAAGTTAAAAACGGAAAAATAACCCTTCTTCAGACTCACGATCTATCTAATTTTGATGGAAGAGTGCCGGATGGCATAGAACCGCCATATCCGATAAAGGAAACTTTGAAAGTTGCTTCCTGGAAACTCCGCGATTCCAATTGGTCTCCGGATTTCCCGACCAATGCTCAAAAAGCGGAAGAGTTTTATTATATGGGAAAAGGGGAAGAAAAATTTGATGGCATAATCGCGATTAATACCAATATTCTGACATCATTTTTAAAAGCTACCGGACCGGTTGAAATCGAAGGATACCCGGGAACTTATGACAGTGAAAACGCAGTCCTCAATCTTGAATATCAAGTCGAGCAGGGCGCTTATGATCAGGGAGCGAAAAGAGGGGATAGAAAGCTGGTTATGGAACCTTTAGCTAAATCGATTATCGAAAAAGCCTATAGCCTTGATAATTCTAAAAAATTGCAACTGGCTGAAATAATTCTTGATGATCTGAATAAAAAAGATATCCAGCTTTATTTCAAAGATGCTGATCTCAACAGCCATGCGCAACTGGCCGGCTGGGCGGGAGAAATAAACAGCGGATGGGATAATGATTATCTGGCCATGGTTGATGCCAATCTTGGTTCGCTCAAAAGCGACTATTTTATGGAACGATCTTTTGAATACCGGGTTGATTTTTCAGGCGATGTTCCGAAAGCTCAGCTGAAAATAACCTATAACCACAGCGGAAAAACAAAAGATTGGATGACCAGCGATTATCTGACATATCTCCGGGTTTATGTGCCGCGCGAAAGCTGGCTCGTTGACGCAAAAAATATCGGAGACAAGAAATTCGTTGATGATCTGGGAAAAAAATATTTTGGAACGATTGTAACTGTCAAAGTCGGGCAGTCTAAAACGATTGAATTTGACTATGATTTGCCGAAAAATTTTTCGGTTTCGGATTATAATCTTCTGATTCAAAAACAATCAGGAGTTTCTGATATTCCGGGAAAAGTTACGATTGTTGATAAAAATGGCAAGGAGAAAGTTCTTAACATAACACTGGCAGGGGATTGGAAGTTCAACTAAAACAAGCCAAAAAATAAGGAGGCATGTCATGAAAGATCTGCTAAACGTAGTTCCATCCATCCTGAGGGAGGACGTGGTTTCTGGAAAAATTTGTCCCCCGTTGTCATGGGAAATGAACTATGAAAATCCGATTGAGCCTCCTGTCCTCAAGATTTCGCTCCTTGGAGTTGATGTGAGGTGGGGAGTCGTCAAGAAAAATGAAGCAATTGCCGTACCTTTCAATATGTGCTGGAAATCAGAAGGATGTACACTAGGCATTCGAGAAAGAGGGATTCTTGAGACTATTAGTTATTATTTTGTGGCAAAGAATGAGAGAGGCGTAGCCAAGGCCGACCAAAAGGCCATGGAGCGCGTCTCCGAGATGTATGATGTCAAGACAAAATTTATTGTCCGTGGACATACATGCGTTATCTGGAATGGGAATGAAGAAAGTCCAGAGTATCAAGTCGTCTGGCACTTTCTTCTTTACAAACCTCCCCTGGACTAAACAGACTTACTCACAAGCGTCGCAATTGCGGCGCTTTGTTTTTTTTGATACTATATTTATATTATGGAATTTATTAAAACAACCTTAAAAGACGCCATTCTAATCAAACCTCGGGTTTTTGAAGACACTCGGGGATTTTTTATGGAGACATATTCTGAAAAAATATTTGAAGAAAACGGAATAAATGTCCGATTCGTTCAGGATAACCATTCTATGTCGGTTCAAAGAGGCGTTCTTCGCGGATTGCATTTTCAAAATCCGCCATTTACCCAGGCAAAATTAGTCAGAGTTACAAAAGGGAGAGTTTATGATGTCATCGTTGATCTTAGAAAAGATTCGGAAACTTTTGGAAAATGGGAAGGCTTTGAACTAACAGCCCCAAACTTTCAAATGCTTTTTGTTCCCAAAGGTTTCGCACATGGATTTATCACGCTGGAAGATAATACTGAATTTCAGTATAAATGCGACGAATATTACAATAAAGAAAGCGAAGGGGGGATTATCTGGAATGATCCGGATCTGAATATTAATTGGAAGAATGAAAATCCAATATTTTCAGAAAAGGACAAATTATTGCCATTTTTAAAAGACCTCGGATCACCTTTTTAAAATTTGATTTTAGCTTTTTGCAGGAATAATATGTCGTGAAAGAATTCATATTGGCAGAATTCCTGCCTCGCCGGCAGGCGGGTGGCGGGTCGCCGATGAGGCGACTTTTTTTCTGTTGTTAACTGTATTAGGCTTTATGAAAAGGATATTGATTATACTTGTGGCTGCTGTTGTTATGATTGGATTTATAAATTACAGGTTTAGGACGGCTTCCAGGGGAATACCTGATCCTATAGTAGCTCAGGAACAGCAAAAGCCAGCTCAGTCAGACGCAGTTCAAAATAATGCAGATTCGACAAGCATTTCGGCAGGTAGTCCAGCTGCTGCTGGTTTTGTTTCGCCTATTAACAAGGCAAAAGAGCGCGTGACTAAAAAACCTTTTGGAATTTATATAACTTCAAAAAATTCTCCAGTTCAGCCGGAAAGATTTTCCGGTTATCATACCGGTATTGACTTCGAGACTTTTTCGGAGGAACAAAATGCGGATGTTCCAGTTTACGCTATAGCTTCCGGAAAAATTGTTTTAGAAAAATGGGCGAGCGGATATGGCGGGGTATTGGTCGAGAGCGGAGAAATTAACGGACAGCCAGTGACCATAATTTACGGACATGTTAATTTGGCCAGCATAAACAAAAAAACCGGCGAAAATTTCAATGCCGGAGAGAAAATTGGATTTTTGGGAAAAGGCTTTAGTCAACAGACTGACGGAGAAAGAAAGCATCTACATTTGGGAATACATAGAGGAGCCGGAGTCAATGTTAAGGGATATTCCAGCGCGAAAGGAGATTTAAATAACTGGATTGATCCAATGATTTTATTTTAATGAAAAATGCAAAAGTCAAAAATCAAAATTACAAATGTAAAATTAAAAAATAATTTAATCAATTTTAGATTTTTATTTGTCATTTTTCATTTTGAGATTTAATTTTTTATTTTAATTTTATCCTCCTATCCCCAATATCGGCGTCGGTTCAGGGAAATCAACTGAATATATGGCAGTTGAATTTTCTTTGGTGTCGATAAAATACATTTTTTCCAAGTAATTGCTGTAGATTATGAAGGGGTTTTCATTTGTTGTGTCGACCATGTCCATGCAATTCCTATGATCCCTTGGATCGAGCTCGATTATTTTTACGTATTTTCCGGTGTTGAAAATTATGTGTTCATAATCCTTGAACCATTGAACATTTTTAATCTCATCGGAATAGCGGGTGACATTGGTCAGTTCGTCTTCGAATCGGAGTGGCTGTACTTTCCAGTCGGAAACGAAATAGGCTGAAATTTCATTCTTATTCCAAAAAAGAAGTTTTTTCCCATCATCGGAAAAATGAACGCCTTCAATTCCTTCGCCAATTTTTCTGAAATATGTACCGCGTTCTGCTTTGTTGTATATGTATAGATTCTTTTCCTGGCTGATTAGGGCGATTCTATCATCGTCGTAGGTTATTATTCTGAAAATTTCAGAGTTATTCTCTCCCGGAAAACTACTGGTAATCTGGGTCTGTTCTGATTTTCCGTCAAAGGCAGTTTTAAATACAAGATTATTGGGATTTTTTACGAAATACAAAGCGGTCTTAGAAAGATCAAAGCTGGAAACATTATCCGATATCTTTACCAGACTTGCGTTGTCTTTGACATTAATCCGGTAAAGAGAATTTTCATTTAGGAAAAAAAGATACCCCTTTTCTTTCGGATCCCACCGGACATTGCTGATATTTTTAAGATTCAGCATCTCGTTCAGGCTGAACGAAGAATTGTTGTCGACATCGATGATGGAATAAGCATACTCCTTTGAATCTTTGTCAGAGTCTTTTTCAAGCGGGATTGACAGATATGACTGATCTGGCGCCCATTCGACATTCTCTTTTCTGGAATTATCGATGAATCTCCAGTTGGGAAAACTATAATTTTTTTCTGCTTGATCATTTCCGGAGTTATAAAGTACAACGTCAAGAGATGTTTCGTTTGTTTTTTCATAAGCGAAATAGTCGCTTTTAGGAGATATAAAAAACTTTTCTGCCCCCGGAGTATTATATTCAGTCTTATCGTAGTTGTTTCTGACCAAAAGAATATTCCAAAATTCGCTGGCCAGCCCCGAGTGGACATCCGTTTTTTTGCTCCAGCTTTGAAAGCCGTCTCTTTCCAGCCGTATCTCATAATCTCCAGGAAGAAGCCCTGATATGTTATAGGAGCTGTTGATCCTGTTGAGCTGTTTGGAATCGTTCAGCTTCCCATTGACTACGGCGCTAAAATTCTGAGGATTGGCCTTGAAGGTGATTGTGCCGCTATGCACAAAAACGCCCCGATGAAAATCAAATCGGTAACCTTGGGAGTAAAGAATCACTAACGGCCCAGTTGCTAAAAACAAGACGGATAACGTCCAGAAGAAAATCGATCTTTTAATTTTTTCCATAATCATAATATATTCTAAAACAGCCGAAAAAGCAACTCGGCCATTGACATAAAGATGCAATTCGCTTATACTA
>Ga0247841_10002519_pt1 | contig 36366 bp, 37 predicted proteins | sample LaCruzMarch2015__2_FD_192410 | JGI IMG/M metagenome (GOLD analysis project Ga0247841, IMG submission 192410) | Freshwater microbial communities from meromictic Lake La Cruz, Castile-La Mancha, Spain - LaCruzMarch2015_18m | ecosystem: Environmental > Aquatic > Freshwater > Lake | place: Spain... | reverse complement strand
GAACCGCCCGCTCTCTTACTTCCGGAGAATACTTGTTTTGATTTTTCATGACTCCATCCTCTCACAGATTGAAGTCTCCGGCAATACCGGGGCGGTTCATGGTGTATATGTGTCATCATGCAACGGCCACCTTTTGCCAGATGACATACTCCACGTGGCTGTTACCGTAGATCATCGGGAACGTTCGGACGACTCGCAGGCGATTACACTGGGCGAAATGGTCCAAAAGTATCGCCGGAATGACCACGGGGAAACGATGTGGTCCGGCCAACCATGCGTCCACAACTGATAAGGTAAATGTTTCCGCCTGGCAGTAATCGAAGGCTATATAACCGCCGGGTCGGCAAACGCGCACGCACTCTTTGAGATACGCAAGCGATTGAAGCAGCGGCAAATATATAAATACGGCATGTGCATGAACCAAGTCGCAGGTGTCGTCAGGGGTGTAGCCTAAAGTATGTCCGTCGGCGGGGTGACACGACAACTTGCAACCGTGGCGGCCATTGTATTCGGTCTGTAGAAACTTCACCCATTCCTGGTTGGTTTCGTATACTTCGTAGATGGTTGGGCGGACCAGTTCTAAGATCTTTTCCAGATAGCGGCCTGTGCCAGTTCCGATTTCACAGATTCGGCTGTGTTGCTGGAACACGCCTGTTGTTTGTAGTTCGGCGATAATGCGATCGCGCCTTCCGCGCTTACGGGGGTCTCCCTCGCCATTTTCCAGATATTCGCATACGGATAGCCCACGTTGTTTGGCCGCAGCAACCGTCTGAATGCAATCAAGGAAACCACAACCGGTTTTCTGGAGAGTATAACCGCGCGTATGAAGGAACCTTAGCACTACCCGCTTTGCCGCTGGCGCAACACCGCCACAAAATTTCCGGAGCAACCCGTTCAGCAAGGTGAGGCATAGCCCGTGTTTCGTCTTTGGCCGCCGGGATTTGACACGCTTGGATAGCAGTCCCTCGATTGTCTTAACGGCAGTTTCCGTTGCGCGACCTCGATTGTAAAGTAGGTACTGTTGCAATCGTTGTTGTTGCCTTGGATAATCTTTAGGATGCGCCAGCACAGTCTCGATGGCGGCGTGGATATCTTGAATATTCTTAATAACAAGACCGAATTCCTTTCCTCCATTGATCGTAGTGCGATTTGCCCACGAAACCGTATCCTGGTCTGGAAAACCTCGTTTTAGATAGCCACTAAAAAAATTTGGCGTGTCAATGAACACAACCGGTTTATTCAATGCAAAAAACTCGAACGACACGCTGCTGATACACGTGATCAATACATCGGCACAGGCAAGTAAGGGGTCGATCTGATACTCGGAAAACAGGCGCAAATTAGGAAACTTGTCCTCCAGTTCATGAATCTTTTCGAACCAGTTGATGCCTCCGGTTGCATTTAAGTTGCTGGTTGGTTTCCAGCAATCGATGGGGAGTTTCACGATGACATTGTAATGGTCTGGCTGGGCTAGTAACTCAATTAAGTCCAGCCCATATTCCCGCAACGAAGCACCCTCATTGAAGGAGGGTGCGTATAGGACTGTTTTCTTCGATGAATCAAGAGACAACTCGGTAAGCGTCTTTTTGGCCGAAAACTGATCATTCAACAAGTCATCAGATTTAGGGTAACCGATTTCATAAACGTCAAGATGCTTCGGTAGAAGCGGCAATGATTCGTGAACGAATTCATTAAGCGCATCTTGGTGTAAGGCACCGTACAAAAAGAACGCGTCGAAACTGCTTATGATTAGCGGAGTAAAGGTGAGACCTTTCGATGGTTGGCCGTGAAACAGGGCCACGCTATACACGCCGTCCAAACCGAGACTGTATTGTTCCGTCGCGAGGAAGAGATTGATTTCGGGGAACAAAACGCGGCGTACAACAGTATTGCGAATATGCCACAGGCGATGGCGCAAGGTAGGCAAGGACGTACTCAGCGTCTCCTCTGTGTCGCCATGATGTACTACGATGATCTCCGCATCGGGATTACGTTCAGCAAAGAGCAGCAATAGCGAACGGAAAAACTGTAATTCTCCGATGGATGCCAGATCAAATGCAACGATACTATGTTTTTTTTTCCTCCACAATGCCCACTTGAGAGCCACTACTGCTAAGATGTCCGAAACCAACTTCATAATACTAAGTGAGCCCCAATTTAACTGTGGCACGGGCCAGTTCACGGCTCGAATCAATGAGTGGCACATCGGCGTCGACATTGCCCAAACAGCCAAATTCCGTGCAACCTAGGATGATGGCATCCACCGCGTGGTCAGCCTGAATGGAATGGATAAGTTTGTAAAACTTCTCCAAAACTGCTTTCTTAGGCGCGTTGATTTTGATCTGCTCGATTAATTTCTCCACCTGTCGCTGAATAGTCGCAGGATGATGCACATAGGTCAAGCCTTCGCTTTTCAGGAACGGCTCATAGGTACAGTGCTCCCAAGTGATTACCCCACCAATCACTGCCACGCGACGGACGAGGGGGAATTGATGAACCAAAGCGTCTACGGTGATTTGCATAATATTGAGAATTGGAACATGAATAGCTTTTTGCACTTCGGGAAGAAAATAGGATGCACTATTACAGGGTATAACAATGAAATCGACTGGATAACATTCCAATCGACGGCAACTATCAATCATAGCGGGAGTGGGAGACGGTTCGCCATAGAGATGATGCCGCGAGCGACTGGGAATATGAGGATTGACATCCAGAATAACCCGCAAATGATCCCAATCTTTTGTAACCGGGGTCAATTCCAACAACATCTCGTAGAAGGACAGTGTTGCATACGGTCCCATGCCTCCCAAGATGCCCACTGTTTTCGGGGTTGGCTTAGTCATCTGTGTCTTCATCAAGTTCTCCTATGGAATAAAAAAAAGTCGTGAGAAAAATTGACCATTTCACCCGTTGGCCCCCAAACGAGTTCGGCAGCCAATGCTAGTGTACGTAACAGGTGGAACGATAGAGGTGCTGTTATGGCCACCGCCCGGGCACAATTACCAGAGCGCAACAAATGGCCCAAACGCCCGGGCACATTCAGAACATGATAACTCGGCCGCTGGTAATGGTTTACAAAACCCGCATCTTCAAAAAGCCGTTTCAGTTCATCGGCCATTCGGTAAATGCTGAAATAGTCCTTCTGCTCTGACAGTAACCGCTGGTGGCGATGAATCGTGCTGCGGTCTATCAGGACTGCGCCTGGCCGCAGGTATTGACTCAAGCGTGTTAAAAAGATCTTCAGGTCGACATCATGAAGATATTGCGTGATACCGCTTAAATAAGCAACATCAACCGACTTGGTTGGCGTGTAGTTTTGAGCTGTTGCTTTACAAAATGTGATGTTACCCAACTTTAGACGCTCGGTACGTCCACGGGCAATGTCAAGCATCTGTTGGCTGAAATCGACCGCTGTGTAATGGCCAACTAACGGGGCCAGCGAAATTACCCAGCGCCCGTTTCCTGAACCGAGTTCCAAGACCGTTTTCTGCCGATCAAAAGCTACAATGCTACGTAAATGCCGTACTTCCTCGAAATGGCGATACAGCACCTCGGTCAACCCGCAGCCGCCAATTCCAGCAACACCCATCAACTCCGGGCGCTCTGCCGCTTGTCGTGTCCAGTAAGCTTGCGCCAATTGGTAGTCGGTATCAGTGGAGTTAACGGTCTCAGCTTGATTATTAACAAAAGAGGTCATGAGTTGAACACCTAGTTCAGAAATGTTGTTGGTGTTTTGCACACCATATCGGGTATCGGACTGTCGACGCGAGCTTCAATAAAAATCATAATCTTCTTCATGAAAACAATCGGCGTGCGTTCTCCAAATCGTTAAGGTTATCAATCTCAAACCACTTAAGCCCTCCCACTTCCACCACCTCCACATATGCCTCACCGAAATGTGGCCCTACCACCAGATCGTAGTAGAGGTTCATCTGCCCGGCTGAGACGCCATGTTCCAGCCATTTCTTGATGTACTCCGTGCCGCGTGCGTTAAGGTGCAAAAGGCCGATGGACTTACCGCGTTGCCCGGTCGCAAGCTTCAAATCTCGGATGATGTCCAGCGACAGTGCACGCCGCTCATCGTTAAACAGTATATAGGCTCCGTCCAAGTCCTTTCTCGATTCATCCACAAACCATGAAACCTCGTGTGCCACCTGTTTAGCCAACACCGCAGCATCAAAGAAAACATCGCCTTCCAGTATCCAAGTCGCTTCCCGCACGCCCTGCAGTCCCAGGTGCAGGCTATACATGCTATTGGTGGTTGTGTAGTCGGTATTCTCGATAAACTCGACAGTCATACCTTTGAACGTGGATCTAATCCGTTCCCGCACCACAGAAGCCAAATGACCGATCACGATTCTCGCCTTCTCAACACCTCTGTCTGCAAATAAAGTCAAGGCGTTCTCCAGAATACTGCGGCCACAGACCTCGACCATACACTTGGGGATCGTATCAGTCAGCGGCCTCAACCTTTTGCCTTCGCCTGCAGCCAGAATGATTGCGTAACGGGTGTGCATTTGAACCCTCCTCTCATTCATTAATCTTGACAATACTACAATGACTTGGTGCGTAAACTTCACAGCCGCTATAAGCATAACGCTCAAAGTCGGCCCCGTAGCCGTTCACATCGCTGCCCACGACCTCGATAGTCGTAATTTCTTGGACATGATCGTCCGCGGGATTGCCTTCTCTCAATACCCATGCGCCGATCAGGTATTTACCGGGCAGCAGCATGATTTTCGGGATCGTGATCTCGAATAGGTGAATGCCCTCTCCCAAATCACACCGCATTCCCTCCCAAGTCGAGACGAAGTAATGCACAGCTACACCGGCCCAACTGCTAATCTTTACACCAATCTCGAAGTTTGTCATATGTTGGTGGCAGTGAACCCTTAGCCGCATGATGGCCGTACCACCCATCGGAAATGTGCCGGTGGGCTCACCGGTATCATTGAACAACGACAGCATCTGCAGGCGCGCAAACGCCCCTGACCCGCCGTGTGGCAATCGTTCCAAGTCCACAGACGTTTCGCAGCCCGCAGTTAAAGTATATCTATTGATAACCTCCTTCACCGGCCCCATTATAACCACTTGTCCTAACTCCAGCAGCATGGCTGACCGGCACAACCCCACCACTGCCGACATGTTGTGGCTCACGAATAACACGGTCCGACCTTGCTTGGCCACCGTGCTCATTTTCCCCAGGCACTTTTTCTGAAACTGGGCATCACCTACAGCAAGTATTTCATCAATCACTAATATCTCCGGTTCCAGATGTGCTGCCACGGCAAAAGCCAAGCGTACATACATCCCACTGGAGTATCGCTTGACCGGTGTGTCAAGATACTTTTCTACCTCGGCAAAGGCTACGATCTCATCAAACTTACGTTTTATTTCCGCCCTGGTCATACCCAGAATAGTGCCGTTCAAGTAGATATTCTCTCGCCCGGTCAGTTCAGGGTGAAAGCCTGTCCCCACCTCGAGCAGACTGGCTACGCGGCCTTCAATGGTTACCCGCCCTGTTGAAGGCTCGACAATGCGGCTTAAAATCTTCAATAGCGTACTTTTTCCTGCCCCGTTGCGGCCGATGATACCTACGGCTTCTCCACGTCGAATCTCAAAATTCACATCCTTGAGCGCCCACACCTCTTCCAACGTGTCACCCTGTATGATGGGTTTCCCCGTGGCCAGATCTTTGGTTTTGTTCCAGAGGGTTTGCGCATTATGCATCAGCACATCGCGGAGAGCCGTATAGCTGCCCCTTTCCGCCTGGTGGCCGATCACATATTTTTTGCCGAGGTTTTCAGCTTTGATGACGATATCGGACATGGATCCTCTTTTAAATCAGATCGGCAAAGGTTTTTTCCGTCTTCCGGAAACGGGTTACACCCAGCCAGAGGAAGAAGGCAATGATGGCGAGACTTAGCAGGAAGCCGGGCACATAAATGGGGCTATTGCCGCCGAGGATACACCAGCGGAAACCGTCGATCACTCCCACCATGGGATTGAGGCTGTAAAGCAGTCGCCATTGCTCCGGGACGACCTTACTGCTGAATCCTACGGGCGAAACATAAAGACCGAACTGCACCACAAATGGGATGATATAGCGGAAATCCCGGTATTTAACATTGAGAGCCGTAATCCAGAGACCGGGGCCCAGGCTGGCCAACAAGGCCAGGATGATAAAAAACGGCAGCAACAACATTTGCCAGCCCGGTGTGAATTGATAATAGACAATCATTCCGATGAGGATAATGAAACTGATGAGGAAATCAATGAAAGCGGTTACCAGGGTCGCTACGGGAATGATCAATCTGGGGAAGTAAACCTTGCCAATCAGATTGGCGTTGCCAATCAGACTGTTGGACGATTCACTCAGGGCGTTTGAGAAAAGGGACCAGGGGAGGAGGGCGGCAAAGACCAATAGGGCGTAAGGCGCACTTCCGTCGCTGGGGAGTTTGGCGATTCGGCCAAAAATGACGGTGAAAACAACCATCGTAAGAAAGGGCCTGAGAATTGCCCAGAGAATCCCAATGATGGTTTGCTTGTAGCGCACTGAGATATCCCGCCATGCCAGAATCAGAAAAAGTTCGCGATAATGCCAGAGATCGACCCAGTAGTTTTTCTCGGTGCGGCCGGGTTCAATAACAATTGTACTCATGAATTCAGCTCGCTATTCCTGGTTGTATGCGCCTATACAGCCTGCAAACAAAAGCACACGCTCCATGTGGCTGTGCCAATCGGTTTTGATGCGTTCCATTCTTCCGCATTCTGAATAGTGAATCCTGAAAGGGCCGCCCATATCTCAATCTCCGGCTTAAAGAAATACCTCATAGTGTGAATTTCCCTCAATTCAGTTACCGTCTGGTTGGCAAGGTTGCGCATAAACATATGGTAATGCACATCCACACGATTTTCATTGGGACGAAGAACCGGTTCAGCCAAGCGGGTGATCTCGATCTGATCATCTGCCATCCGCTTAATCCTGACCTCGGGACGTTCCGTCAGGACCGCCGGGCCGTACCATACGTCGAAGATAAAAATGCCGCCGGGTTTAAGGTGATGCCTAGCCGTTTCAAATGCCGCTGTCACATCTTCGTTGGTTGTCTGGTAGCTGATGACATGAAACAGGGCGATGACGGTGTCGAAATCCTTGTTTAACCGGATCTCACGGATGTCTCCAAGGGAGAATGTCAGTTGACCGTGCCCGGGAGTCATCTTTTCAGTCAGTGCCAAGGATCGGGCAAGCATTTCCTGGCTGCGCTCAATACCATCTACAGAGAAGCCTTTTTCGGCCAGCAGGCTGGCATGGATGCCGGTTCCGGAACCAAGTTCGAGGATGGATTGAGTGGATGGATAAAATTTTTGGATTAGGCCCGCGACGTATTCGGTTTCCGCTGTATAGTCTTTGTCTCGGTAGAGTAAGTCGTAATAGCGGGCATAGTCGGCAAACAACGCTTTGCTGCGTTGGGTTGTGTCTGTTGTTCCGTTGTTTTGGTTTTCGGGCATGGAAATAAGTCCTGTCTTTATGATATCTCGTCCAAAACGGCTTTTACCGCATTACAGACCAGGTCTATTTGCGTTTTGGTAATCGTCAGTCCCGACGGTAGATATAGCCCTTGCCGGGCGATGCGTTCGGTAATGGGGTAGCTTTCATCCGGAAATAGCCCCCTGTTTTTATCATTCCCTCCATGGGTGGTAAGGGTCGGTGCTAAATCTCTCCCTCTCATAGTCATCCGGGTTGTTTGGAAGACAGGCTGTTGGTGCATTCCCAAGAAGAAGGGTCGGGTTTCCACTCCTTTTGCCTTCAGTTTTTGTGCAAATTGAATCGCGTCCAGACCCGTGCTTTCATCAAGAACGGTTCCATACATCCAGTAAACTTGTTTGGCCCAGGGCTCTTCCACGGGCAACTGGAGGCCGTCGATGCCCCGGAGCCTCTCTGCATATGCCTGTCCCATCCAGCGTTTCCTGGCGATGATCTCATCGATCCTTTCCATCTGCGCCAACCCGACGGCGGCCTGAAGATTTGTGAGGCGGAAGTTGTGGCCCAGTTCGGTATGGAGGAATCGCTGCTCCGGACGGAAGCAGAGGTTCCTGATGCTGCGGATCTTTTCCGCCAGCATTTCATCATTCGTGAGCACCATACCGCCTTCGCCGGTCGTAATGAGTTTATTAGCGTAGAAACTGAACGTGCTGACATGACCGAAGCCGCCGCATTTTTTCCACTGCGGTGATGGCGTGTTTCGCCCTGTCAGGTATCCGGCGCCATGGACCTCGGCGGCATCTTCTATTATTTTCAAATTATATTTCCGGGCCAGTTCCATAAGCGGGTCCATATCCACCGGATGTCCATAGATATGGACGGGCATGATGGCCTTGATGTGCTGTTCGCCTTGCTGTTGGTCCTTTTCAATTTTTTCCCGGACCTGATTAACGTCCAGGCACCATGTCCGGGGATCGCAATCGACGAAGACGGGCATACCGCCATTATACAAAACGGCAAGGGCGCAGGAGATGATTGTAAACGAAGGCATTATCACCTGAAACCCCGGTTCGAAACCAAGGCAGGCCACCGCCGCCTGGAGGGCCGTTGTGCCGTTGCTTACGGCAATGCCGTGGGCCATGCCACAATATGCGGCCCATTTCTGTTCGAATTCTTCAATGAAACGGCCTGACGATGAAATCCATCCTGTGCGCAGGCACTCCCGGACGTACTCTTCTTCGCGGCCGCCGATGAGGGGTTCGTTAACAGGGATCATGGGGTTGACTCTTTAGTATTTGATAATCGACTTATCGTTTTCCCCTGTATAGGGCCCTTGCTTGACTTCGATCAGGGAAGTTTCTTCCAGCATTTCTATGGCATGCCCGCCTCCGCAGAGGAGGATTACATCGCCATCGTGTAAAATACGGGAACCGATCAGCAGTGTCTGCCCGGATGAATAAAGATCGACCTTGATACATCCCCGGCGAACGACCAGGACCTCCTGGGTGTAAAGCACCTGTCGCGCCATGAGATTATGAACATGAGCCGCTATTTTATGTCCGGCAGGATGTTTCATCAAGGCGACTTGTTGAGAAAACGGCGCCGGGGTAAAGAACTGGATGCCCGGTTTGTCGTAGGCTGCCCGGATGATGAGGGCAATGGCCTCCAGGCCATGGTTGATGTATTCTACCAAGGGGTCATTCATTTGTCGTTGCCTCCCAGATAAGGAAATGAGGTCTTTGCTGCATTTTTGGTGAAAAAGCTTCGTATTCCATCCGGCTCATCACGAGGGCGCGGATCTTTCGTTTTATATAACGTTCAGTTTTCCTGCTCAAATCGTTAAGATGATAAGGATCGATATCACCGACCAGGAGGAGGTCGATAATGCCCGTGTCCTTACCCTCGGCATAATCATCGATGAGATAGGCCTGCTCCATATTGCCGAGCCTGGTGACGATACTTTCAATAACCTGATCGATGCCCATGACCTTGGCGACCATGGATTTGAGCTCCGGGAAGAGGGGATGATCCCGATTGGCTGCGTAATAGACCTGTCGGCCATTTTTTTCCGATGTCAACAAATGGGTCGCCGTCAGTTGGTTGAGTTCTTCCCGGACGGCGTTGCTTGAAACGTCGAACTCCTGGGCCAGCTCACGGAGATAGGCCCGGGCTTCGGGGTTGAAGAAAAGACGCACCAAGAGCTTGATGCGGGTTTTCGAGGCGATAATTCCGGATAGCAGGTTTTCCATGATTTTCATTAATGAGTAGTTTTTCTGTACATAACACAAACATGGCCATTGTCAAGTATTATTTGTTGAGGTATTTCATTGACATGCATGGCCATTAACCTTATAGTCCCGGCATGCCTAAAATGCCGACGTTACTAAACAAAAACTCCGGGATTTGCTTTCTCCTGCTCATTGCCGTGCTGGCCGTATACTGGAACGTTCAGGGCTTCGATTTCATTCGTTATGACGATCCCCAGTACGTTATGGAAAACCCAGTCGTGCAAAGGGGGTTGACGATACCAGGTATCCGTTGGGCCTTGACGGACATCAGCACGGGCTACTGGCACCCTTTGACCTGGATCAGCCTGATGGCCGATTATGAATTGTACGGGATGAACGCCGGGGGGTATCATCTTACCAATCTGCTGTTGCACATCGCCAATACCTTGTTGCTGTTTGCGGTTCTAAACATGATGACGGGGGCGGTTTGGCGGAGCGCCTTCGTAGCGGCGCTTTTCGCCTTGCACCCCCTCCATGTCGAGTCCGTGGCGTGGGTAGCGGAACGTAAAGACGTGTTGAGCGGCCTGTTCTGGATGTTGACCATGCTGGCCTATGTTCGATATGTGCGGCTTCCGGGTCAGGGGCGCTATCTGGTCGTGTTCATGATGTTTGTCCTGGGAATCATGGCAAAGCCCATGATGGTGACATTGCCGTTTGTGTTGCTATTGATGGATTATTGGCCCTTGGGACGTTATCAGCGAGGTTGTAAAGAGCCATTGATCAGGGGAGGTGAAAGTGAGGTTTCCGTTGGACGTTTGATATTAGAAAAAATTCCGCTGTTCATTGTTGTGGTGTTCGTAAGTATTGGGACTATCTGGTCTCAAAAACAAACGGGGGCGATCATGTCTTCCGACGCCCTGTCTTTACCTGTTCGGATCGCCAACGCCCTTTCCTCCTATGTTATTTATATGGGCAAGATGTTCTGGCCTGTGGATCTGGCGGTCTATTATCCTCATCCGGGTATATGGTCAACGGCGGCGGTCATTGGTTCGATTTCCCTCCTCCTTGTCATATCCCTTCCGGTTGTGTGGCTGGGGCGCCGCTATGCCTACCTGCCCGTGGGCTGGCTCTGGTATCTCGGCATCCTGTTTCCCGTGAGCGGTATTGTGGCGCAGTCGGGCACCCAGGCGATGGCGGACCGCTACACCTATCTTTCCCTGATCGGGTTATTCATTATCGTTGCCTGGGGGGTGCATGACCTTTTCGCCCGTTATGCCCGCCTGAAGCTCATCCCACCTTTTCTTGGGGCAGCGGTTGTGGGGTTGCTGATGGTCCTGTCGTGGATGCAGGTGCAGTATTGGCAGGACAGCGTCCGTCTCCTGACTCATGCCGTGGCGGTGACGAAAAACAACGCCAGTACCTATTACAATCTCGGTAATGTCTATTCCATGGACGGGCGCATTCCGGAGGCCCTTGAAAGCTATCGGCAGGCCCTGCGCATCAATCCCGACTACCCCGATGTTTACAACAGCCTGGGCGTCATCCTCTTTCGTCAGGGGAAGACGGAGGAGGCTATCGGTCAGTACCGAGAGGCCCTCAAGCGCAATCCTGCTTATGCAAAGGCCTACTTCAATATGGGGCTTGCCCGGGTGGCCCAGGGAAGAATAGCTGAGGCCCTGGCGTGTTATGACCAAGCGTTGAAAGTGAAGCCTGATTTTGCCGAGGTGCATAACAATATCGGGATCATCAGGGCTGAACAAGAGCGGATGCCGGAAGCCGTTGCCCATTTCCGGGCGGCTGTGGCCATCAATCCGTGGTATCGCGCCGCTGCTGACAACCTGTGCATCGCCTTACAGACGACGAAGGGGAAATAAATAACGGGCAATTGACTTTCCCTGTGAGTTTGCGCGGAAGCGCGAAAAAATCATCTTGCCTTATGGCGAAGTCAGGGATGCGACATAGGCTGTGCATGAGATGACGAACCAGGGCATCCGCTTTTCAGCCTCGATATATTTCAGGTAACACAGGAGGGAAATTAAACCGAAAAAAAGGGCCTGTTCGTGGGCGCCGCAAACGGCCCCGGCCACGGCCTCTACCCGCAGGGGATGGAGGGACCACACAAGGCTGCCGAGGGCGCGGCGGCAATTGCGAGCTTTGGCGGTGGGTCTCCTTCCTGACGGGCAATGCCTCGCGCCGCCATTACGAGGGCAGTGATGAGAAAAAAAATCATCGCCGTATTGGCGGTATGGAAGAGCAGATTTCCCAGATGAAACCAGAGTGGATCAAGACCGCCCCAGTGATAGGTCAGGGACCAGCGGAAGCCGGTCAGGGGGGTATAGAAACAAGTAGAGTGGGATTGGTTGGTGAGAATGTTTATGAGGTTATCCCAGCTTAACGCCTGAAGCGTCGGGTTCTGGTAAATATGGGAGTCGTCGTCCCGTATCCGGAAATCGTTGAAAATAACCCGAGAAAAAACCAGAAAGGTACAAAGGGAAACGGTCAGGGGAGCAATCAGATAATATCGTGGTTTATTTGATGAAGTCAATCGGGGTCAGTTTCCCTCTTTTCCGGATGCGACTCGCTCCGGTCAAACCTTAACTGGGCGACCTGTTCCGAAACAAGCCCCACCATGAACACGACAACGGACATGGTCATGAGCATCGCCGAGGTCGGTCCGTAGCGGCCGTCGAGGGCGACGATGCGGAAGAGGCCGTAGGACAGGCCGGTAAGAAACATGAAGGCGCTGACGGGGAGAAAGATCTTGAAGGGGGAAAAGAGGGTGGCGATCTTGACGATGATGCCCAGGAAACGGAATCCGTCGGAAACGATGCGGATCTTGCTTTCCCCCGTCCGCTCCTGCGTCTGGATGGGGATGTAGGTGAGACTGTGTCCGGCCCGGACAATGGCAAGGGTAATGGTGGTGGGATACGAAAAGGTGTTGGGCAACAGGTAAAGATAGCGCCTGGCAATTTCGGTTTTCATGGCCCGGTAACCGGAGGTCAAATCCTCGATCCGGCGGTTGCAGATGTAGGAGGCCAGACCGTTGAAAAGATGGTTGGCGATGGTCCGGTGGGCGCTCCGGTGGGATTTGTCGGTTCGCGCTCCGACGACCATGTCATAATCGGTAAGCTTCTCCAGGAAGCGTGGAATGTCTTCCGGATTATGCTGGCCGTCCCCGTCCATGAGGAGCACGTATTTACCCCGGGCGCGGCGGATGCCGCTTTTGACGGCGGCGCCGTTGCCGATGTTGTAGGGATGGGAATAAACGACAGCGCCGGCCAAGCGGGCCTGGGCGGCCGTTTCATCTGAAGAGCCGTCGTTGATGACGAGGACCTCGAAGCTTTGGCCGTATTCGTCAAGGACTTCACGAATACGGCCGACGATCGATGCGATGATTTCCCCTTCATTAAAGGCGGGAATGATAACGCTGATCTGTAACATTTTTAATATATCTCGCATATTTTTATGAGGATCGTATATGAATATTCTTGCACCTTATAGGGTGGATATGGTGACGTGTCAACGAGAAATCGTTATCTGGTACCACTTCCCATTTTTCGATTATTTGCAGTCTTGGCAGGTAATTGGCTGAAGACAATCTTTTCCGCCGCATCATAAAGAAGGACCGTCGTCCGGCATACGGAGATGCCCTCCAAGCGAAGATTGCCGGATAAACTGACTTGTCCCCAGGCGGCATGCTTCGGATATGTTACGGATTTTCTCGCAACTGGTAGCAATGTGAGTCTCTTTTGTGCTATCTTTTTTTCGGTGGTCATATCTTCCTTCTTGGTAAAGTATGTGGTGGTACAAACACTCTAACCGCAGAAAAAACCGGTGACCACCTTTTCTTCCCCCTTACTGTACGGGAAGATCTTAACTTTTACAGTTACTACATAATTTATAGGGAGCAATCATTCAATGGAAGATGATTGTCAAGATGTAAAGTGTAAACAAATTAAGTACAGATATCCTGTATTATTCTTAATCATTACTATTCTTATATCATTAATATGGAGTTGTTGGCTGGTAACTTATGGCACCTGGAATTTTATTCCAAAATCAAGGGAAATAAACGGCCGCTTTTATGATTTACAGGCGGATGGTTTATTACAAGGGAAATTGGATGTGCCTTGTGATAGACTTTTCGATAGAATGATTGTCGATGGTAAATGCTATTTGTATTTTGGCATAACACCATCGCTGATAAGGGTACCATTGAATTTTCTTTTCCCCGATATGAAATATAGATGGAGCAGAATCTTATCGTTCATTTCCTATGCCTTGATTATTTCTTTTTCATTGCTGCTTTTTTTTAACATCCACCAAAGTTACTCCCTTGTTGATGATAGAACGTACTATGGGGCAGGAATATTTACCTTAATTTTGTCCTTCGGCAGTTCTTTGACATTATTGATTAGTAAATCGTACATTTATCATGAATCTATACTTTGGGGGGTCTCTTTGGTTTTAATATCATTGTTCTCCATGACAAGATATTTATCCTCATCAAAAAACTTTTATTTAATCCTGGCGATACTCTTCACATTCCTCTCCCTTCACTCACGGTCAAGCATTGGAATTCAATCATTCACATATATTTTTTCGTCTCTAATTTTCATTCTTGTTGCGAAACATCTCGCGGCTAAAAATTATCCTGACAGGTATAATGTGAAAAGCACAATAAATTCATTTTTACCATTGCCGCCTCCCCGATATGAAAACAAACAAGTAGGCGCCGCGCTTTTATTATTGTTGATGGCATTGTTTTCATATTGTTTGATTCAATATGGAAAGTTCGGCACATTGGATATGTTACCATATAAAAAATATCATGAATATTACCAGATATGGTTAAATGAGGGGATGGGGGAACTCTTCAGTTATAAAAATGTATGGTCGAATATCAATTTCTATTTCAATCCGTCTAATGTAACCTTTAGTAATTCTTTCCCTTATGTGAAAACATTAATCGATGTCAAACTTGGTGTTGCATCGGGGATGCCTGGTTTGTTGATTTTAAGCTGTATCGGACTGGTCATGGTAGGCACAGAAAGCAAATACAGGAAAATAAGGCTGCTGGTCATCTCTGCTCTTGTTTCCCTGCCCATATTATTATCTTTCTATTTCACCATGTACCGATATGTGAATGACATGCTTCCATCAATAATAATCTTGTCAGCAGTTGCTTCCACGCGATTCATACCTCTTATTAATAAAAACAGATTGATACTATGTGCAGCCATCATCTTGGTTGGCTTTCAATTCTTTATAAATTCTGCAACGGCGATATCATTTCAAAGATCTAATATCAGCGGTGCAGTAGCCGTCCCGATAGATGCCGTAGAGCAACTGGCTGATTGGCGGGAAAAATTTGATATAAACATGACTGATTTTGAATACAACAGCTATCAAAACCCATCAATGGACAAGGTGTTTAATTTAGCGTCACATGGTGATACCAACAGCATGTGCATATTGGGAACAGCTTATTTAACCGGCGAAGGTGTTATCCCCGATATTGCCGAATCACTTCGATGGTATAGAAAAGCGGCAAGAGCCAATAATGCATACGCGCAAGAAATGCTTGGCAATTTGTATTCCGCCAAGTGTTTTAATTTTGAACCGGACTTCAAAAAGGCTAATGAATGGTACCAAATGTGCGCACCGGCACGGGATAATTGTCGAGAATATTTTATGGCACCCACAAGTCAATAAATCAAGATCGCCGCTGAAACAGCGTTTGACATCCCGACTATGGGGAGGCGAGCGATAAGAAGCGTTTCCGAAAATAGAAAACAAGCGCCATTATATATAATGATAAAACGGATATTGATATCCATTTACCTATTTTATAACCCCAGGGTGCATATTCCAGGTGCAGCGTATGTTTGCCTCTTACTAAAGGGACGGCGATGAGGGTATAATTCCCGGGCAGTATTTCATAGTTTCTTTGCCCGGCGGCATGAAGGGGGGCGATCTGCCATCCTTTACTGTAAGTATCCGTAATAAGAAGGATCGCATCCCGGGAAACCTTTGCCGAGACGGTCAGATGGTCTGTGGATTGATCGATAAGCTGGCAGCTTCCTGTCCCTCCCGGGGCGGAATCGGCAATTCCCGGTGATTTTTCCAATAAAACGGTCTGCCTTGGATCGAAGCCCTCCGCTCCCATTCTTTTCAATAATGCCCACTTATCCGGTATCACTTCCCATTTTTCGATTATCTGCAGTCTCGGCAGGTAATCCTTGTTTTCAAGTATTTTGATTTGGCCGTTTGCGGGCGTGATGATGTACCGCAGCCGCAACATCCTCAAGAGGCGATGGTTTTCTCTGAAATCTATGTAATTCGAGATTTTCTGAGGGTCATAGCCCTGGGTAAAACCGATAAACTGGGCATATCGCAGGAGCACCCCGGGATCATAGCCCCAGATGTCCTTTGCGTCTGTTGATAAGGCGCTGTTAGGTTGAATTAAATTTAGAATGCGGTAGTCGCCGGGATTATTTCTTAAGAAATTTGTCAATTCAGGCATTTTTGTGTCTCTTAGGGCAAAATCCGTTTTGATATGCCAGGCAAAGGAAAATATCTCTGCAAAGGCAATAAAAAGGATCAGATAAAGGAAATAGCGCGAATATTTGGAGAGGACGAGGATGATCGCCAGGGTTAAAACGATCGCGGTGGAGAAAAAAAGTCCTTTTGCGGAAAACAGCGCGGCCTTGCTGAGGAAAAGGATGTCCCGGTAAAAATCAGGCGAAAGATAAGATTCACCGGTAGATGAAATAAAACTCATCAATTTCCTGTATGTATCCAGGGGGTAAAAATAGTTGAATTGCGGAATTATCAATAATGCCGCCGCAAAGAGTATGATGCCGGTAGGGATAAGAACATAAACGAGTTTATTTGTGGATATTTTGTTCTTGATAAGACTGTCCATGCCAATTGCCGCCAGCATGGCAAGGAAAAGGGTGGCGGGAAAGATGAACTTCGAGGCGCCACGAAACATGTTGAAGCCGGGAAAAAAGTTATAAAGAACATGAAAAATCGGGGTATTCTTCCCAAGGGCAAGGACGACCAGACAGACAACCATGACGCCGGCATACCTTTTTGTCTGTTTTTTCCCAAATATTGCCCCATATATGGACAATAAAAAGCCGGTAATGCCGATATAAAATGTCATGGCCCACATATAAGCCCTTCCCCAATAAGGGATGGTCTTGATGTCCCCAAAAAAGAACGGGGTGATCAGGTTGATGATGTTTTCCGGGGGATAGGAAAACATGGATGCAAAGTGGAAGGTAACGCCGGTGCTGCGTACCGATTCCCTTGCCGTTTCAATACCCGTAAGTAATTGGACGGCGGCAATGCCTATACCCGCGGCATAAATGACAGCGATGGATGAAAGAGCGAGAAGAGGGCGTTCCTGGCCTCTTAAGGAGAAAGGGACATACAGAAGGACGGAGATGGCCGTGTAATATACGTATTGGGGGTGCCCGGCAAGAATATGCATGGCGACGGCAAAAATGCCGAAGAGAAGCCACCCCAGGGAAGGTCGCTGCAAGAGGCGGTCGATGGTCAAAAGGATCAGGGGCGCCCAGGCCATGGTGCAGATGTCGATCAGATGTCCGGCAAAGATGTGCATGAAATTCGCGCCGGAAAACATGACCAGGAGGGCGGCCATCAGGCAGGCCGCCGGGTGGAGGCCTCTGCTATAAGTCCAGAGATACATGAAAAAACCGATGAGAAAAACATGGATGGCAATGGAAATATTGATGGCCGTGGCGATAGGAAGAATCATGAATATCCAGTTGAGGGGATAAAGGAGGGCGGGCTGTAAATTACCAAAAAATGGCACACCCGAGAATAAATGGGGATTCCATAAAGGCAGATTGCCCTGCCGCAATTGGCTGAAGCCAAAATCGCGCCAGTAAACAAAAAGAGAGTATGTGTCCGTGCCCTGCCAGGAGATGATGCGGTCAGGGGAAAGGAAAAGGACGTCGCTGAACATGGCCAGGGTCGCCGCCATCATAATGCACGCTGCCGTCAGGAAATGATGTTTGAGAATAAATTGTTTAATATTTTGCGGATTCATAGGCTATGAGCGTTATGGGCAAACTATAGGTGAGAAGGATCCTTCATTGATATCGACGCCTGTTACGGGGAGGTGATTCGTATTCCATAGGCAATTTCCACAGCCGAGATCCGCAATCCGGTAGCTTGGTTCGTGATATTTCCCGATGAAATCAGTCAATTTTAGATAACGGGAGGCATGGTACCAGGACCGGAAACTACTGACCTTGGAATCATCCGCCTGATCTTGATAATAATTTCCGTTCATTTCCCTATATTGGATTTCCGCAAGTTCAGACGAACTAAATGTGGAGATTCTGATGAGTAAAACATTGAAAAAGGTTAAAGTTGCGACAGACATTAACACCGCCCAGACAAAGGTGATATTCAGGATCACCATAAAGAGGAACAAGAGGACGGCGCCCCCCAGAGCGACGCACAAATAAAGAAAAAACTGTAGCGGCAAAGCCGTTTTTATCCGTATTTCCCGGTTGACGAAGACAACATTGTAGAAAACATGATGAAACAGCTCGTTGCCGAGGGTTCCGCATAAGAAGCTGAGATAGGGGTTTAATGCAAGGGAATAAAAAAGAAATGACGATATGAAAAGATTCAGCGCCGAGCCGCTTACGCCCCCAAGGGAAAAGATCAGGAATGATGAATAACGGAGGCTATGGATTTGCTGGTTGTTTGTCATGTCGGCTCTATTTGCTCTCGTTGAAGGTTATCTCCATAGCCTAAAATGGCAACATAAAGCAAGAACAAAATGACGGGAATCATTGGTTAAACTGCGTTTTTAGGGTTATGACCCGCCCCGCTGTCCGTGAATTTGGTCAGGTCTTTATTTTTAGCGTCCCAGCCCGCCGCTACCGGGCCTGCATTGGGAAAAAACTTTTAAGTTACTTGGAAGCGTTTTATCTGCTGGTGAAATTGTCTTCCCTCCTGAACCGTGGCGGCGGCTGATCGGCTTGGGGTGGCAGTGTCTGTCCTCGCCGTTTTTCAGGAGATATAGAGGGAAAATAGAACCGTCCCCATTTATTAGGATTCAAAAACAGCGTTTGACTTTCTGATTGTATGTATGTAGAATAAAATGAATTCATTAAACAATTATCGGCGGCACGGTGAATGTTCTGGAAGCTGATATTCTTTTAATTACTCTCAGAGGCGGAGCCCCTGAGGATTCTGTTGACATGAAAGAGGGAATTATTCTTCACATCGATCGGGATGGATTGCCGCTTGAGATTGAAATACTTGACACAGCGAAACTCTCAATGCTCGAAGAGATAAATGTGGCAACAGCCCGACAATAGGAGGAACATGAAATAATGACCACTTACGAAAAAGGCAAGCTCTACGAGATCTCCATCATCGACTTCAAACCGGACCCCGATCAGCCCCGGAAGGTCATCGATCCCGATGCCCTCGCTGAATTGGCCGCCTCCATCAGGAAGCACGGCATCCTCCAGCCCCTCCTCTTCCGGGTAGGCGAGGAGAGTCTCTATCTCATCATCGTTTCCGGCGAGCGCCGCTACTTAGCGGCCCAACAGATCGGCCTCCTCATCCTCCCCGCTATCTGTGTCGAAGGGAACCACGCCGAGATCGCCCTCGTGGAGAACCTGCAGCGTCAGGACCTCACCGTCATCGAAGAGGCAGAGGCCCTCCAGCGCCTTATGAACGATCAGAACTATACCAAGGAGCAGTTGGGGGACATCCTCGGCAAGCCCCGGACTACCATTAACGATTCCATCTCCCTGATGCGCCTCCCCCAGGAGATCCGGGACGATTGCCGTAGTGACCGCAAGATCGCCAAGACCAAACTTGTTGAAATTTCCCGGAAGACCCAGCAGCGGGCCATGAAAACGGCCTATGAAAAGCTAAAGGAAGAGATGCAGAAGGATCAGGAAGGAGCACGGAAGCGCGGCGCCGCCCTCTCACCTGCCGCTGCTCTATGCCGGAGTCTCGATCAGGCGCGGGATAAAGTGGAGAAGACTGACAATACGAACTGGTCCGAAGAAGACCGGCTCATCGTCAGCAATTCCATCAGCTCCCTCCAGAATGCCCTGGATGTCTATCTCAATCCTCCCGAAGAAGGGGGAGGAGAAACGCCGCCGCGTGTAGAACTGTCGTAATATGAAAACAAGCACATAGTGCTAAGACCTCACACTTTAGCACTATGTTTTAAAGCACTCAGCACTCAGTCCTTAGTCCTCAACGCTATTATTGCTGACTGCCGGTCATTTTTCGGGAGGCAAAACTTTTCGTCACTCGTTCGTTTGCGTAATAACATCATGAGCTTCCAGAGCGACGAATCTCGTCACTGAGAGGCAGCCGCCCAAAATCGCCGGCAAGAAGTGATCAATAATATAAGATAAATAGCTGTTAAAACAATTAAATATATCATATTGTCTTCAGGGCAGGGCTTGAGCGCTAACATGATCTGTATCGAAGATCTTATGAATCTTCCCATCAATATGAAACGCCCATGACGGCATGCCGTCATGGGCGTTTCGCCAGGCGGATTGAATTTTCAACTTTCAATTTGACAAATAGTCGCTTTTGCTCTATGCTGCCGCCATGATACAGCGCACCATATCGCAAAAGCTATCGTCTCTCGCCCGGCAGTTTCCCGTAGTGATCGTTACGGGGCCCCGCCAATCCGGCAAGACCACCCTTACCAGGATGGTGTTCACGAATCATGAATACGTCAGCCTCGAAGAACCACACGAAAGAGAATTTGCCCTTTCTGATCCCCGTGGGTTTCTTGGACGATATAAGGGCGGTGTGATTCTCGATGAAATTCAACGGGCTCCGGACCTGCTTTCTTACCTGCAGGGAATCGTCGACGCCGATGGCGACCGGGGCCGCTTTATCCTGACCGGATCACAGCAATTCCACCTGTCCGCAAAAGTCAGCCAAACCCTGGCAGGTCGCACCGCCATCGTTCATCTCTTGCCATTTAGTCTCGACGAATTGCTGGGTTTGCCGTCGCGTGACCCTTGGTCATGGAGCAAACTCCCGGAACGAAGGGAGCCACCGGCTTTCAATTTCGAAACCATGCTGTACCGGGGGTTCTATCCCCGGATTCATGATCAGGGTTTAGCGCCCCAGGACTGGCTTGCCGGTTATTATCAGACGTATGTGGAACGAGATGTACGAGAGGTGTCCAATATCGGCAATCTGGAAATATTTCAGCGTTTTGTCAGGCTCTGCGCCGGTCGTACGGGACAATTGCTGAATCTCTCCTCCCTTGCCGCGGATTGCGGTGTCTCCCATACCACGGCCAGGCAGTGGATTTCGATTCTTCAGGCCGGATTTATCATTCATCTGTTGCCGCCGCACTATAATAATTTTTCCAAACGGATCATCAAGGGTCCGAAACTCTATTTTCTCGATACCGGTCTGCTGTGCTATCTCCTCCGTATCCGCGAACCTGACGATTTGACCGATCACGCCCTGCGCGGGGCGGTCTTTGAAACGTATGTGGTTTCTGAACTCTTCAAGGCCTTTGCCCATCGGGGTGAAACGCCGCCGCTCTTTTTCTGGCGGGATCGGACGGGTCATGAAGTTGATGTCCTGATCGATACGGGTAAGCAACTTATCCCCATCGAGATCAAGTCGGGAAGAACGATAAGCGACTCTTTCTTTGATGGGTTGCGTTACTTTATGGCGCTAGGGCCGGCTGTTGCCCGGTCCGGGGTGCTGATCCACGGGGGAGATGAGCTATATGAGCGGGAGAATTTCATTGTTCTCCCCTGGTTTAAGGTCACATCGAAATAACGGTTGCCCGCTTTATGACGGCGGTTAGCTGAATGCGGAGACAATCTCCCTGATTGCTGACCGCTACCGCTTTCGGAAGCTCCGATTGCTGAGCGGTCTGGGATAGCCGGCAGGAAATAATGAGATATAACTTACGATTTCTTCCTCCCTCGTGCCTGTAGGTTAAATCTCGTGAACGTGCAAGCATCTTGACAAACGACCGTATAGAGAGTAGACTAAATCTATTGAACTAAATCAAGCAGGCAAAACTCGAGGAGCTATACTATGCAAACCTTCAATATTCATGAAGCAAAGACGCACCTTTCGCGCTTGGTTGAAGAGGCCGCAAAAGGAAATGCTTTTATCATTGCCAAGGCAGGAAAGCCGATGGTCAAGGTTTCGCCGCTTTCCGGTGAAGAATTGGAAGGTGTTGGAAAGATAGGATTTATGAGGGATGAGATTTTAGCGCCTGACGATTTTGATACCGTTGATGCAGAAGTGATTTTGGGGCTTTTTGAAGGGAAGCGGTCATGAGGATCCTGCTTGACACGCATATCCTCTTATGGTCAGCCGGTCAGCCGGAAAAACTCTCCATATCTACATGCGCCATTTTGACAGCACCCGAGAATACTCTTTTTTTCAGTGCAGCAAGTATCTGGGAGATTGTGATCAAGTTAGGTCTTGGCCGAGATGATTTTAAAGTTGACCCCTATCGTTTGAGAAAGATGCTTATTGTGCATGGATACGCCGAGGTGCCGGTAACATCAGAACATGCCCTAAAAGTTGATACTTTGCCTTTACTCCATAAGGATCCCTTCGATCGCCTGCTCCTTGCCCAGGCCCGTACGGAAGGTATGCTGTTGCTCACTGTTGATCCTCTCCTTCTGCAATATCAAGAATCGATTTTGGCAGCTTAAAAAACTGGGGGTCAGGTCTTGCAATTTAGCATTTTGTCGGGGCCGCGGATGATATACTTGGGACTGGCACTGTCCGTCCTGGCTGTTTTTGGACGGCTGGCCTTCTTTGATTTTGTCTTTTTTGACGATCATGTTTATATCATCGATAAAGCACAGGTTTTAGCCGGGCTGACCCCGGAGTCCATCCGGTGGGCCTTTACGGCCACGGATGCAGGTTTCTGGCATCCCCTGACCTGGCTTTCACTCATGATAGATCATGAAATCTGGGGGCTGAATCCGGGTGGCTACCATCTTACTAATCTCCTGCTCCACCTGGCCGCGACGTTATTACTTTTTGCCGGGTTGCATCACCTGACCGGAGCCCTCTGGAAAAGCGGCTTCGTGGCGGCTCTCTTTGCCCTCCATCCCTTCCATGTTGAATCCGTCGCCTGGATTGCTGAGCGCAAGGACGTCCTGAGTGGCCTCTTCTGGATGCTCTCCCTGCTCCTTTACGCCCGCTATGTTGAAAGACCGGGGTGGGGGCGCTACAGTACGGTTCTTCTCTCGTTTTCCCTGGGCCTGATGGCGAAACCGATGGTGGTTACACTCCCTGTTATCCTGCTTTTGCTGGATGTTTGGCCCGTCAAGCGACTGTCTGGGGGTAATTGGCGCCGGAACTGGAAACTCGTGGTAGGGGAAAAAGTCCCATTCATGATTCTTGGGGTCGTAGCAGGGGTCGTGACGATGATGGCGGAGCAGCAGGTGGGGGCGTTGAAGTCTTTTGAGGAATTTCCGTTTTTCGTCCGTTTGACCAATGCCGTTGTCGCTTATGGTTTTTATCTCTACAAAATGGTTCTTCCCTTTGGCCTTTCTGCTCATTATCCTCATCCGGGCGTCTGGCCCTTGGGGACGGTTGCCCTTTCTCTGGCGGTTTTGGGGGCAATCAGCTACCTTTCCGTCAAATGGTATAAAGCCGCGCCTTATTTGCTGGTGGGCTGGCTCTGGTATCTGATCAGCCTTCTTCCCGTTATCGGTCTTATTCAGATCGGGGGCCATGCCTTCGCGGACCGTTATACCTATATACCGTTGATCGGCGTCTTTATCGCTGTCGTCTGGGGCATAGGAGGATTAACGGAACAGAGAAGATTAAGGCAATGTTTTGGCAGTAATCCCCGATGGGCGTATGGTGTACGGGAAAGCATCGGGGAAATACAAGGGGATTTGCGTCCATTGTATTCGGTGAAAAGGGTGCCATCTCTCCACTCCCCTTTTTCTGACCGTTCTTTTAACCGCTTACAATTAGTCACTGCCATTTTAGGGATGGCTGTTATTATCTTTTTCTCACTGATTTCCTGGCAACAGTTGGGGTGCTGGCAAAATGCGGAGACGTTGTTCCGCCAGGCGGTTGCCGTGACGAAAAACAATTATCTTGCCCATAATAATCTTGGGGCCGCCCTTTCCCGGCAGGGGCGGTACGGGGAAGCCATACCGCAATTTGAGAGGGCTTTGCAGATCCGTCCCAACTATGTCGAGGCTATCTTCAATATAGGTGCGGCCCTGGCCGGTCAGGGGCGTTATGAAGAGGCGTTGCCCGTATACCGGCGGGTGATCGCGATGCAGCCCGGTTTCGCGGAAGGCCACAACAATATTGCCATCGCCTATGCCCAGACGGGAAATATCAATCAGGCGATACTCCATTTCCGGGAGGCGATCAGAATTCGCCCTGGTTATGTAGATGCAATCAAGAATCTGAAAATTGTTCAATTTAAACATTGACTTTTGAAGGTCAATCATTATATTAGTGCCGACCTACAGGCCGGGCCCTTAAAGCCCGGTCTTTTGTATAGAAAAAGTAGTTTGAGGTTTAACATTGGACAAGCATCATAGAAAAGAAGTGGACCGCCGCCGCAATTTCGGGATCATCAGTCATCCCGACGCCGGGAAAACCACCCTGACGGAAAAATTGCTGCTCTTTGGCGGGGCCATCCAGCAGGCCGGGGCCGTCCGGGCGCGCAAGACGGGCCGCCATGCCCTGAGCGACTGGATGAACATCGAAAAGGAACGGGGCATTTCCGTTACCACCTCGGTCATGAAATTCAACTATCGAGACTATGAAATCAATCTCCTGGATACGCCTGGTCATAAGGATTTTTCCGAAGACACCTACCGGGTGCTGACTGCCGTGGACAGCGCCCTGATGGTCATCGACAGTGTTAAAGGCGTGGAGCCGCAGACGGAAAAGCTCATGGAAGTGTGCCGGATGCGCAACACCCCGATCATTACCTTCATCAACAAGCTGGACCGCGACGGTCTGGCTCCCCTGGAACTCCTTGCCGACATTGAAGAGAAGCTCCAGATCGAGTGCGTTCCCATGTCATGGCCCATCGGCATGGGCAAGTCCTTCCGGGGCGTCTATAATCTCTACCGCCGGGAACTGCACCTCTTTACGCCCGGTGGGCATACCCAGCCCCGAGGGGGCATTTTGATTACAGATCTTGCCGATCCGCGCCTCGATGACATCCTGGGAACCCAAGCCCGGGAACTCCGGGAGGAAGTGGCCCTTCTGACGGGGGCTGCCAACCCCTTTGAATTGGAGCAGTATCTGAAGGGCAACCAGAGCCCCGTCTTTTTCGGCAGCGCCGTCAACAATTTCGGTGTTAAGGAACTCCTCGACGCCTTTGTGGAAATGGCGCCGGCCCCCGTCGCCCGCACCGCCATGACGAGGGAGGTGTCTCCCTATGAAGAGGCCTTTTCGGGTTTTGTCTTCAAGATCCAGGCGAATATGGACCCCGCCCATCGGGATCGCATCGCCTTCCTGAGGGTGTGTTCAGGGACATTCCGCCGGGGGATGAAGGTTATTCATCACCGCCTTGGCAAGGAAATCACTATCGCCAACGCCACCATTTTCATGTCCCAGGACCGTAGCCATGTCGAAGAGGCCTACCCCGGAGACGTTATCGGCATCCATAATCACGGCAACATCAAGATAGGAGACACCTTTACGGAAAACGAGCTACTGAAATTTACGGGCATCCCCAGCTTCGCCCCGGAGAACTTCCGGCGCGTCCGGTTGAAGAACCCCATGAAGAGCAAACAGCTCCAGAAGGGTCTGGTTCAGCTTTCCGAGGAAGGGGCCGTGCAGGTCTTCCAGCCGCTGGGGAAGAGCGACTACATCCTGGGAGCGGTGGGGGTCCTCCAGTTTGACGTGACCGCCGAGCGGCTGAGGACGGAATACGGCGCCGAAACCGTTTTCGAAGAGACGCCTTACAACGTCGCCCGCTGGGTAACCTGTGACGACAAAAGCCGCTTCAAAGAGTTTGAACTAAAGAATGGAAGCTCCCTGGCCCTTGACGCCGAGGGTCGCCCGACCTTTCTCACCGCCAGCGAATACCGGCTGGAACGCTGCATGGAAACCTGGCCGGAGGTAACTTTCCTCAAAACCCAGGAATAAATAAACCTTGACATGCCCAGTGGGGAAGCGTATTAACACCCCAGTTTTAGAGCCGGTTTTGGTCCATAGTGTCCCCAGAGCCTGTAAGTTAGGCTGGTGGGGATTTTTTTATGCTGCTGTGGTGTAAAGAATGTCAGGAGAAATCCGGTAAATCAACGTCAAGATAATGACGACAAATATTGAAGGAAATTGAGTACATGCAAGAAGCAAAAGTAACAACTGGTAAATTATTAACGAATTTTAAATCTTTTAACATGCACCCCCTGATTGAAGCGGGGATTGAGGGCGCCGGCTACTCGGTACCCACCCCGATTCAAGCCGAGTGCATCCCGTCTATTCTCAATGGCCGGGATGTTATGGGGCTCGCCCACACGGGCACGGGAAAAACGGCGGCGTTTGTGCTGCCGATTTTACAGCGTCTGATGGACGGACCGCGCAAGCGGGTCCGGGCGCTGATTGTCGCGCCGACAAGGGAACTGGCGGAGCAGACCCATGAAGCCATTATTGAACTGGGCCGCCGGACTAAAGTGAAGAGTGTTACCGTTTACGGTGGCGTGAATAAAAATCCGCAGATCACAAAGCTCCGTAATGGCGCCGAGATCGTCGTGGCCTGCCCCGGACGTCTTCTCGATCTCGTTAACCACGGAGAAATTGATATCTCTCAGGTCGAAGTCCTCGTTCTTGACGAAGCGGACCGCATGTTCGACATGGGTTTTCTGCCGGACATCAAAAGGATCATCAAGTGCCTGCCGGTTAAACGTCAAACTCTCCTTTTTTCCGCCACCATGCCCGCCGACATCCGCGGGCTGGTCCAGGAAGTAATGAGCAATCCGGTCAACATCCAGGTCGGCGACAGTAATCCCGTATCCACTGTTTCTCATGCCATCTATCCTGTCGAGCAGCACCTCAAAACAGCCCTGCTGATGAAGCTTCTGGAAGGCACGGACACGGAATCGGTACTCGTTTTCACGCGTACCAAGCATCGTGCGACCCGCCTGGCGACCCAGATCGCCCAGGCCGGTTTTGTCGCGGCGTCCCTGCAGGGCGACCTGCCGCAGACCAAGCGCCAGGCCGTGCTCAGCGGTTATCGCAACGGCAAGTATCAGATCCTGGTGGCCACCGACATCGCCGCCCGGGGAATCGACGTTTCCAGTATCTCCCATGTGATCAATTACGATATGCCCGATACCGTCGACGCCTACACACACCGCATCGGCCGCACCGGCCGGGCTGCAAAGACGGGGGATGCATTTACCTTTATGACTCGCGAAGAGCGGGGATTCATCTGGGGCATCGAGAAGGCCCTGGGGGAAACGGTGGAAAAGAGGACCCTACAGGACTTTAATTACGGCGTCCCGGCACCGGCAGGAAATGACGGCGGTCACGACCGTCCACGCCAGCAGCATCCGCCGGCGCGGCGAAAAAGCTTTATGACCGTCCAGGGGAAAGCCGTTTTGCACCAGCCGACGGCTTCCGCAGCTTCGGCAAAATCATTCTTTCCCAGCCGTGACCGAGAAAAGCGCTCCGGTCGGTAAGGTTGACGAACCCAAAAATAATAATCTGTTTCCTCCCCCTTCGAGGGGGAGGTTGGGATGGACTAGTAGCAAGTAATAAATAAGTAAATTCTATCCACAAGCTCCCTCACCTTGAAGGAGAGGGAGCTTGTGGACTTTTTGCGAAAACGTCCAGATTGACGAACATAACCCACCTGAAATTCCGTTTGATCAGTAATCCGCACTGTAGTAGTTGTCATCGGTAGAACATTACCATATAAAATGAGTAGATCTGATCCTGTCGACTGTTGCCTTTTCCTTGACATACTAGATCTTCTTGTCCTATTTTATTTCGGAAAGTTGACCAAATAAAAGATTTTCTGTAATTGAAGTTATTCCTCACCGAATATAGTCAAAGGAGATGCCCGATGCTATATGCAATGATCGGAAAAAGGTTGATAACGACGTTAGTAGTCTGCGGCGCTTTATTCATCACCTGGGGCTGCTCGACGACCCAGAAGGTGGCAATTCAGGATCACTCGGCCATATGCAATTTTATCGGCAGCAGTTGCAGCAAACTCAGGCCGGGCGGCCAAGGGCAAACCTCTATCCGCTATGTAAACAGCGAGGCGAACTGGCGCCAGTATAAAAAGGTCATGATCGATCCTTTCGTTTTCCTGGGGGGCAATCAGACGAAGATTTCCCTCCCTGACCAGCAAACCCTGGTGGATTTTGCCCGCGCCGTGTCCCAGGAGCAACTGGCGAGGCGTTTTGAAATCGTGCAGCGGCCGGGACCGGGAGTGATGAGGATCCAGGTCGTGTTCATGGATGCCGAGGAGGCGACGCCGTTGTTGCGGACCATCACGATGTCCGTACCCCAGGCCAGGGCCCTGGCTTCACTTGCATATCTCAGCACCGGAGTCTATCCGTTTGTAGGAGGAATCCAGTTTGCGGGGAAGGTGACCGATGCCATGACGGGAGAGTTGCTGGCTGCCGGCGCTGATCGCGAAATAGGCGGCGGCTCCCTCAAAGACGCCGCCCAGTGGGAATGGGGGGATGCTGAAAACGCCATGACCCTTTGGGCGGCAAAGATGACAGAGAAACTCTATGGCTGGACGAAGGGTACGGAGCCTTTTTGATCACCTTCCCGTGAGGGTGGGTTGCTTGGGAACGATATCATTCAAGGAAAGAGGGTTAACGGCGATGACGGATAAACTGATAACGGCGAAGGAAGCGGCCTCCTGGGTGAAAGACGGGATGCACCTCGGGGTGGGAGCGGGGATGACGATGAACCCCATGGCGGTAGCGCGGGAAATCATCCGTCTGGGAGTGAAAGGTCTAACACTGACCCCGGTTCTCACCGGAGGATATGTGGCGGATCTCATGATCGGTGCCGGATGCGTCGAGACGGTCCAGTTTCCCCAGATCGTTCTCGATGAATTCGGCCTGGCCCCCAATTTCCGCCGGAAATGTGAACGGGGTGAGATCAAGCTCCTGGAGACAATCTGACCGGCCCTGCTCTTAGGACTCCAGGCTGGGGTCCATAATCTGCCGTTCATTCCTGTCCTTGGTTTCATGCATTCCGACCTGATGAAGGTTCGTCGGGATCTCAAAACAGTGCGCGATCCCTATTCCGGTAACGAGTATGTCGTCGTTTTGCCCGTCATTCCCGATGTAGCCATTATCCATGCCGCCAAAGGCAGTCGCAGCGGGGAGATCACGACCGACGCCACCCGGAATGACCGGCTCCTCGCCATGGCGGCAAAGAAAACGATTGCCGTCGTGGAGGAACTTGTGGAACCGGAAGCGGTTCTGCCCGGTCGTCAGGAGGTCTTTGTGGCTTCCGTACATATCGATGCGGTAGTCCTGGCCCCCGGCGGTGCCCATCCGACGGCTTGCCCGGGAATTTACGAAACCGACGCCGCCCATATCCGGGAATATGTCGCAGCGTCCAGGGACGAGCAGGGATTCAGCGCCTATTTGGAAAAATACATTTTCGGACCGGCAGATCATGATCGGTATCTGGAAGCCGTAAATTTTCGCGGGAGGAAACAGTCATGACAAAACCAACCATTTCCAACCAGCCGGTTCAACCCCCGGAAGTGATGATTGGCGCCATTTCCAGGATGTTGCGGGACGGCGAGTGGGTCGCGACGGGAACCCTGTCGCCTCTCCCGGCGGCGGCAGCGCTACTGGCGAAAATGACCCATGCACCGCACCTGACAACCCTGATTTACGGCGACCCCGATTTCCGTTTGTCCGAGGGCTTTCATGAGCTGTTTGCCCTTGCCCAGCAAGGGAAGATCGACGTATTCTTTCTTTCCGGGGTGCAGATCGACAAGCAGGGACGCATCAATCTTTCCATACTGGGGGAATATAACCGCCCATCCGTCCGTTTGCCCGGCGGCGCCGGATCGTCCATGCTTTCCGCCCTGGTCAGGCGGGTGATCATTTTCACGACCAGTCATAACCAGCGGCTTTTTGTCCCCAAGGTAGATTTTATCAACGCCACGGCCGCTGATGACGCCCCCTGGCGGCGAGGCGGCCTCAGCCATGTAGTCACACCGCTCTGCACGATGGCCTTCGACGGGACAAAGAAGGAAATTGTCCTGGAAACCCTCTTCGCTGGCGTCTCTCTGGAGGAAGTGGTCCGTAATACCGGGTTTGATCTGGGTATCGGCGAACGGCGTATTCCGATTATGAACCCCCTGACGGATGAGGAGTTGGCAATGCTGCGGGGGCCGGTGCAGGAGCGGATGCGCCGGATCTACCCTCAATTCGCCGCCTCGGTCTGGGGATCATGATCCTCTTTCTCCTCTCCTTTTTCCTTCTCTACGGCGGCATCCATCTGTTTTTCTACGTCCGCCTGAAAGCGGCTTTTCCAATGACGCCGTGGGTGCACGCCGCCGTCGCGGTATCCCTGCTGTTCCTCTTAATCAGCCCCATCCTGGTCCGTCTTTCCGAACGGGAGGGCTATGAAGGGGCCGCCTGTTTTCTCTCCTATCTCGGTTATTCCTGGATGGGGGTGGTCTTTTTATTTTTTGTAGTTTCCCTCTGCCTGGATTTTTACCGTTTTGCCGTTTGGATGAACAGCGAACTAGGCGGTTTTGAGCTGAACCATCTTTACCCCTCCGCCCTGGTCCTGTTCCTGGTACCCCTCCTCATCGCCGTCGGCGTCAATATTTACGGTTATTTCGAGGCACTCAACATCCGGACGGAGCACCTGGTCGTCAAGACGGCGAAAATCCCCAAAAACATCGAGAGGCTCCGGATTGTGCAGATATCCGACGTCCATGTGGGAATGATTGTCCGGGAGGGACGCCTGGAAAGGATGATGGAGGCGGTGAAGAAGGCGGCGCCGGATATTCTGGTATCCACGGGTGATCTCGTGGACGGCCAGATCGACAATATCCATGGATCGCTGCCGCTCCTGAAGGGTATCCGGGCGAAATACGGCAAATACGCTGTTACGGGAAACCACGAATTCTATGCCGGACTTGACCAGGCCCTCGATTTTACCCGCATGGCCGGATTTACCGTGTTACGGGGCGAAGGGATCAATATTGCGGGGATGATCAACATTGCCGGTGTGGACGATCCGGCGGGGAAAAGGATGGGAAATTACCTTGGGATTACGGAGACGAAGATACTTGCCGGTCTCCCCGGGCAGAACTATAAGCTTCTTCTCAAGCACCAGCCGATAATTGATCCGGAGGCGCAGGGGGCCTTCGATCTCCAGCTTTCCGGTCATACGCACAAAGGCCAAATCTTCCCGTTCAGCATCGTGACGGGGTTCGTTTTTCCCTTGCAGAGCGGATCGTTCCCACTGCCGGAAGGATCGCGTCTTTACGTGAGCAGGGGAACAGGGACCTGGGGGCCGCCGATGCGGTTCCTCTCTCCCCCGGAAATCACCATTATCGACCTCATTCCGGAATGAATCATTCCTGACATGTGTCCCGTTAATACCCCTTTCCCGTGAAGACGGCGGCCATGCATTCGACGGCCCGGCCGATTTCCGGGAATACGGGGACCCCGAGGTTTCGGGCTTCGTTGTAAAACTGGAAGGCCTCTTCCCTCTTTCCGAGGAGCCAGATAAAAGCGGGCTTACCCGCCGCGTTGGCCTGTTGCGCCAAATCCTTAATATCAAAACGGATACGGAAATTGCCCACAAAGGCGTGGAGGAGGACGGCGTCCACCTGGGAATCTGCAAGCACCGCCGTTAACGCCTGACCGATGACATCTATCTCCCCGCCGGCATGACGTTCCAGGGCGGGCCAGAGATCCACGGGATTGTTTACGGGCATCCATTCCGGGAACAGCCTGCCCAGAGACTCTTTAGTTCGTTCGGACAGGTCGGCAACTTCCAGTCCCTCCGCTGCCAGGAAATCTGCGGAGACGATACCCGCCCCGCCGCTGAAGGTCAGGATGGCCACCCGACCGGGACGGCTGTCTCTCCGGGACGGGACCATGCTCAGGGTCCTGCAGAGGTCCATCATCTGTTTGAAGTCGCTGGCCTCGACAACACCGGCCTGGGCAAAGGCGCCGTGGGTAATCCGTTCGTTGCCGGCCAGGCTGGCCGTATGGCTCATGGCGGCCTGGGCTCCCTTCGCGCTTTTGCCGCCTTTCAGCACCACAATCGGTTTCGGAGAACTACGGCAGATGTCTATAAAACGGCGACCGTTCAGGAGTGATTCCAGGTATAGCCCGACGACAGCGGTATCCTTGTCTTCGATGAGCCAGGGGAGCAAGTCGCACTCGTCGACGTCGATCTTGTTTCCCACCGAGCAGACCTTGCTGATGCCCATGATGCCGTGGGTCATGATATCGACAAGAAAGCCTGCCGATAACATGCCGCTCTGGACAACCAGGGAAACGCTGCCGGGTGTCAGACCTGCCTGAAAGGCACGGGGATCCATAAAGGAAAAAACATGACCGTTTACGGCATCGACCAGTCCCATGCAATTGGGCCCCCAGAGCCTAATCCCCGTTGTCTTGGACAGATCGATCAGGGAGGACTGGAGACTCTTGCCGTCCGCCCCTGTCTCGGCGAAGCCTCCGGATTCGATGATCACTCCCGGGACGCCTTTGTCGGCGCACTGGGCGACGGCGTCCGGAACCTGACGGGCGGGGACGAAGACGATAGCCAGATCAACGGGTTCGGGGATGGCGCTGACGGAGGGATAACAGGGAAGCCCCTCGATCTCGTCGTAGCGGGGATTGATGGGATGGATTTCCCCCCCGTAACCGGTTATCAGGTTTTTCAGAATGGCGTTTCCCCCCTTGAAAGGATTGGTTGTCGCGCCGATGACGGCAATACTTTTCGGTTTAAAAAAATAGTCCATTAGTCCTTTATTCCTTCAGTAGAATGATTACGTTCAGATATTTCTTCCCCCAGGCCCTAGCCTCCTTCTCACTGGGGAAGAAGAGATCTATATGTTCCCCCTCGATGGCGGTGCCGATGTCATGTACCTCCCCCCAGCCGTAACCGGGGACATGCATCTTTGTGCCATAAGGATAGCGGGTGATGTCGGCGGCAATGGTTCCTTTTTTGGCCTTGGTGCCGTCGGAGGTGATGCCGACCTCCTTGCGCTTGCCTTCATTGGGTCCGTAGGCATAAACGGGGGGTAGAAAGAAGAGGCCCCATTTACGTTTCCATCCCGTCGATTTCTTCCCCGCATCATAACCGGTTACAAGCATTTCCCGGACGATTCTCTTTTCTTTGGTCTTATATTGCCCCTTGCCGCATCCGTGGGCGAGAATGCAGACGACGATGATGGTAATGGCAAGGCAGAGATAACGTCCTTTCTGCATGGACAAAGATCGCATGGGAAATGGGTACCATAAGCTCAATCGTTATTTCAACTACGTTAATCAATCGTCTTGACGTTAACGACATAATACAGCGTGTCGCCGAAACAGGTTGTCGGCACGCCTTTGTGCTGTTCATAAACGACGGAAACCCGCTTGCCTGCTAATTTATTGATGCGTGCGGCTACATTGTCGTCCCGGATGCTGAAAAAGAATTTCTCCGGGATGGCCCCGGGCATGGTCACCATCGCCATTTCGCCCTCCCAAGTCTTGCAGATCCAGCCGCTTTTGGAAAGCTTCTGGACATAACCGGTCCGTTCACCCTGGGAGAAATTCCAGGTCAACGTGATCCAGGTATAGAGAATAAAACCGGCGATCGGCACGAACAGGATAATCGCAACCCATAACTTGACACGTGATTTGTTGATATGCTTCCCCGATTCATCGGCCATGGCAATACCTCCTTTTCTTAAATCCTTGATGTTTACCATAGGATAAGAATGGTGAAGCGTCAACGGTAAAAAGATGATTATCGCAGCCGCGAAATGAGGTTTGATATTTCCCGGTACTTGTTATAGTCGATAGCAATAATCAAGAGAGAGAAGAGAGGTTTTAAACATGGAAGGGAAAAAAGTCAGAGAAAGTTCGGTGGTCATGGCCCAGCAGATGAACCCCCAGGATGCCAATCCCGCCGGCAATGTCCACGGCGGGGTAATCATGAAGCTCATCGATACGGCGGCAGGCGTTGCAGCCATCAGGCACGCCCGGTCCAATGCCGTTACGGCCTCCGTAGACCGCCTGGATTTCTACCATCCCGTTTTTGTCGGGGACTTTGTCACCCTCCGGGCCAGCGTGAATTTTGTCGGGAGGTCGTCCATGGAAGTAGGCGTTCGCGTAGAGTCGGAAAATGTCCTTACCGGGGAACGGCTTCATACCTCGACGGCCTATCTGACCTATGTGTCCCTCGACAAGAATGGCAAACCACTGCCATTGTCGCCACTGATCCTGGAAACCGAAACGCAGAAGCGGCGCCACGGAGAGGCAAAGACCCGGCGGGAAATGCGCCTTGCCGAAAAGACACAGGAAAAGGCATGTCAGCACGATCAGGATATTTCTTGTGATTAGTACGGTGACTCCAAAAACTTAACCCATCCCTACCCCTCCCCTTGAAGGGGAGGGGGAGAATGTTTTTTTGCGAAATCATCAAGGGTGATCCACTCCTTAATCCCCTCTCCCTCAGGGAGAGGGTGGGGTGTGCCCCGTCTTACTTGCTTCGGCGTTTTGTCCGGTGGGTGGGGACGGCGTTCCAGGGATTGTCGGGCCAGGGATGTTTCGGATAGCGTCCCTGTAATTCCTTCCTCACCTGGGGGTAGCCGTACTCCCAGAATCCCTTCAGATCGCGGGTGATCTGGACCGGTCGTCCGGCGGGCGAAAGGAGATGAATAAGGACGGCCACCCGCCCGCCGGCGACGGTGGGGGTTGCGGCGAGACCGAACAACTCCTGGAGCTTTACGGCCAGGACGGGCAGTTCCTTGGCGGCGTAGTCCAGGGAAACGCTGCGGCCGCTGGGAACGACGAGGGTCGCCGGGGCGCTTTCGTCAAGGCGTTTCCGCTGTTCCCTGGAAAGAAAGGCCTTCAGGGCGGGGAGGAGGGCGAGACCGGCAAGCTGCTCCCCGGTACGGATGCCCGCAAGGAAGGGTGCCAGCCATCCTTCCGGGGACGACAGGAGGGCCTCCTCCGACAGATCCGGCCAGTTCTCCCCGGGAAAGGCGCGGCGCAGCAGGGCGACGCGGCCTTGAAATTGCCGGTCTTCTCTGCCGAAGGTAAGGAGGGCAGTCCCGGACCGGATTGTCTCGCAGAGGATCGGGATCGCTTCTTCGTCAGGGGCGGGAAAAGGTTTTTCCGAAAAGGACAGCGCCCCCAGCCGTTCGGCGAGGAACGAGATGATTCGTCCTTCCTGCCTGTCCCATTCCACCTGCCGCCGCGTTTCGATATGGGTGCCCAGCTCTCGCCTGATGATCTCCTCGGATACGGGCTCGGCCATATGGATCGTCCCTTCTGCCTTTTCTCCCCCATCGAGGTGCACGGCGACGAAAAAGGGACTTGCGATGAGGCCGCTCCCCCGGGGCAGCCGCACGCCTCTTCCCTGGGCCAGGAGATAGCGTTCGCCTCCTGCTTCGCGCCTTTTGGCGATCCGGTCGGGATAGGCGTGGATGAGGAGGGAGGGAATTCCTACTTCGGCGCTGCTTTTCCGGACCGTCCTTCCCGCCGCCGTTTCCGCCAGGCGACGGAGCTGTTGCGACGCCCGCTCTACGGCCTGTAAGGCGTATGGGTCCACTCCTGCGGGGGCCTGTTTTTCCTTCCCCCAGCGCCGGAGCATCTCGAGGCGTTCGCTGATGTCTGTTCCCCCCTGCCGCTTCCGGTCATCCAAGTGATTCCGGCGCATAATGTCCCGTTCGGAAAGGAGGGCCGCAAGATCCGCTCCCAGGCGGAGGCGCCCCGATGCGGCCGCCCGCAGCAGCAGTCGCCCCAGGCGGGGGTGGAGGGGTAGGCGGACCATGGCGCGGCCGACTGGCGTCACCGTCCCGGCTTCATCCAGGGCGTCCAGATCCATGAGGAGGCGCCGGGCCCCTTCCCAGGCCGCTGGGGGCGGCAGATCGAGCCAGGACAGGGACAGCGGATCGGTTACACCCCAGGCCGCCAATTCCAGGACCAGGGAAGAAAGATCGGATATGAGGATCTCCGGCGGCGTAAAGGGAATCATGGCCTGATAAACATGGCGGCTGTACAGGCGATAGCAGATCCCCGGCCCGAGGCGGCCTGCCCGGCCTTGGCGCTGTGTTGCCGACGCCCGGGACGTCGTAACTGTCACGAGACGATTCATGCCCGTGGCGGGGTCATACTGGAGCCTCCGGGCTTGGCCACAGTCGATCACCACCCGGACCCCTTCGATGGTGAGGCTCGTTTCGGCGATATTCGTCGCCAGGACGATCTTCCGTTGACCCGTCGGCAGGATGGCCCGTTCCTGCTCCGCGAAAGGCAGGTCTCCATAGAGGGGATGGAGGGAAACGGGGTCTTCCCACCCCGTCATGACTTCCTGTATGCATGCCGCGGTCCGGCGGATTTCCCCGGCCCCGGGCAGAAAAACGAGGATGTCCCCCGTCGTCTCTCTCAATGCGGTGCGGAC
>Ga0247841_10002518_pt1 | contig 36371 bp, 47 predicted proteins | sample LaCruzMarch2015__2_FD_192410 | JGI IMG/M metagenome (GOLD analysis project Ga0247841, IMG submission 192410) | Freshwater microbial communities from meromictic Lake La Cruz, Castile-La Mancha, Spain - LaCruzMarch2015_18m | ecosystem: Environmental > Aquatic > Freshwater > Lake | place: Spain... | reverse complement strand
ATGGAAGACTCCGTCAATGCGGAAATGCACGACGCAGCAATCTTCCTGCGGGTCGAAGTGGATATCAGAGGCGCGCATCTTCACGGCACTGGCCAAGAGTATCTTGTCGACGAACTCGACAACGTCGGCGCGCTTGCCCTCTTTCCTTAAGAGCTCAGCGTCTTCTTCTGGATCATTGTCGTCGCTAACGACCGTAACCTCGCCGCCGTACTCAGCTAGCGCGTTTCCCGATTCGAGGAAGCCGTAGTGCATGGCGATAGCGCGTTCGACCGCGTCATCTTTTGCCACGACGAGCTTAATTCTCTTCACGTTGGCATCACGTGGCAAGCTGAACCGAACATCTTGCTCGAGCTGCGCGAAGCTTTGTTCCCAGGGACGACCGGCCGCCAAGACCAACGTGCCATCGTCCTCAAGCCTCAAAGGCACGAAGTGATGCTTGTCAGCCAGTTCGCGCGAGACCATACGCAGCACTCCGGTCTGCGGCTCGTTCTCGGTCCCGAACTCAAGATCAACTTCATCGAGGCCAAGAGCTGCTGCCAAGGCCGGTAGATCGCCAGCCAGTCTAGCCAGACCACCGTTCAATGACGCCGGAACTCTACCAGGGACAACACGCGCCGGAACTCTCGAACCAGGATCTCTTGGATCTCCCATGATCAACCCCGAGCTTGTTTCTTGCTTTTGAATCACCAATGGATTCTTTTAAACTTAGCTATTTTTAGCCGAAGTGTCAACATTTAATAAACTAAACTGACAACAAGCGAAGCGATACAACCCTGTACTATAAAGTGTTCCCTTTAAGTACAGGGCAAGCAATTTTCAACAATTAGAACAACTTCGGACTTTTATGATAAAATATTCTTATGCATAATTCGTAGATTAGAAGCAGATTCGTAATTCGTAGTGTATATGAAATACTTCATCGCTATCGCCGGCAACATGGGCGCAGGAAAAACAACTCTAGCTGAAAAGCTAGCGAAATATTTAAATTGGGAACTTTTCGAAGAACCCTTTGAGGCCAACCCCTATTTAGAAAAATTTTATGCGGACATGAAGACTTGGGCCTTCCACACTGAAATGTCATTTTTGGGCCAACGCTTAAATCATCACATCGAGATTCTCAAAAAACCACATTCCATTATCCAAGATCGTTGCCTTTACGAAGGGGCAGAAATTTTTGTCAAAAACTTATATCAAACAAACTGTCTTTCAAGTACTGATTGGAAAACATACAATCATCTTTATCAAAATCTGATTAAAACCATCAAACCGCCAGATGCAATTATTTATTTAGATCAAACACCAGAACAATGTATCTTGAATGTGCAGAAACGAGGGAGGGATTTGGAAAAGAATATTGATCCGGCCTATGTTTTCCAGTTGGCGAAACTTTATGATGAATGGAAAAATAATTTTTCTCTTTGCCCAGTTATCGACATCAATATGCAAAAAAATGATTTAATAAATGATGAATCTGCTTTTTCTTGTTTTATTGAAAAGCTCCAAGCAAAGCTAAATTAATTTTTAATAAAAAATGCCGGTCGCTGTGATGCGAACCGGCGAGGAAAGAATCAATACGTGTCGAGAGCGGAGACTACTCTTCCTTCCACTCCGCGGCGTTCATGATGTCATCTTCGATGCGGCGGATGAACTCGTCGGCGCCGAGATCCTTGCAAGCTTCGACCAGACGGCCGAGCCTGATTCCGTAGGAGGAGATCTTGTAGCGGTCCTCGAGCTCGTAGCGCAGAGACAGCGCATTGACGGCGGCCATGGCGGCCAGGAAGGTGTTCGGCCAGGCCCTGCGGATCGCGGCTTTGTCGATCTCCTTGAGTGTTTCTCGCTTTTCGGACATGAGATTCCTCGATGTGGTGAACTTTGAGCAACAAACACAGAACAGAACGACGACTACTCTTCCTCGTCCTCGTCGGGCGGGTTGAGGATCTCGTTCTCGAAGCGAACGAAGAACTCGTCGGGCGTGCCCTTGGCGCAGAGTCCGACCAACAGTCCGAGCTCGAGGTCGGGGGTGCTGTCGTACTCCTCGTAAAAACCGCCCAGTTGCTGCAGGTACTCGGCACAGGCGTAAGCCACATCGAACGGTACGGCCCAGTTCTTGACGATCTGCTTCTGCAGCTTCTTCGGAATCTTCTTGGGACCCGGCATAGGGAACCTCTACGTTGTTTACGTTACACTGAGGCAACAAAGAAGTTTGACAGATAAAAAGTATTTTGTCAATCAGAAATAAATTATAATCAAATTAAGTCATTTTATTGTCAGTCTCCGACAAAAAACTCTAATTTAATGAAGGGAGCTTGTTTCACCGGACCTGCCTGCCGGCAGGCAGGCTTGATCCGGTGTCCAGGACGTCTCTTTGTACTATTATTTAATTTCAGCGTCAGAACTAGACTGGATGCCGGATTAAATCCGGCAAAACAAATAAAAAACCTATTGACTTTTCCAAAAAAGTTTGCTATAATTATATTGTGAGACGTGAGAAGAGTGCATTCTTTTGAAGCACTCTTTTCTTATTTCACTAAATTTACATTATGTACGCCACAAAAACAAAATACTTGTCATATTTTGGCAATTTGAACAACCAAGCCAGAATAGAAGAGCTCCACGCCGCACACGGCGCGCTCATTAGTATTTTTGTGGGCTTCTTACTTGTAATCTCGGCGGCCACCGGTCTTCATCTGTTAGAAATGAATCTCCCCCGAATCCAAGAAGCAACATCATTCGAATCACTGCGCGTCAAAGTCGCTATGGCCGCCGAACTTACTAACAAAGCTGAACCAGTGGACTTTAACTCAACTGCAGTGAACATCAAACCAACGACCGCTTTAACACTAACACTCAAATTTAGAAATATTGGCACAACCACATGGACAAAAAAGACTGTTTACCTCAAATCTTTAACAACTGCGCTCAAATTTAAACACAAATTCTGGAAAGATCCTTATTTACCAGCTCAATTAACAGAAGAAACCGTAGCGCCAGAAGAAATCGGCACTTTCAAGTTCGCCCTAACATCACCAGATAAATTTAATTATTACGAAGGCGATTTCCTAGTTGTTAATAATAATGTGTTAATTAGCGGCTCCGAAACAACCATTCGACTTAACGTCGTGGCTGATCCAGCCAATTGGAAACCAGTTGTCGTTGCGCCTCCTGTTTCGACTGTGCCGATTGCCACAAATACTCAACCTCTAATGAATGTTTGTAGTCTAAAACTAAAAATTGCCAATGCTTTAACTGGAGTTGATAATGAAACCTGCGACATTGCTTTCGGCTTGCCGGACAATGGGCCAATGATGCGCGTGGGACTTTTTTCAACGGAAAATGCAATCACTATTTTTAATAACATGGCCTGGCAGGTTTATGATGCGAATGATATTCTTTTAGCCTCAGTTCCAGCCGGACAGCCAATTACTTTTTACTACTCAAAAGATAAAAACGAATATGCTTTCGATTTTATTGATCACACAGTTCGTACAAATCTTTATCTAAAACTCAGCAATTTTAATAACGGCTTTTTTACAGTCTCCAGTTATGATGACAAACCAAGCTGGAACTCAAATGTTAATTACAATGATTTCAAGGGCAATTTAGAAATTAGACATAATGATTATAAAGATCGCACTTGGTTAATCGAATCACTACCTCTCGAAGAATATGTTAAAGGTTTAAAAGAAACATCCAATTCCGATCCAATTGAATATCAAAAAGCCATGGTGACGGCGGCCAGAACTTATGCCTTGTACCATCACAATACCGGAACCAAACATGGCAAAGAATTTTTTGATGTTGATGCTTACTATGATCAAGTTTATAAAGGATATGTAGCAGAACAAATTATGCCTCGACAAGTTGAGGCTGTGGCGGCGACCTCTGGTGTTGTCGCTACGTATAACAATGAAATTATCGTCGCCGCATATTTTGCCCGCAGTGATGGACGAACTCGCAGCTACAAAGAAGTTTGGGGTAAAGACGTTCCATATTTGATTTCTGTTCCGACGTCCTATACTGCTTCAGATGAACTTTTTGGACACGGAGTGGGAATTGATGCCACTGACGCTTTACGACACGCCAAGAACGATAATTGGACCTATGACAAGATTCTAAAGTACTACTACACAAATGTTTTGTTGGAAAAAATTTATTAATAAACCATTGTCATGCTGAATTTATTTCAGCATCTGCAAAAAATCATTTCTGAATGACCTCTGCAGATCCTGAAACAAGTTCAGGATGACACCAAAATAAAAAAATATGACTGCTCAAAAATGTGAACGTCAAAAATGTGAAGTCTACTCCCGTGTTGTTGGTTACCTAAGTCCTGTTCATCGTTGGAATAAGGGCAAGCAATCTGAGTTTCAGGATCGCAAGACTTTTAATGTTCTTGGAAAATAATTAATGTTATCGTGCTGAACTGTAATTCGTAACTTCCTATTTAAATATTTATTCGTAACAATATGCTAGTACCATGGCAACCATTTTTTGAGCCATTCGAGAACCTCGAGAAATTTCTTGGCAATGCAAACAAATCAGCGCCAGTCGGCATTTCTCTGACAGTTGATATCTATGAAAAAGGAAATAATCTTATTATCGAAACTCCGCTCGCGGGCATAGATCCAGACAAAGTTGAAATCAGTATTGAGAATGACATCTTGACCATGCAGGGAAAAATGGAAAAGAAGTCGGAGGTCGAAGAAAAAAATTATTATCGCAAAGAAATCAGTACTGGCAGTTTCTACCGTCAGATTCCTTTACCCAAACCTGTTATTGGCGACAAAGCTTCGGCCGCTTATGAGAATGGTGTCTTAAAGGTATCTGTGCCCAAAGCGCCAGAAAAAAAATCAAAGAAAATTGAAGTTAAAGTTATAAAAGCAAAAAAATAAAATATTTAGTTCTCTCCCACTTTTTCCTCCGACAACAGCTGTTGGGCCACCGACACCTGTGCTTGGAGGGTAAATTAGCGTATTATGAGCTGATACCAAAATAAATCGCTCAACAAAAAACGCACCGGGAACCATACGCGTTCTTTCAAAAACAAAAAAAATCCAACGCTATCTAGCATCGGTTAAACAAAAATAAAAAACAGGGGACAGCCCCCTATTTTTTTATGACATTTTATCTATCTCGATTGTTTTATTTAGTTTTTGATACTCGGCTACCAAGTTGCTAATGCGTCGTGCGACTTCATCCGCGAAAGGAATTTCCTTAAAGACAAAACGTTCTTTTTCCGCAGCTGTTTGAATATAGACATTCCCATAGTTTAAAATTGTAGCCCAGAACCCATCAACGTCAGATGTAATATCTTGCATATTTCCCAGTTCTTTTTCTGAAATTTCGCGCGAGAATAAACCTTTTTGTTCGATATTAATAACGCGTTCGTTGGTGACAATCCAAACATCCAAATAATAATCAACAAAATTAGCATAAGCAAACAAAACAACAAAAAGATAAAAAGCACTCACTAAAATAACAAAGAAGGCAAAATAAGACTCATTCTCCAAAAACCCAGTATAGTTTTGTAAACCGATATAAATCAAAATTGGGATAGTCGCAAAAAAAGCACTCATCAGAATAATTTTAAAAACTGCTATCCAGTGTCGGTGAATAAACATAAGCACATGTTCGTTTGGTTTTTGATTTGGAAAATTTCTGCGGCTATACATAATAAATTAATAGATTTCTTGGACTACGCCAAAAACTTGAAAACTTTTAGACCAATCAACTTGGGCAATATAATAATATGAAACAAAAAGAGCCAGGAGTGTAACAACAATATAAGAAATAGTTACTGCCCAAGCACCGAAACTAACAAAACCATATTTAGCCATGGTGTAAAGATTGAAAAAACTAAAAATTAAAAAAATAGCGATGTAAATTAAATAACCAAGCAAGAAAACGTAAAGTGGAATTTCCATATTATAAAAGTGTCTTTTCTTTTTTAATCTTCAAGTGCTCATAGGCCTTGTCTGTAATTATTCTACCACGATTTGTTCGGTTGATAAAGCCAAGTTGGAGCAAGAACGGTTCATAAACATCTTCAATTGCTTCCATTTCTTCTGATGTGGCAGCCGCGATGGTGTTTAAACCGACTGGACCACCCGCAAACTTTTCAATAATTGTTTGCAGAATTCTACGGTCAACATGATCTAACCCCAATTCGTCAATTCCGAGTTGCGCTAAAGTGTCGCGTACTAATTCGGGTGTGATTTGTCCCTCATTTTTTACTTCAGCAAAATCACGCACACGTTTTAAAAGTCTATTAGCAATGCGGGGTGTTTTTCTGGAGCGTTTAGCAATTTCCGATGAACTTTCAATATTAACCGGAACATTTAAAATATTAGCCGAGCGTTTTACAATTTTATTAATATCATCATCTTCATAAAAGTCTAAACGGTAAGTGTTGCCGAAGCGGTCGCGAAGAGGGGACGATATTTTAGAAAGTTTTGTTGTGGCACCAATTAAAGTAAAATGCGGCAAGTCAATTCGTAAGGTTTTAGCAGAAGGCCCCTTGCCGATAATAATATCCAAAACAAAATCTTCCATCGCTGAATATAAAATTTCTTCAATGACACGATTCAAACGATGAATCTCATCAATAAATAAAACATCTCCAGGTTCAAGGTTTGTCAGTAATGCGGCTAGATCGCCAGACTTTTCAATCGCTGGGCCTGTGGTGACTTTCATGTTCGCGCCCATTTCTCGAGCAATGATATGGGCGAGTGTTGTTTTTCCTAAACCTGGTGGGCCATAAAGTAAAACGTGTTCAATCGGTTCGTTGCGGCGACGGGCAGCTTCCATAAAAATATTCAAATTCTCTTTAATCTGTTCTTGTCCCACGAATTCGTTCAAGCTCTGTGGACGCAAAGTAATATCGAAACCACCTTCCTCGTTGTCTGATTCTGGAGCGATTATGCGAGTTGTCTTATTCTCTGTCATATTGACTCTATTTTATCTAACTTCTGAGAAAAAACCAAATACTCGGGGCGTTGACGTTCCTCTTTTTTTTGTTTATGCTAATCCTTGCTGGTTCACCTGTCGCCGGCGGGAGGCAAGATATCTCAATAGGTAGAGGCTGGGACCCCATATCCCAGAGGTCGCTGGTTCAAATCCAGCTCTTGTCTCCGAGTCCTCAACACCACCACGTGTGTTGAGGACTTTTTTTGTCGCGCGAAGCGTCATTGCGAGGGCACTATGGGTAGCCCGAAGCAATCTCCGATATCTTAATGACTAGAGGCTGCAAAATAATTTCTTGTATAAAACTTGCTAACTAATCAATTTAGATTTGGGGGATTGCTTCGTTTCTGTTTCACGAACTCGCAATGACGTTAGACTTAGAATGAGCTTGACAAAAACGGCTAAACGTACTATTATATATTGTTGGTTTTACCCCAACAGGATCCACCGAAAAGGCAGCTTTCCATGAGCACCAGAACCCCTCTGGAGTTGATGTTCCTGTTATCCGAGAACGATGGATACATGTGGAGGGAGTACAAGTTAGAAAAGTCCGTCCCGGACGCCGCGGGGTATACCTGGAGGGTATCCACCACGTACCACACCGGATCCGTGATAGCGGACCTCCGCATCACCTCTTACGACATGGTCTCTTTTCGAGGTGGCTGCGTCGTCGGTGCCCAACTGACCCAACTTCCTGGTCGCTCCGTGCGCATCAAGTTGCACAGCACCGGTCGCTTCGTGCAGATCAAGCTGCACAGCTGAAAGGGAAGATCATCATGCACGTCGGACTGAAGTTCCTGGTGTCGGAAGACAACGGGGCCACGTGGCGCGAGCACACCTTCGATCGCCTCAGAACTGCGCGGGAAGACATCATCTGGGATGTATCCACCACGTACCTCTCGGGTTCCACGCGACGGCTGGTGAGTAAAAGCCGCCTCGCGTTCCGGGAAGAAAGCCTCCGCGCCTTCAAGCGCGGTCGGGCCATCGCGGCCCAGAAAATCAGCAGCTGCACCCGCTTCGTTCAGATCAAGCTGCACAGCTGAAAGGACAAGCACCATGCAAGAAGGCATGCACTTCCTGCTCCAGTACCCGCAGACGCCGCACTGGGTCGAGTTCATGGTCCTCGCAGGACACAACCCTGTCATGCTGGTCTGTCAGGTCGACAACCCCAACGACATCGAGATGCTCATCATCGATGGCAGGCACGTGGAATGCCTCGACCTCACCGGGGAAGCGAATGCTCTCCTCAACACCGAGAAGGTGGTGGTGAAGTCGCTGACGCTCACCGTGCTCGAGCATTTCCACGTGTCGTACGACAACGGGAGAACCTGGCAACTGCACGTCGTGGACCGCCTCCTGGGCTGCGCCTACCGCCAGGCCGTCGTCGTCACCAAGAGCACCGCGCAACGATCGCCACTCGAGGTCATGGTTGTTCCCAGCCACCGGCTCGCGAGCTACCAGTCCGGACAAGCGGTCGGAGCCATCATCTCGGCCCACGAAGTCCTGATCAAACGGCAAAGTTGAAAGAACATGCAGGAACCGCCCCCATAGGCTGTTCCTGTTTTGTTAGGAATAACGAATAAAGAATAATGAATAGGGAAACAATATTTGCATTATTCTTTATTCAATATTCTTTATTCTGATTTTACCCAATTGACTTTTTCACCTAATTTTACTAATATTGACTGTTGGCTATATGCAACAAGAACAATGATCAAGGTACAGTAAAATGGAAAAAAGTGATTCTTTCCTTGTTTGTCGTTCGGGGGGCGGCACGTGGACCGAGTTCTGGGTGTGGCGAATATTAGAAGAGCACATTCTGATCATTCCCGCGCCGGATGACGGAGAACCTTTCCGCCTGTTCATCTCAGACGAAAGTCTGAAGTACTTTGAAATGGGAGACGAAGTCCCCGCCAGAAGGGAACACACTGACGTGCGAATCAGAAAAATCGTAACGCTGAGAGACGATGACCACTTCCTGCTTTATGATGACGAGAGTCAAAGCTGGAAAGAGTACTTTGTTCTCAGCCACAGAGCTTCTGATATTGTCTATGTTTCTCCGGTCGAACAGCGCAACCTTGTATTCACCTTGTTCATCAAGGACTACGAATTCGCCCTGTACAAAACAGGTCGAGAAGCCACGGCCGGTCTCGAAGGACCGAACTTGGCCAAGGGAGTGCTCATCAAGCGCAAGCCAAACGCCGAAGACCAACAAGCTCAATCACAAAGGGTGGGAACAAATGAAAACGGCTGATCTCTATTTCATGATCTCGTTCGACAACGGAGAGACCTGGCAGCCCTTCTCTATCCGAGAAGTTCATGCCAGCCACATCCTGATCTTCCCGGTCGGAGACGACGCGCGCTACAACCGCCTCGAGTTCACAGACACCGCCCACGCCATGTACGAAGCCAAAGAAAACGCCGAGGTTCTGTTGGACGGCAAACCCGTCCTGATGAAGCGTCGCCCTGGCGTGTTGAGAAAAGATGAACGCTTCGTGCTTTCCCCCGACTGCGGCATGAGCTGGCGTCATGGTCACGTTTGGATGGCCTACGACAACTGCTCGCTCGTTCTCCTCGAGACGAGCCCTGCCGACCCGACTGGACTGTTCCTCGAAGAGGAAGAAATCGCCAAGTTCCGTCGTGGAGACATCGCGACGGGCATCAACAACTGGCGTATTGTCTGGATCAAAAAAGACTAGATCAACCACGCGGAGAAAACACATGAAAGCAGGTGATCTATTTCTCTTCTCTGACAATGGTGGCAAAGACTGGGTTAATTGCCATGTGGCTCGAATGGAAGATTCAGACACAATGGCCGGCACAATCTCCGGGTCTGCTAGTGGGCCCATTGAGTGGATGCTTGCCATAACCATTACCATAACCGCGGCCGAAATGACGCAGTTCGAAGCGGGTCTACAAGCCAAAGCCACCTGGGGTCTGAAGCCCGTACTCATCAAGCTCCACCCCAACACGCGATTCAGAGCGGACGACTCCTTCCTTCTTTCCAGCGACGACGGCACGAACTGGGTCGCCTACTGCGTCGACGAGATCCTCTGCGGCGCCCCAATGGTCTGCCCGGTAGACGACCACTCCAGACACCTGGACTTATACGTCAAAGAAGCAGAGCTCGCGAAGTTCAATGGCGGACAAGCTGCTTCCGCTTGCATCAACCATCTGCCTGTGCTCATCAAGAAGGAGTAACCACCATGAAACCAGAGGACAAATTTCTCCTCTCGCGTGATCGTGGGAAAACCTGGAGTGAACAGATCGTTCTCCGCCCAACAGGATCCCATCTCCGGGGAGTATACGAGTTCACTCCCAACAACGGGAAACCCTGCAACATCGTTAGCCCGCTCGAAATGACAAACCGAGCGGAAATAAACTTTGTGCTGGGCAAGACCGTAACTGCCATCGTCCTTGGCGGTAAACGAGTTCTCATCAAGCGGCACAGCTGAAAGGAGAAACTTATGCGCCAATCCGAAAACCTGCTCCTCTACGATGCGACAAGAGACACCTGGTGTAGCTATGCTAACGCCTTCGCCTACGATTGTGACAGCGCCGAAATCGCTCAACAACGAAGCCAAGCAGACCCGCACTGGGCCAAAGGATTCTACTTTCCTCCCAATGAACTCGCAAAGTTCGATTGCGGAGAGGAAGCACAAGCGTTCTACAAGTCGAAAGAGTTCACCGTCAAGAAGCAGTAAGCCCCACGCAGGAACCGCCCCCATCGGCTGTTCCTGTTTTTATTTTACGAATAATTCAATATACTGAAGTTACGAATTACATCTTAGCTTAAACTTCAGCAGTAATTCGCAACATCCTTTTTGTGCAGCGATTCGTAAAGTGCAATTGACATTTCCCCCTAAATTGACTATTATTCACTCTTGTTTGTACCCAAAAGAAACCAATCACGAAGAAAGGTTCACATGAACAAGCACGAAAGCTTTCAGGTGTCTTTCGACAACGGGCAAACGTGGACCAACTACTGGGTCTGGGATGTCCGAACCGGTTATTTCCTGGTCAACGCCAGGACCGATCCGGGCAACCAACTGGTCATGATGGTCACGAGCGGCGACCTCATCGACTACCAGTCCAGTCCTCAGGCCAAGGCAACGCTCGACGGCCAAGAAGTGCTCATTCGACGTGTGTAAAGTCACCCCAAACCAGAAGGGAACGTAGGATGAAATTGAATGATCGAGTCAACATCTCACGGGACGGCGGGACAACCTGGGAAAGCTACTACGTGGCCGAATCAAGGCTCTTCCACTACATGCTCCGTCCCTTCGGCCAAACCGAGCCACAATATTCCCTGGAAATTAAGCGCATCGAGTTCACCAAATACGAGAAGGGCGAGAACGCTGTCGTAACCTTCGACGGCATGACCGCTCTCATGAAGAAGCCGTGATCATCATGAAGCGCAACGAAAAGTTCCTCCTCTCGCGCGACAAGGGTGAACACTGGACCGCCTACATCGTCGTCCGCATTCGAAAAGGTCGACCCATGGTCAAGTTCGACGGACGACCCTGCATGGAAATGCCCCTCGTCGTGACCGACTCGGAACTAGCCAAGTACGAGGCTGGCGAAGAAGCTCACGCGGTCGTCTTCGGGTTTCAGTCGCTGATCAAGAAAAAGAAGTAGTGTCTACGCAGGAACCGCCCCCATCGGCTGTTCCTGTTTTTATCGCGCGAAGCGTCATTGCGAGCCTGCCTGCCGGCAGTCAGGGCCGCTCTGGGCAGGCCGAAGCAATCTCCCAAATCTTAATTATCGTTAGCTATTATTTGGGTTAGATCCAATAGCAATACAGGGTCTCTAAGATATGGGGGATTGCTTCGACCCGTTTCACGGTCTCGCAATGACGTTGAGACATTACCCAATTGACAATTATCACTAAATTTACTAATATACCGAGTTGGCCGAAAACCAACGTGTTCAACTATAAAGGTGGTCTCCCATGAATAAGGGCGACAAAGTTCTTCTCTCGACCGTCAAGGGTCATCCGGGATCCGAATTCCACGTGGCCGATGTTCACGCCGGCGGCAGCTACACGTTGCACGCTGTCGATGATGCGACCCCGCGGCCGTTCCTGGTCAGAATCCAAGAGAAGGGCCTCCTGGCCTTGCGCCGCGGCGAAACCGCGCTCGCGTTCCTCAATCCGCAAGTCGTCTACTTGAGACTGGCAAGCTGAAAGGGGTTCAAGAGATGTGCAAAGGAGCTTTTTTCCTGCTGTCTGAAGACAACGGCGAAACATGGGCGGAGTTCATCTTTCTCGAGGAGCTCGTCTGTGTCGATCGTTGTCTCCGTGTCCAGAAGAACAACGGAAAGAACGAAATTCCCAGGCTCATCACGGTAAGCTGGGAAAACTACGGACTCTTCGTCAACGGTGGAACCGTTTCCACGAGCTACCGATTCAGCAGCGACCCCTGTGCGCTGCTCATCAAACTGCACAGCTGAAAGGTGGCCAGACATGGAAGTCGGAGAAAAACTCCAGATTTCACTGGATGAAGGCGACTCCTGGGCTGAGTTCACGTATGTCACACCACTCGGGGGGAGTGTCTACCTCTACTTCGGAGTGGAGCACCACAATGGAGAAGAGAGCCTGAGGCTCGTCCTCCGGGTAGAGAAAGACAAACTCGCGGCGTTTGCTCGTGGCGAACAAGTCGATGCCAAGTTCATGACCTCGCACCTGCCCAAGCCTCTGCACGAAAAAGCCGTTCTCATCAAAAAGAACGACTGAAAGGTGGACACGATGATCCCCCTGGACTCCAAAATCCTCATCTCGCGGAACGGCGGAGACACTTGGGCCGAGTACAAGATCGCTGGGCTGCACGTACCCTGTAACCGCTACGCCATTGGGCGTTGCATTCGACCGAAGCCGATTTCGTACTTCGTGTTCGACATCACACGAGAAGCTGTCGTGGCGCTAAAGACCGGACAGGTCGTCGCTGCGATGGTCATGTCCGAACCGGTCCAGGTAAAGATGCACAGCTGAAAGCAGGAAACCATGCATGTTGGACTGAAGTTCCTTCTCTCTCGAAACGGGGGAGACACCTGGGCTGAGTTTCTGGTCTGCGAACGAGTCATGAACAACCTCTTCGCCATTGGCCGATGCAGTCGGCCCGAACCGTTCCCCTTCTTCACCCTCGAAATCAAGCCTCAATGTCTCCTGGCTTTCAACGCCGAAATCGCCGTTGAAGCAACCGTCCTCGGAGATCCTGTCCTCGTCAAACGTCACAGCTAGACCCCAAGAACAATTGCATGGAGGTAACTCATGGCACATCGACTCATGGGTCTGACACAGAATGCCTTGTTGGGACTTCTCAAGGAAGCCTCTGACCCGAAGTGCCCGGCCCTTCGCCTGGTCCAGATCGATCGTGAACTCCAGGCCGCAACCGCCTACGCCACCAAGGGTTGTAAGCCCAATACCCCTGAGTATGGGCTCCTCGTTCTCGTCAAGACGCTCTTGGTCGAGACGTTGAAAATTCGCCCCGACCTGTTACTTGGTCTCTTCCCGGTTTTCAGCATGATCTGCACCGACTCTGATCGCGGGGAGAGCGAAATGCTGACCACAAGCATCGACTGGTACGCACTGCCCGTTCCCGCAAAGCCAGCTGCGGCAGGAGAAAGCGGCTAGCTTGACAGCTGCCTTTCAACCGATATAATTAAAGCATCGGGAGTTGCCAAGTTCGGGAGAAACGAAGTGCGAGGAGTCTCGTAAGTTGGAGGTCACACCTCCGCCGCTGGTTCAAACCCAGCCTCCCGTCACTGGTCCTCATCGCTCACGCGGTGGGGACCTCTTTTTTCTTCTTTCTGGTTACTGGTGACTAGTTACTAAGAACATAATCTTGACTACACCTCTATTTTTGCTATAATAAGCAACAGTTAATTGTGCGGGAGTAGCTTAGTTGGTAGAGCGCAACCTTGCCAAGGTTGAGGTCGCGGGTTCGAGCCCCGTCTCCCGCTCCATGTACCATTCACTTCGTTCAGGTACATGGCAAGCCACATTAAAAATTACAAATTAGCCTCGGTGGCGGAATTGGTAGACGCACTGGACTTAAAATCCAGCGACTGTATAAGTCGTGCCGGTTCGACTCCGGCCCGAGGCACCATTCTTCGTCCCGCATGCGGGACTTCGAATGGCAAGCCATCTAATGAAAAACTCAAAACAGCTTTAAAGAGCCGTTTTTTTGTTTATTTTTTTTCGCTAAATTTAAATAAAGGCTGCACCGACCCCATTGACAAAAGCAGCCAAGTATGCTATAGTTGCGTCAACAATAGCGTTATCTAAAACCACCGAGGAGGACTGAAGGTGGCCGGCACCGTTCCCGAAATCCTTGCTGCCCTGAAGGTAGAGGTCGACACGCTCGACCCAAGAATCAACATCCTCGAGACCTGCTGCTTCCCCAAGGGTTGCCTCATCGACGCGGATGACCAGCCCTACCTCGCCACCGTCAAGATCCCGAAGCTGCGGGCGAACGGCCTGCGGGTCGCCGAATGGACGCGCGGTGCGCTCCTCCTCGAGGAGCCCTTCTTCTCGCGGGTGAAGCTCATCGTCTGCGCCGGCTGCAACATCGTCGAGTGCCCCCACCACCCCGGAGAGTTCGATCTCCGCAACATGACCAGCGGCCGTTCCGACAAGCGGCAGGCCACCGGTCAGCAGGCCCTCGATCAGCTCCTGCCCAAAAGCTGGCAAGCGGAACTCGCGGTCGAAGGCATCAAGTGCTCGGCCTGGCAGCGCGTCTCGCGCAAGTCCGCCTCGCTCGAGTTCACCTTCGAACGCGGCAGCAAGCACGTCTACATCTCGGCCTGTCCCGCTGCCCACCGGCCCTCCACGAGCCTCTCGCCCGAACCGGTCTTCCTGCGCTGGGACAGTTCCAGCGTCATGTCGCAGATCCTCGAGGCGATCACGGCGGCGATCGAGTTCGTCCGCGCCTAGTCTCGTTCGACCGCACTCACAGCCACGGCTGAGGGTGCGGTCTTTCTTTTTTTAAGATTGACAAACCAAAGAATCTTGCTATACTTCAACGTTCGGGAAGGATACCAACAAGGAAGAAGCAAATGCGACACACATCGCTCGACCCGACAGAAAAACTCCTATCTGAGATCATCCATGGCAACGTGAGCGAACAAATTACCGCAAGAGAAAAGATCCTTTCTCTCCTCATGAGCAGAAAAGAAATCTCCAGGTTCAAAGGAATAGGAATTGAGATTGTCTGCTTCGTAGAGCCAGAAAAGAACGATCGCAAAATCAGTTTCTTGTTCCGCTTCGAAGGCAGAGAAGTTGGTGTCTTTGCTCTAGCCAAAGCAAGAGTCCTCTGGACCAGCGAAAACGCGAACCGCGTTCCGTTCCACTTTCTCGACGATATTCATTCCAAGCTTTTCCAGACCATCGAAGCTTCGTTCGACACATCGGGATTGTACGGCCATCAGCAAGGCTAAAAAACATAAACGCCCCGCAGATCTAATTCTGTGGGGCGCTCTATTTTGCCATTATTTTCTTTTTACTCGTTTCGCGTTTCTCGTTACTCTTATCTCTCCAGACTATTGTTTAATCGGCATCACAATATACGTATAACTATCATCACCTCTTGGTCGAACAAGAAAGGGAACATTTCCGTCGACTAAACTGAGTTCAACTTCTTCGGCTGAAATATTGTTGAGACCGTCAAGTAAATATCGATAATTTAAAGTTGTTTCATTATCATCTCCTGAAAACGCCACGGCCATTTCAGATTTACTTTCACCAAGTTGAGAATTTGTCGCCTGGATAATTAACCCTTTCGATGAGTTGAATTTTAAATTCACATCAAAAATCCCCAACTTTGAAAACAGGGCGACAGCCTTAATTGACTTAACAAGTTCTGCAGTTGAAACAACTACCTGTGTTCGAGTTTCGGTGGGGATAATTTGTTTATAATCTGGAAACTGGCCCTCGATCAATCGAGAGATAAGTTCGATGCCGTCACAAGAGAATAAAATTTGATTATCTGAAACAAAAACCTGTAAAGCATCTATTTGATTTTCTTGTTCTTTCACCAAGCCGAGCACACGCAAAACTTCTTGCAATGATTTCACGGGGACAATCACATCGCGTTCTTCTTTGTTGTCGCTAACTGCTAAGGCTTTTTCAGTTAAACGATAGCTATCAGTTCCAACAAGATGAACCATGCCAGGTTTAATTTTATTGAAAGACATTAAGACTCCGCTTATCTCTGGGCGGGACTCTGAATTAGCCACGGCAAAAACAACTTGAGCTAAAGCTTTTTTAAAATCTTTAATATTTATTTTATACGCAACTTCGCGCTCGATCTTGGGGATAACAGGGAAGTCATCGGCCACAATGCCCTTAATTTTAGTTTCAGAAGAACGGCAAGCAACTTTTAAAAAATCGTCTTTGGCCAATTCCAAATTAACCTGGTCGTTTGGTAAAAGACTTATGTATTCAGAAAGTAGGCGAGCGTCAGCTGTAAAAGCGCCTTCAACATCCACCTTACAACGAACATGACAACTAATTCCAATTTCTAGGTTTGTGCTAGAAAGTTTTACTCCACTATTATTTGCTTCTAGTAAAACATTATTCAATATTGGGAGGTTAATGTTTTTGTTTACAAGGTGTCCTGTTGCTTGTAGACCGAAGTTTAGGTTTTCTTGAAGGCACGTAAATTTCATACTTGTGTTTATTTAAATCTCTTATATATAAAACATAATAACAATAATAAGCCTGTGTATTACAGTGGAAAAGTCTTTTAATGATTTAATTTTAAAGAAATTTCCCTGTGTGTGGTCTTGTGTTCTGCTTGTGAGAACGATTGTGTGTAACTCTTGTTTTTGGTGATTTTGAGACCCTTAAAATTTAATCAACAGTTGGCGTAAAAAGTTCTAAACATGTTTCTCCCAAATATTTTTACAACTTGTAAACAGTTTATCCAGAGAAAATTAGTGTGCGTAGACCTTTTGTTTGATTAAATTTATTTCTTGGCGCAACTTTTCATCGTTTTCAACTAGTCCGCTTATTTTTTTATGTGCATGCATGGCCGTGGTGTGGTCGCGTCCGCCAAGTTCATGACCGATTGTTGGATATGAGCAACGAAGTTCTTCGCGCAAAAGGTACATGATGACTTGTCTGGGGAAAGCAAAACGTTTTTCTCGGCTTTTGCCCATTAGATCCTGCAGTGTTGTATCGTAAAATTCACTGACAAGTTCAATCAGTTGTCTGGCAGAAACAGAACCATTCTGTTTGCTGGCCGAAGAAATAGAGAAAAGAACCTTTTTAACATTTTCTAGCGTTGGTGTGATGTGGTTAAGTTGGTGGTGGGCGATAATTTTATTGAGAGCCCCCTCAAGTTCGCGAATATTATTTTGAATGTTCAGTGTAATGTATTGAATTATGTCTCGTTCAAGTGGAAAATTCTTTTCACGGCACTTTGTTTCAAGAATCGCGATACGAGTTTCAAGGTCTGGCTGAGAAATGTCAGCAATCATGCCCCACTCGAAGCGAGAAAGGAGGCGATCTTCTAATGTGGCGATAGCTTTAGGTGGACGGTCAGAAGTTAAAACAATCTGTTTATCACTTTGATGTAGTGCATTAAAAGTATGAAAGAATGTTTCTTGCGTACCTTCTTTGCCTGCGAGGAATTGGATATCGTCGATAAGTAAAACATCTGGTGTGCGATAAGTGGCATTGAATTTTTCTGTTCGACCAGAGGACACAGCGTTGATAAAATCATTGGTAAATTGTTCGCAGGTTACATATAAAACTTTTTTCTGTGGTGAATGTCTTTGAATCTCATTGCCAATAGCTTGCATGATGTGAGTCTTACCTAAACCAACCCCGCCGTAAATAAAAAGCGGGTTATAAGTTACACCCGGCTTTTCAGCCACAGCCCTGGCTGCAGCGTGGACAAGTTCATTGCCCTTGCCAACAACGAAAGAATCAAAACAATATTTAGCATTTAAGCCAATCGCCTGTTCGCCAATAGCAGGGCGGGTGCGAACCTCGGCCTGGAACTGTTTAGCTTCAGCAATAATAGTTTTTTTGATTTGCTCTTGTTCTTGGCAGTAGTTTTTAACAGTTTGAACTTTATAAGTAATTTCTTTGATACGTTCTTTTGATTTGCTTTGGATAATGCGGTAGATGTCGGTATGGTATTTCTGTTTTAACCAGGCCTGAGAGAAGGTGTTGGGTACGCCGACAACAATTCTACCATCTTCATTCTCGATAATAAAAGTATTTTTGAGCCAAGTTGTGAAACTTGCCTTGCTTAGGGAGAGCTCAAGCTCCCCGAGGACTGCTTGCCAGAGTTGCTGATTAGCTTCTTCCATAGTTTTCTTTTTATTTTACCTGTCCGCCGTAGCCCGCTAGGGCGAGGGAGGATTAATTCACTTAAGTGTTTCTATTTTAGCACGAATGAGTATGTGGACAAGTTGTTGCAAACTCGTAAAAGCGGCGCAACATGTTTATAACTTGTTGATAACTGTAAATTATATTATCCGGAAACGAATTTTTATGCAAGCAACGGGAATTGTTTTGCCGGATTTAATCCGGCATCCAGGCAAATCAGAAAAAGATAGCTGGACACCGGATCCTGCCTGCCTGCCGGCAGGCAGGTCCGGTTATACAGCAAAGAGATGGGGGCCAGAAGCAAGAACATTATGGGGAGCGGTCCAGCCAGAACAATTGACAAATCCTCAAAAACAAGCTATTCTATGGTTACTTTACTATTAGACATTTTATATGCCAAAAAGAACCTTCCAGCCGAACGTTGCCAAGAAACTTAAGAAACAAGGTTTCCGAGCGCGCATGGCTACTAGCGATGGACGCGAAATTATCAAAAGACGACGCGCTAAGGGTCGCAAAAGACTAACTGCGTCAGATAAATAAACACTGGCTTGCCCCAAGAAGTCACGTGAAACGTGTCATCGAATGGCTTGCCATGAAGTCACGCGTAGCGTGTACTTCATGGAAAAATTCTTAAAAAGAAGCTACACTACTAGTGGTTTCTTTTTTGTAAAGTAAAAGTAAATTTTCTCAACTGGTGACTGGTTCCAGGTTACTGGTTACCCCTAAACTATGCTACAAAAAATATATCGTATAACAAAACAACTAGAGTTTGACGCCTTCTTTGGCGCGAAGTTTAAACAAGCTCGCGGACGAAATTTTTCTACGGCTAATTTTATTTTTAAGAGCAAACCAAATGGTTTAAAGAATTCTCGTTTTGGTTTTGTTATTTCTAATAAAATTGATAATCGTGCAGTGGTTAGAAACCGTTTGCGTCGTTATACCAGTGAGACGATTAGACTTAATTTAGATAAATTTAAACAAAATTTAGATTGTTTGATTGTCTTCAAAAAAGGGGCGCAGACGCTCGATCATGAAAAACTAGAAAAAGAACTTATCGGAATTTTTAAAACTATTCGTTTATTATGAAGTTAAAGGTCTTTTTATATTATCCTCGTTATATCGCTTTGAAAATGATTCGTTTTTACCAACGAACCATTTCTTTTGATCATGGCCCCATGAAAGAATTTTTTCCTGGTGGTTTTTGTCGTTATAATCCATCGTGTTCCGAATATACTTATAAATCAATCGAAAAATACGGACTAATTAAAGGCGGCTTTAAGGGTGCTTGGCGTATTATGCGTTGTAACCCTTGGTCAAAAGGTGGGAACGATCCAGTAAAGTAATCTAACTGTCATAGTGAGGTGCGCTTCCGGACTTTATTGTAGTGAAGCCTCGAACCATGACCTAATTATTAGTAACCATTCGTAACATCCATATAATGAAGCTATTCGTAAAATAAAACACGCCGTCTCTGAAGAGAGGAACGGCGGTTGATGGCTACCTGTGAGTGAGCCGATGAAGGACGAATCCGCCCACGATGCCGCCCAAGATATTGCCAATTGCGGCCGCGTTCTTGAAGGCATTCGCCTCGGTGTGGAAGACTTGCGGCAACCAGCTACCGAAGAGGGCGAGACCGAAGCCAAAGACTACACACACGATGATTACGGCGAGGGCTAAGAGGATGTTTCGTCCGGTCATTTGTACCTCTTTTCGCTTGTTGCTACCCGTGAGGAGCCGGAGCTTTGGTTCTGGCGTTGAACGCCTCGACTTCCTGCTGGCGAAGCCGGCGCCAGATCCGGTTCTTGATCACTAGCAGCCAGATGATGACCGCGACGTAGGCGACAGGTCCGAGGTAGACGGTGATCTTCATCAGGGCTTCTACCGCGAAGTAGAACATCAGCCCGACGAGGATTGCACCGGCGAAACTGGTCAGGCCGCGGATCGCTTCCTTGCCTTCTTGATCTTTCTCCCCCAGCCGCAGGCAGAGGATCTGCGCAGTTGTGAGGGCGATGAAGATGAGCGTGAAGAGGAACACGAGGTGTCCGTTGCTGGGGTTGACCCCCAACTGAGCTGCCAGGGAGCCGAGGTACTCATACACGGGATTCCTCCAGGTGGGTGGTTTTCTTCGCCTTGTATTGCAGGTACTTGCGGGAGAAGAACAGCGTACCGTCCACGAACAAGGCGATGGCCACACCCGTACCGAGCTTGGTCAGCGGATCCGTGGGGATCATGATGGCGAGCTCGATGACGAGGTAGATCGCCAGGGTCCAGAGAGCAGGCTCGATCCACTTGAGGAAGAGCTCCTCGTTGTTCCACGGCCAGGGCCGGAGACGTTCGATCGTGATCTTGTTGATGCGGTGCAGTTCGAGGAAGAACACACCTAGCATCAAGAAGAACATGGTGGAACCGAGGGTGGGGGCGGAGAATTGCCTCAGGAATAAGGCGCGTAGGAGGTCATGCATCAGAAACCTCGCTTTTGTTGGTGGCCCTTTCTTTCGCCATGGACAACCGCCACGTGCCCAGTGCGATGATCGCGACGACCAGGGCGACGAGGCTTAGAATGACGTGTCCTTCTTTCAAGGGGTCGAAGACCCAGCAGAACATTCCGGTGATGACACCAGCCAGGAAGTAGTGCGTGTAGATCCGACGAAACGCCCGAATTGAATTGGCGACTTCCGGCGGAACGTGGGCGTCCCAGAGGGCGCCGAAGAACCGGACGAGCTCGATGAAGAGCCAGATCAGGAAGAGCACAATCAGGACTTTGCCGGTTAGAAGGTCCTCTCCTAGGTCCTGCACTTTCATCCACAGATCCTGCGCAAAGAAATTGAGGGATTCGAGCATGGTGTGCCTCTTTCGGTTGATTGGGTTACACTTGCCAACGCCAAATTGTAGCATTCGGAGACTGCTTTGTCAAGCATTAAATATAAAAAACAGGTAAATTTAAATAAAAGATTACAAATGATACAACTAATTGGAAGTTACGAATTACTACAAAGAATTAATGGCTAAACAATAATTCGTAACAACAGAAAAAATGGATTATTCGTAAAATAAAATAGCGCCGGTAGAAATGTTCCTACCAGCGCCTTGTCAGCGACTACGAATGAGCACTCCCTGGTTGCTGCCAACCGGGCCAGTGCAGGCGATCAGGTCGACGTTCCTCTTCAGCGCGTTCATGGCCCTGAAGGGGCAGGCCCAGGTGTCTGCCTGGGTGCAGCCGAAATCTCGCGCCGGAGCCTTGCAGACGCCCATCTGGATCTCTTCGTACCCTTGCTTCTTCACTGCGGCAGAGACCGTCACCGGATTCGGGGGCGATTCCATGGGCTTCATGTACTTTACGAACGCAGGCACCGCGACGACGGCCACGATGGACAGGGTCGCGACTACGATCATGAGCTCGATCAACGTGAATCCTCGGGAACTTTTCATACTACACCTTCTTTCTTTTGTGGGGGGGCGTGTGTTCTCCCTTGAACAAGTCACTCGTAATGATGATGGCTATAACGAGGACAATCAATGGGCCGTATCCCGAAGGAGAAACGGCAAGACAGGCGATTGTCACGGCCACCAGCCACACCATGGTTCCGAGGACGGAAAGAATCATCGCTCCGGGGATCGCTAACTCGGGGTTTTGCTTGTCTCCCATGAGGAGGGGTTTCGAGACACAGTAGAATCCGTGGAGCAACCACAGGATCAGGAAGATCGAGCCAAGGATGAGGGCCAGGGCAACGAGAGCACTGCCTCCCGCGAGTTCGTTCATGGTGACCTCCGGTTTGTGCGCTGTGGGTTGATTAGCTGTTTGTTCCTCAACAGGAAATATTAGCATTACGGAATCTTTTCGTCAATATTATTGTCTTACAAAAAAACACCGCCGTTCCATGAGAGAAACGGCGGGGGAGAGCAGGCGCTACTTCCTGGGCGGAGGCGGCGTGACGAGGGGCTTCTTCTTGCCGAAGATGACGGACGCGAGCCAGATGACCGCGGCCAGGCAGCCGAGGCCGAACAGGATCTTGCCGATGCCGAAGAGCGCCCACAGGGCCACGGTCACGATCGTGGCCTTGAGGATGGCACGACCGGCCTGCAGCCCGAGGGACTCGTTCGGCTTGGACTTCTGGACGAAGAACAGCAGGATCGCGAGACACACGCCACCGAGCAACAGCATCGGGCACCTCCTTGTCGCAACGTTTGGGGACCAGCAACGACTCACGAAGTTATAATTTAGTATATTAATAGATAAAAGTCAATAGCGGGTAATCGTTTTGTAGGGACAGGGCTCGACCTGTCCCAAGTTAACGAAAACCGCCACTCCCGAAGGGGGGAGCGGCAGCCGTGTAGCCTAGTTGTGGTCAGAGACCGGTGTCCTTCTTGGCTGCAGCGAGCAGCTTGTCCCGGACGCCGACAAGGAGGATGTGCGAGAGCGCGTACATGATCAGGGAGAGCAGCAGGGCATCTCCATTGGCGATCATGACCTTGGGAAACAGGAGCAGGATCAGATCGGTCGCCAGCAACAGGAGTCCCGTGAGGATGAGCCCCATCGGGATGCTCAGGAGGAGGCGGAGGAAGGCGTGCAGCTTGGTGTTGGGGTCTTGGTCGATCTTCATGATCAGCAGGTTGCTGATCGTGCGGAGACGGAGGAAGATCGGCAGGGTCACGATCAGGAAGAGCCCCATCGCGAACATCATGCCGCCAGGGAGGCCTTCGTTGTTGCACTGCACACCCACGGCCCAGAACATGTTGAACGTGATCATTCTCTCACCTGAAATAATTGATCAAGCCTGTTGGAGGTGCCAACACGTAATGATATCATATAAAAATGTTTTTGTCAACATAAAACTTGTATAAAATAGTAAATTTAGATAAAAAGAGGGGCTATTTTCGCAGAGAACAATAAATATTTTTTCTCAAGTAAAAAAACAGGCACCAATCATGAGAGACAGGTGCCGGGCGCGAATTCATTTAGGACTTTTTCCGTCCAGGCTTTTTGAAGCTGTGGTACGTGATCGTGAGGGCGAGGAGGATTCCGAGAATGGGGATCTTTGTTGCCAACAGGACACAAATAACCGAGTTGAATCCTGCCACCCCAATGAGGTATGCCAACTTTTTCCAGAGAGGAAGCTTGGCAACAGTACGGAGCAAGTCCCTGAAAAGTTTGTATCGTTGCTTGTAGAAGTCTCTGGCTTCTGGAGTTTCCACGAATGCGCAGAGGTTCCTGTACATGAAGGGAAGAACGAGGCAGAAGTAGAGCGTTCCGAAGACGTAAAAGTAAACGATGTTATCCCTAAAGAACTCCATGATCCACCACAACGCAGTCAATTGTTTTTAAATTAGTATAGGCAGGAACTTTTGTCAACATAAAATTTGTATAATATAGTAAATTTAGATAAAATGTTTTGTAGGGATTAATATTAATTAGTCCTGATTTTCCCAACCAGACCCTTACATTATCTGTAATTTATAATTATAAAAAAGACCGCCACACTCATTGAGGAGCGTGGCGGGGGAATCAAGCTTGTGGAGCCCGGGGAGTAGACTTCTTCATCTTGTACTGACGGTAGATCACGGTGCAGGCGAAGATGAATGCGACGTGGATCAGATACCAGAGGACCCACGTCTCGTAGTTGAATTCGCCCTGCTTGTTGGTCGCGCTCTGGTCGAGCCCTCGCATGATCATCCAGGTGTAGACACCCGAGATTACCAAGCGTGCCCAGAAGTGCATCTTGGAGTACATGGTGTTGAAGCCTTCGAGCAGAACGAGGCAGGCGAAGCCCCAGAACAGGAACATCATGAAGATCACGTACGGCACCCAGTTGTTGGCCAAGAGGTGGTCGAGCATGGGAGTGTAACTCCGGCAGTTGATTGCGTTGGTTTCCCAACAGGAAACAATAGCAGAGAGCTACGTTCTTGTCAATCTGTGCTTGTGAAAGAAAGTAAATTTAGATAAAATAAAAAGAACGCCGCACCCGGAGAGGGATGCGGCGGTACGTAGCAGGTTGATGCTGGCTACTTCTTGAAGAGGTAGAGCAGAAGGAGAGGTAGCTCGAACGCGGCGGTTTGGGCCAGAATGGCGAGGATGTTCTTGAGGCTCGCAACGGGTGGGGCGGGCCGCAGGAAGAAGAGCAGTCCACAGAAGATCGCGAAGGCGATGACCCCGATAGCCGCACGCTGGGCGACGGGGTGGATGTCCGTTCCCGGGATGAGCCACTTCGTGTAGTAGTACACGGAGATGCCGACGAGGACCAAGCACAGGGCGTGGATGATCATCTGGGCGACGAGGAGTTCCATGTTCCCGCTTTAGGTGGTTTGTAATGTCGGGGAAACCCAACTATAAAGTATAGCACAAAAAATACTAAAAGTCAACAGATGTCTGAAATAAACTCTAAAATTGCACAAAACTCAATCATCCAATTAACTGGGAAACTGGTTAGTTTGGTTTTAGGTTTAGTGGCAGTGATGATAATGACCCGCTACCTCGGCCAAGAAAAATTTGGTTATTATTATACGGTTGTCGCCTTTCTTCAATTTTTTGGTATTCTCGTCGATTTCGGATTGACCTTGACGACTGTTCAAATGATTTCTGATTCACGTTGGACTTTGACTCGAGTCATGAATTCAATCATGTCTTTTAGAATTATTACCGCGACTGCTTTCCTCGGACTAGCACCAATCATTGTTTGGTTTTTCCCATACAATAATTTTATTAAATGGGGCGTTTTGATTACCGTGTTTTCCTTTTTTTGCATCACAGTTATTCAAGCATTGACTGGTGTCTTCCAACAAAAATTTAAAATGTTAGAAATAACAATTGCTGAAGTTGTTGGTCGAATCGTTCTCGTCGCTGGGGTTGCGTTGACTGCTTATCTTGGCAAAAACATTTATTGGATATTTTGGATGATTTCCATTGGCGCTGTTTTAAATTTATTAATTGTTTTTTTCTATTCCAGAAGATACATTCAATGGAAACTAGAAGTTGATTTAGAAATTTGGAAAGTTTTGATTCTAAAGTCCTGGCCGATTGCACTTGCCATTTCATTTAACTTGATTTACTTAAAAATGGATTCAATTATTCTTTCTTTGGTTCGAACGCAATCAGAAGTTGGTTTGTATGGTGCGACTTATCGAGTCTTGGATATTTTAACTATGTTGCCAGCCGTTCTTTTGGGAATTGCGCTTCCAGTTTTATCAAAATATTTTATTGATCATGAAATAGACAAGTTAAAAAATTTATTACAGAAAATTTTTGATGCCTTAATTATTTTTGCTGTGCCAATTGTTATCGGAACACAGATTGCCGGCCGCCCGATGATGGAATTTTTTGCGGGTAAAGATTTTTCTGTGTCCGGCAACATTTTAAGAGTTCTTATTTTGGCGGCCGGTGCCATTTTCGTCACAACTGTCTCTGGCTACGCAGTCATCGCTGTCCAAAAACAAAAACCAATGACTTGGGGTTATTTAACAGCTGCAGTTTTGACGCTCGCTGGCTATTTATATTTTATTCCGAAGTTTGGCTATTGGGGCGCGGCCTGGATGACTGTGTTTTCCGAAATTTTAATTATGGTTTGGTCGACAGTTTTGGTTTATCGCACGATTAAATTTATCCCATCAATGAACATTTTTTGGCGTTCAATTGTTCCTGCCATTGTTATGACCATAGTCCTTTATTTTTTCCGAGATCTGCACGCTCTCCTATTAATCTTAATCGCAATCGTTGTTTATTTCCCCTTGTTATATTTATTCCGTGGCTTTGACCCCAAGCATTTTCGTGGTTTGCTACGGGGGCGATAATTTTTTCGTCGCCTGCCTGCCGGCAGGCAGGCGCGTTAGCGTCATTGCGAGTGCGCTCTGGGCAGCACGAAGCAATCTCCCAGACCCTAAGTTGCCCTGAACTGCAAACGAATCAACAGCTTGTATTGGCTCAAGAGATTGAGCCCCAGTCTAAATATTCGTATGGGCTCAAGACATTGAGCCCCACCCGAAAGCATATGTTTTACATCCTAAGCATTTTTACTTTAATCTTCGCCTACCTCGCCTGGCGCAAACCAATCTGGGCCGTGTCTTTTATTGTTTTAGCTTTGCCGACATATCTTTTGCGATTCGAGATTCGAAACATTCCGACAACATTACTCGAAATCATGATTCTAGTTTTGTTTGTCGTCTGGCTTATCAAAACAATTTTAGATAAACAAAAAATAACTTTCAGTAAATATAAATGGTGGATTTTGTTTCTGCTTATCGTTGTAACTTTATCTGTCTTTGTTTCCGAGAGCCGCCTTGCCGCCTGGGGAATTTGGAAAGCCTATTTTATTGAACCGATTCTTTTCTTTTTAGTTTTTATCAATATCATTAAAACAAAAAAAGATTGGAGTTTGGTCGTCGGTGCTTTATATTTTTCTGCTTTGTTCGTAGCGATTCCTGCAGTAATTCAAAAATTTACCGGTTGGGGAATACCCAATGAGTTCTGGCGCAATGAAGCGACGCGACGTGTCACTTCTTGGTACGGTTTTCCCAATGCTGTTGGTTTATATTTGGCGCCGATTGGCATGTTCTTCGCTGGATTGTTAATGCAAAATAAAATTAAGGGAATCGAAATATTTAAACAAAAAGGTTTTGTAGGGACAGCTCTGGAGCTGTCCCCGCGTAAAATATTATTCTGGAAATTAATCCCCGGAATTATTTTGTTTGTTTTGATTGTTCTCTCGCTGATCTTTGCCGGATCGGAAGGCGCGCTTATCGGTCTTGCCGCCGGATTGATTTTCCTCGGTCTTGTTTACCCATATCGACTAACGCGGATAGCAACTGTCGTTTGTTTGCTTCTTGCACTAATGGTTTGTTTTCTCGTGCCAAATATTCGCGGATATGCCTTGGAAAAGTTTACGATGAGTGATCGCTCAGGCCAAATTCGTCAGCAACAATGGAAAGAAACTTTTTCAATGTTAAAAAATGATCATCAAGTCCTCGGCGGAGGTTTGGCTAATTATCAAACAGCGATTAAGCCGTATCATGCCGAAGGAATTTGGATAGAAGACCAGAATGATCCTGCGTGGCTCGAGAAAATTCGCACGAGTGAAGAGTTCCGCATTAAAGCTTGGCAACCAACAGAAATTTATTTATACCCACATAATATTTTGTTAAATTTCTGGTCTGAAATTGGACTCTTTGGGGCTGGAATAATGTTAGTTTTAATGCTAAAGTTGTGGCTCGGATATCTCCGCGTCAAAAGTCCAGAAAATAAGAAAATGTATTTGATTTTAATGTCTGTTTTTGTCGTGATTCTTGTTCATGGGCTAGTTGATGTGCCCTATTTTAAAAACGATTTAAGTGTTTTTTGGTGGTTATTGTTTGGCATGAGTGTCCTTCTTGTTAGACGTAAGGAAATATTGGTAAGTAAGTAGTAATTCGTAACATCCAAATAAAGAGATTATTCGCAACAAAAAATATTAATAAAATAAGTATATGCATGAAGGTGGAATGTTAACAGTTGGCTCTGGCGCCAAAGATCCCATCATAGAAGCAGCTGTTTACGCTGCACAAATTAAAGGACATGAAAAAGTTCGAGTTTATCATAATGATGGGCATGTTCTTTTTGAGGGAACCCCACGTGAAGTGGCTGGTTTTTGGGGGTTTGAAAAATTGGGACGCATAGAGGACGTTGGTTTTATTGCTGATGTTGAAGGACACCCCATTGTTAGTTTTAATGATACTAACGAACCTGGTTCTATTTCTAGAAATAAGGTTGAAATGATAATGGGTGCTTTGGCTATGGGCCTTGAAGATGCTGATATTGCTCAAGATCGGGCGGTCGGCCGCACCTTGTCTCCAGAAGAACAGGAGGCGGAATTGCGTCGTTGCTATGCAGTGAAAGATAAGGTTCAATTAAAATATGGAGACAAATTGCCGGAAGCGTTACTTATGGTCTCTCTAGGAATTAATCCAGAAACTGAGGAGCCAACTTTTAGAACTGTTTCTGGTGATGTTGGTTGTAATTTTGATGCGCATGGCATCGAGAAAAATGATCAATTGGAAAAATTATTGTCTTTACTCGAAAGTGGTATTAATAAAGAAAAACCATTCTTAACTGCACCTTTTTCATTACCTCCAATGGAACGAGGCGCAGCCATGGCTGATCATAAAGTAGGTAGTGGGGTTTGTTACCAGAGTGGTTTGGCCGTAGTTACGGGTGGTTACAGAGAGGGCTTGGTTGAGCGCGGAATAAAATATGTTTTTATTAATGATGTTTACGCCGAACTTTTAGCGCCACTCAGAAAATTATTTCCACAGTACAAAATTCATTTACTAAGTTTCCAAAAAGAAATTTTGGATGCAGAATTTGTTGAACATAACTGAATCCCGCCCTTCGAGAAGAGCGGGGAAGAAAATATGTCTAAAAAATTTACAATTGAAGAAGCACAAGAGATTGCGGAAAAAATTGGTTTGGATTTTACTAAAGTTAACTTTTCGTTTGAAGAGTTTTACGCTGGTTTGGCCGTCGAATTGGAACATGGAAGTCAGGATCCTCTTACAAATGTAACCAACGATGATCCAACTATAACTGGCAAAATCGCTTGGGCTCATTTGAATGAGATCCCAGATTATTATGATAGATTAGAAAAAATGGAAAAGGAAGCTGAAGGCAAGATGTAAAATAAACGAGTATGAACAAAATAATTCTAATTGGGGGTGCGCCCACTACGGGCAAGTCATTTGTTTCTCAAAAACTAGCCAATGAGTTAAGTTTGCCATGGATTTCTACTGACGTTATTAGAAGCATTATGATTAAAACCGTTAGAAAAGAAGATTATCCAGGTTTATTTTATACTACGACTGCTAATGCTAAAAATTATCTGGAAGAACATAGCGTACAAGAAATTATTAATGATCAGAACAATGAAAGCAAGGAAGTTTGGCGTGGTGTTCAAACTTTTGTTGATGCAAGATATTCTGGTGATTGGGAGTCTTGTATCGTTGAAGGGATAGCTCTTTTACCACAGCTTGTACATGCGGCCATGAAAGAACACAAAGGACTTCAATCAATCTTTTTGTATGAAGATAGAAAAGAGCGGATTAGAGAAATAATTTTTACTCGTGGTCTTTGGGATGATGCCGAAAAATATTCAGATGATGTCAAAGAAAAGGAAGTTGAATGGGTAATGTTGTTCAATCAATTCATTAAAGACGAAGCGACCAAATATGGTTTCCCCTTAATTCAATATAAGGATGATGGTTCGCATTTTGAGGAGATAAAAAAGCTGTTAGTTTAACATTAATATAACCTGGAGGCGTGGCTGAGTGGTCGAAAGCACCGCATTCGAAACGCGGCAGATCTTAATCGGTCTCAGGGGTTCAAATCCTCTCGCCTCCGCCAAAAATATGCAGGACAAGTTACAAAATAATATTTGGAAGTATGCACTTTTGTTAATAGCTAACAAAAGAATTTTTGTTGCTGTTTTAGGGGCTTATTATCTGACTATCCCTGGCGTAACACCAAAGATTATCGGCCTAATTTTATTGATTGGAAGTCTTGCCGGCTTCCTTTTTGAAATTCCTAGCGGGTACATGTCTGATAAAATCGGACACAAACTAACCTTAGTTATCTCTCGAGTATTGATGTTGTTATCTACGTTCTTTTTTCTTATCGCAAGCAATATTACATTTTTAGTGATTGGCGCAATTTTTTTAAGTGCTGGAGCTGCTTTCCACAGCGGAACAGGGAGCGCCTTTATGCATGAGACCTTGCGCGCACTTAAGCGAGAACAGGATTATCCAAGTGTGATGGGCAAAATCAGTTCTATTGGCTTTGCGGTTCCGATTGTTTTTACAGTGTTGATACCTTTTTTAGTTGAGGTCAGTTATAAAGCTCCTTTTCTTATTGCTCTTATTATTGATTTGATAGGGCTCCTAGCGGCAATTTCCTTAACTATTCCGACCGTATCACAGGAACAGGTAGAAGAAATCGGGGCGACAAATTTTAAAAAGGTATTGAAAGAGGGATATCGTCTTAACTTTTTTAGTATCGCTTTGTTTTCGGGCATTATCAGTGGCATCTTGTTTAGTGTAGGAGGCTTTCGCGCTCCATATCAAGATTTTCTTGATATTCCAGTTATTTGGTATGGTGTATTTTTTGGTATAGGGAGAGTTTTTGCTTCGCTTATCCTTGCCTATAGCGGGAAAATAAAAAACCGTCTGACGCTTTCTACTTTTTATGGATATCAGCTTATTATTTATGCTTTTTTGATTTTCTTGTTGGGACTGATAGCGAATTGGTGGGTTGCAGTCACAGCATTTATTGTCATAAATGCCTTCCAATGGGGCTTAAGCAAAATTGACGAGGGATATCAACTCGACATTATTAAATCGAGCAAATTTAAAGCGACCTTGTTGTCAGTTGGTTCACAAATTGATCAATCTGTTTCGGCGGTTTTTAGTTTTGGGCTCGGTTTTATGATTGAGCTGGTGTCGTATCAGTCTGGATTTTTTTATTTAGGGATTATTTTTTTAGTTATCCTTTGCCCTCTTTATTTATATATAGTTCGTAGAGATAGAGCGGGCGCTTATACTAATACCAAGATTATTAATTAAGGAAATTTGAGCGGAGGGAAAAAGATATGAAACAAAAAAATATCATCTTAATACCAATTAGCATCGTCGCATTTTTATTGATATCCCTTGGTATTTTTTATTTATCACAAAATACTACCAGCCCTGCCCTTGAAGTGCTTAAAGACTCTGGCGTTTTATCGATGTTGAAAGTAGAAGATAAGCCAACTAAAACCGAGGCCGTTATCATCTCGGTCGGAGATATATTTATGCACGACACCAATATCAGCGCTGGTTACGACAAAACAACCCAAAAATATAATTTTGATTCTGTTTTTTCGGCTACAAAAAAATATTTTCAGGAGGCTGATGTTTCTACTACCTGGCTCGGCGCTGTGTATAGTCCGAAAGGACCATATTTAGGTTATCCATTATTCAAATCTCCAGTTGAACTTATCGACACTCTACAAAATATTGGGCTGGACGTAGCGTATAGAACTAACCACACGATGGATTTTGGCACCAAAGGATTGGATGAAACCTCCCAAATTTTAAAAGACCGTAATATCAATCAAATCGCTGGGTACGCCACGGAAGAAGAGAGCAAAGAAATCTATGTTTATCAAAAAGATGATTTAAAAATTTCTTTCCTCGGATACATTTACGGTATGAATGGTCTGCCTATTCCAGAACCTTGGATGATCAATTTAATTGATTTAGAAAAAATTAAAACAGATATTGCCAAAGCTAAAACTCAATCAGACTTTGTAGTCGTGGCCCTACATTTTGGCAATGAATATGAAAGATTCCCGAACAAATGGCAAAAAGAAACAGCTCAACAAATTGCTGATTTCGGTGCAGATATGATTATTGGTTCTCATTCACATGTCATTCAAACAGCAGATGTGATAACCGCAAGCGATGGACGAAAAGTTTTTGTGGATTATGGATTGGGAAATTTTTATTGCGATCAAAGGGAAAAATATACAGATGCTGGGATGATCCTCAGATATACCATCGAAAAAGTTGATGGAAAAGCAGCTTTAAAAGATGTCAGTTATGTTACGACTTCGGTAGCGCGGTATAAAGAAAATGGACGAACGCAGTTTAAGGTTTTACCAAGCAAAGAATATATTAAATTATACGAAGAGAAGAAAGCAGATTTTCTTTCCGTGGATAATTACAATCGTTTGAAACAAACCTATAAAGAAACTGTGGAGCATTTGGATAATCCGGGGATAGGTTTTATGGAATACGAAAAATAAATATTTTTATGAGTCAAGAAAAAATAGATTTAACAAAAAAAGACCCAGTTACGGTTGATCCGGAAGACGGCGAAGCGCATGTTTGGGTCCAAGCGCAACCACCGTGGGAAGATTTCGCTTCTGTTAATGTTGATCAAGAGGCTAAACGAAAACCCGCCACACCAGAGCAGGTAAAAGAAATGGATAAACGGATGGCAGAACTCGGGGACGCTTTTGCAGGCTCAAAATTAAATTGGCATTTGGACGGAGCGCTGAATATTTCGCTTTTAGCTGGAAAATATATCGGTTATCACAAAGATGTTGATGTGTCAGTGGAGCAAACAGAATTAGCCCAACTTGAAGCTCAACTTTTTGACCATGGTTATGGTCTTTTTTTATCTAGCACTAACAATGAAACTGGGGAACGGCAATTACGCCGTGTTGGATTTAGGGTTTTTGAGGATTCTGAAAAAGAACACATGCTCATTGCGGCCATTGATGAACGTGGAAAGTTGCGAGATGACAAAACTTTGAATTTTGTGGATGTTCATGTTGTGGCCAGAAATGAAGCTGGAGAGGCTTTGGGTTGTTCGGACGTAGTCATTCCTGAAAAATGGGCTAAACCGTATCCAGTTGAATTTAACGGGAAACAAATAAATTTGTCGCATCCAGGAAAAGTTCTTTATTATAAATTACATCAAGATAGAAATTATGATCTTACTGATATTGATCGTCTAGTTGAAACAGGAAAGCTCTCAGTCGAAGATGTTGATGATATTGCCGCTGTTTATGAGGCTGAGTTTAAATCCAATATAGAAAAAGCACGTAAATATTTTGAACCGATATCAGCGAAAATTACTGCGGATATGACTGCGGAGCAAATTGCTCAATTATTTATAAGAACCGAGTTTCAGCGCGGAAGTGACGAGGTTAACCCAGCGTTTGTAGAATTGGGAGAACAACTTATTGCCTCCGGCAACAGCTCCGTTGAAAACATGATTGCCGTAGCGATAGAAATTTTTGGTATGGAAGAAAAAAACAATAAAAAGCGAGCTGAGATATTAAAGATTAGGAAGGCGGTGGAGGCGCAGGCAGAGTTGGTACAAGTTAGAGAACAAATGTCTAAATCATAGTTAATCATAGTAAGCGAAGCGCACATGCAAAAACAAATAGACCTTCATCAAAACAAAATAGACTACACTCTCAAAGTCAGCAAGCGTTCACGTAGATTGCGACTGGCTGTCTATTGTGACGGTCAATTTGTCGTCACTGCGCCCAGATATATGAGTTCTGGCTATATCGAGCGCTTCATTATGCAAAAAGCACAATGGATACTGACACGAATTGCTCATTTTAAAAAGTATCCAGGTCAGGCTCTGGGTCGTTTGACGAATAAAGATTATTTAAAATATAAAGAACAGGCTCGAGCGTTGGTTCAAACGAGGATTGAACATTTTAATCAATTCTATCAAGCAAAAATAAAAAGAATTAGCATTAAAAATCAAAAAACACGCTGGGGTTCGTGTTCAAAAAAAGGAAATTTAAATTTTAATTACAAAATTGTCTTGATGCCAGCCGAAATGGCGGATTACATTATTGTACATGAGCTCTGTCATCTGCTAGAATTTAATCATTCACGTAACTTTTGGGTGTTAGTCGCGAGGACTATTCCTAATCATTTGAAAATACGCAGGGAATTGAGAAAGGGGAATTTTAAAATAATATAAATACATGGAAAACACAAATGTGACTCAGCCTGTAGTAGAGAAAAAATCTTCGCACAAAGTTCTTTGGGGCGTGTTGTGCTTAGTCGTTCCTTTTGTACTGTTCGTTTTGACTTTAAGCGCCTATGCGATTACTGCCTTTATATCTCAGCAATCTATGGTTGAACCTACAGACACGATAATGAAAGTGCAATCTGGTTTGGGTATTTTTGGAATGGTTGATTTCCTGGCTTTCATTGTGGGTATTCCTGTGGGTATTGTTTTGTTGGTGAAGAGTAAAAAATCATAGCTTATGACGGTTTGGGATAAAATCTACAAAAATTATCAAAAGGGCGGCGATGCCTGGGCAACACTGTCAGAAGAAATTCATCCATTATTTAAAACTTTTTTGGAAGAAGAGGTTTTTGATCTTAAAAGTGTTTTTGATATTGGTTGTGGTACTGGTAAGTATTTAGAATTTTTAAAAGAATATGGGTTTAAAACAGATGGAATTGATTCGAGCGAGACGGCCGTTGAAATGACCAGAGAAAAATTAAGTCCAGATTCTCTTGTCGTTTGCACAAACATGTTTGAATTTGCTATCCCGCAGAATAAATATGATTTAGTTATTTCTATTGCCACAATTCATCATGGAACAAAGAAACAAGTTCAAGGTTTGATTAATAAAGTCCATGAAGCATTGGTTGAAGGCGGCAAAATTTTCATTACTTTACCGGATATTGAAAGCACCAAGAAGTGGAATACTTTTAAAGATCATGAAGAAGTTGCACCAGGAACATTTGAACCACTAGCTGGCCCAGAGCAGGGGTTGCCACATAGCTTTTATGCTAAAGAAGAAATTGAAGAATTGTTTTCGCAGTTCGAAAACGTTCAAATAGACTTGGACGATCGCGGACGATGGATTGTTAGAGCAAAAAAATCATAGTCATCATAAAAATCATAGTTAATCATAGTCCAGACAGTTGTGTCCAAAATATGACCAAATACCTCCTCCACGGCGGTGCAACCCGTAATGAATCCGCCGACAATACAAACTTTTTCAAAGAGATTGTAAAAGAGCTTCCTTCTAATATAACTATTTTAGGTGTTTATTTTGCTTGTCCGGAAGATACTTGGGCAGAGCGTTTTGAATTTTTTAAAGAAAGATTGATCAGAGAATCAGGTAGAGCGGACATCCGTTTTGTTTTGGCAGAAAGTGATCTGACAGTATTTGTTAATCAAATCAAAGAAGCTGATGTTGTTTACTTGCATGGAGGAGAAACGCCCTTGTTAAAAGAGAAACTCAGCAAGGTGAACAATTTGGCAGAATTATTTAAAGGCAAGGTCGTGGTAGGTTCATCGGCAGGAGTTTATGTTTTATCAAAATATTATTACTCAAATGACTATGATAATATTTTTGAGGGATTGGGCATCTTGCTGATCAAATCATTTTGTCATTATGATGATTCTAAAAAGGAAAAATTAGAACTGCTCAAAAAATATAAAGACGATCTTCCCGTCTACGCTATTCCAGAAGAAAAGTTTTTCATAATAGAAAAATCATAGTCATCACATAAATCATAGTTAATCATGGTAATGGTAACAATCACAAAAGCCCACCCCGGCGACGCAGAGCAGATTTCTGCTCTAGCCGATGATTATGCCTTGAAGGATAAATCAGAAAAGATTAGCAATTCTGGTTTTATTGTTTTTCCTAAACCACCAGAGAAGTTTTTAAAAAGGATTAAACATTGCCAGTATTTTTATGTGGCTAAACAAGGGCAAAAAGTGGTGGGATATTTATTGGCCTATACTCTTAAAGAGATGGAAGATTTAAATGAAAACTTTTCCTATTTTGGTGATCTCAAAAGTGCGAGCGAAGGCAAAGATATAATTTTTTTGGATCAAATCGTAGTCAGTCGAGATTATACCGGCCGTGGTCTGGGACAAAACCTATTAGATCATTTATTAAACAACTTAAAGGACAAACATGTTTTTGGATTTATCCTTCATTCACCGACCAGAAATCAAAGATCAATAAATTTTTTCCAATCGAAAAACAACTGGCAGTTAATCAAAGAAGTAAATATCGAAGGCATGCTCTGCGGCCTTTACGGCCTAAAATATTAGTTGCTAAAAATCATGGTAATCATTTAATCATGTAAATCATAGTCCCGAGAGAATGGCAAAATAACTTATTTATGAACATAATTTTACTAATCATCTTTATCTTCGCCATCACCTTTGCTTATGCTGGCATTCGTGGCGCGCCTTGGGCACCAACAAAAAAGGCGGATGTGCCTCGATTTTTAGAACTCGCGAATATTAAACCAGGTGATAGAGTTTATGATTTGGGTTGCGGTGATGGTCGTTTGCTTTTTGCTGCAGCCGAAAAAGGCGCGGAGGTCATTGGATACGAGATTTCATTGTTGCCATATGTGATCGCTAAGTTTAAGCAGTTCTCGTTTGTGAAAAAAGAGAAAACTCGAATATTGTTTAAGGATTTTTGGAATGTTAATTTAGCAGATGCTGATTTAGTTTACTTTTTTCTCATGCCGAAAATTTATGCCAAGCTTAAAATAAGTTTGAGAA
>Ga0247841_10002517_pt1 | contig 36389 bp, 30 predicted proteins | sample LaCruzMarch2015__2_FD_192410 | JGI IMG/M metagenome (GOLD analysis project Ga0247841, IMG submission 192410) | Freshwater microbial communities from meromictic Lake La Cruz, Castile-La Mancha, Spain - LaCruzMarch2015_18m | ecosystem: Environmental > Aquatic > Freshwater > Lake | place: Spain... | reverse complement strand
CAAGCTAAGCATAAAGGGTTCAACGTCGGACAATACTGCAGTAGGACTTAATGTCACTAACAGTGAAAATACTTCATTGTTGTATGTAAGGAATGACGGCAACGTCGGAATTGGAACGACGACGCCAAGTCATAAGCTAACTGTAGGAGGTAGTGATGCTGATGTTCAAGTAGGTGATGCTTTTAATTATACTCCTTCAAATACTTTAGATTTTGTTGTTGGTTCTGCTTCTCAAACTTCAAGATTTTTATTTGGACAAGGTAATTCTTATTACGGAGGAATGCAGTGGAATTATAATGCTCCCCCTACTGATGCTTATTTGTCAGTTGGGAATATGAATGGAGTAAATACAAAGGGATTGAATATTTTACAAAGTGGCAACGTCGGGATCGGGACGACGTCACCTGCGACAAAATTGCATCTTTATGACTCTTCTGAAAATATGGAAAATAGGATTGAAACTGGTACTACAGGGTATGCTGTTGCAACTTTTAAAAATTCGGATGGTGTATTATATGTAGGTAAAAATAATCTTGCGGGTACCGCTCTTCTTTCAACAGGCGGTATTGCACATAGTGGGGTCATTACTACCAGTACAGATGATGCTTTGCAATTCGGAACAAACTTATCTGCAAAAATGACGATATTGGGGAACGGTAACGTTGGTATTGGGACGACGAGTCCGGGGGCGAAACTAGATATAAGACAAGATGATTCGCCCTCTGTTCCAGCTTATGGTCTACGAATAGCTAACACTGAAACATCAAGTAATGCAGATGTCACAGGAATACTTTTCAGCATCAGAGATTTTACGAGTTCAGGTCTTTATGGAAAAGGTGCAATAGTTTACGCAGGTGACTCAACAGGATTTGATAAGGGGGATTTTCATTTTCTACAAAACAGTGCAGGTGATGTTACTGAACCTTCAATGAGTAATTTTGTTATGGTAATTAAAAATAACGGCAACGTCGGCATTGGGACGACATCGCCGACAAGTCAGCTATCGTTTGGAACGACATCAGCTATCATTAGTTCTGATACGGCAGATGGTTCGGATACAAAAGAAATAATTTTGGCTGGTGGAGGGTCTAATGCTATCGGGCGTGGAGGGTCTATTAGGGTAAAAGGGAATGAATTAAATTCTGGAGAAATAGTATTACAGGCAGGAAATGCAGGAGGAGCAATAAGTCTTCAGCCAAACTCCGGCAATGTCGGAATCGGTACGACGAATCCATCATTGGGTAAGTTACAGCTTGGTGATGGAGGAGCTAATACAACTCTTGCTTTTAATCTTGGAGCAAACAATACATATTCTTCAATTCAAACATACAACAGTAGTCTTTCTTTGAATCCTTCTGGAAATAATGTTGGAATTGGAACAACTGTCCCAACAAATATACTCTCTTTTGGAGGTAATTCAACTAGAAAAATATGGATGGAGAGAAGAACAACTTCAGGTTCAGGACAATCGTTAACATTAGAAGCAGGAGGAGGAACATTAGGGGAAAATAATTATCTCGGAGGAGACTTAATATTGAGTGGTGGAATAGGTACAGGTTCTGGTAGTTCAAATATTTATTTTAAAACTGCAACTCCTAGTGTCGGTAGTGCTATTGATAATGTACCTGATACAAAAATGACAATTTTGGGAAGTGGGAGAGTTGGTGTCGGCACAACTGGACCATCAACTAATCTTGATGTGCAAGGAAATCTTTTTGTGGGAGCGGGTTCGTTTAGTAATAGTGGTGGTTGGAACAACGTAATTGATTTGAACGGTAGTAGTCATAGTCGAATTACTTCACGCACAACATCTGGTGTTATTACCAGCATGGCATCACATAATAGCGGTTTTGGAGGTGCACCTGCTGGTGGAATTATCGGAACAGAGAGTAATTATCCTTTAAGCTTTATGACTGCCTCGACTACTAAGGCAACTATATTAGCAAACGGCAACGTTGGAATCGGGACGACGAGTCCAGGGTATACTTTACACACAGTTGGAGATATATATGCTTCAGCTCAAGTTTTTACTCCAGTTGTCAGAGCTGCCGCATATGAAGGTTCAATCAAATTCAATACTTGGGCTGGTAGTACATCAATGAGTATTCTTCATACCGGCAACGTCGGTATTGGTACAACGAGTCCTTCTGCGAAGTTGAATGTTGTGGATAGTACAGTGGCGGGGAGTAATTGGTATAAACCACTTCTTGTTTACGCTCCTAATATAGGAACAGGGGAGCATGTCCAAGTTGGATTTGGTGTTGCCAATTCAGCGTATAATCAGGCAGAATTTAATTTTAATTATGTTGGAGGAACAGGTTCGACAAGCAATACTTTCAGCTTAGGTTTGCATAGTGCAGCAGATATTTTAACGATGAATGGATCTAATAATGTCGGTATCAATAACACGAGTCCGTCGGTGGCTCTTGATGTCACTGGAGATATTGAGTATACCGGAACTATTACCGACGTTTCTGATTCGAGGTTAAAAGAAAATATTTCAGAGATAACAGGGAGTGAATCATTGTCTATTATTAATTTACTTCAAGCAAAATCATTCAATATGATAGGTTCGGATAAAAGGGAATATGGTTTTATTGCGCAAGAGGTTCAGTCCGTATTTCCTGATTCAATTTCTATTATTGATCCAGTGACTGGGTACTTGGGAATAAATTATTTATCATTCACCCCACTTATGATAGAGGCGATAAAGGAAATGAATTTGAAAGTCGATGAACTTTCATCTCTTGATACGACTTTAGAGAATTCACTAGGCTCTCTGGTGAAAAAGTTTTTGACGGATGAGATTATTACAATCAAAGAGTTTACTACTGGGTTACTTCATATCAACGGCGATGTCTGTGTAGATGATGTCTGTATTACGAAAGAAGAGTTCAAGCAAATGCTCATAAATGCAAAAGGGGAGACAAGTAGTGGAACATCGACTCCTCAAGCAGATGTTACCCCAGCAGTTCCAGAAGATACAACTGCAGTAGTAGAGCCAATCATCGTAAATACAAACATAGATACGACGCTAATTGAACCTCAAGTTGAAAGTACTCCTGTTGTAGAAACTCAAGTTTCTACAACAAACGATGCTCCTGCCAATACAACACCAACAGGTGAAGATTTAGTTTCAACTCCATAACTTCGCACAGGTCGGACCTGTGCACTACCTGTGCACTATGAAAAAACGGGTGTGCCTATCCCATAAAAATTTATCCACTTATTTATAATGAAGAACTGGTTTTGTTCGCATTTATTGTGTATAATTATATAATCAAATTATTAGTAATTATTTTAGCCGCCTTCGCATAAAGCTATGGCGAGCCGAAGAAAAACATGGAATCAAAAAAAGTAGCCTTTTTTAACAAGTTGTCGTTCATAATTCTTTTACTAACTTTATTTACTAGTCTTTTCTTTTTTATTCCATATTCCTTGGTTACCCTCGAAGCAAGTAAAGGGTTTCTTCTGTCTGTCGGAGCTACTCTTTCGTTATTCTTTTGGTTGATTTCAAGGCTTGGTGATGGTAAGTTTGTGATTCCAAAAGATAAATTGATTCTATTTGCTATGGCCATTCCTTTGGTCTTTTTGGTTTCATCTTTCTTTTCTTCTTCACTCTACATATCTTTATTTGGTACAGGATTCGAGATAGGAACATTTGGTTCAATGTTAGTTCTTTTTATTCTTTTCTTCTTATCTGTAATTCATTTTCAGACAGAGAAACGTCTATGGTATTTAGTAAAAGCGTTGTTTGTTGGAGGGTTAGCTATTGCAATATTTGAACTTTTTGCTATATTTGTTGGCTTTGATCGTATTTTACCAGGATTTTTGCAGGGAGTATCATCAGGAAATTTAGTTGGAAGCTGGAGTAATTACGCTCTTTTATTTGGTATTCTTGTTTTATTGTCTATATTTACTATTGAGTTATTAAAAACGAGTAAAATATGGAGGATTGCCCAATATGCACTTTTGGTTCTCGGAATACTATTTTTGATTATAATAAATGTAGCACTTGCTTGGTTATTGGTTGGAATTTTTTCTGTTATTATTTTTGTTTATATTATTTCTTTACAATATTCAGGAGTTAAGGTTCAAGGTGAAGGTGAAAAGAAAAAATTTCCCTTCTCTTCTTTAATTGTTATTTTTTTATCCCTAATGTTTTTAGTGGGAGGTAATTTAGTGAATGGTTTTATCTCGAAATATATAAATATCAACAGTCAGGAGATTCGTCCTTCAATAGTAACAACGTCTCAGATAGCATGGAAATCTATAAAACATAATCCATTTTTCGGAACTGGTCCAAATACTTTCGTTATAGATTGGTCACTCTGGCAACCAAAAGATATAGCTCAGACAATTTTCTGGAATGTTGACTTCACAAATGGGTATAGTTTGTTATCAACATTTACTGTAACCACTGGTTTGCTGGGCATTATCTCATTGTTATTATTCTTGGTTATATATATTACAAGAAGTATTCAATCGATACGTCTCGCTTTCCGTGATTCACTTTCAAATTATTTCATAATGACGACCTTAATGATATCTATATATTCGTGGATTACAATTATTGCATACAACCCGAATATTATTATGTTAATGCTAGCTTTTGCTTCGAGTGGGATGCTTATTGGTATACTTGTACAAAAACAAGCAATTCAAACTAAAGAGTTTTCTTTCTTGTCTGACCCTCGTAATAGTTTCTTTGCTATTCTTATGTTGCTTATTCTAATGGTTTCAACTATTTCCTTAACATATATTTATATCGAAAAATTTACTTCGGTTGTATATTTCTCTCAAGCCTTAAAAGGTGATGGATCAGCGGAAGCATTGGGTAAATCAGAAGGAATGTTATTGAGAGCTATCGCTTTAAATAAGAATGATATTTATTATCGTAGTTTATCTCAAGTATATTTAAGTAATATAAATATACTGATAAATGATTCAAAGGTTTCTGAAGATACGCTCAAATCTAGTTTGCAACAGCTCTTAAATCTCGCTCAAGAATCAGCAAGTCTTGCTGTAAATCAAAATCCAAAACAATATCAGAATTATGTAAATCTTGGTAATATTTATGCAGCACTAGTTCCTCTTTCAGTTGCTAACAGTTATGAAAGTGCGATGGTGGCATATGATAAAGCTTTGGCTCTAGCCCCAAATAATCCTTCTATTCTTTTATCCAAAGCATCTCTTGAATATACAAATAAAAATAATGCAGAATCAAGAAAATTTATTAAACTGGCATTAGATTTGAAGCCAAATTATGTTGATGCAATCTTTTTCCTTGCTCAAATAGAAACAAATGAAGGTAATTTGTCTGAAGCTATCAAGCAAGCTGAATCAGCTGCTCAAGTCGCACCAAATGATTCGACGGTCTTCTTTAGATTGGGATTATTAAGATATAACAATAACGATTATACAGGAGCAGTTTCAGCATTTGAGAAAGCTGTTATATTGGATAATAGTTATATGAACGCTCGATATTTCTTAGGACAATCTTATAAGAAAGTCGGAAGAACAAGTGATGCTCTGATTCAATTTAATATTTTAGCAAAAGTTTTGCCAGACAATGAGGATATAAAGAAAGCATTAAATTCTGTTAATGATACGACTCCTACACAAGCTCCAGCTCAGACATCTACAACTACAGATACAAAAAATATAAAAGCTCCATTACCAGAAAATCAGTAATTCTTGAATAGAGATGGTAAACCGTATTATTACATTCCTAAATAAAGAATTTCGGGGAGTAAACGAAGCCGCCTTATTACTTGGTGGCTTCGCTTTTCTTTCCCAGATACTTGGACTTATTCGGGATCGTACACTTGCACACATTGTTGGAGTAGGACCAATGCTAGATATTTATTATGCGGCTTTTCGTATCCCTGATTTTCTTTATCTTTCTATCGCATCACTCGCTTCGATTACGGTATTGATGCCATTTCTGATGGACAAACTAGGGAATGATAATAATATAAAAAGGGCTAGATCATTTATGAATAATGTTTTTAGTGCTTACATTATTTTTATGATTTCAGCTAGTATTTTGATTTCAATTTTTATACCATATATTGTTTCTTATATTGCTCCTGGTTTTAATGATGTACAAATTGACTTATTGATTATGACAACTAGGATAATGTTGCTTTCTCCAATTCTAATTGGTTTATCAAATATGATTGGAACAATTACTCAATTATTTAAAAATTTTCTTGTTTTTTCTTTGTCTCCAGTTTTTTATAATATAGGAATTCTACTAGGAGTAATTTTCTTTTATCCTTCTTTTGGAGTATATGGTTTAGCGTATGGTGTTGTTATCGGTGCATTAATGCATTTCCTTATACAAGTGCCGACTGTAGTCAAACATAATTTATTTCCAATATTTATAAAAAATATTAATTGGCGTGAAATTCTTCACGTTATAAAATTATCTGCTCCGAGAACTTTGACACTTTCATGTAATAGCCTCGCTTTTATTTTTCTTGTGGCTATGGCTTCAAATTTGAAAGAAGGTTCTATCTCACTTTTTACTTTTGCATATAATCTTCAATCTGTGCCAGTTGGAATAATTGGAATATCATATTCTGTCGCGGCATTTCCAATTCTTGTTCGATCATATTCCATGAAAGATATGGATAATTTTGTTGGTCAAATAATTATGGCAGCTAAACAGATAATATTTTGGTCTTTACCAGTTATAACATTATTGATTGTTCTTCGAGCTCAAATTGTTCGTGTTATCCTCGGTTCCAATACTTTCTCTTGGGTTGATACACGACTTACTGCGGCAGCGGTTGCTTTATTTGTTGTCTCGCTTGTCACACAAGGACTTGTACTTCTTTTTGTTCGAGGCTACTATGCTGCAGGAAATACAAAAAAGCCTTTATTTATCAATGTATTTTCATCAATAATGGTAATAGTTTTTGCTCAAATATTAATATATATTTTCCGTAATTATCCCCACGCACTTTCTCAACTTGAAATTTTACTTCGAGTTAAGGATGTCCCTGGAACTATCATGATGGCGTTACCTATGGCATATGCTTCTGGTTCACTACTTAATTTCTTTTTGATTTGGACATTATTCAAAAAAGATTTCCTTAATGATAAAAGAATTAATCTCGTATCTTGTTTTACTCAAAGTTTCATAAGTGCTATAGCAATGGGACTAGTTGCTTACATTTTTCTTGGAATATTTAGTAATGTTTTCGACCTCAATACTGGTTTGGGAATTTTCTTTCAAGGGTTTCTTTCGGGGATTATTGGTATTGCTTCCGGAATATTTATTTTGGTTATATTTAAAAATAAAGAATTCTTTGATCTTGTTCACGCTCTTCGCAACAAATTCTGGCGTAATCGTGTCATCGCCCCAGAGCAGTCCGATTTGTAGTAACAGAAATAAATTTTTCTTTTATATCTATTTTACCAATTTTCTGCTATCGCGGACTTTCGGTAAATTGTATGAGTCCTTGCCTCACACAATTTATATCTAGGCTTTTATTTTAAGGGCTTTTTTGCTAGTATAGATGAGTAATGTATCCCGTTAGAAGTCATATATGTTATATAGAATAACGGGGTAAGTTTAATGATATTAGTTAATTTTTGAGTTTGTTATTTAATTTATGTACGACAATCTAAAGATTGTCTACTTCTAACGGGATGAATAGTGATGACCATATTAAATTGATTCGGAATTTTTCGATTATTGCCCATATTGATCACGGCAAGAGTACTTTGGCTGATCGAATGATCGAAATGACTGGAACTATAGAGAAGCGAAAAATGAAAGACCAAGTTCTTGATTCTATGGAGCTCGAAAGGGAACGTGGTATTACGATAAAAATGCAACCTGTAAGAATGGAGTATAAATCAAACAATAAAAATTATATCCTAAATCTTATTGACACCCCCGGTCACATAGACTTCTCTTATGAGGTATCTCGAGCTTTAAAGGCTGTAGAAGGGTCAATATTGCTCGTAGATGCAACTCAAGGTGTCCAGGCTCAAACTCTTACAACATTACAAATGGCTCGCGATTCAGGTCTTGTCATTATTCCTGTACTTTCAAAGATTGATTCACCACTTGCTCGAGTTGATGAAATAAAAATGGAGTTGGCATTACTTCTTGATATTGACCCAGATACAATTATGTTGGTTTCTGGAAAAACCGGAGAAGGTGTGAAAGGATTACTTGAAGAAATAATAAATAAAATTCCTCCACCACAAATTAGGAAGTCCGACTTCCTAAATATGGAAGTCGGACTTCCTAATTTATCTTCGGGACGAGCTTTAGTTTTTGATTTTAAATATGATAATCACAGAGGAGTCATAGTTTACGTCCGAGTATTTGATGGAGGATTTAAAAAAGGTGAGTCATTATTGTTTGCCGTTTCGGAAGAAAAATTTATATCTCTTGAGGTTGGGACATTTTCTCCGGAAGAGGAACCACGTGAATCTCTTCAAAGTGGTGAGATTGGATATATTGTTACTGGAATAAAAAAACCAGGCATTGCTTCTGTTGGAGATACGATTACATTTCTAAAAAAACCTATGCACGCACTACCTGGATACTTAAATCCTCGACCAGTAGTTTGGGCTTCAGTATATCCTGAAAGTCAGGATGATTTTCCGTCATTGAAACAAGCTTTGGGGCGTTTACGATTGTCAGATTCGTCTTTTTCATTTGAAGAAGAAAGTTCTGGTTCACTTGGAAGAGGGTATCGTTGTGGATTTTTAGGAATGCTACATTTGGAAATTATAACTGAAAGATTAACTCGGGAATTCAATTTAGAATTGATCGTTACTATGCCATCAATTACTTATAAGGTGCAATTACGTAATGGGAAAGAAGAGACAATATATTCTCCTCATCTTTTCCCTGACGATGGAAATATTTTAAAAGTGCTGGAACCTTGGGTTAATGTTAAAATTATCACACCGTCAGCTTATATTAGTTCTTTAATGCCATTCCTGTATGATCATGAAGCGGAAGTAAAAGGGACTGATAATTTCGGAGATAACCGTTCCTCGATTGATTTAGAAATGCCACTACGAGAACTTATGCGTAACTTTTTCGATGATATGAAAAGTATTACTTCGGGATATTCTTCGATTTCTTATGAAATAGGTGAGTATCGTCCTGCCGATGTTGTTCGTCTTGATATAGTTGTGGCGGATGAAGCGATGGCGGCATTTTGTCGAGTAGTCTCACGTCGTAAAGTAGCTGATGAAGCCAAAGCCCAAGTAGAAAAGTTAAAAGATATTATTCCAAGACAACAATTTGCTTTTAAAATTCAAGGGAAGGCTCTTGGGAGAATTATTTCATCTGAATCAGTATCGGCGTTTCGTAAAGATGTCCTTATGCATGGAAGTAAGGTAGTGGGGGGTGGAGATGTCAGTCGTAAGAAGAAATTATTAGAGAAACAGAAAAGAGGAAAGAAGAGGATGCAAGCAAATGCAAAAATAAACATATCTCATGATGTTTTCTTGAAAATGATACGAGGTAGCAACAATTAGATTATTTGAAAAGTCCTGGCATATAAAGAAGAATCATACTTATAATCACGAGGATTGAAAGTACGGCAAAAATCTTCTCCATTTTTTTCTTGTTTTTTGAATCGAAAAGCATGTTATAATACTAGCATTATTTATGAAAGAAGGAAAGAGAAACAATTACAGATTCTGGCATTCACCATTAGTCCTTATTATTCTTTTCTGTTTTTTATTAATCTTTGGGTATAAAATTATAGATTTATCAAAAAAGAATATCGAAACTAGAAATCAGAAATATTTTGAATTAGATAAGTTAAATAATTTGAAAGAAAAAGAAAATTCTCTTTTAGGAGGGATAGCAAAATTACAAACAGATGAAGGAGTCGAAGAAATGATAAGAGAAAAGTATATGGTTGCTAGGGAGAATGAAAAAATGGTAACAATAGTAGAAGAAGGTAATAGTAGTAAACAAGGAGAGGTGGAAAATAATAAGAGTCATGGTTTTTGGAGTTGGATTAAGAGGATGTTAGGTAAGTAGAAATGCGGGTATGGTATAGTGGTAGCATGAGACCTTCCCAAGGTTTAGACGCGAGTTCGATTCTCGCTACCCGCACAAAAAAACAGAGATTTTATCGTGCGGGTAAGAAAGCAAACTTCTTTGCTTTCGGCGAGAATCGAAAGGCTTTTCCTTATCGAAGATGGAAAAGCACCCGCGACCGTAGGGCGAGATTCTCGCTACCCGCACAAAAAAACAGAGATTTTATCGTGCGGGTAAGAAAGCAAACTTCTTTGCTTTCGGCGAGAATCGAAAGGCTTTTCCGTGCGAGTGAAGCGAGAGGGAAAAGCACCTGGCTATGTAATAGCCGATTCCCGCTACCCGCACAAAGTTGCTATATTTTTTGTGTTTATGATATAATAAAAATTCTTTATTAATTAACACCGCTTGCGGTATAAAAAATTATGAACAAAGTAACAGTTTACAGTACTCCAACGTGTCATTTTTGTCATATGGCAAAGGATTATTTTACTTCTAAAGGAATTGCATATGAAGATTTTGATGTCTCGACAAATTTGGAAAAAAGAAAAGAAATGGTAGACAAAAGTGGTCAAATGGGAGTTCCAGTTATCCTTATAAATGATAAATTGATAGTTGGATTTAATAAACCTATAATAATGGAACTTCTTGGAATTAAAGAGTAGTAATTTTTCTAATAATGACGTATTATAAAAGCATTCCGACCTGGGTCGGAATGCTTTTATCTTGCACTCTTAGTTTCCGCCAGGGGCGGACAGGCAATGGACCCCGGTATCAAAGCGAAGCTTGATACGGGGCAGGTACAACAGTCCCGCTGTGCCCCGTAGCATGTCTCTGTAGTTCAATGGACCCCAAAGGAAAATAAAAAATCTAAATACACATTTTATTTCCTACGGGGCAGGTACAACAGTCCCGCTGTGCCCCGTAGCATGTCTCTGTAGTTCAATGGATAGAACAGTTCCGTCCTAAGGAATAGATGTCGGTTCGATTCCGGCCAGAGACACAAATAGTAGAGACATTGCTACTGGTGTCCTAAGGAATAGATGTCGGTTCGATTCCGGCCAGAGACACAAATAGTAGAGACATTGCTACTTGGGTCCCAAGAAATAGATGTACCTTCGATTCGTGTCGGTGACACTTTTATTTTAATTCAAAATATGATATATTCGGGCTATGGATCCCGAAGTAAAAACATTATTAGAAGAAAGTATAAAGTTATCTAAGGAGAATAATGTTTTGCTTGTTAAGATTCGTAATGTTCAAAAATGGGGCCAAATAGCACGTATTTTTTATTGGGTTTTGATAGTTGGAATGGCGTTAGGAGCCTTTTATTTTATTAAGCCATATTTGGGGAATGTCCTTAATTTATATTCTGGCGGAGTGTCAGGTATAAATAATATCGGTGATATAACAAAAAATCTCAAAAATAGCCAAACCGATGTTCAAGAATTGTTGGATTTTGTTAAATAATAAGTTTGCTCAGATAGCTGTTTTGGTGGGAAAAGTTTTTTAATAATGCTCAGATAGCTCAGTTGGTAGAGCGCTCCCCTGAAGAGGGAGATGTCGCCAGTTCAAGTCTGGCTCTGAGCACCATATAGTAAAATGCCTCGCTTTAGCGAGGCATTTTACTATATTGATTTAATTTTTAATTTTGTCTCTCTATTTTTGTCTAATTTTGGAAGTTTAATAATCAATAATCCATGTTTCTCTATTGCTTCGGCTTCCTCAGGGTCAACTTCTTCGGGAAGGGAAATGGTTCTTGAAAATGAGCCCCAATAGAGTTCTTGGACGAAAAAATTATCTTTATCAACAGATTGGTTTTCTTCACGTTTACCACGAATCGTAATCATATCGCGAGTTATTGATATGGAAATATTATCTGGTTGTACTCCAGCAATCATTGTCTGAACGATGATATCTGTCGGTGTTTGGTATACATCTACTGTTAGTTCAGCGTCTATTTCTTCTTCCCACTTAGATTCTTTTGATAAGTTTAATTCTCTTCCGTTTGAACTATCTTTTATCGGAAGGTTAAATTTCTTGTTTGACTCAGATTGAGCTTCTTCTTGGTTTTCTTCATTATCTTCAAATCGAATACTTCCTGTAAGACGCTCTAAAAATGATTTCTTTTTTAACATATTATTTTCTTAATTATGATTGATTTTCACCCATACGTTTTAATTTTTCAAATATGAGTATGTTGATAATCGTGACGACCCACAAAAATCCAAAAACAGAAAGGAAATTCTCGCCACTTCCTTTCATTATAAAAAAATTAAAGACACTATGCAAGACAATAGCACATATTATACCACCAATAAGATATATTGTTCGATACTGTTTCAAATAGAAAGATAATCCAATAGCACTACCAATCATTGCACTAGCCATAGCGTGGAGTAATGTGGACCCAAGAAATCTAAGATTGCCTGTGAGCATCCCGACGATTGTTCCACTTACTGAAAAAGGATTAAGAAGATATAAAAAGTTTTCTAATGCTGCGAAACCTAATGCTGTAACTATAAAAAATATTGGATAATCGATTGGTTTATTTATATTTTGATTTCCAAATATAATGACAGCTACTCCTGCTAATTTAAGTAGTTCCTCTATTGTCGCCCAAATAATCGTTTGTGTTGTTGTATTCTTGATAAAATTTAGTGAATATTTTTCAAGCCAAATTGCTAAAAATACTAGTAATCCACCTAATATAAAAGATATAATTATAAGACCTATAGGTTCAGGATCATCCGCATCTTCTTGTTTGAGCCAAAAAATGAGCCAAAAAATAGCAGGAATAGCACCAGTTAATATTGCAAAAATTAATATCTTAGGGTCTTGTAATAAATCAATCATTATTTATTTGGCCCGCCTTGACTCGCGCCAGTCGAGGCAGGCCACTTTTGTACCATTAATAAACTTGAATCTTTTTTCATTGTTTGCCATATTTCTTCAGTCGCGAATGGCATAAAAGGGTGGAGGACCTTAAGTATAGTATCAAGTGTCGAGAGTAAGAATTGTTTTCTTGATAAAATTTCTAACTCTTTTTCAGAGCTGAATATTTCTTTACTTTCTTCTAAAATAATATCGGCAAAGCGTGCCCACGTATACGCATATATCTTTTCTCCGACGAGATAGAATTTGTATTCTTCCATTTCTTTTGTAATTTCTTTTATTAATTCATCTCGCTCTTTTATTAGCTCTACATCTTTATCAGTGTAATCTTTAAAGTTTTCGTCATATTTAATTCCTTCAGTATTACTTAAGACAAATCGGGTAATATTCCAAAGTTTGTTCGCGTAGTTTTTGTAAGCTCGGATTTTATCTTCCGACATTCGACTGTCATTCCCTGGGCCTGTCCCGATAATGAGCGACATTCGGACAGCATCGGCTCCGTATTTACTTGCGACATCAAGAGGGTCCATGGCGTTTCCAAGAGACTTACTCATTTTTCTACCTTGGGCATCACGAACTAATCCATGCAAGTAGACATCTTTGAATGGTACTTCTCCAAGTAGGTAAGTACTCATGAGAATCATTCTGGCAACCCAGAAAAATATTATATCGTAACCTGTTTCCAAAACACTTGTCGGGTGATATGTTTTTAGATCAGGTGAATTTAAATCTGGCCAGCCGAGAATTGAGAACGTCCAAAGGCCAGATGAAAACCAAGTATCGAGAGTGTCAGAATCTTGCTCCCAATTCTCTATATCTTCTGGTGGATTTACATCACAATATACTTCTTCGGCCTTTGCTTGCCCCGTAGTAAGCTTTGCTTTACTACTGGGGTACCAAACAGGGATTCGGTGTCCGTACCAAATCTGGCGGGAAATACACCAGTCACGAAGATTTTCAATCCAGTTGTGATAAACTCTTTCGAAATTGTTTGGGATGATTTTGATATCTCCATTACGAACAGGCTCAAGCATTAATTCTTTCAGAGTTTTGTTACCACGCTCTTTGATTGGTTTGTTTACATTGATAAACCATTGATTCATAATTTGCGGTTCTATCAATGCCTCTGTCCGCTCGGCAGTGGCAACGTTGTGAACATAATCCTCAATTCTATCCACCAAGCCCTTTGATTCGAGCTTCTCTATGATTTTTTCACGGACATCTTTAATTTTTATTCCGGCGAATTCTCCGGCAATCGGAAGTAATTTCCCGTATTTGTCGATAATTTGTTCCTTGTCCAAATTATGTCTTTGAGCAATATCGAAATCCACCATCGAGTGCCAAGGGGTGATAGTCATCACACCTGTTCCGAATTCCATATCGATACTTTCATCTTTTATGATAGTCGAAGTAATCGGACCGTTTATCCATTCAAGTTCAATCTTCTGCCCATCTTTGTATTCGGCGTATCTTTTATCGTCCGGATGCATGACTACATACTTGTCGCCAAACTTAGTTTCAGGACGGGAAGTTCCGATTACGAAAGGTCCATATTTAAGATAGTAGAATTTTGTTTTTTCTTCTTTATAAACGATTTCATCATCGGAAATAACAGTTTGACCTTTCGGGTCCCAGTTGACGATACGGTGTCCTCGATAAATAAGTCCATCGTCGTACATTTTTTTGAAGGCAGTTCGTACAGCAAAGTTTCTTTTTTCATCGAGGGTATATGCTTCGCGCGACCAGTCAAGTGAAGCTCCCATCTTTTTGGATTGGTTGATGATTGTATCATGACTTTCCTGAGCGAACTTTTCAACTCGCTTCAAGAACTCCTCTCGTCCTAAATCATTTTTCCTGATGCCTTCTTTTTCAAGTAATTTTTCAACTTTCGATTGAGTAGCGATAGCGGCATGATCAGTACCTGGGAGCCAAAGAGTACGTTTACTTTGCATCCGCGCGAAGCGAACCATGATATCCTCAATAACAAGCATCGAGGCGTGGCCGATATGAAGAGTCCCTGTGACATTGGGTGGGGGGAGAACCATCGAGAAAGCTTTAGCTTCTTTATCGGTTACACCTTTTTCTACACAAACATCAGGATTAAAAAAACCGCTCTCTTCCCAGAGCTTGTATATTCTATCTTCTGTGGATTGTGGGTTGTATGGACTTAAAAACTTAGGGTCTATATCCGGTTCTTTCATGTATATAATATAACATATTTTGTTATAAAGATAAATTTCCTTTGGCCTCGATCAAGTCGAGATTTTTTGATATTTTTTTGTTTTTTATTCCGAAATATCCAGCGATGGCTATCATGATAGCATTATCACCTGTGAGACTTTTGATAGGGAAGTGAACTTTTATATTTAGGAAGTCCGACTTCCTAAGTTTTTTAATTTCTTTGGTCATTATTGTTTGCAAATAAGCATTAGCAGAGACTCCACCGCCAACGATGAGAGTTTTTATTTTGTATTCTTTAATAGCCTTTATTGTTTTATAAACGAGAGTTTCCACTAATGCATCCTCAAATTCTCTGGCAATTTTTTGTTTAATATTTATATCATCTAAAACATTAGGATTCTTCACTTTCAAATCTCGAATAAGATAAAGTACAGCTGTCTTTAAACCAGAAAAAGAAAAATCATAATCTTTCGAATACATCATCGGACGAGGTAAAACTATTCCCGGTATTTCGCTCGAAATGTTATTCCCGTCAGCACGCAATAAAATACTGCTGGATTTTTTGCTCGCGCTCGCGCCGTCGCGCTGCGCAAGGCTTCCTGGAACAACATTTCTTCGCTCAATACTGGCTAATTTTGAAATCTCCGGTCCTCCGGGGTAAGGAAGTCCGAGCATTCGAGCAACTTTGTCGAAAGCTTCACCCGAAGCATCATCACGGGTTTGTCCGATTTTTTTGTATTTCATACCTTCTTTGACTAGTACAAGCTCGGTATGACCACCGGATACTAAAAGTGAAAGCATAGGGAATATTTTTTTATCAGTAGTGTCTACTTTGAATGTTTTACTTTTCTTTGGAAATATTGAATATATATGTCCCTCCATGTGATTTACTGGTATAACAGGAATATTATATTTTTCTGAGAGTTCCTTTGCGAAAACAATTCCAGTCCAAAGTGCTGGTTCAAGTCCTGGTCCGGTCGTTACGGCAATAAGATCTACGTTTTCCATCCCGTTAGAAGCCGCCCTCCGACTTTTTGTCGGAGTGCTACGGTCACCTTGGGGCGACCTACTTCTAACGGGATCTATTTTAGTTTTTGCTTCTTTTAGTGTTTGTTCAAAAAGAATTGGCAGATTTTTCTGATGTTCTCTCTTTGCGAGCGCTGGGAAAACACCTCCATATTCAGCGTGAATTTTCACTTGGGAATTTGTATTGTTGGCTAAGATTTTGAAAGTATCACTTTTCCCAGACCCGCCTTGCGTCGAGGCAGGTTTTTTCACTTCCAATATACTTATTCCAGTGTCGTCACATGATGTTTCTATAGCTAGAATCCTAATTTTATTTTTTTGAATCATTTATATTAATATTATTAGATATAATTTGTGTAATCACTTCTCGCCCCGTAGCAAATTTTAAGAGCATTCGTCTCAAAATTTTGCTTCTGGGGTTGATAGTATTATCATTCAAGTACTATACCACCCCGTAGTAAATCTTGGCAATATCCAGATATTTTAATGTTTTAATTAAATTTTGCCAAAATTACTACGGGGCAGGTAATGATTTTTATTTGACCATTTTTATGATAAACTCTAATTATATGAAAAAAGAACGTCTTGGATTCCATATTGTCTTACTTGGCCAGATAGCGTCAGGTAAAGACACTCAGGCAAAATTGTTGGAAGACAAATATAATTTAGTTCCTGTGGAATCAGGGAAACATTGGCGTAAGGTAGAAAAAGAAGATAGTAGTGATGGAAGGTGGTTGAGGAGAACTACCGCATTAGGGAAACCTGCTCCCGTCGCATTGATGAAAAAATTCCTTGTCCAAGAGCTCAAAAGGAAAAAGCTGGGGACAGATCTCATTTTTGTAGGTAACCCCAGATTGAAACCAGAAGCACAATTATTAAAAAAACTTCTCACAAATATTAAAGAAAATTTTTTTGCTATTTATATAACATTACCAGATAAGGAAATATACAGAAGATCTTTTTCTCGTGCTGATAAAGACAAAAGGTCAGACGATATGAAAAAAAATATTTCAAATCGCATCAAATGGCATAAAATGCAAGTTTCTAAATCAGTAAATTATTTTGATTCTTTAGGAAAATTGAAAAAAATAAACGGTAATCAATCTATAGAAAAAGTTCACGGAGATATTGAAAAAGCATTATCATATTTTAAAAAAATAAATGATAAATAATACTTGTCCCGTATTAAATTTTTGATTAATTTAAAAATTAATAAGGTGTATAATATGTTATATAATATAAAGTAGAATTATGAATAAATTAATATGTAAAATTTTAATACTGGGATGAAAATACTAAGCGAATTATTAGAAGACATCCCAGTTTTAGAAACTCACGGCAATCTTGATGCTCGCGTTTCTTCGGTCTCACTTAGTTCAAAAGAAATAGAACCCCACGCAATATTTGTTGCTATTAAAGGAAACGTTGTCGATGGGCATTCGTTCATCGATGAAGTTATTGAAAAAGGTGCAACGACTATTGTATATGAAGAAGATCCAAAAGAATTTAAGAATGGTATTACTTATTTGAAGGTTCTAGGTACTCATAATGCTGTCGGATTAATTGCAGGAAATTTCTATGATAACCCTTCTCGTAAAATGAAATTAGTTGGGGTGACGGGGACAAATGGTAAGACTACGACGGCTACACTACTTCACAAACTTTTTCTTGAACTTGGTTATAAGGCAGGGATGATTGGTACAGTTGTAAATATGATAAATGATAAGTCCTTTGAAACGACGCGGACTACTCCTGATGCTGTGAGTTTAAATAAGTTATTTGCTGAAATGGTAGATGCTGGATGTGAATATTGTTTTATGGAAGTTTCTTCTCATGCGGTTTGTGAGAAGAGAATTATGGGAATAAATTTTATTGGAGGAATATTTACAAATCTAACACTTGATCATCTAGATTATCACAAAACTCTCGAGAATTATTGTAATGCTAAGAAAGCATTTTTTGATATGTTGCCGGCGAATGGTTTTGCCATTTCGAATATTGATGACGATAGAGGTGAGTATATGCTAAGTGAGACGATGGCCAAGAAGTATACTCTTAGTTTGAAAAAGAATGCAGATTTTACCGAACGACTTGAAACTAAATTATTAGGTGAATTCAATATTTATAATATCCTTGGAGTATATGCTGTCGCAGTTTTACTTGGGCAAGACAAAGAAAAAGTTAAAGAGATAATAAAAACACTTGAATCGGTTCCAGGAAGATTCCAATATGTAAAATCACAAAATCAAGTTACGGGAATTGTCGACTATGCTCATACCCCAGATGCTCTTGAGAATGTTTTAAAAACTGTTAATAAAATGAAAGGAAAAGGGAGAGCAATTATTGTTGTTGGTTGTGGTGGAGATCGAGATAAAAGCAAGCGTCCAATTATGGCAAAAATCGGTTATGATATGAGTGATATTTTAATTTTAACTTCCGATAATCCACGCACAGAGAAGCCCGAAGATATTTTAAATGATATGCAGAAAGGTCTGCCCCTTGAAGCCGTGGACAAAGTTGAGATTATAATTGATCGGCATATGGCAATAAAAAAGGCCTGTGATCTTGCCAAAAATGGTGATTACATACTTCTTGCTGGTAAGGGTCACGAGAATTATCAAGAAATAAATGGAGTCAAAAATCATTTTGATGACATGGAAGAGTTGCAAAAGTATCTGAAATAAAATTATGCGAAATTATAGACAACAATTTGCTGGCAAAAAAATTACAGTCATGGGACTCGGACTTTTGGGGCGTGGGGTAGGGTATACTAAATTCTTAGCGGAGTGCGGAGCCGATTTAATTGTCACAGATTTAAAAACAAAAGAACAACTTTCAGCTTCACTAAAAGAACTTTCGAAATTTCCAGATATAAAATACGTATTGGGTGAGCACAGATTAGAAGACTTTCGGGGTAGAGATATGATCATTAAATCAGCGGGTGTGCCACTTGATTCTATTTATATAGCCGAGGCGAAGAAAGAAAGAACTCCGATTGAGATGGATGTATCCCTTTTTGCAAATATTGCTCCTGAGGTAATGATTATTGGTGTGACTGGCACAAGAGGCAAATCAATGACGACTACTTTAATATATAAAATTTTGAAAGATAATGAAAAATTATTGGGAAGAAAAGTTTATGTTGGTGGTAATTTGAGAGGTTTGGCAACTTTGCCTCTACTTAAGAAAATTCAAAGTAAAGATATTTTAGTTTGCGAACTTGATTCATGGCAACTCCAAGGTTTCGGGGGTGCTCATATTTCTCCTCATATTTCTGTATTCACATCATTTATGCCGGATCATATGAATTACTACAATAACAGTATGGAAAAATATTTTGAAGACAAAGCCAATATTTTCAAATATCAAAACAAAAATGATATCCTGATAATTCGCCCTGGAATGAAGAAGTTTATAAAAAGGAAGGATGCTAAAGGGAAGTTTATAATCATTAACACAAAAGAGACAGAAAAATGGAAATTTAATGTTCCGGGAATTCATCACCTGGAGAATATGACTTGTGCCGTTGTTGTAGCGAGAGAACTTGGAATTTCTGAATTAAATATTAAAAAGTCGATAGAAGATTTTAAGGATCTTGAAGGGCGACTCCAGCTTTTGAGGGTTTATAAAAATATAAAAATTTACAACGATAACAATGCTACAACTCCCGAAGCGACATCTGCCGATATAGAAGCACTCGCTCTGAATTCCCCTAAGCAAGGTCAAGCGGAAAAGAGCCAACCTAATATTGTTCTTATTTGTGGAGGGTCCGACAAAAATTTACCGCTTGATAATTTTGTGAAAACTGTAAATAAATATTGTAAAGCGGTAGTGACAATCCCGGGGACAGGGACAGAAAAATTACTAAGTAGTAAGCAGAAAGTAGTATGCAGTAAGGTAAATGCGAAAGATCTGAAAGATGCTATAAAAAACTCTTTAGGCCTTGCCTCAAGAGGGGATATTATTCTTTTCTCCCCAGCTTTTGCTTCTTTTGGAGTATTTAATAATGAATATGAACGTAATGATTTATTCATGAAAGAAATAAAAAATTTAAAATAATTATATGAGAGACCTAGATTTGTCAAAAATTAAAAATGTTCACTTTATCGGGATCGGTGGGATCGGTATTTCGGCGATTGCGCGAATGATGCTCCACGATGGCAAGAAGGTGACGGGGCAGGATATGCAAGAAGGGGAAATTGTCAGTGAACTTATAAAAATGGGAGTTGATATTAAAATTGGCCAATCATACGAAAATATTCCAAAAGATACGGGGTTGATAGTATATACAATTGCGATAGATACTTACGATCCAGATTTGGCTAAAAAAATAAAAGAACAAACTAATATACCTATAAGGTCGTATCCAGAAATGCTCGGTGTGATAAGTAAAGACAAATATACCATCGCTGTCTCAGGTACACATGGTAAGACGACAACGACAGGGATGATAGCACAAATTCTGACGAGTACAGAGAAAGACCCGACAGTTATTATAGGGAGTTTGCTTGCTGGCAACACTAGCCGTGCTGACGGGCGAGGAACGAATTTTATCGCTGGCAAAAGTAATTTACTAGTAGTCGAAGCATGTGAGTATAGAAGATCATTCTTGAATATAAATCCAAAAATTTTAGTGATTACAAACATCGATAATGACCACTTGGATTATTATAAAGATATAGAAGATATTAAAAGTGCTTTCCATGAAATGGCTATGAAAGTTCCCGAAGATGGATTTGTTGTTTGTAATAGAGCTGACACAAATATTGCCGATGTTTTGAAAGACATTAAAGCGAAAATAATTGATTGGCAGGATTACTACGATGAAAATTTGAAATTAAAAGTTCCAGGAATTCACAATAAGAAAGATGCAGCTGCAGCCCTAGCTGTGAGTGGTGTACTCGAAGTAGACAAGGGGTTGGCGATTGGATTTATCGGAGAATTTCCTGGGACTTGGAAGCGATTCGAATTCAGAGGGACACTACCACAAGGCACACTTCTTTACGATGATTACGCTCATCATCCGACAGAAATACAAGCAACCCTCGAAGGTTTTCGTGAATTATACCCAAAAGAAAATGATTGGAAAATCACAGTAGTTTTCCAGCCACATTTGTTTTCTCGAACCAAGTTACTTCTCGATGATTTTGCAAAAAGTTTTACTGATGCTGATGAAGTTATACTTTTACCTATATATTACGCTCGAGAAGTAGACGATGGAAGTATCAGCTCAGAAATATTATCAGATAGGATAAATAAAAATACTGCAAATTCGCGAGCTTTTAAAGATTTTCAAAGCGCAGAATCGTATATAAAAGACAAGTTTCTAGTAATGAACAACAAAAATGTCATTGTGACCATGGGTGCTGGAGAAGCCTCCAAGGTTGGGGATTACTTGTTGAGGAATATGATATAGTTTATCGTTTTCTATGATACAATAAAATGATGATGAAAAAATATTTTCTCTATTTAATAATTGTAGCATCTACAATTTTGGCGGCGCCAACTTATGCTCTCGCCTTAGTTAATTCGGGGTTTATTCCTGGGCAGATTTGGTATTCAAAAGCAGAACTAGTAGAAGGTGATACTGTTAACATCTATACGGCAATTTGGAATGGAGAGAAAAATCCACTAGCAGCTAAGGTTGAATTTTATGATAAAAATGTAATCTTAGGCAGTAGAGATGTTGTTTTGGCCCCGTCTGAATTGAAGGATGTATATGTCTCATGGAAAATTACGGCAGGAGACCATGTTATCTCAGCAAAAATTATTTCATCACTCGCGACAGTTTCTGGAGTAAAAGAGAAAGTTGTATTAGAGAGAATTGTAACTTCAAATGATAGACAATTTGTTTCTGTACAAGCTAAGGATAATTCTCTTGAAAAAACTGCAGATGAAAAAAAATTACAAACACAAATAGATAAAACAAATTCAGAATTTAATAATATTGTACCAGAGGAAGTAAGTACTCAGGTAGTAAGCACCTTTAATATTGTTGATGATTTTCGTGATAAAACCTTAACGCAAGTTACTGCAATTAAGAAAGATACACAAAATAAAATTGATCAAATAAAAGATAAAGATAAAGATAAAATAACAGTTGAAGTTTCTAATGAGAAAGTCAGTCTTCCTAATGCAACAGAGAAGCCAATCGCGTATATTAAACTTTTTCTATTTTCCATTTTAGCTTTTATTCTTGGAAGTAAATTAATTTTTTACGGAGTTTCTATCCTGATTGTCTTTTTGATAATACGATTTATTTTTCGCAAAATAAGAAACAGATAGTTTACCCCCACACCTATATTTTTATGACTTTCACCGCAGACCTAAATCTGCAATAAAAATATAGGTGTGGGGGTGTATTTGTCAAATAAGTACTTTCTCTAGTATACTTAGGCAATGAAAAGGGTTATTTTCGATATAGTATTATTTATTTCCGTATTCATTTTTCCTTGGTGGATTAGCATACCACTTGTATTTATTGGTATCTTTTTATTTAGTAATTTTTATGAATTTATCGTAGCTAGTGTTATTGTTTATTCACTTTATGCAATAGAGGGTGATAGATTAATTTCGTCCCCGATATTTTTTTCTTTGGCAATTATTTTTTTGTATATTTTTATTCAAATTATTCGTAGTAATATTATTTTATATAGAAAATAAAAAGAGATGAGATTCCACATTAATCACAATAAAATAAAAAAAAATATTGACCCGGATGAGATTTTTCTCGATTCGAAGAATTTGCCTAATTTTAATGTTCAGCAATTCGAAGGTAGGTTAGAAAAACCTATTCCCAAAAGTACAGTTTTTTGGATTGGAACTTTTTTCCTTGTAGTATCTTTTATTTTTATTTGGCAAGCAGTTAATCTCCAAATAATTAAAGGAGAATCATATTTTAAAAAAAGTGAGAACAATACTTTAATGAAGCGCCCAATTATTGCCGATCGTGGATTGATATATGATCGGAATAAAGAATTATTAGCATGGAATACATGGGCAAAAGATGATGTGAATAAATTGTCTTCACCAGAAAGATCTTATTATGAAACTCAAGGATTTGGATTGCTCTTAGGATATACAAGTGCTCCAGCTAAAGATTCATCGGGATATTATTGGCAAGATAATTTTATTGGTAAAGATGGAGTTGAAAGTTTTTTCAATGATTCTTTGACTGGAATTAATGGTGTACGTATTACAGAGACAGATGTTAAGGGAGTTATTCAATCAGAAAATATGGTCTCACTTCCTGAGGCTGGGGCAGATACAACTTTATCTATTGATGCGAGGATTCAAAAGAAAATGTATGAATCAATATCTTCAATGGCGGGAAATGTTGGTTTTTTAGGTGGAGCAGGAGTTCTTATGGATATCAAAACCGGTGAATTGCTCGCTATGACGAGTTTCCCAGAATATAATGGAAATATTTTATCAAAAGGTGATGATAGTGATGTCATTGGTGGATATTTTAAAGATAAAAGAAAAGTATTTTTGAATCGTGTTGTATCAGGACTTTATAGTCCTGGGTCAATTGTTAAGCCATTCTTAGGATATGGAGCATTGACTGAAAAAGTTATTGATCCTCTCAAAGTAATTTTTTCAAATGGTTCTATCTCAATTCCAAATCCATATTATCTCGATAAAAAATCTGTATTTATGGATCACGGTTCATTTGGTTATGTAGATATGAGGAAAGCCATAGCTGTATCATCTGATGTATATTTTTATGAAATTGGGGGAGGGTTTGAAAGTCAAAAAGGTTTAGGAATTTTAAATATAGATAAATATTCTAGATTATTCGGTATTGGAGAAAAAACTGGAATAAATATAGGAGGGGAGAAAGATGGAACGATTCCGACACCTGAGTGGAAAACAAAAACTTTCAAAGGTGAAATATGGAGAGTGGGAGATACTTACAATACTGCTATTGGTCAGTATGGCTTCCAAGTTACTCCAATACAAATGGTCAAAGCTGTAGCGGGTATTGCTAATTTAGGGACTATTTACACCCCGCATATTACACTTGCTGATACGAATTTTTCCACTCCAGAAATTATTCCAGTCGATGCAAAAAATATGAGTGTAATACACGAAGGGATGAGAATGGCAGTGACTGAAGGAACTTGTACTGCACTTTATCTTCCACAAATTGAAGTTGCCGCAAAGTCTGGTACCGCCCAGGTGGGTTTGGGGAATACTAATACTAATTCCTGGATAATTGGTTTCTTCCCTTATCAAAATCCTAAATATGCATTTGCCCTAGTTATGGAACGTGGCCCAAAGGCAGCCTCTGGCAATGCGACGCGTGTCATGAGCGAAGTCATAGATTATATGAGCGTTTATACTCCAGAATACTTTGACTTATAAGCCAAAATACGCTATTATAATCAAATTATGGATCCCGTTAGAAGTCATATATGTTATATGAATCAACGGGAATTATATTTAGATAATGTTTAGTTTTTGAGTTTTATTAGTTAATTTATGTACAAGAATCTAAAGATTCTTTACTTCTAACGGGATGGACGAAACAAAATATATAACTGAAGAGAAAAAGCAAGCTTTAGAAACTGAACTTAATAATTTAAAAACAGTAAAAAGAAAAGAAATTCTTGAAGCATTAGAAGCCGCTCGGGCACTTGGCGATCTTTCTGAGAATGCCGAATATCATCAAGCTCGCGAGGATCAGGGTAAAACTGAAGACCGTATTATGCAAATTGATCACATGCTTAAATCTGCTGTTGTGGTCAAGAAGCACTCAAGTGTAAGTGTTGAAATTGGAACAACTGTCAAAGTAAAAAAAGAAGGTGGGAATGAACCTATTACTTATAGTATAGTTGGAGCTGAAGAAGCTGATATGGCAAATAATAAAATATCAAATAAATCTCCACTTGGCGAAGCACTCTTTGGCAAGAAGAAAGGTGACGTTGTCTCTATAAAAACTCCCAAGGGACTAGTCAAATACACCCTAGTTGATATACAATAGGAGTATGGCCTCCATAGAAGAATTGCGCGACGCGCGAATCAAGAAAATAGAACTGTTAAAAGAAGCGGGAATGAATCCGTATCCTTTGACAGTTCCTAAAACTCATAAAATAAAAGAAGTAAAAGAATCTTTTGATAAAATTGCTCCTGATTCAGAAAACGAGAATATTTCAATAGCGGGACGAGTCATGGTTGTAAGAGGCCAAGGCGCTATTTTATTTATCGTCCTACAGGATGGCGATGAAAGATTTCAAGCAGTTTTAAAGAAAGATATACTAGAAGAAAAAGTTTTCAATTTATTTGTTGATACAATTGATAATGGGGATTTTATATCAGTGACAGGTTCACTTTTTGTTACTCAAAGAGGGGAACAGAGTATTCTGATAAAGGATTGGCATATGGCGACTAAGGCGCTTTTACCACTTCCTGATAAATGGCATGGTTTACAAGATGTGGAAGAAATTTATCGTAAAAGATATTTGGACATTTTAATGGATAAAGAAGTTTATAGTCGTTTCATCATTCGCTCAAAAATTGTTAAATTTATTCGGGAATTTTTTGATAATAAAAACTTTTTAGAAGTAGAAACACCAATATTACAAAATCAAGCAGGTGGGGCTATGGCACGGGTTTTCAATACTCATCATAATGATTATGATATGGATATGGTTCTTCGTATCTCGCTTGAGCTCGAGCACAAGGTCCTTATGGCTGGAGGGTATGAAAGAGTTTATGAAATAGGCAAGAATTTCCGTAATGAAGGCTCAGATCCGACACATTTACAAGAGTTTACGATGATGGAATGGTATGCAGCATATCAGACTCTTGAGACAAATATGAGTTGGACGGAAGAACTCATAAAATCAATTGCGACCAATGTCCTTGGTAAAACTATATTTAAAGTTTATGATAATGACGGAAATGGAGTTGATGTTGATTTAAATAGTGAGTGGCCAAGAGTTACTTTCTCATCACTACTTCAAAATGATGCAGGGATTAATATTGAAACTATTACTGAAGAAGAAGCTCGAGTACAAGCTATAAAATGGGGAGTTAGTGAAGAAGAAGCAAAAAAACTAAGTAAGGGGAATCTTCTCGATAAGATATATAAGAAATCTTCAAGGAATAAAATTATCAATCCGACTTTTGTGACAGATTTTCCAGGAGATTTGAAACCTTTGGCTCAACAAAATGATAATGGAACAGCAAAAGTTTGCCAGCTTATTATTGCTGGAGCAGAAATTACGAATCAATATGCTGAATTGGTGGATCCGATGGTGCAGAGGTCTTTGCTTGTATCACAATCAAAAGCTAAAGAAGGTGGTGACGAAGAAGCAATGGAGGTAGATGAAGATTTTTTGACGGCGATGGAACATGGTATGCCACCGATGACAGGTTTCGGTATGGGTATCGATAGATTAGTCGCAATATTTACTGAACAAAAAAATCTCCGCGATGTTATCTTCTTCCCAATAATGCATCCAAGGGAATAAACCCCCACACCTACTTTTCTATTATTGTGCTTTTTTGTTTTGTATTAATTAACAAATATTTTATTTTGTAATTATTTTATATAATAGTTTATTTAATATGGCACAATAATAGCGATAGAAAAGTAGGTGTGGGGGTAAATAAAAAAACCACTCCCGAGAGAGAATAGGGCGGTCGCATTCTTGTCTCAATCGCTCTGAGGGATAGAATATCTCTTTCTTTATTTTGGGAATATTCAGATTAACTAAAAGGAGTCGATTGAAAACAAATCATTAGAAAGAGCTATTCCTAAGGCAGAATAAATTATATTGTATAATAAGTCAAAAAAATAAGGGGTAGGAAGCAAAAGAGCCACCCACCCCTGAAAACAACCCTAAAAACTAACCTAACCTATGAAAAAAAACCATATCTTTATTCCTCAGTAAACTGAGGAGAAATTACATATCTATTACTATTAATAATAGGACAAATTGACTAGCCGGTCAAGTTTTTTCCAATTAGTTATCCCCCTACACCTATATTTTTATTACTCATATTTCTTATATCAAAAATATGTTGAATATTAAGGATTTATCATGTTTTGAATTAATGTGACGTCATTTTGCGAGCAAAATAATAAAAATATAGGTGTGGGGGTTATCCACAGATTGGGTGGGGAACTGTGTTTGTATTGTGGGATGAAGTGGTCTATAATATAAGCAAGTGGGATAAGGTGGGTTAAAGCATTTTTGATAAAAAATGCTCACCCTAACAAATTTTTACTAAAATTTGTTTTAGGGATTAAAACATTTCTAAATTATTTAATTTTATCTCACAATTTTTTATGTTAATAGGAGAATACACTCACACATTAGATGATAAAAATAGAATGTCACTCCCGATAAAATTCCGAAAGGAGATGGGGAAGAGTGTTGTTGTTGCACCAGGATTAGATAATTGTCTTTCAATTTTTACTACAAAAGAATGGCAAAAAGTTTCCGAAAAATTATCTGATTCATCAATGCTTGCGAGTGACAATAGAAGTTTCTCGAGATTTATTTTTGGTCAAGCTGTTATTGCTGATGTTGATAGTAATGGCCGAATACTAATCCCGGAAAATTTAAAAATTCGTTCAGGCCTTACAACTAAAGTGGTTGTTATTGGTGTACAAAATCGTGCAGAAATTTGGAATGAAAAGGCATGGAACGATTATAAGAAAGTTGTTGAGACACAGGCTGATGCCCTTGCAGATAAATTAGGGCAGATAGGAGTTCTTTAATATGGCACATATACCTGTATTACTAAGTGAAACCATTGATGGTCTCGAGATTAAAAATGGAGAAACAATCATAGATGGAACTCTTGGTGGTGGAGGGCATACGTTTGAAATTATTAAACGTTTTGGTTCGAGTGTTAGAATAATCGGTCTTGATTTAGATGAAGATGCAATTACACGAGCGAAAAAATTAATTGGAACAGAAAAATCAAATGTAATTTTTAAAAATGTTGGATTTCAAGATATTGATAAAGTTTTAAATGAGTTAGGGATAGAAAGTGTCGATAAGATAATGCTTGACCTTGGAATTAGTTCTTTTCAATTAGAAGTTGCTGGTAGAGGATTTACATTTTTGAAAAATGAACCATTGTTAATGACAATGAAAAAAGACCCAAGTAATGATGATTTAACTGCTAGTTTAATTATAAATAATTGGGATGAAGTGAATATTGCGGATATAATTTATGGTTTCGGAGAAGAAAAATATTCAAGGAAAATAGCAAAAGCAATAGTTGAAGCAAGGAGGGAGAAAGAGATTAAGACGACATTTGACTTAGTAAAAATTATTGAAGATGCAGTCGGGAAAAATTATAGAGGTTTAAGAATTCATCCAGCCACTCGGACATTCCAGGCATTACGGATTGCGACGAACTCTGAATTAATGAACTTAGAAAAAGTAATTGAGAAAGGATTTAAGTTTTTAAAAAATGGCGGAAGAATAGCAATAATATCGTTCCATAGTTTAGAAGATAGAATTGTGAAGAAAGCATTTATAGATTTAAAACAAAAAGGAATAGGAAAAGTTATTACAAAAAAACCAATAGTACCAAGTGAAAAAGAAGTAAAATTAAACCCTCGTTCAAGAAGTTCAAAATTAAGAATAATAGAAAAAATACTATGACAAAAGCAAAAGAAATAACAAATGATATAAGAAATAATATGAGTACTCAAAAAATGCTATTTTATATTTTAATTTTTTGTTCAGCTTTGCTATGTGCTGTATATATGTATTTAATTGGTTCTATTACTTTTAATATAATTGCTCGCAAATCATTGGAAACTACAGTGGCGGAATTATCTGGAAAAGTTAATCAACTTGAGATTACATATTTAAATAATGTAAATAAAACAAATAAAGATTATGCTCAAACAATAGGTTTTGTAGATGTACGAGATAATATTTTTGCATCACGTGACGTTAATCATATTGCTCTACGCTAATGAAACTATTATCATTTAACTCCAGAATAAAATTTGTAATAATTTGTATTTTTTTTGCCGCGATTATACTTTTAATTAGGCTATTTTCCATTCAGATTATTCACAATAATTTGTATATAGATCGTGCTGATAAACAATATGTAACACCAGCAAGCAATATTTTTGATCGTGGTTCAATATTTTTTTCTAAAAAAGATGGATCACTTATAACTGCTGGAACTATAACTTCTGGTTTCAAATTAGCAGTGGTCCCTAAAAATATTGAAAATCCAGAAGATACGTATTTAAAACTTTCTCAATATTTAAAAATTGATAAAGAAACATTTTTTAAAAAAATTGCAAAAATTGACGACCCATACGAAGAAGTTGCGACCAGATTAACTAAAGAACAAATAAATGAAATAGAGAATTTAAAAATAAAGGGTCTTTCTATCTTTAAGGATAATTGGAGATTTTATCCGAGTGGAAGTCTAGCCTCACATACTCTTGGGTTTTTAGCTTTTAAAGAAAATTCATTAATTGGTCAATATGGATTAGAGAGGTATTATAATTCAGTTCTTTCTAAACCAAAAGATGTTGCTTATGTGAATTTCTTTGCGGAAGTTTTCTCTAATATACGGGATACAATTTCCGACTCAAATCAAGGTGATATTATAACGACAATCGAACCATTGGCTCAGTCAACCTTAGAACAAGAATTGAAAGCAACATTTGAAAAATGGAAAGGTGATCAAGTCGGTGGAATAATAATTAATCCTAAAAATGGTGAAATATATGCACTTACTGGAATGCCCGATTTTGATTTAAATAATTTTGGAAGTGTTAGTAATGTTGGAGTTTTTCGTAATCCATTGATAGAGAATGTTTTTGAATTTGGATCTGTTATTAAACCATTAGTAATTGCTGGAGCGATAGATGCTGGAGTTATAACCCCAAATACAAAATATACAGATAATGGTTTTATCGTTGTTGATAAAAAAACAATTTATAACTTTGACAAAAAGGGACGTGGTGTTTCGACGATTCAAGATGTTCTTGATCAATCACTTAATACTGGTATGGTTTTTGTAGAAAGTAAGCTTGGGCATGATAAGTTTAGAGAATATATGAAATCATATGGTATTGGGGAAAAGACAGGAATTGATCTTCCAAATGAAACTTCAGGATTAATAAAAAATCTCGATAGTCCAAGAAATATTGAATATGCCAATGCTTCGTTTGGTCAAGGTATTGCCCTTACTCCAGTTGAAGCGGTGAGAGCTTTCTCTATTATTGCAAATGATGGTAAATTAATTACACCTCATTTAGTAAAAGAAATTAAATACAATAATGGATTATTAAAGAAACTTGATTACCCAATAATACATGATAATATTTTAAAAAATGAAACAACAGATATGGTTACGCAAATGTTAATTCATGTATTTGATAATTATGATAATGGAATACATAAATTTAACAATCATAGTGTCGCAACAAAAACTGGGACAGCACAAGTAGCTCTTGAAGACGGAAAAGGGTATTATACAGATCGCCATATGCATTCATTCTTTGGATATTTTCCAGCTTATGATCCACAATTCTTAATTTTCCTATATATTAAAAATCCCAAAGAAGTTAAATATGCTTCACAAACATTAATTCCACCATTTGTGAATTTAACTAAATTCCTAATAAATTATTATAATGTTCCACCAGATAGATAAAAATTCTACATGTCTGACATGTGGAGAATATAATCATGAAAAATGTATTTAAAAAAATAATTGTTGTAATAATAACTTGGCAAGCTAAATTAATTATTGCAAAATATCACCCGAAAATTATAGCGATAACTGGGTCAGTTGGTAAAACTTCAACCAAGGATGCTATTTTTACTGTTCTCTCAAAGTTTAAAATTGTGCGGAAAAGTGAGAAAAGCTTTAACAGTGAGATAGGTCTACCTCTTACAATTTTAGGTTCACCCAATGGATGGAATGACCCATTCGTTTGGTTTGAAAATATTTTGCATGGATTTTCGTTAATTTTGTTAAATAAAAAATATCCTGAATATTTAATTCTTGAAATAGGAGTAGGAAAGCCAGGTGACATAAAGAAAAATGTTACTCCATGGTTGAAGCCGAATGTTGTGATTATTACTTCATTTCCTGATAAACCTGTCCATGTAGAATTTTTTGGCTCAGTAGAAAAAATTGTAGAAGAGAAGACTGCCCTCGTTCACTCTCTTCGCAAAGATGGAATTCTTATGTTAAATCATGATGATGACAAGGTTTACTCACTTCATGAAAAATTTAATTTTAGAACCATATCTTTTGGAATGCAAGATAATTCGACATACCGTGCAATATATCCTACGTATCTATATGAAGAACATAATGGAATAAAAGTTCCCAATGGAATAAATTTTAAGCTCGAATATAATGGTAATACTTTTCCTGTAATGTTACCAAATATCCTGGGCACACATAATATTGGACAAGCTCTTGTGGCTATAGCATGTGCATGTGAACTTGGGTGTGACTTATTAGAATCAGTAAAAGCTGTGAGTGAATATATAACTCCCCCTAGTAGACTTTCATTAATTGAAGGAATAAATAATTCTATTATTATTGATGATACCTATAATTCATCTCCTGTTGCTCTTCATGCAGCAATAGAAGTATTGAAAGATTTAAAAGGTAAAAGAAAAATTGCTGTTCTAGGTGATATGCTTGAATTAGGGAAATATACCGAAGAAGAACATCACCTAGCGGGAGAAAAAATAGTTGGAATAGCTGACATTTTGGTTGTTGTTGGACCACGAGCAAAATTTATTGCTGAGGGAGCCATCGATAAAGGATTTAACCAAAAAGAAATTTATAGTTTTGATTCATCGAAAACAACAGCGAAATTCTTGGAAGGAATGATAGAGAAAGGGGATATTATCTTAATCAAAGGTTCTCAAGGAATACGTCTAGAAAAAGCAGTAGAGGCCATTATGGAGCATAAAGAGCTCAGAAAGAAGCTTCTCTGCCGTCAGGATAAAGAGTGGAAAAATAGATAAAAAAATGCTCCGGTTTTTGGGTAAAACCGGAGCAAAATCTCAATTTTGAGGCAGAATTTTGAATATTTTTATATATTCAATATCAAAATTATTAAGGTCTATAAGCCCCCTTGACCTTAGTAAAATATTATCCTCATAATACACTTTATATTTCAAAAAAAATAATCTCTCATCCACAGAGATCTTTATCTTAACATCAGACTGGGCTGATATATTAACATAGAATGTGTAGATACCCGTTCCATGTAGAAAGGATTTTTCAATTTCATCTACTCCTTCAACTTTTTCCTTGTCTACCCCGTCAAAGATAAAGTTATTTACTAAAACCCCCTGAAGACTCCTTACCAACTCTTCTGTGGTTGGTTTCCTATTCTTTCTCCCGTAGAACTCAACCAGTTGTTCTCTGAACTTTAATCTTTCTGTCATTTCAATTTTTATTTAAGGAATTTAATTATTTTATTCAAATCATTATTGAATCCCCAGAAAGTATCTTCGAACTGGTTATCTGTCGTAAGTCTTTCCTTTTCTTTAGTTATTTCCCAAAAGTATTCAAGGAAAACTTTTGAAGTGATAATTCCATACTCATCCACATGAATTTCCAACTCTTTTATTCCCTCGTTGCATCTGGTATGGAAATGTATATAAAAATTAGGAGTGGTATCCCTAATATTTTCATACGGGTCATCTTCCTCCAATACAATTCCACTTGCACTTAATTTTTGGAAGACGAAAATTGAAAGTCTTATGGCTTCACTGAGCTTGGTAGGTTCATTTACCCCCATGAGTGATAATTCTTTTAAAAGTTTCTCATCTATCATTTGTTTATTTATTTATTTTGGTTAGAACTATTTTACTATTTTTTACATGATTATAAAGGATTAAGGCATATTTGTCAAGTAATTTTGTATGTGTGTGAGGGAGTAATTACTTAGATGTATATAAAAAGAACTAGCTCGGTTATCGAAACTAGTTCTTTCCTTTGTTCATGTATTTTTCTAGTGCCCTTGTAATGGTTATGGCATAGAATTCTCTCCCATAAGGGTTTTTCAGAATATTTAAATCGTCACCATTCTTAATATTACCAAGTTCTATAAGAACTTTTTCTGGGACACGATTTAAATCTTTTAAAACATAGAGATTTTTAATACCATTTTTTTTGTCACCATTTTTAATTACCGGCACAAGCTGCTTACTTAGCAAGTTTCTTTTTTGAAATTCCTCAGTTAAACAATTACTTAATGAATCGCTATTATTGCCTTTAATAATACGTGCACCTTTGTAATTACTAGGCAAATTGTCAAAATGAATAGAAATATAAACAACCTTGTATCCCGGATATTCTTTTAGCTTTTGATTTCCAAAAGAAGTTCTTTTTGATAAACCCAGGGTATCGTTTTTTATTTCTGAACCGTCGAAAGAAAATACTTCCATTTGCTCCGGCATAATAACTTCATTAGGTCTATCATAAATAGGCTCTTGATACATTTTGTTGTAGAGAGTCTTAAAGACCAAGGCTCCTTCATTTTTGAGCATTATTTCTACCCGAAGAGCAATGTCATAACAATAAGAACTTTCATTAATGATTAATTTGTTTTCTGCCAAATAACCATTTGTGCCGTAGTCTTTTCCCCCATGAGGAGGATCAATTATGACAACTAAGTTGTCCAGTGGCCCTTGCCCTTGTGAATTTATACGAAAACTCACAAGAACTACCAAAATAATTAAAGAAATATTCTTCTTCATTTTTTATAGTTTTAATGTGAGTATTTATATATAAACTACATGGAATAAAGTATCATGTCAACTCATCTACTTATCTTTCTTTGTCCAAAGGGCTGACACAGAGTGACCATTGTGGAGATTGTCTATGACTTGGGCGATAAGGACAGCTGTAGAAATAATTTCTATTTCTTTACCTGCTTTTTCTATTTCATTTTGAAATTCTTTGCTGATTGGGACAGTGTTTGTAAGCCAGATCTTTTGAAAACGAGATTTTGTAATTTTTTCTAAAGTTTCAGGACCGAAATCAGCATGTGTCGCAAGAGCATGATAGTTCTTGATATGTGGATGTTTTTTAAATAAAGCATCTCCAGCGTCACTAATTGAACCGAATGTATTTATCAAATCATCAACAAATAAAATTGTATCAATTTTTTCATCTATTTCTCCTTCCGTATAAACATTTATTGCTCTCGTTTTACCAGTTTTAATGTCACGGTCTTTATCAACAATGATAAGAGGAACCTGAAGAGCTTCAGCAATCTTTCGTGAATATTTTGATCCACCCATATCTGCAGCTCCGATAGCAAGATGTGATAAGTCAGTGAATGAAGAAAAAATATGGTCAATGATAAGTTTAGTTGTGTCGAAATTTTCCATAGGGGGAGTTGTTGAGCAAGAAGCAGGATTGTGTAATTTTAGAACAACCATTGTGTCCATACCAGCAGTTTGTAAAAGTTCAGGGTAAAAGTCACTTAATTTTGGTTCTCTTAACTCTCTATTTTCTACATCTTGTCTTTGCCAAATAAGCTTCGGCATAATTACCGTGATTCGGTGTGGTTGGCCATTCTTTATTGATCTGACAAATGAGAGATAATTAGAAAAATATGAATTAATATTTTCAAAATTTAAACTAGTAAAAATTATATAAACATCTCTACCTCGAACTGTTTCCTCTTGGTGGGGGATTTTTTCACCATTAGAAAACTTTTTAATATGGAATTTTGCTGGAATAATTTCTAATTTTTGAGCGACCTCTTCTCCAAGACTTGTATCCTGACCAAAAACAAATAGTTGTTTAGGATAAGGATGTTTTAGGTTTTCCATATTATAAATCTATATTAAACTATATTAATAAATTAATATTAACATTCGAGATTTTAATAGTCAAAAAAATAATCGTATTTTTAATTAAACATATATCTTGACTTATATATTTAAAAATGCAAATATATAAATATGTTAGATATTGTTAAAAATCAAAATTTAAATAAAGGCTTCTGGGGAGCTTTCTATTTCTATACTTTCAATTTGAAGGTTGATTTTTGATAATAATACTCTCCCAATAACGATTATTACTAAAAACCAGCTTTCAAAAAGCTGGTTTTGTTCTTTATGTTAGTTCTTTTAAAATTTAATAATTAATTAAAATTAGGAGGAAAAATCAATGAAAAAATTTGAAGAATGCTCACCATTTTTTGGCGTAAAGGGATCTGAAACAGATACTCTTGATATTGAAGTAAGAAGATATTTTATTAGATCAAATCAAAAGAAAATTATTATTTTGGGTAAAATTTTGGATGGAGAAATTATACTAGGAAAGAACATAAAACTAGTGTCCTTGAATAATAGAAATAATTTCCTAGAAGTAAAAGTAAAGGAAATTCAAACTTTTGGCAAAAATGTTGAAAAAGTATTGAAAAATAAAGAAGTTGGAATTCTTCTTGGTGGAATATCTGTAGAGGAAATGAGATTTTTTAATAAAATATGTGCAAATCAATATTACGGCATTTCTTGCGAAGTAGGGTAAATAATCATTAATTTCCAGCGGATAAAATAAATAGGTACAGCATAAATTGTTGTACCTGTTTTATTTTTATGTGATCACATGGTATTTTGATTTCTTGTAAAAAAAGTAGTAATATCAAAAAGTAGATAAATCACTGGCCTTATCGTCTAACGGTTAGGACGTATCCTTCTCAAGGATAAAATCAGGGTCCGATTCCCTGTAAGGTCACAATTATAAAATCCGCTTAATAGCGGATTTTATAATTGTGACCTTAAGCACGCAAACTGCTTTGCGTGCGTCAGGGAAGCGGAAGACTTTTCCGTGCGAGCGAAGCGAGAGGGAAAAGTACCTGCCTATGTAATAGGCGAAAGCGTACTCGCGTTTCCCTGTAGCAAACTGCTTCGCGTGCGTCAGGGAAGCGGAAGACGGAGTCATATTTTCTCAGTAGAGAAAATAGACGAGTCAGGGTCGTGGAATTTTTTCTATGTCGATAGAAAAAATATCCCTGACCGAAAGCGTACTCGCGATTCCCTGTAAGTTTGCAACCTAAGTCTAACTAGGCAAGGCCTAGCTAGACTGGTTGACAAATAGGCAAATTAGTGATATACTACAGGCAAATTTCATAATCCGACATTCCACCCTCTATTGCACCACCACCTCCTAGGTGGATTTTTTGTTTCTAAATAATTTCTGTTGTCTCATGACTTCATTCGGTGTCTTCCATTTCAGTTTTTCTCTCGGAGTATTGTTGTAT
>Ga0247841_10002516_pt1 | contig 36392 bp, 22 predicted proteins | sample LaCruzMarch2015__2_FD_192410 | JGI IMG/M metagenome (GOLD analysis project Ga0247841, IMG submission 192410) | Freshwater microbial communities from meromictic Lake La Cruz, Castile-La Mancha, Spain - LaCruzMarch2015_18m | ecosystem: Environmental > Aquatic > Freshwater > Lake | place: Spain... | reverse complement strand
GTTCGGGGTTCGGGGTTCAGGGTTCGGGGTTCAGGGTTCAGGGTTCGGGGTTCAGGGTTCAGGGTTCAGGGTTCAGGGCAGCAGCAGATGAATGTGCCACGAAGGCACGAAGACACGAAGAAGCAGCAGCAGCAGAGTTATCATGTTTGGTTGTCAACGCGCACCACGCGGAACGCCGTTCCGCGGCTATATCTGCGCAGAGACCCCCGCGACCTTGCGTCGTGGGTGAATAAGATTGAGTAAAAACACGCGCCGCATTTTTTCCAATCTCTGCGTCCACCGAGGCAAGCTCGGTGGGGCGCCAGAAAAACAGGGTTCAGCAGCAATGACGAGTGAAGAATGTCCGCGAAGAACATGCAGTGCCGCCCTAAAAACGTTCGTTGCGAAGGTTTTTCCTCCCGCATAGTAAACCCTGACGGGCAATTGACAATCTTGCCCGGTTTGAGTACAATTCACAGCGTAACTACCGGAACCGTAAAGCACTCATGGTTGCAGTTGAACAATTAGTCAAGACGTACGGCCCCGTGCTGGCGGTGGATCATATTTCGTTCACCGTCCAAGCGGGTGAAGTGGTCGGGTTGCTGGGGCCCAACGGCGCGGGCAAGACGACGACGATGCGGATGCTGACCTGCTTCATGCCGGCGACCTCCGGCCGCGTGCGCGTGGCCGGCTATGATGTGTTCACGGACTCGGCTGCGGTGCGCCGCCAATTGGGTTACATGCCCGAGAATGTGCCGCTGTATCCGGAGATGCGCGTCAGCGAGTATTTGCGCTATCGCGGCCGGTTGAAGGGCTTGCGCGGGCAGACGCTTGAAGACCGGCTGCGCTTCGTGATTGACGCCTGCGAACTGGGCGAAGTCCGGAGACGCATCAACGACCAGCTTTCCAAGGGCAATCGCCAGCGCGTCGGCTTGGCAGACGCCTTGATCAGCGACCCCGATTTGTTGATTTTGGACGAGCCGACCATCGGCTTGGACCCGAACCAAGTGCGGCGCGTGCGCGAGCTGATCCTCGAGCTGGGCCGTCATCGCACGATCATCCTCTCCACCCATATCTTGTCGGAAGTCGAAATGATGTGTCAGCGGGTGATCATCATGCACCAGGGCCGGATTGCCGCGCAGGAGACGATGGCCAATTTGCGCAGTTCGACCAAGCGCCTGTATGGCTGCGAGGTCAAGGCGCCGGCGCGCGAGCTCGAGGTGCTGTTGCGCGCGCTGCCGGGCGCCACCGACATCAGTGTGACCGAGCAGGCCGGCTGGACGCATGGCACGCTGCGCTGCGCCCTGCCCGACACGGATCCGCGCGAGCAGTTGGGCACCGCCGTGCGCGCCAAGAACTGGACGCTGCGCCTGCTGGATGTACACGAGCCGACGCTCGAGGATGCCTTTGTTGAAATCACCGCGCGCTAAGCGCCACTGGTTGTTCCCATGCGAAATTTCTGGACGATGTATAAACGCGAGCTGCTGACGCTCTACCTGACGCCGACCGGCTACATCGTGATGTGCGTCTTTCTGGGCGTGCTGGGCTGGGTGTTTTGGCTGCTGGTGCGCGTGCTCAATCTGCCCGACATGGTCAAGATCGACACGGATGTGTTCAGCATCATGTTTGGCGGCACGTTCTTTTACTGGATCGTGCTGGCGGCCATCTCGGCCGCACTGACGATGCGCCTGTTCGCCGAGGAATACCGCACCGGGACGATTGAAACGCTGATGACCGCGCCGGTATCGGACATCCAGGTGGTGCTCGGTAAATACTTGGCGGCGCTCTCGTTCCTGCTGCTGATGTGGGCGCCCACGGTGCTGTATGTGGTGGTGCTCGGGCGCTACGCCACGGTGGATTATGGCGTCGTCTTTTCCGGCTATGTCGGCACCGCGCTGCTGTGCGCGATGCTGACCGCGCTGGGCTTGCTGGTCTCGTCCTGCACGCGCAGCCAGTTTGTCGCGTTTTTCGTCTCGTTCGTGATCATCCTGATGCTGTTCTCGCTGAATTTCATGCAGAACATCGTGTCGCCGGGCTGGCGCGCGCTGTACCAGTATGTCAGCGTCCTGGAGCAGTTCAAGGAGTTTTCCGCGGGGGTGCTCGATTCGCGCAGTTTTGTGTATTTTATAAGTGTGACGCTGCTGCTGCTCTTTGCCACGGTGAAAAGCGTCGAATCGCACAAGTGGAGGTAAGATGCGCAGTCAATTGCAACGCCGTTTGACCTATGGCGCCAACGTGGCCGTCGCGCTGGTGCTGGCCGGCGTGTTGGTCGTGATGGCCAACTGGCTGGCGAACAAGTATCCGATCCGGCACGATTTTGTGCAGACCAGCGACATGTACCGTTTGGCGGACAAGACCAAGAGCGTGCTGCGCGAGTTGCCCACCAACGTGCATTTTTATGTGTTCAGCAATCCGCAGGATTCCGAATTGTATGGCAAGCTCGAACGCCTCTTGCGGGCCTACGGCGACGTCTCGCGGCGGGTCTCGTTTACCATGGTGGACTCGATCCGGGACATCGCCAAGTTGCGCGCGCTGGTGCGCGAATTGAGCGTGGACGCGCCCGACACGGTCGTGGTCGTGTATGACGACCAGAAAAAAGTCCTCACTGAAATGGACATGGCCGACTTCCGCTTCGAGCATGATTACAACACCGGCGGCCAGATCAAAAAGATGCGCCTGTTCAAGGCCGAGCAGGCCTTTACCTCGGCCCTGCTCGAATTGATGCATCCGGTCAAATTGACGGCGCGCTTCACCGTCAAGCACGGCGAGAAAAGCATCATGGTGAATGGCGCGGACGGCCTGAGCGAGGCGCGCCGCTTCCTCGACCGCGACAACCTGGAGTCCGCGCCGCTCGAGCTGGTCACGCTGCAGGCCCTGACGCCAAGCAACTGCAACGTGCTGATTGCCGCCGGCCCAACCAAGCCGTTTTTGGAGGCGGAAGTGAACCTGCTGCGGCGCTACCTGCTGGACGGCGGGCGCGCCTTGATTTTGCTCGATCCGGAACTGAAGAGCGGGCTCGAAGAGCTGCTGGCCGAGTTCAATGTGCAGGTGGGCAACAACGTGGTGGTGGATCCCGAGCGGCGCCTGCCGTATGCCAGCCCGCTGCAACTGATTGCCGGCCTGTACGGTGATCATCCGATTACGCGCCGGCTGCAGACCTTCACCATGTTTTTCCTGGCGCGTTCGGTCTCCGTGCGCGATCCGAAAAACAGCGTTAATGTGGCCGACGACCTGATCCTGACCGGCGACAAGGGCTGGGGCGAAATCAAGACCGAGGGCGACACCTTCCGCTTCGACGAAGATGAAGACTTGGCCGGGCCGGTCAGCGTGGGCGTCACGGTTGAAAACAAGAAGAGCGGCATGCGCCTGGTCGTGATCGGCGATTCGGATTTCATCACCAACCGCGAGATTGTCCAGGGCGGCAATCGCGACCTGTTGCTCAACACGGTGAACTGGCTGCTGAAGCGCGAGTTCCTGGTCGCCATCGGCACCAAGACCGTGGTCGAGATGAAACGCCTGGAACTGGACAAACTGCAATTAACCATCGTCACCGTGACCGTCATCGGCGTGATCCCCGCGCTGGCGTTGGTGGCCGGCGTGGCGGTCTGGCTGATGCGCCGGCGCTGAAGGCGAACGCGCCGGCGTTAATGACCCGCCCCACAGGGAGACCATGAGATTTCGCACCACCTTGATTTTGCTGCTGCTGGTCGCCGCGGTCGGCGCCTATTTGTGGTATGTTGACCGGTACCAACCCTCGACCGCCGAGCGCCGGCGGGTCGAGAAACGCATTTTCAAAACATTTGACCAGGACAAAGTGGCGGGCATGCGCATTGTCGTGGCGCAGCGCACCAACGAGTTCGGCGCAATTACCAATCGCGAGGAATTTGTGATCACGCGCGACGTGGCCGGCTGGAACGTCAGCACGCCGGTCAACTTTCCGGCCGATGACGCAAAAGTTCGCGCGATCCTCGACCAAGTCAAAAGAATGGATCAGCAACGCCAGATCAGCGGGACAAATTACGCCCAGCTTGACCGCGCGGCCGCCGGCTTGACCGAGCCCGATGTCATCGCCGAGTTTGATATGCTGGACACCAACCTGATCCTCCACCTTGGCTTTGATGTGCCCAGCCTGTGGGCGGTGTACGTCGAAGTGCCCGGGCGTGCCGATGCGTATTTCGCGCCGCAGGAGTTCAAGAAAATGCTGCAACTGACGACCGACAGCAGCGCCAACGATGTGCGCCGCCGCGCCGTCTTCAATCTGCGCGCGTATCAAGTCGGCGGCTTGCAGCTCGAACGTCCGGACGGCGCGCTCGAGCTGCAGCGCGGCAATGACACCACCTGGCGGGTGGTGCAGCCGCTGCAAGATGCCGCCGATCACAAGCAGATCGAGGCACTGCTCGGCAATCTTGAAAAGTTGGCGGTGGCCACTTTCTGTGACCCGCCCGCCACGTTTGGCACCCCGCGCCTGACGCTCACCGTGGTGCAAGGCACGACCTCGCAGCGCTTGCAGATCGGCGATGAAGTGAGCGGGCCGGACGATGCCGAAGACGAGCAGGGCCGGCGGCCGAAAAGCTTGTACCTCGCGCGCCGGGGCGAGTACCAGCAGTTTTTCACCGTCAAGAAAAGTGATATCGCGCCGCTGCTGCGGCCCTTGGACACCCTGCGCGACCGGCGCTTGTTCGTGACCTACGATTATCACGACCCGCAGCGCCTGACGCAGACCATCGGCGACGATACCCTCGAATGTGCGCGCGCAACCGACTGGCAGATCACCGGCGTGGATTCGCCCCTGGTTGACGCAACCAAAGTGGCTGATTATGTGTATGCCTGGCTCGACCTGCCGGTGACCAATTTCGCGGCGGCGGCAACGGCGCGCGCCGCCTTGAGCAATGTCTGGCTGCGCCTGGCGGTGACCTGCAAGGACCTCGACCAGCCGCTCAACCTGGCGCTCAGCGCGCCGCGCGGGCCGTGGTGTTATGCCGAGCGCAGCCCGGGCGTGTATGTCGCCGTGGCGCAGGCCGCGGTCGCCGCCCAGCTCGCCACCAATGAGCTGCCGTTCCTGACGAGTGACCTGCTCGACCTGCCGGTCGAGCGCATTACCGCGCTCGAGGCGATCATGCCGGACTGGTCGGGCAAACTGGTCAAGAACAGCAATCAATGGGTGCTGATCCAAGCCAAGGCCGTCACCGCGCTGCACGATGACCTGGATGTGACCTTGAAAACCGTCCTGCCCGTGCCGGTGCTGCGCTGGGTCGCGAAGGCGCCGGTGGCGGCGCTGCCGCAGTATGGCCTGGCAACGCCGGCGCAGCGCTATCTGATCGAGACCGAGCGCGGCGACCAGGCGGAGATGTGCATCGGCGCGGCCGCCCCGGGCGGCTTGTATGCCATGCTCGCCGGCCAGCCGTATGTCGGCGTGGTCAGCGCCGACGCGCTGCGGAAATTAGCCGACCTGCTGCAGGCCGTGCATTGAAGCCATGCAACTGCTGCCCCAGACAATTCCGGAGGTGATTGTGATCAAGCCGACCGTGCATGGCGATGCGCGCGGCTTTTTCTTTGAGAGTTACCGGCGCGATTTTTTCACGGCGCGCGGTATCCACGCCGATTTTGTGCAGGACAACATGAGCAGCTCGACACGCGGCGTCGTGCGCGGCCTGCATTACCAGCTGGATCCGCATGCGCAGGGCAAGCTGGTGCGGGTGGTGCGCGGCGAAGTGTTTGATGTCGCCGTGGATCTGCGCCGCGGCGCGCCCACGTTCGGCCAGTGGGTCGGCTGCCTGCTCTCGGCCGAGAACAAACACTCGATGTATGTGCCGCCGGGCTTTGCGCACGGCTTTTGCGTGGTGAGTGACCACGCCGAATTTCACTACAAGTGCAGCGGCTACTACACGCCGGGCCATGAGCGCAGTCTGCTCTGGAATGACCCGGCGCTGGGCATTGCGTGGCCGATCGCGGCCGACCAAGCCTGCCTGTCGGCCAAAGATGCGCAGGCGCCGTGCCTGGCCGGGGCAGAAATCAACTATGTGTACGCGCCATGACGTTCAGCGCCGCCGTTGACGCCTTTGTCCGCCATCTCGGCGCCGAAAAAAACTACAGCGCCCATACCCTCGATAATTACACGCGCGACCTGGGCCAGTTCGCGCGCTTCCTTGACGAGACCCACGGCGGCGCGACGCCGGCGGTCGAGCACATCAACCTGTTTGATGTGCGCGCGCATCTGGCGGCCATGATGGGCGCCGGCCGCGCGCGCCGCTCGGTCGCGCGCTACTTGTCCTCGCTGCGCTCGTTTTTCAAGTTCCTGTTCCGGCAGGGCGTGCTGGCGGCCCAGCCGATGAGCGCCGTGAAAGCACCCAAGTTGCCGCGCCCCTTGCCGAAATTCCTGACGCTGGCGGACGTTGAGCGCGTGCTGGCCGTGCTGGATGCGCGCACGCTCAAGGGCAAGCGCGATCGCGCCGTCGTCGAGGCGTTGTACAGCACCGGCATGCGCGTCTCGGAATTGGCCGGCCTGACGCATGCGCAGATGGACGCGCGCAGCGGCGTGCTGCGCGTCCTGGGCAAGGGCCGCAAAGAGCGCCTGGTCTTGCTGGGCGGGCCGGCCCGCGCGGCCGTGACGGCGTACCTCGGGGATGCCAAGTATTGCGGCCGCGGGCCACAAGATGCCGTCTTTAAAAACAGGTTTGGCGCCCGCTTGGGCGTGCTGAGCATCGAGCGCATGCTGACGCGCGCGGGCAAGGCAGCCGGGCTGGCCCAGCGCGTGACGCCGCACACCCTGCGCCATAGTTTCGCCACGCATCTGCTGGATGCCGGCGCGGATTTGCGCAGCGTCCAGGAATTGCTTGGCCATGCCAGCTTGTCGACCACCCAGATTTACACGCATATTACGCCTGAGCGTCTCAAGCGCGCGTATGACAGCGCGCATCCCCGGCACTGACCTGTCGCATGCATGCCGCGCCCGCAGAGGAGTTTGTATGACCACCTATCGCCACCACCTGTTGCGCGTGCTGCTGGGGCTGGCCTGCGCCTGCGGCACCAGCGCGGCGGCCGCGTTCCTTGAACCGTTGCTGGCCGAAACGCGGCCGCCCATCGCCACCACGACGCACCTAGCCGGCGCGCTGGATGCGGATCCGGATGCCTTGCTGCACGCACAGCTGATTACCCGCTTTGTCATGACCAATGGCACACCCGCACTGCTAGCTTTTTTTGCGGCGCGCGGCGATGCCAACACCGCCTTTGACGGCAGCTTGCGGCAGTTCGACTTGGCCTTGGCGCAAATCCTGACCGGCATTCGCACGGATGCGCAGGATCTGGTCAGTCGCGGCGTGGATGCGCTGGCGGCGCTCTGCCAGAAAAACGACAACGCCGTCTTCTGGTTGACCTACGGCCTGTGCCTCGCGCAGGTTGACCTGGACGTCATCGGCCGTTCACGCTTCACCATGTCGCCCATGAAGGAAACGGCGATGCAGGCGGTGACCCGCGCGCTTGACTTGCAGCTGCGCTTTCCGCAGCGCGACTTCGGGCCGGCGTTGCACCAGGCGATCACCTGCTTTGCCGCCTATCCGGTCTATGAAAAATTCGCCGCGCAACTGCGCAGCCGGGTGCTGCCCGCCCTGACCCCGGCCGCGTATTGGAACGGCCTGCTGCTCTTGCGCGGCGACGATCCCCAGTTCGGCTATGATGCGCTGGTCGCCCGCACGGCCCGCGCCGCCTACCTCCTTAATTTTGCGACGTGGAGCTGTGTCCTGCATTTGCAGGGCTTCGATGACTACGGCATGTGCGCCAACGGCACCTTGCTGGCGGTGCGCCAAAGCGGGGCCTTGCCGGTCTATGCGACGCGCACCGGCAAGCGCGTCGCGCGCCTGCCGCGCGTGCAGGAATGGACCGTCGCGACCGACAGCAGCATCGGCGTGATCCGCAATCCGGGCACGCCCGCCAATATCTATGATTTTGATGTCGCCGATTTTTCTTCGGGCGAGGTGCTGGCCACCTTGTACCGCGCCTGTGCCCGCGCCGTGCGCGTCTTTGGCGTGGCCGTCACCCGTGATTATGCGCTGGCCGCCGTGCATTACGACGTGCCGCCGGACGTCGCGCGCGTGGATGTCTGGGATGTCCGCACCGGCCGCCTGCTCGGCACCCTGACCAATCCCGGCGGCTTGCCCGTCAGCTGGAGCCCCGACAATCACACGCTCGTGCGCAGCGCCACGCCCACCGAATACTCCCTGTGTAACGTGCGGGTCTTGAACGGCGCCACCGAGAGCCCCTATCCACCGGCCAAACAAGAGCCGCGCCTGCACCTGCCCCAACCCTATCCGCGCGCCGCCTTTCTGCAAAAGGGAGCCGCCTTGCTGTGCTGGAACGATGAGCGCAGCGGCTGCGACGGCTTTGGTTTGTATGACACCGCCACCGGCGCCGTCCTGGCCCAGTCATCCAATCAGTGGGATGGCATTATGGTGGTGGATGACGGGCCGTGGTTTGTGGTGTGGCGCGACACAGCCTTGCGCCTGTATGCGGCGCGGCCGGCCGCGCGCGGCACCGTGGCGTTGTCCACCAACATGCCGGCGCCCGTCACCGCCGCCGCACTGGCCCACAACGGCGACATGCTGGCCGTCGCCACCCGGGCGGGGGTCGTGTATCAATGGTGCCTCAACGGTGATGCCCGGCTGGCGCTCGCACCGCTGGCAACGCATGACCCGGGCCTGTCCCTGCTGGCCTATGAAGAGGAAAACCGGTTCGTCGCCGCGCATAGCAGCAGCAGTCAATTCATCTATGTCGCGGCCCTGCAAGCCGGCGGCATGTTTGACGATTTCTCCGTTCTGGGCTGGGTGCCCATGACCCATCCGCCGCTCGACGTCCAAGCCCTGCTGCGCCCGCCCGTGCGCCGCGCGTCGCGCACCGCACCCGCCACCCCGCGCAGCGATGATACTTTCGACCAATCGGTCATCCAGTTCCAAACCCTCGACCGCGTGTGCTATGCCGATCTGAACCGGGATGGCGCCGCGGACGCCATCGCCGTCGGCATCGGCACGCTGCTGGCCGTGCCGACCAACACCCTGTATCTGCTGGATGGGGTGCGGGCCGCGCCGCCGGCCGGCAGCACGAATGCGCGGCCGTATGCCGCCGTCTTCTATCGCGCCGCCGACCAATGGCTGCCGGTGCTCGTCGCCGAATACGCGGCATGCGGCACGGGCGCGGTGCCGCTGCTCGTCACCGCCATGGCGTTCACCAATCCGCCGCTGACCTGCCTGGCGCTGCAGAGCGCGGGCCGTGACGCGCGCGCCACGCTGAACGTCTTCGCCGGCGCGCCCTCAAATCTGACCGTCATGCTGGCCGTGACCAATGCGCCGCCGGGGTTGCGCGTGCAGCACGATGCCGACACCGCGCTGCTGTCACTGGCGCAACCGCTGGTGACGCCGTTCCAAGCCTTTCCGGCGCAGGACGCCGGAATCGATTATCACCTTGAATACAGTATTGACGGCATGCTGGCCCGCCAAGTCAGTGAAACGCTGCAGGTCACGCCGGCCTTCACCCTCAGTGTCAGCAATGCCACGCGCACGGCCCGCATGCTGTGTGCGCAGCAAGCGGCATTGCTGCGCGGCAAAGGCATGTGGCGCGCCACGCCGCAATCGTACGCCACCCGCCGGTTCCCCGCCCTGACCCCCTTCGTGCTGGAAAGCGCCGGCAAAGGCACGGCCGTCTTGCGCAGTGCCATGCTCGGCTCCGGCGATGCGCGCGTGTTTCTGTACCAGCCGTTTTATGCGAATGGCGGGTCGAGCGTCTGGCATCACGCCCTGGCCGCGCCACTGCCGGCGGATGCCGCTGCGCTTGACGCGCTTTACCCAGATCCGGCGGCGCCAAAACTACAGAAAAGGCAATACCAGTAAGCACGGCGAACGCAAGCGCGCCCGCTTTTTATCTCAATCTCTGCGTCCACCGCGACAAACTCGGTGGGGCGCAAGAGACCGCGCGGCGACTGACCGCGCAGAGACCCCCACGACTGCACCAATAAAATGATGATGTTCTGCGCAGATATTTCATTATTGGATATTGAGTGTTCAATATTGGATATTCATTATCTCTTCTGCCAGACCACCGTAACAAGCTCGGTGGGGCGCCAACACCACTAAAAGAGGAAGGCGGAGGCAATCCCCCGCCTTCCTTGTCATTCACAAACGTGTACTGCGGATGGTGCTCAGCGTTTGCGCAGCCAGAGCGCCAGGCCGGCCAGCAAGCCCGCCAGCAGCGCCGGTTCCGGCACGACCGTCAGCAGGCCGGATTGGGCGGGATTGTAGGTCGCCAGGGTGCGCGGTCCGCCATCTTTCTGGCCATAGCCCGTGCTGGGCATGGCGTTGGTCTGATACTCATAATAGTAGCAGTAGGCATACACGCCGGCCGGCACCGCCTGCGCAATGACGAGGTTGGTCCAGAACTCATCATTGTTGCCGTCTTGCACATTGAAGTCAGCCGGTGTCCATTGCCACGACGGCGCATTGGGCAGGGCGTTGGTGGGGCCATAACCGAGCCATGCTTTCAGCCCGGGTGTCGGCCCGGGTTGCGAGGTGACTCCGTCAATCCAGATCTTGCCATAGACTTTGTCGGAGACGCCCGGGCCGTTGGTGTTGACGACGGTCAAGGTGTACGGCCACTGTAGATTGCACCAGCCGATGGGCGGGGCGGTGATGGGCACGATGGATTGCCATGTTTCCCCGACGCGGACTTCATCGTCATAGATGAGATCGCTGCCGGACAGATGCACGCCCGAGAAGCTGAAATTGCTGACGGACAGGACATAATCCGGCGCGGGCGGCGCGTTGGAGAGCGGCGGATTGAACCAGAACGAGCACAACTCGTTGCCGGGGAGGAACTCCATTTTGGCGACAAACAGCGTGGCCTGCGGCTGATTCGTCGTATAAAACGCCGTGTGCAGAATACTGGTGCCGGTGGCGGACGCCTCGATGAACCAGCGATAGGCGCCCCAGTTGCGGGTAATGTCCCAACCGATCTGGCCTGTACCGGCAGCGTTATTCAACCACATGCCGCCATAGGCATCCACCGTTGTTGACGCATCTTGCAACAGCAAGCTCAGCCAGAGCGTCTTGCCATCGGCGCAGAAGCCGCCGGCGGGAGTGAGTAGATGCGCAAAGTCATTGGTCAGCAAGCGGCGATTGGATTCAGCACCAGTGGCGACGCTGATCTTGTTGCCGGCCGTAGCAAGGCGCTGGCCGCCTTGTTCATAGGTCAAGCCATTCGCCACGACGGGCTTGCTGCCATCCCAGGCGCTGCCCCAGCCATAGCCGCCGGTCTGGCCGCCGAGACTGCCCGCCGGGTAATTCATGGCGTCATAGGCCGCGAATTGCGGCGGCACATACGGCGCGAGCGCGATGGTACGCAAGTTGGCGGCGAGATACAGCGTGCCGTCATTGCCAATGGCCGGCGCGCCGCCCAGGCCGGAGCCGGCGCTGTAGGTCCACAGCAGTTGGGTCGCGCTGCCATTGTCCTTGATGCAATAGACGATGCCCGCCGTCTTGGACATGACATACACAATGCCATTGTTCAGCACGGTCGGCGCCGCGACAATCTCATCCGTGCCATAATTGGTGATCCACTGCCGCACACCCAAGTAGTCAAACGCCGCGACGATGCCGCCTTGGCCGGCGAGATAGATCCGGCCATTGGCGCCCAGCGCCGGGCTGTTGAACATGTTGACGCCCGTGACGGTCTGCCAGACAAGCCCGGTGGTGTTCAAGCAATAAAGATTTGACGTGCCATAGTCGGTGAATGTTGACAGGTAGCACATGCCGTCGCGCACGGCGCCTTTGCTCCATGATTTGCCAACCGGCAATGTTGCCAGCACGGCGGCCTGGGTGCCGTCGTCGCGAAGGATGGTCATGTTGTTGACACCGGCGGCACTGCCTTCGGTGTTGACCCACAGATAAATGCCGCTGCCAACAGGATCCTGCCAGACCGGAACGGCGCCGGCGCCTTCATAGCCGCCGCCACCGATGGCGCGCGTCCATTTCACAGTGTAACTGCCGCCAAGGTCGGTCAAGGCCACCAATTGCGCGGCGCCATTGAGGGCGTAAATCGTGCCATCGGGACCGACGGAAGGAACATTGTCGCTGTCGCCGGCATTGATATACGACCATTTGATTGCGCCATTCGCCGCATTGATGGCATAGACGCCGGAAGTGCTGCTGTAGGGCGTGCCATAGACGGTATTATTGTTGCCATAGCAGACGCCGCCCCAGTTGCCGCTGCCGCCGATCTTGGTGATCCAATTGGTGCCGGCCGGGCTCATCGAGATGATCTCGCCCGTGCTGGTTGTCAGGAAGATGACATTGTTGGATGCATCCAGCACGACGCCCTGCTGCCCGTCACTAATGCCGGGCACCGGGTATTGCCACAGGGGCGTGGGCACGGCGCGCGTGCCGTGCAATGCGGCGGCGGTGTTGGCGCTGTCACGCTTCCAGTGCGGCCAGGTGCTGGCGCCATAGAGTGCCGTGGCCATGCCGGCTGCAATCAACAGGACAAGCAGGTTTGTTTTCATCGAACGTCTCCAAGCGGGTTTATTGGAACCGGTCACAAAGTGTGCTGGTTCCGGTTGCGGTTTTCAATTGTACTCTTTTGCGGATCTGCTGTCAAAAAGGGGGGGCCGGTTCCGGCGCCGCGCGGCGACTGGCTGCGCAGAGACCCCCACGACCTCGCGTCGTGGGTGAATAAGATTGAGAAAAACGCACGCCGGCTTTTTTCTCAATCTCTGCGGCCACCGAGGCAAGCGCGGTGGGGCGCAAGAGACTTTTGGGAAATACGAATATCCAATATCCAACAAGGAATAACCAATGATGAAGTTCTGCGCAGAGATTTCGTACTTGGATATTGAGTGTTCAATATTGGATATTCAATATCTCTTCTGCCAGACCACCGAGGCAAGCTCGGTGGGGCGCAAGCGCCACCACGCGCGGCCGGCAAAACAGGAAGGCTGGGGCAAGCCCCCGCCTTCCATGTAATTTACAAACGTGTGCGGCGGATGGTGCTCAGCGCTTGCGCAGCCAGAGCGCCATACCGGCCAGCAAGCCCGCCAGCAGCGCCGGTTCGGGCACGACCGTCAGCAGGCCAGATTGGGCGGGATTGTAGGTGGCCAGGGTGCGCGGCCCGCCATCCTTCTGCCCATAGCCCGTGCTGGGCACGTCGTTGGTCTGATACTCGTAATAGTAGCAGTAGGCATACACGCCGGCCGGCACCGCCTGCGCAATGACGAAGTTAGTCCAGAACTCATCGTTGTTGCCGCTGTAGCCCGGGTTGATGTCGGCCGGCGTCCATTGCCACGACGGCGCATTCGGCAAGGCGTTGCTGGGACCATAGCCCACCCAGGCCTTCAAGCCGGGTGTCGGCCCAGCGTTGGACGTCACACCGTCGATCCAGATCTGGCCGTAAATCTTTTCGGAGACGCCCGGGCCGTTGGTGTTGACCACGGTCAAGGTGTACGGCCACTGCAGACTGCACCAGCCGATCGGCGGGGCAGGCGTGGGCAGGGTGATACGCGCGATGACATATTCGCTCATGGCAATCACGTCGCCATTGGGCAACAGCGCCGGCCATGTCCACGTATCGCCCGTGCTGGCAATCTGCGTGCTCCAGAGGACATCGCCACTGGCGCCGTTGTCTTTAATCGCTTTGACGGCCCGGCCCGTGGCGGTTTGGAAGACGCCCAGAATAAGGTTGCCCGCGCCAAAGACGCAACCGCCGCCGGTGTCACCGCACGCGGCATCCCATTTCTTGGTGCCGGTGGCGGTGTTGACCGCGGTGAGGCCGATGCCGGTCGCGCCGCCGCCGCTGCGCCGGCTGCAATAGATCGTGGCGCCATCCGGACTTAAGGCGTAGCCGCCATGGTGCCAGGCGTCATGCATGCCGAGGTCATAGATCCAGTTGGTCGTGCCGTTCGGCTTGAAGCTGATCAGCACATCGTTGCCGGCCGCGTTGGTAACCCCGTCGAAGTTGCAATAGATATTGCCGGCATTGTCGACGATCGGCTCCTGGCCGCCCCAGCCGCTGGCGTAGACGCGATACCAGAGGGTCGAGCCGGTCAGGGCATCCATGGCGAAAATCTGGCCACCCAGGTCGCCTTCCGTATGCACATAGACGGCGGCGCCATCCGGGCTGAGCGACGGACCGTTGCCCGACCATGTGCCGGCGTTGGTCGGCGCATTGTTGTGCCACAGCACGGCACCGCTGTCGGCGTTCAGGCAGAATGTGCCGCCGGCATTGCCATCTGCTTCGATGTAGACCCGATCGTTGTTGAGCAGGACGCCGCCATTGCACGAGCCGGCGCCGAGATTGTTGCTCCAGATGATCGCGCCGGTGAGCTTGTTGATGGCATACACATAACTCGCGTTGTCACCAACATAGACCCGATCCTGCGACAGCGCGGGCGTGCCGTTGGCCCAATCGGCCAAGTCAATCGCCCAGACATTCGTACCGCCGTTGACGTCAATCGCAAGCAGTTCCTTGTTATTGTTGCCCGGCGCGGCATCGACCGGCAGATAGAAGCGCTGGCCGTCGGTCACGCCGCTGCCGTAAATGCCACTGCCCGCCTGGGTTTGATTGGTCCACATAATCTTGCCGCCGGTCATCACCCAGCCGTTGGTGTACCAGCCCTGCCGCTGCTTGTTGTTGCCGTTGAGCGGCCACGGCGTGGTGGGCGGATCTTGCGTTTGATAGGTGGTGGCAATGGCATACAACTCGGGATTGATGGCGCCATTGTAGCGCAGGAAATACATCAGATTGCTGACGCACGCCATGTCACTGCCTTCGCCGCCCGTCAGGAACGGCAGCCGAATTTGGCGTTGCCCCACGATGGCGATGCTGGTCGCGGTATTTGTGAATGCTAGCACGAGCACGTCGGCATTGGGCGTGTTGTTGGCCAAGCCATCGCCGGAATTGTCGCCGCTGCCGCCGCGCAAAATCCAGAGTTCGTCGAGGCCGGAGAGGGTGGAGACGGCCGGCACACGCTGGATGGCGCAGCCCATGCCGACATTCCACGGCAAGGCGGTGGAGAGGGTCACATTATCAATCGTGCCGGCCGTATTGGCCATCAAGCGCGCAGAGGCCAGGCCGCTCTGAAATACCACAAAGACGCCGAGATTGCCCACGCGCGTGCCGGCGATTGGATGCAGCGTGGCGCTGCCGACGGTGGCCTGCTGCACAATCCCCATCGAATTCTTGTCCCAGGTCCAGCGCTGCATCGGCGTCCAGCCGGTCCAGAAACCATAAATGCTGTTGCTGGCGACGAAGGTGCAGGCTGCGTCCGTGCCGCCGCCATCGTAGCGATTGGTGACGATCTGCCACTGATTGGAATCAATGCTGTAGCCCAGTAAATCGCGGCCAATATCCTCACCGGTGCCGCCTTTGGCGATGGAGCCAAACATGAAGAGGTAGCGCGTGCCGTTCGCTTCGCCATACGACATGCCGTTACCGGCCCACGTCTGCATCAAATTTGTCTCAAACCACGACGGCGGCTCTTGCACATATTTCGGCGCGGGTGCCATGGCAATCCAGTTAATGGCATTGGTCACGCCGTAGGGGATCATATAGAACGCACAGTTAGTGCCGGGCAACACATCCGCCCAATAACGTGTGAAATACAAACTTGGTTCAAGCGCCGGCCCGCTTGATCGCATGCCCAACAATGGCGCGTCAGCGCCTGCCATTGAGACACAGCGTGTGCGTGGCTGCCCGGCTTCCGCCGCGGGCAAGGCAACCGGCATGTACCTGGCCGCCGTCGTAAGGCCCGCCGCTAAAACAAAAAACAGGATAACGATACGGGTGATGGGTGCAAGTGCGTTCATGGGTGTCTTAACGTTGTGGTTATCTGTGGTGGCCATGGTCAGCAAACAAGCTGGCGTTTATTATACCACAACCACGGGATTCTGTCAAATTTTACGACGACTGACAATTCCGATATAAGGAAAGCACGCTATGGTGGGAAGGCCGGCGTGCTTGAGTAGACGAGGGAAAGACAAGGACGCGCAAGCACCGCAGTTGGCGCAGTTGGAGTACAAGCTTCAGCTTGTGTAATTTGTTCGCGGCCAATAAAGTAATCCACAACCATGCGCGCGCATAGTTGTTACCAGCAAGACAGGGAACCACCGATGTACACCGGCTGTAGTGCCGCACTGTAGTGCCGCGCCTTATTTATTTCGTTGCGAAAGAAATTATCAAGCTAAAGCTTGAACTCCAACGGCTTCATCCACCTGAATGCGCTCCCTGGATGCAGCGCACGGGACACCGCGGCGACGTCCACACCACACCAATGGCGGGATTGTTTCAGGCCATTTCCTTTATAGCGGAATTTCAGGACGGCATGTTGTTGCTGACGATAACACATACACAAATTTCCATGCGCGGCGCGGCCAAGAAAGCAGGAAGGCGGGGAACTTCCCCGCCTTCCTGTGATTTGCAATGATTGTTGCAGCGATGCTGCTTAGCGTTTGCGCAGCAGCAGCGCGACGCCCGCCAGCAGACCCAGCAGCAGCGTCGGTTCCGGCACCGTGATGCAGGCGATCTTGCCAGCCTGGTTCTGCACGATGACATCGCCGTTGGCCATGATGGCCGGACGCATCAGGGAGGACTTGGCAAGCCAGCCGCCCTGCTGTGCGCCGAGCGAGATGCTCCAGAGGATCGTCGCGCTGGCGCCGTTATCCTGGATGGCGCGCGCCCAGATTTCGCCTTCCTGTTCGAACGCGCCGATGATGATGTTGCCAGGCGCCGCCACGACGGGGCTGCCGCCGCACTTGCCCGCATACACGCGCCATTTCTCAGTGCCGGTCGCGGTGTCAATGGCAAACAAGCCGACATTGGTCGAGGTCGAGGAAATCGTGACATACAAGGTATTGCCATCCGGGCTGAAGGCCATGCCGCCATCGTCCGATTCACTGTTGAACAGGAACGACCAGAGGTTGCTGCCATCCGCCGCATACTTGTACAGGACCGAGGACGGGCCGCCATTCGTCACGCCGGGGAAGGCGCAGTAAATGTTGCCCGCGGTATCCACCACCGGCTCGAAGCTGCCTTGGCCGCCTTCGTACGGGCCAGCCGTCCACAGCGTGTTGCCGTTGTTGGCGTCAATAGCGTGCAACACGCCATCATCACCATGATTGTAAACCGCGCTGCCATCCGGGCTGACCGGCGTGCCGCTTGAGCCCCATTCACCGGCGGTATAGCGGTTGGACCACAGCACGGTGCCGGACAGGGCATCCAAGCACCACAGGCCGGACACATTCCAGTCGGAGTCGAAGTACAGCTTGCCATCATGCAGCAGCATGGCCGCACCCAGCATGTTGTCGATCAGATTGCTCCAGGCAGGGATGCCCGTGAAGCGATCCACGCCATAGACGCGCTGATTTGCGCCATCAGATACTTCGGCGATATAGACCATGGTTTCACCCACCGCCGGCGTGCCGTAACAGTAGCGGCCCGCGCCGCCCAGCACCCCGTTCCAGATGGTCGTGCCGGTACTCGCATCGAGCGCCAGCAGCGTGGCCTGGTTGTTGGCCGCGACCGGATTGACGGCTGCAAAGACGCGCTGGCCATCCGTCGCCGTGCTGCCCAGCTTCATGCCGCAATCCCACATGCTGCCCGCCGCCGCTGCGCTGACGTTGGTCCACAGAATGCCGGCCACGGTCAGCGGCGCGCCGTTCGTGTACCAGCCCTGACGCTGCTTGTTGCGCCCGGCCATCGGCCACGAGCTGTTCAGCGGCTCGAGCGGACGATAGGCCCAGCCATACCCGGTTGCGCGGTACGGCGAGGCGTAGGGATAGCCAGCATACGTGCCCAGCAGCGGATTGATCATCTTGGAATTGGTCAGCAGATCGACGCCCGTGCCTTCGTTGACCACCCCGGTCGTGCCATTGCCATAGACGATGTTGTCATTGCCCATGACGACGGCGGTGTTGCCGAGGAAGATGGCGCCCTTGTCCGACGCGCCAATGATGCACTTGTCGATCATGACATTGCGGCCGCCACCGACCAGCAGGATGCCGTAGCCGCCCAGCGCATCGCCGGTCGCACTGTAGATGCCGCGGAAGGTGCAGCGCCGGAACGTCTGCGTCAGGGTCCCGTCATTGGCGCGGAAGCCGTTGTAGCCGCCGCTGAAGAGGCAGTCCTCGGCTTCCAGGCGCGGCGCGCCCGTGGCGCTGATCGCCGCCGTGACTTGCGCTTCGTTGTCCGACACCACCATCGTGTTCGTGTCGCAGTGCAGCACATGCACATAGACATTCGATAGATAGCTCTTCGTGTCCCAGTTGCGATACGCGCCCAGCGAGTAGGCGTTGACGCCGGGCGGGAACCAGTTTTCGGTCATCAGCGTCATGTTGCGGATCGTGCAACTGACCTTGCTGACCGGATAGATGGTCAGGTTGCGCCCGTCCGCGCCGGTTTCGTTGCGGAACGCCGAGCTCTTGTAGATCAACGTGTTGGTCGGGCTCTCGCCGATGAAGCTGACATAGTCACCGGCATACTGCAAGCCGCGGCCAACGATCGGATTGCCGTTCGAAGCCGTGAACTGGTTGGTGAAGAAGCCGCGGAGGTAGAACGTGACCGGGTAGGTCGCATCGCTCAACGCCGGCGCCGACCCCTGATTCAGTTGGCTGACCGGGAAGCTGACGCTGCGGTAGGCCGTCGCCCAACTGTTGCCGAACGCGCCGCCATCCTGGGCGACGGGCGAGTTCTGGTCGATGTAGTACACGCCGCCGCGCACCGCCTTGTAGCCAATATTGCCGAGGCCGGCCCGATACGGGAAGCCATCTTGCGTGGCAAACGCCGGCTGCTGGTAGCTGTCGCCGTTCGGCAGGATGTTGCCGGAGTCGTAGTAATTGGTATTGGCGCCCGGTGTGGCGTTGGTGCCGCAATTGTAGTAGTCATTTTCAACTGAATGCACAACGTCACCCATGCCACCCAGAACGCCGCCGCGCTGGGCGTCGGCCACGATGCAGCGCGAGACCGTGCCGCTGCCGCCATTAAACACCATGGCGACGCCGGAATTGCCCTCGGCGGTGCCCTTGGCCGCGCCCACAAACGTGTTGTTGGCAATGGTCAATGGCGCTAACGGACCGCCTGCGACATTAAAGCCCATGCCGCCGCCGACACTGGCGCAGCCTTGCAGCGTGAGACCGCTCCCACCGTTCAAGTGGAAGCCGGGCTTGCCCTTGGCCCAATCCAGCGGCATCGTTGCCAGGCAGCGATTGAAGACGCTGTCGCGGCAGCCCATAAAGGTGCCGACGGTGCCATAATACCATGACCAGGCATCTTGCGGCATGTTGCTGGTAACTTGCACCTGCAGGTCCTGAATGACCCACCCGCGCAGATCGCGAATGTAGAAGCCCATGGTCTGTTCAAGGAGCGTCATGCCCGGCACGGTCGAGAAATCCTGATACATGATCGTGTTGTTTGCGCCGCTGCCGAGTACCGCCACATCATAGCAGTTGGGCCGATCCACCTGGCCGGCGCGGATGTACAAGCCATATTTCCAATTGTTGGTCACGCTCTTGATGGTGTACTCGTTGGCATAGACACCTGGCGCGACATAGATCAGCGACTTGTTGTAATTGCCGCCGGAGGGGATCTGCCACGTGGCTTGCGCGATGGTCTGATACGCGGTGGCCGGGGTCAGGCCGTCGCTGGCATCGTTGCCGGTCGGCGCGACATAGCGCGTGTAGTTCGCCCGGTCTTCAAGAAAAATGTTGTCAATCAACACCCGCGAGCGATTGTCCGGATCCACAGCGCCGGTCTGGTACATGTCGACCGTGTTGAGGGCATTGGTGACCAGACTGTCGACATCGCGCATGGCGAAGGGCACGTTGCCCAGGTAAATGCCATCAACATAGATGCGGGCATAGCCGCCGGTCGTGACCGTTTTGTACATCACGGCGCGGACATCGTGCCACGGCGGCGTGTTGCCGGGCACCGCGGCCGGCAACGAGGTCGACAGCTCGTAGAAACCAAACGAATTCCAAAAATGCAGCGAGACAACGTTGGTGTAGGTGGCTGGCTTGGTGGCGTTGATCACAAATCCGCCCAAGCCGGAACCGTTGTAGGCCGAGTCTTGCAGTGCCGCGTTGCCGGAGCAGAAATACACATAGTACTCTTCGTTGGTCGAACTGATGGCGGCAAACGAGAAGCCCACGATGGCTTGCGTCGAACTGTTGAACACGTTGCTGAAGAACCACAGGCCTTCCTGCCATGAGCCGTCCAGCGTGACATTCGTGCTGCTGCTGCCATAGGGATACAGGTTGGTCACCACCGGCGCGGGCGGATTGCCCTGCCAATAATGCCATGTGCCGCCACTGCTGGTGACGACATCGCCCATGGGGTAATTGAAGCGCTCGCCCGCGAAATACGCGGCGGATGCGCTCAGTGCGCCCAGAGCAACTGCCATGATCATGAATGTAAACAGCTTTTTCATGTGAAACACCTTGTTGATTGTGTGGTTAGTGGAGAGACAGACCGACGAGCCATAGCTTGTATTGACAACCACGCACGCACCAGCCGCGCACGGCATAAAATAGGAATATAAACTACTGCCAACCATACTGCGCCTGACTCCACGCGGAGTTAAAGCAAAACAAACGCTGGATATACTATAGCAAAACACGGGGGCAATGTCAACACAAGGGTGTTTTTTGTGAATTCTGCAAGGTTGAAAGGTTTTATGTTTTAAGTTACCGAGAAAATCAGGCGCGAGATAGCGATGCGCGCGCTTCGTTTCTTGGCTCCGCACCGCAGACCGATTACTGATCACTGAATACCGGATACCGAATAGCGTACGCCACGCGCTCCGCGCGGGGCATGCCGCCGCTGCCGCTGCCCCATCTTTCCATCCTTCGATCTTTCCATCCTTGACAGTCCCGTCAATGGTGGGCCCTTCGCCGCACGGCGTGCGGCGTGCGGCGCATCGCGAATACGGAAACGCATACCGCGGTCGGTATCTCTGCCCGTAGCCGCCGCACGGCGTGCGGCGCGCAGCACATCACGCGGAACGCATTCCGCGGCTGCCGGCTGCCGAAGGGAACGCGGCACGCCCGTGCCGCTGAGTGTACGCGGGCACTCCGTTGCCCGCCGCAGCACAGCGGGAGCGAGCTCCGTGTCACGATTCTGCATTTGCATCTGCATCTGCAAAGCGGGAGCGCAGCATCGCCGGATGGCACCGGCTCCCACTTTGCATGCGCAGCATTCGCTGCACGGAGGCGGCTCCCACATTCCAGCGCAGCCTTCGCCGCACGGCGTGCGGCGCGCAGCACATCACGCGGAACGCCGTTCCGCGGCTACATCTGCGCAGAAACCCCCGCTAATTTTTGCGTCCTTGAAAAACAGCAACGCCGGCATGCCCGCGGTTTTCGGCATGCCGGCGCTGTGCAAATTGGTGGAGCGGAAGGGAATCGAACCCTCGGCCTCCTCGTTGCGAACGAGGCGCTCTCCCAACTGAGCTACCGCCCCAATCCTGCATGCGTGGCACTGGCCATCATCAGATAGCGGCATAGTATACCTTTTCAGCTTTCTTTTGTCAAAGCAACCTGCTACAATATGCCGTTTGCTTTGCAGTTGCTTGCTAACCCGCACGGGACGAGTATGAACTATCCGGAAGAAGCGATCCGCCGCCACCGCGACTGGCACGGCAAATTCGAGATCACGTCGCGCGCACCGCTGGCCAACAAGGATGACCTGAGCACGGCCTACACGCCCGGCGTCGCCGAGCCCTGCCGCCGTATCCATGCCGACCACAATCTCGTCTTCGAGTACACCCGCCGCTGGAATCTGGTCGCGGTCGTCACTGACGGCTCGGCCGTGCTGGGCCTTGGGAATATCGGCCCGGAAGCCGCCCTGCCGGTCATGGAAGGCAAGGCCATTTTGTTCAAGTCGTTCGCCGATGTGGACGCCTTTCCCATCTGCCTCGCCACTCAGGACGTTGATAAAATCGTCGAGACGGTCTGCATGATCGCGCCGACCTTCGGCGGCATCAATCTCGAGGACATCAGCGCACCGCGCTGCTTCGCCGTCGAGGAACGCCTGATCGCCGCCCTCGATATCCCCGTCTTTCACGACGACCAGCACGGCACCGCGGTCGTCACCCTGGCCGCCATGTTCAATGCCCTGCGCCTCACCGGCCAGTCGCTTGACGCGCTGCGCATTGTCATCAACGGCAGCGGCGCGGCCGGCATTGCCATCGCCAAATTGCTGCATCTGCTGGGCGCGCGCCATATCCTGCTGGTCGACAGCAAAGGCATTGTGCAGCGCGACCGCGCCGACTTGAATGCCATGAAACGCGCCATGCTCGCCTGCACCAATCCGGACAACACGCCCGGCGACCTGGCCACCGCCCTGCGCGGCGCGCATGTGTTTATCGGCGTCTCGGTCGCCAATCTGGTCTCGCCCGCAATGGTGCGCAGCATGGCGCCCCAGCCGATCATCTTTGCCATGGCCAATCCCGACCCGGAAATTCTGCCGGATGCCGCGCGCGCCGCCGGCGCACGCATCGTCGGCACCGGCCGTTCCGATTTTCCGAATCAAATCAACAACGTGCTCGGCTTCCCCGGCATTTTCCGCGGCACGCTCGACGTCCGCGCGCGGCACATCACCAATGCCATGAAAATCGCCGCGGCCAAGGCCTTGGCCGCCTGCGTACCGGCCGGCGCCCTGCGTGAAGACTTCATCCTGCCGTCGCCGCTCGATCGCACGGTCGCGCCCGCCGTCGCCGCCGCCGTCGCCGCCGCCGCGCGCACGGAAGGCATTGCGCGCGCATGATTGTCCGCGCCGACCTGCACATCCATTCCTGCCAGGATCCACTCGACAATCTGCCGCACTCCATCCCGGCAATTGTTGCGCGTGCCGCCGCCCGCGGCCTGCACTGCCTCGCCATCACCAATCACACGGCCTTCACCTGGGATGCCGCCGCTGCCGCCGACGCGCGCCGGCGTGGCGTCCTGCTGATCCCCGCCATCGAAGCCCGCATTGAAAACGCGGATGTCCTGATTTACAATGCCGACGCGCGCGCCGACGCCCTGCGCACCTTTGACGACCTGCGCCGCTATCGCACGCCGGACCGCGTCATCGTCGCGCCGCATCCGTTTTATCCCTTGACCCATTCGCTGCACGGTGCATTGCTCCAGCACGGCGACGTGTTCGATGCCATTGAAATCTCGCCGTTCATCCTGCCCGGCTTTGACGTGTACAACGACCGCGCCCGCCGCGCCGCCGCGCAACTCAAGCTGCCGCTGGTCTGCAACACCGACGCGCACAATCTGTGGCAACTGGGCGGGAGTTGGACGGAGATCGATACGCCCGCGCTGGATGTCCCGTCGGTGCTGGCGGCGATCCGGGCCGGGCGCGTCACGCCAGTCTGCCGGCGTTTTTCGCCGCCCACGATTGCCTGGTTTTTCCTGTGCGGTGCGCTGCGCTGGCGCCTGCGCGAGCTGCGCGAATGGCGCGCCCGCCGCCAGAGACCACCGGGACCGATCCGCTAAAGGATTTGGGGAATGCGAATATCCAATATCCAACAAGGAATATTCAATAATTTGTTCGCGGCGAACAAATTAATAAAAACATTCGCGGTCATGAGCGGTTCCTCATTCTTTTCTTTGTTCTTTCCTTCATCATTGGTAATTCCTTGTTCGATATTCGATATTCATCTCGACCTTCGATATTCCTTATTCGATATTCGCCATTCATCATCTCTTCTGTCAGACCCCCACGACCTTGCGTCGTGGGTGAATAAGATTGAGTGAAAAGGCGCCCCGCCTCCCTTTCCCAATCTCTGCGTCCACCGAGACAAGCTCGGTGGGGCGCTTGATACTGAATGCGCTTGAGACCCCCACGATCCCGCCAGTGACGGGATTCAGGGTAGAAGCAGAAGGATTTGCCACGAAGGCACGAAGACACGAAGAAGAAACAGCAACAGCAATGACATGGTTGGTTGTCAAAGCGCAGCACGCTGCGGCTGCACAAAAATCAATGCCCGCTGCTGCGCTTTTTTCGTGTCTTCGTGGCCATAGTATCTGAGGTACAGCAGGTTCGGGGTTCAGGGAAAAATGGTTTTGCCGCAAAATCATTTTGTGCAAAATGAATTGCCGCAATTCATTTTTATTGAGTGTCTCTTGTGCCAGATCCCCACGATCCCGCCGTTGACGGGATCGTGGGTGAATAAGATTGAGTGAAAAGGCGCGCCCGCCTCCCTTTCCCAAACTCTGCGTCCACCGAGACAAGCTCGGTGGGGCGCTTCTGAGAAGCCACCCCACGATCCCGCCGGCACACCCACGCGCAAGAAGAAAAATGAATGCGCGGCTCATTTATTTTGTGCAAAACGGTTTGCCTCAAACCGTTTTTCTCCGTGCTAATCGCATGCGTGCTTGCAGTCCCGCACTAATTGTGTTACACTACTTTTAGGTTGTTTGATAACCCGTGCTTGTGGATAATGCCCGCGCGGCCGCGCCGCGCTTGTTTTTGGAGTTTGCGCCCATGAAACTGCACACCAAAGCCCACGTCAACGCCGATATCGACATGGCGCCGATGATTGACTTGGTCTTTCAATTGCTGATCTTTTTCATGTGCGCGGCGACCATGTCCCAAGTGGATTTCACGCCCGCCGTCAAACTGCCGATCGCCGCCAAAGCCAAGACGCCCGAGGAAAACGAGCTGGCCAATCGCGGCACGATCAACATCCTGCCGCCCGATGCCGGCCATGCGGATTTCTACTTTTCGGTCAGCGGCAAGGAAATGAGCGAGAAGGAATTGGTGGACTCCCTGGCGCAGCGCCGCGCACAAAATCCGGCAATCCGCCTGTACCTGCGGGCCCACCAGGATGTGCCGTTCAAACGCGTCAAGATGGTCCTGCGGGCCTGCGCCAACGCCGGCATCGCCGATATTATTTTCGCCTCGTTCCAAAGCAACCAGGGGGATTGATGTCACCCGCCGCATGGCCTGCTGGCACACCCGGAGGCGTGGCATGCGCCTGAAAAAACGCGCCCCATCCAAAGTGGATTTCCCGATCTCGTCCATGATCGATTGCACCTTCTTGCTGCTGATCTTTTTCATGGTCGCCAGCACGTTTCATCGCCAGGAAGCCGATATCAGTTTCGCCCTGCCGGGCACGGCCGAACAAAGCGAGCCGGTCGCCCTGCCCGACGAGCAAATCCTCGAGATCCGCCCGGACGGCGCCGTCGTGCTGAACGAGCTTGAACTTGATTCGCCCAGCTCAAAGGACCTGCCCGACTTGCAGAAAACCCTGACGCGCTTTTGCGAGGCCAGCGCCGCCGCCAAGGTCGAGGCGATGCTGACCATCAACGCCGCCGATGCCGTGCCGCACCAGCGCGTCGTGGATGTCCTCAACGCTTGCGCCCAAGCCAAACTGGCCAACATCACCTTCGCGTTCGAGCCGGATGCCGAACAGGAAGAATAGGCGCGTGACCACCCCGCCCCAACCACCACCGTTCTACCCGCCACCGCCACCGGGCATGCCGCCGGCGTGGCCGATGCCGCCGTATGCGCCGCGCCTGCGCCGCCCGCCCGGCCGCTGGCGCACGCTGCTGTTCGGCGCGACGGGCCAGTCCATGTCGCTGGCGCTGCTGCTGCTGGGCGGCACCTTTCTGATTGCCAGCACGATTGTCGTCCTGCACTATGTCATGCCGCCGCCGATGATGTTTCAACCGGCGCGCAAAATGACGGGCTTGCCGGCGCGCAAACTCGAGCAGCGCATTCGCGTCAAACAATTCGAACAGCAGACCCGCCGGCCAAAGCTGGTCAACAAGCTGGTGTCAAAGCAGGCTGCCAAGATCACGCTGCCGGCCCTGCCGCCGATGAAAATCACGCCGCAGGACGCGCGCGCGCTGGCCACCGCACTGACGCCGGCCGGCGCGCATCTCGGCCAGCTGGGCATCGGCGGCTTTGGCATGGGCAAGAGCCTCGATGGCGGCCTGCAGGGCTTTTCCGAAGCCGACTTTTTCGGGCACCACATCCGCACGCGCGCCTTTGTCGTGCTGATTGACAACAGCCCCAGCATGCGCACCCGCGGCGTCGTCGCCGCCGCACTCAACGAAATGAGCAACATGGTCTGCCGCTTCCATCCGGACACCCAGTTCAACGTTATCGCCTATCGCGATGGCGCGGGCTTGTTCAAGCCGGAAATGGCGTATGCCTCGCAATCGAACAAGCAGGCGTTCACCGCGTGGATCCGCTGGCTGCAAACCCCGCGCAAAGGCGAGTGGTGCGGCAACCAAAAGGGCACGGCCGGCACCACGCCCATGCAGGCGCTCGTTGCCGCGCTGGCACTGAATCCCGACACCATCGTCATCCTGCGCGATGATCAGCCGCCCTATTCCGACAGCAAAACCAGCGGCGCCGAGGCGCGCAAAGAGCACGCCAAGGCGTTGTGCGCTGCCGTGGCCGCCCATCAGAAGGCATTCCCCCAGCGCTTGACCTTGAATACCATCCTGTTCAAGCCGGTGCTCATCCGGCACGAGGAGCAGTACAAGGAATGTACGGACTTGTTGAAGCGGCTGGCCAGCATGACCGGCGGCCGTTTTAGTGAAATCCCGCCCAAGCAGTAGCCGCCGCAGCGGCATTGAACACCGCTCCCCCGGTACGCCCCGCGCTCCGCGCGGGGCATGCCGCTGCTGGCCGCTGCCGTCCCCTTTTCGTAAAGGGGGTGGCGCACGCCGCGTGCGCTGGTGGATTTTGCCGCCGCTGCTCTTCACTCCGCTGATCACCGATGTACCGACTACTGACGCACCGCCGCACCGCCCCCCCTCTCCAAGGAACATCGAACATTGAACGGAAGGCACAGCACTTCCGCAGTGCGGCGGCAAAATCCCCCCAACCCCCTTTTCCAAAGGGGGACGACTGCGACCCCCAATCTCTCTTTCGTAAAGGGAATACCCGGCTTGGCGGGGGAGGGATTTTGCAGAAAGGTGATTGCCGCGGGTTCATGTCTCCCTGGTCGGGTGGCTGGCTTCGCAGCTGCTTGGAGTCCCGCCAGCGGCGGGAGAGATGCAAGAGGGATTTAGGACAATGACGGAGGCCATGCTGCAAGGAGATTGTAGTGCGTTAGAATGCCGCGCAGGTAGTCCATGTCAAGCGCTGCTTGGTCAACCAAGAGCCTGACGCGCTCGCGCCCGTCTGCACGGCGATGGCAATCAGGTGTTCTGCGCGCAGCACGCGGGTGGTAGTGGTGCCGTGGGGAATGACGGTTGCGTTCGCCAGGGCTTCCTCAAGCAGGGCGTTATACAACGCCGTGAGGGTCAGGAGTCCCTGTTTCTGTGGCAAAACGACGAAGATGCCAAGCTCGTTTAGTACCGTGACCGTTTTTTACATCGCAATATCCAGCAACAGGCATAACCAATAACAGGCATAGTCATCGCAAAAAAAGACGCCACTAGCCAGCGCCCGAGCAGCCCAAATCCGGCGACTGGTATTTGTTGTTGCTCCCCACCGGGTTGCCGCGATGGAAGTAGCATGCAAAGAATGGGAGCCGCCGCCGTGCGGCGAATGCAGCGTCTGCGGCAGATTCGCGATCCACACCTCTGGCGGGAATGGCTGGTACCTTAGCTTGCTGCCAGCGCGGAGGTCGCTCCCATTACAGCAACAAGCCGCAGACGCGGCAAGAAGGAGAAGTGGGGAAAAGGGGCGCACGCCTTTTACTCAATCTTATTCACCCACGACGCGAGGTCGTGGGGGTCTCGGCGCAGCCATGCGCACCTGGCTACGGGCGCAGGAAGCGGTAGAGCAAGACGGCCAGGGCGGTGAAGCCGTCGCGCAGCTCGTTGGTGCGCAGCATTTGTTCGAGCTGGTCGAGCGTGAACCAGCGCACCGCCGCGACTTCATCGTTATCAATCGTGTCGCTGATTTTGTGCGCATTTTTGGCGACAAACAAATGGAAATGATGACTACTGCGGCCAATCAGCGGATGAAAATTGTAGAGTGGTTCAAAAGTGGGCGCGTCATGTCCGGTTTCTTCGATCAACTCGCGGCGGGCGCCTTCACCCAGATCTTCGCCGGGCGGAATATTACCGGCCGGAATCTCCCAGCCAAAGGCATCGACCATGTAGCGATACTGCATGGTGAGCAGGATGCGCCCGTCCGCGCCGACCGGGATGATGCCGGCGACGAGCATGGTGGCCTCAATGGCATGAAAATCAATGCTCTTGCCGCTGGGCAGAGTGATGATGTCGAGATGATGGTTGATCCACTCGGATGCGGCTATGGTGGTGCGCTTGGTGCGCTGCCAGCGCGGGTGTGCGGGCGCGGTCATGCCGGCGGCTCGAGCAAGCGCCAAGCGGCGCGCGTGTCAGCCACGGACAATTGCCCGGGCGCGACGGCGTGCGCCAGCGCGGCATAGCCGAGCACCGCGCCGAATGCCGGCGCGACCATGCGCACGGCGCAGCCATACGGGCCCATGCCAACAACGGCAAGTTGCATCTCCGGTGCGGCCTGTGGCAGTGCCAGCAAGCGCAAGGCGTCCGCAGCCGACGCGCAGTGGGTGGCAATTTTGACGATGACGCCGGCGGGCGCATGGGCGGCGCGGGCGACAGCGAGCAGTTCATGCAAGCGCGCGTCCGGCGGCGTGGCCGTGAAATCGTGCCATGAAAGAATGCAGGTAGTGGCATGGCGGACGAGGTCGTCTCGCAGGAGCGCCAGCAGCGGCAGATTGGCCAGTTCAATATCCACGGCGTCAACCAGCGGCAGGGCGATGCGCAGGAATAGCGCGCGTTGCTCGAGCGGCAAACGGCATTCGCCACCTTCCTTGACATCGCGCAAGGTGCAGATCAGCGGGCGGCCGGTGCTGGTGCGCAGCGCACAGAGATCCTGGGTCAGCGTGTCGGTGGTCACCAATTCCGCGAGGTCGGCGCGATATTCGACGAGATCGGGCGGGCAGGCCGCGATGGCCGCCAGATCAGCAGCCAAGGTGCGCGCCGCCGCGACACCGACCAGTTTTGGAGGAACGCAGGCGATCATGGCGTGTGTTCGCCAAACACTTCAGCGGTGAAGACAAACAGCTCGGCGGATTGATAGGCGTCCAAATCCAAGCCCGCTTTGCGGCCGAGCTGGCGCAGGAATGTTTCGCGATCCCAGCCTTGCTCGGTGGCGACTTGTGGCAGGAAGACGCCCTGATAGCGGCCTTTTTTGAGTACGACGCCATGCACGCCGGCGATGACGTCCGTGGGCGCGGCCACTTTGCGCAGCGGGCTCATGACTGAAATTTCTATTTTGATAGTGCCCAGTTCGGCGGGTCGCACGGGTGGAAAGCGCGGATCTTCGGTGGCCGCATTGCAGGCGTTTTCGCGCACCGTCTCGGCCAGCGGCTTGATGCCTTCAATGTAGCCGATGCAGCCGCGCAACTCGCCGTGTTCATGCAAGGTGACAAACGCGCCGGCTTTTTCCTTCAAGCGCGGGGTGAGTGAATAGGCAGCCAGATCGGGCACGCCTTTATTCTGGACATGCCGGGTGAGTGTGGCGCGGGCGAGCGTCAGCAAGGTCTGGCGCTCGGCTTCGGTCAAGCCGGTTTCGTTGGTGGCCGCGACCGCGGGGGCGGCGGTATTGAGAGACGGAGTGGTGGAGAGAGGGAGCGGTGGAGAGGTGGAGAGAGGGAGCGATGGAGCGGGCGGCGCGGCGACCGCATCGTAAAACGCGAGGGCGGCGTACGAAACGCTGTGGGTGTATTCGTTGTCGGCGTCGCCGGATTTATAATAGCGCAGGAGTGTGCCGTGCGCCGCGGGCGGGAGCGCGGCCAGCATCAGCACGGTCGGCATGACGCCATCCCAGGTGATGCCGGTCTGGGCGGCATAGGTGAAGATGCCCTTGGTATCCTTGGCGAGGATGCGGTCGAACGCGCCCTGATCGAGCGCTGACAAGCGATTTTTGACGTCATCGCGGAACGGCGCAAAATCAAAGGCCGCGCCGTAGTGGGTGAAATCCGTGCTGACGACCACCACGTCGCGCGGGCCGACGTGCTGTTTGAGCAGCGCGCCCAGTTCGGCCGCCTGGCTGGGCGTGAGCTGGCCGACGATGAGTGGCACGAGCGTGAATTCTTTCAGCATCGTTTGCAGGAACGGCAATTCGAGTTCGAGGGCGTGTTCGCGTGCGTGCGCCGCGGGCAGGTCGCGCACCAGCGGATTCTTGCGCAGCGCGTCAAGCACCGTGCGATCCAGCGGCACCAAGCCAAGCGGCGTCTCGAACGCGTCAACATTCAGCGTGGCAATGCCCTCGAACGCGATGTGATGCGAAGGTCCCAGCAAGAACACGCGCGCGACCGACTGGCCTTCAAGCTGCTTGAAACTTTCCGCGGCACAGCGGCCGGCATAGGCATAGCCGGCATGCGGCGCAATCAGCGCGCGGATGGTCACGCCGGTAAGGGTGCGCGCGGCCTGTTGCAGATAGCCGTTGATTTCGCGGGCCAAGGCGGATTTGTCGGCGGGATACCAACTACCGGCCACCGCGGGTTGGCGAATGGTCATGGGTTTCATGGGTGCATCTCCAAGGCAAAGGATAGCCGTGCTGCAGGCAAGAACGGCGACCAGCAACCACCGCTGTTGCGGGCAGACACCGCGCGCGGCGGCACGGTGGGGGCCGCGCGAAAGATGGCCAATGTAATGCTCAAAATACATATTGACATTATAGCATAAGTGCGCGAATGTTTTTATCGGAAAAATGGTATACTTATGCACTTGGTATGCCGCATGAGCGCATACGCATATTGTGCATGAGTAACTGACGCAAGGACGACCTGCAATGAAACGAATAGCCAGTATATTAGTGATGATGATCATGGTGCCGCTGACGCAGGCGGCGCAGCAGAGTTTGATGAGCGCGGCCGCCGCGGCGCCGCTGACGAACATCACGCCGGCGGGCGTATTGCTGACCCCGGAAGCGATTCTGGGTGTGATGAACCCGCGCGCGGTGCAGGTGGTACCCGTGACCGCCGCGCCGCCAACACCGGCGCCGGTGCCAGTGCCAGTAACGCCTGCGCCCGTGACCACCATGCCGGTCACGCCGATTACGCCGGGGCCGGTGACCACGCCGGTCACGCCGGTCACGCCGGGGCCGGTGACCACGCCGGTCACGCCGATTACGCCGGGGATGGCGACCACGCCCGTCACGCCGATTACGCCGGGGATGGCGACCACGCCCGTCACGCCGATCACACCGGTGACCGTGACCACGCCGGTCACGCCGATTACGCCGGGGATGATGACCACGCCGGTCACGCCGATCACACCGGTGACCGTGCCCACGCCGGTCACGCCGGCGGTGCAGCTTGGCCAGCTTGGGCAGATTGGCACCGTTGGACAAGCGGCGCCACCGATGCCGCCGGCGCCCGTCTTGATCACCAACGCGCCACAAGCGACGACGGAAAATTATCCGGATGGCCGCATCAAAGCGCGCGGCTACATTATGACCGACAAAAGCGGCACGCCGTTCCGCTTGGGCCCATGGGAATTGTGGTACAGCAATGGCTGCATGGAAAGCTGCGGCTGGTACGCGCAGGGCTACAAGGAAGGGGTGTGGACCAATTGGCACGAAAACGGCCAGTTGAAATCCTACGGGACGCATCAACAAGACATTTTGCAGGGCAAATGGGTTTTGTTTGCGCTGGATGGCGCGCCGCAGATGGGCCGGTACGCGAATGGCAATCCGGCCGGTGAATGGATTTTTTGGTATACCAACGGGCAAATGTCCGCGCAAGGCAGTTATGAAGAAGGCAAGCCGGATGGCAAGTGGCGTTATTGGCATGCCAACGGGCAACTGGAAGTGGCCGGTTCATTTAAGGCGGGCATGCGCGACGGCGAGCGCACCTATTATGATGCGACGGGTCGCAAGGTTGCCGAAGGTTCTTTTGAGGACAACGAAAAAGTTGACACATGGAAGGAGTGGGGCCCGACCGGCCTTGAAAAAACGACCAAATACGAGAAGGGCACGCCGCGCGACGTGGTCGAGGAATTGTCGCGCCATCCCAATGGCAAGAAGCGTGAAACCCTGACGTATATTTACAGCGGGCCGCAGCCGCCGGCCTATGCAACCCTGACGGTCTGGTACGACAACGAACGCAAATATGCCGAAGGCCTGTGGGCCAATGGCAAACAGGAAGGCGAATGGATCACCTGGGCGCCCAACAAGAAAGAGAGCTCGCGCGGCATGTACGCGGGCGGGGTGAAGCATGGCCAGTGGAACGAAGTGGATGCCGCCGGCGTGGCGCGCACCTTGTTCTACAATTATGGCACGCCGGTCAGCACGCTGGGCCAAGTGACGGTGGCGACGCCCACGATATCCGGGGCAATTCCGGCGGCGACCCCGCCGGCGCTCCTGCCGGCCGCGCCGCTGCTGCAGCCAGTGACGCCGGCCGCACCGGCCAGCACGCCGGCCCCGCCGCCCGCGCCGCTGCTGCAGCCGGTGACGCCGGCCGCACCGGCCAGCACGCCGGCCCCGCCGTCCGCGCCGCTGCTGCAGCCAGTGACGCCGGCCGCACCGGCCAGCACGCCGGCCCCGCCGCCCGCGCCGCTGCTGCAGCCAGTGACGCCGACCCCGCCGGCCAGCACGCCCGGCACCCAACCAACCGCGCCGATAGCGCCGCCAACCCTGACGCCCGGCACGTCCGCCGACGCGGCCGCCCCGTCGCTTCAACCGGTGCAGCATGCCGACGAATCGGAATTGCGTGGCGAAGGCCCGTGGTTGGAAGGCCAACGGCATGGCGTCTGGACTTTTTTTCATGATCAGACCGCGCGCTATTCGCAGGGGACGTATGAGAAAGGCAAACGCGCGGGCAACTGGACGTTGTGGTACAGCAACGGCGCCCAGCGTGCGATGGGCCCGTATCGCGACGGCCTGAAGCATGGCGCATGGCGTTCATGGTATGAACAGGGCGCGCCCGCCACGGAAGGCGCGTATGCACAAGGTGATCGTGAAGGCCAATGGATCCTGTGGTCGCGCGCTGGCGAGAAAGTGACCGGCGGCTATCGTCACGGCGAGCCGGACGGCGCCTGGACGTATTTCCACACCAACGGCGCGAAGCGGGCCGAGGGCGTCTACCGGGGCAACCGGGCCGACGGGTTGTGGCGCTATTGGCATGCGAACGGCATGCCGAGCGCGCAGTTGACGCTTTCCAACGGCATGGCGCACGGCGCCTGCGCGGCGTGGCAGCCGGACGGGCGCACGCTTGCCGAAGGCGCCTACACCCAGCATGTCAAAAATGGCCGCTGGAAAGAGCGGGGCATTGACGGCACAACCCGCATCATGGAATACAGTGGCGGCACGCTGGTTGCCTTGTCCGAAGTCCGCGCAACGCATCCGGACGGCAGCGTTGCCGATGAATGTTGCTTTGCCGTCTTCAATGGCATAGCGGACACGAACACGGCCACGCAGATCTTGCGTTATCCGCGCGGGCAACGGCGCGCGCAAGGCCCGCTCGACCATGGCACGCGGCACGACGCCTGGCTGTTCTGGCACAGCAACGGCGTGCATGCCGCAGAAGGCGCCTACCAGCATGGCAAAAAAGATGGCGCGTGGAGCAAGTGGCATCCAACCGGCGCACTCGCGGCCAAGGGGCCGTATGCCGCGGGCGTGCGCACTGGCGCGTGGCTGTTGTATTATCCCAGCGGGGTGGTTGCCAGCGAAGGCACGTATTTGAATGGCGAGCGCGACGGGCTGTGGCTGCGCCGACATGCCACCGGGGTGCATGCCGCGGAAACGATGTATCGCCAGGGCAAACCAGAAGGCACCCACCGGCGCTGGCATGCGAATGGCACCAATGCCATGACGGGCATCTACTTAAACGGCGTGCGCGAGGGCGCGTGGCTGAGTTACTATCCCGATGGTGTGTTGCAAGCGGAAACAACCTATCGCCGCAATCTTCAGGATGGCGCGGTGGTGCTGTATCATGACAATGGCGTGCAACAAGCGCGTGGCGCCTACAAGAATGGCGCGCGCGACGGGCAGTGGCAGGAATGGTATCGCAGCGGCGCGCTGAAAAGCACGGGCGCCTATGGCGCGGGCGTCCCGGAGGGCAACTGGAAAGAATGGTATGACAATAACCAGCCCAGTGCGGAAGGCACCTATCGCAGTGGCAGGAAAGACGGTGCTTGGAAAGAATGGGATGCGCAAGGCCAACTGCGCACGCTGCGCTACGCCAACGGGGTCATGACGCCGTAATTATTCAATGTGCGAAATATCTGCGCAGAACTTCATCATTGGGTATTCCTTGTCTTAAACCGTTTGTCTAAGCCTTGACCCACATGAACGTGGATCCGCACATTCCTTGGCATTCTGAAATCCCGCGAACGGTATGGCAGGAGTTCTGAAATCCGCGCAGCTGCGCAGCGCGGAAAATTTCTTGCGGCGCTCCTTGGCACCAATGACAACGCGGCTGCACGCGTGGGGCTGAACCGCCGCCACTCATCATTCCAATGGTCATTTTTTCCCAAACTTGCCGTTCTTGATTTGTTTCAAATGCAGGCGCAGCGCTTTCTGCCCGGCCTGGTCCGTGCTCAGCGCAATGGCTTTTTCCTGAATGGCAATGGCCTCGGCTTTCTTGCCGTTCAGCGCCAGCGCCCGGGCGTAGGTATCGAGCAGGCTGGCTTCTTTCTGCTGGGTCAGCGCACACGCCTTGGCGGCCATGGCCTCGGCCAGCGCCAGGTCGCGCCAGGCCAGTTCGTCGGTCAGCAGCGACCACGCCACCTCGTTGAGAAACGCCGGGTCATGCCCGCCCAGTGCCAGCAGACGTGTGCCCATGATTTTCAGCAGCTCCTGCTCCTCGGCAATCTGCGCGACGCCCTGATACGCGGACAACAACTCGCGGGCGCGTTCCAGCTTCTGCACTTCGGCCGGGTCGAAGGTGCCGGCCGTCACACGTTCGAGCACGCGGTCGAGCCCGTCCATTGGATGCCCCTGCCAGACAATCTTGCCCTCTTTGTCGACCACAAACGCGTGCGGAATGCCTTCTACGGCAAAGGCCCGCATGTACGCGCGCGCCGTCTCCTTGGCGCGATCGAGCGCAATGGTGTACGCCATGTTCGTGCCCATCTTCTCGACAAACGGCCTGACCGTGGCAGCGTCTTCGTCCGAGATGCCGATCGTGACCACGCCCTTGTCCTTGTAGTCGCGTTGCAGCGCGCTCAAGTGCGGAATCGTGCGCCGGCACGGGCCGCACCAGGTCGCCCAAAATTCGACGACATACACATTGGTGCCCTTGCCGGCGGCGAGATCCACGGCGGCGCCTTTGATCCACTGCGTGATGGCCAAGGCCGGCGCGGCATCGCCGATCTTGCGCGGCACGACCTTGGGCGCTTTCTTCGCCGTCTTCTTGTCCGTGGCGCGCTCGGCCTTGGTCAGTTCCGCCATGCGCTTGTTTATTTGTTCGCGCAACTCATCGAAATGCTCACGCGCCGCGCCGTGGGTCACCGTCATCACTTGTTCCTGCAAGTCGATCCCGACCTCGCTCAGCTTGCCGCCCGCCGGTGACTGGTAAAACGCCGTCAGGGCTTTCAACTCGTCGTCGTTGAAGGTGGTCGCGTAGACTTCGACCAATTGCGGCTTGAGATTCGAGTAGTTGATGTATTTGGCGAAGAAGGCGGTCATCAGGTCGGTCGTCTTTTCCATCAGCGGGTCGCCGCCCGTTTGCTCTTCGACGATTTTTGCGACGGTGCGCTGCAGTTGGCGCTCGGTGCGCATGGCGTCCAGCAATTGCACGGCGGCTTGCAGCCGCGCCGGGCTGCTCACGTTGGTCTGCGCGGCCAAGGGCAGGCACAGCACGAGGGCGGCAAACAGGGCGATGGTTTTCATATAACGGCTCCGGTTGAGGCTAAACAAAAAGCAGTAATAATCATGTTGCGATATTGTAGCATTTTCTGGTTTTTTCCGGCATCGGCGCGGACCCCGGATCCGGCGGTTGGTATGTGCTGTTGCCCCCGCCGATCCCGCCGGCGGCAATTACCGCACCACAAATAAGGATGGATGAATGGGGAAACGAGCGGCAGGCACAGCACCACCCAATGCGGCCCACGGCCGCTTTCTAAATTCCCGCGCGGCGCGGGAATCTTACAGAAAACAGATTGGATGGATGGAAGCTTGGAAGAATGGAAAAGCGGAAACGAGCGGCAGCACCAACACCACCCAATGCGGCCCACGGCCGCTTTCTAAATTCCCGCGCGGCGCGGGAATCTTACAGAAAACAGATTGGATGGATGGAAGCTTGGAAGAATGGAAAAGCGGAAACGAGCGGCAGCACCAGCGCCACCCAATGCGGCCACAGGCCGCTTTCTAAATTCCCGCGCGGCGCGGGAATTTATTTGGTATAATGTCCCCATGCTTTCTCCGCTTCCATTGAATCTTGACGATGTGCGCGCGCTAACCGCACTGTTCCAGCCGGCAGTTGTGTATCTGTAGGCTCGGCT
>Ga0247841_10002513_pt1 | contig 36419 bp, 23 predicted proteins | sample LaCruzMarch2015__2_FD_192410 | JGI IMG/M metagenome (GOLD analysis project Ga0247841, IMG submission 192410) | Freshwater microbial communities from meromictic Lake La Cruz, Castile-La Mancha, Spain - LaCruzMarch2015_18m | ecosystem: Environmental > Aquatic > Freshwater > Lake | place: Spain... | reverse complement strand
AAATCTTTTTGTCAGCGATTCAATCGCATCCCTGAAACTCTTCCTTACAAGTTCGTCCCTGCTTTTGCCTTTTACCGAATCCGGTGAATTTCCTAACAGCCATGAATCGCTTTCTTTTAATATTTTAGACGTATTCCTGACGGGAATATTATTTATGAAAATATATTCTTTGAAAAGCTTATCGCCAAGTTTTAATTTATAAAGGTTTTCGTATAATTCAATTTCAAACTGTGAATAAAGAGAAGCAATTGTATTCAGTCTTCCCATATCGTAATCCCATTTTTTCAGTAACGCTAAATACTTCGCTTCCTCTGATGTCATTTTTATAGAATCTTTATATGCGTCGAAAATATATTTACAGAATTCCTTCGCCTGCAAACTCACAACGTCATTCTGCAGTAATTTAAATTCATTCGGTGTAATATTCGTCTTGTTTTTAATAACTTCCTCTATTCTCATCGCGCGGTAAGGCGGTTCGTACAGATTTGAAATGAAATATTTATAATCCTTTTCGGGTTTATTGTTTGCCGTGACTATATAACCAGATTCGGGATTATATGACTGCGGAAGTTCATCCGGGCTTATAAATCCTGTCCATTCAATATCTCCGTTTGACGGAGTCGCGGCTGAAACATCTCCGTTAAAGTTTTTCCTCATCGGCACTAACCCTGCCGCGTGATAACCGATATTTCCGGCAGTATCAGCGAAAGTGAAATTCGAAGCCGGCAAACCGAAATTTTCCAGGGACGCTTTAAAGTCATTCCAGTTATTTGAATGATAAATATCCCAGAAGCATTGTATTTCATCGCTGTTTTCGTATCCCGTCCAGCGGAATGTGAGAATTTCACCCTTCCCTGTCCTGAAGCTATTATCTGACATGAATCCCGTCCTTTCAAGATTGGATATCACGGGACCGGTTTTCGTAAAATATACTATGCAGGGAACTTCATCTTTAATGTCCTTCACCTTAATATATTCTATAATGCTGTCTAGCGGAAATGAATTTTCCCTGTAAATGTATTTCTTATTGTCAGAAGAATCGAGTTTGAGTACGTAAAAATCGGAATCATCGTTCATAAGATTTGTAATCCCCCAGCTAATTGCTCCGTTTTGCCCGATTGCAATGCCCGGCGTTCCGGGAATCGAGAAACCCGATACACGTGATTTATCCGACGTATTAAATAACTGAGCTTCGTACCACCGCGAGGGCACCTGTAGTACAAGATGGGGATCGCTTGCAAGTATCGGTTTTCTGCTTTCGGTTTTTTTACCGTTCACTACCCATGAATTACTGCCGACATGTGTTCCCGAAATACCGAAATAATCTCTGTACATATTCATCTTATTGTAAAAATCTTTTCCAAGCAAAGCTGTTTTTAAGTATTTTTCACTGTCACTTATATCCGATATTTCTTTATTTTTATCCGTTGCATACTTTTCCTGTTTTACGATAAACGGAGCATCTTCGGGATACCCGGGAAAGAAATCATTTGCTTTTTCAATACCGAATTTACTGACAATCTCACCAAACATAAAATCAGTGTACCAGGAAAGGTTAAGCTCCCAGCCCATTAGCCTGACAATTGCAAGTGAGTTTTCGGGAGTCCATGGTTCGGGTTTATAATTCAGAACGTCAAATTCAAGCGGAAGACTTTTATTATTTATACGAATAAATTCGTTGACGCCTTTGGTATAATTTCCGAGGATTTCTTTTGATTTTGGAGAAACGGTTTGATAAAGTTTTTCCGCCTGTCTGCTTATACCGATGGTACGGAAAAGTTTGTCAATTTCTATCACATCTTTCCCGAATATTTCCGATATCCTCCCCTGCCCCACCCTTCGCGCGAGGTCCATCTGCCATAATCTGTCTCTGGCGTGCAGATACCCCAGAGTGAAATATAAATCTGCATCATTCCCGGCGGAAATATACGGAACTCCATAAGAATCGCTTGTAACCGTAACTTTTTCCTTAAGACCCTTCAATGATACATTTCCAGCCTCTTCGTATAAAGATTTTTTCGTTAATCTGTTGAATAGAAATAACAGTGCGACTGCGGACACGGCAAAAACAATCAGAATCCCGATAATATTTCGTAATAGCGGACTAAGCCCTTTCATCAATAATCAATTAAATATTAATAAAAACAAAAATTCATAATTGTATCGTAAAAATAAAGATAAAAAAATGAGTCAGAATTAAAAAGCCGGCGAAAATTTTCCGCCGGCTAACATCTCTTTGTCTGTAAATTGAAAAAAGGTCACTTAAATCTTAACACTTAATAAAAAGTGTCTATCGTCACTTTATAAGCAGCATGCGTTTTATATCGGTGAATTCAGCCGATTGCAGACGGTAAAAATATACACCGCTTGATAGCTCGGCACCGTTGAAATCAACCGAATATGAACCTACTGTTTTTATATCGTTGACAAGCGTTTTAACTTCGCGTCCGAGTATGTCAAAAACTTTCAGCATCACAAGTCCCTGCTTCGGAATTGAATAATTTATCTTCGTTACGGGATTGAACGGATTCGGATAGTTCTGACTAAGAGAATACACAGACGGTAATTCAATATTATTGTTTCCTGCCAATGTCGGTCCCGGATTAAATACAAATCTCGTGTTCGCCCTGCCCGAAGGAGCTGTGCTTGATGACCATGACGTAGTAGAACAACCGTCACCCGGCTCTGTCAAATCCGCGTATCTTCCCCAGTACATTCCCGGAGCAGATGTTGATTTCACGGTTGAAAATTGAGTGTATGCAGAGTTATTATAACATACTTCTATTAAAAGATTACTTCCCGCCGTATAATAAAAAGGACTTGCAAGTGTTATCAACTGCCAGCCCGTTCCGGGTACTGTATATGATAACGGCGCATAAGCTGTGTTCCAGCCTGTTGTTACAAATCCGGATAATATCGTCATTGACGTGTTCTGTATTGATATTTTGAATCCGTTCATCGCGCCCGGGTCTGCCGTTATTACATCAAATCCTAACTGCGCTATATATCCGGAAGGTAAATTTAATTCGCTCGCAAGATATAAATACTGAGTCCTGCCGTCTTTCCAGTATGTGGTGAACGGGAAGTCGCTCGATGTTGTCCCTGTTCCGATTGTAGCAGTTACCTGATTAATTATCTTAAACTTATACAGAGCAGTTGAATCTGTATTATGAGCCGAGGATATATCTCTGGCGAATACTCTGTAAAATACAGAATCATTCACGGCAATCTGTGCTGTATCCGAATTAAATGCCGACGTGTAAACACTGCCGTCTGTATTTAATAGTTTAAACTGTTTTATTCCCGTTCCCGTATTGTTCTTATACCATTTCACCCAGACCGAATCAACTCCTATGTTATCGGTAACAGTGGCAGTTACATTAGCAGGCCAGGTAGTCTTCGGAACGCTGGCAAGCGGAGTGGTTACTATAACCGGTTTCGTTATATCTGTGGAAGCCGTGATTGCGAAATAGTTCAATGGCGCACCACCGGGAAGGTATGTAACTCTGTTCATTGCGTCCTGTGTGCGTATGTAATATTTATAAGTAGCGGCAGAGCCGTTTCCGGAAATGTTCGCCGTCCAGTTATTGCCGCTTGAATTCGTCATCGCCAGACTATCAAATGCAGTTGCACGTGTCCAGAATAATTTTGTCCCGGTTATCGCACTGCCCGACGGATCAACAGCACAATTAACCGTGTATGGTCCTGTCATATTTTCCGTGTTCGGAAGCGGAGTATGAGATATTGCCGGTCCATAAGGTAACTGATAAATTGACGGGTCGCCCATGCAATTGTACATTTCCATGTATCTCTGCATTGTAGCGGTAATGCTACCGAAATACTGCACAAGATATATTTTTCCTTTTACAAAGTTCTCTGCGTTTCTCTTTAAATTATCCGTATAAAGCGCCTTAACGATTCTTCTTTCAAGTATGTCGTCTTCAGTCCAGTATGAATTCACCGAGGCACCCCAGAATGTAACACCTGCCTTCGGACTGCGAATCCATGTTTCTGCGAAACATTCACCCGCGATGTGATATGAACCCGTTATGCAGGCAAAAGAATATACATACGGGAATATTGTGTTATTAAGCGCATTGACGTTTGACTGCGAAAAAACGGGACCGTCCGCCCATGAAGTTTCGGAACCGTGTCCGGAATAAATTGCGAAAACTTTTCCCGAGTCAATTGATTGCGATACCTGAGCCGTTGTAGCACCGTAATATGAATACAATTTTGTGTTAACCGTGAATCCGTTCGGAATGAAGAAGGTATCTATAACCATATTATGCGAGCCTTCGCTAACAGTATGATTATCGGTCGAAGCCATAAAAACGTTTTTCTTCCACAAACCGTTGATTCCTGTTTCCATGTATAAAGTTTTATTAATAATATTCCCGAGCTGAGTGAGGTTCTGTACCGGAAAACGACCGAGGAAAGCGTCAACCCAAAGGTCACTCCCTTCGAGCAGGGCATAGTTCCAGTCGGTTTGCGGTGTGCCTTCACCGCCGCCTGTCCAGCAGGGAATCTTGTCAACATCTCCTACAAGAAGTATAAATTCCGGGCGGGTAGGAACATTATTATATAAATTCTGAATATATGTTTTAATTGCCGTGTTTGAAGTCCCTGTTACAGTGGTATTCACAACCGTAACATTATAACCCAGTCCCTGTTTATGAGCAGTAAAAGGAGCAAGTCCGGATTCAAATTCGGGTGCGGTTATTATCAGATAATTGTTCGTTCCGGTTGATTTCCCGGCAGTGTAATTCAGAAATAAGCTTGCGAAAAATTTATCAAACGATTCCTGCGGAGCAAATCTCATCGCGGCTTGATTCTGAAGTTCCAGGCTGAAAGTTCCTTTATTCGTAACGTAGAGTTTGTTTTCCGAAGGATTGTAAGCAAACGGATAGATTGTAATGTTCACACCTTTTGCTCCGCCTATTATGAACGGCTCGGATACAACGACAAACGGGTCGTCAACACTGCCCTTGCTGTTGTAATATGTGCGGTCAATCACAAAAGGCCTGTCGTCAATAGAGTTAATTTTTTCCCAGGGCATCTGCGCGGGATAAATTTTACTGCGCATTTCCGTCACTGATTTTTCCTGCGTAATGACTTTCACAACGGGAGTATTCTCGCCGTAAGCAATCATTATGCTGAAAGTAATCTGCGGAAGCTGAGGTAAACCGACACGGGACGTAATACCGTATTCGGGAATTTCGAGAAGTGTGAAATTTTCACCGCCGCCCGATATGCTTGTCATTTTGTATTCAGGTAAATTAAAACTAACCCTGTAATTGTTTCCTTCTTTTTGCAGGCTGACTCCGCGTGGATTATCAGCCGCCAGAATACCGGAAAAATTCACAAAAATGCAAAGCGCTAACACAAAACTGGTTAATAGCTTTTTCATAGAATTTTAATAATTAATAGATTTTTGAAATGTCTGCAACAATATTTAATAGTAAAACTGAGCCCCATTAAAAGGGGCTCAGTAAAAAATTAAATTAAACGCTCTTAAGTATTTCAACAGCTTTCTCGGGTGTGAGTTTTGTATATATCTTATCGTTGACCATCATTGCGGGACCCTGATCGCACATACCGAGACAATTAGTATGTTCAAGTGTAATATTATTGTCCTTTGTAGTCTCGCCGAAGCATATACTCAATTCCCTTTTAATTGCTTTTTCCACTTCATCCTTACCGGCAAGGTCGCAAACGATAGTCTTACAAAGTCTGACTATATTTCTTCCCTGGGGTTCGGAATGAAGAAATGAATAAAAAGATATAACACTGAAAACTTCTACCGGGTGTATGTTGAGTAGTCTCGCTATTTCCTGCTGAGCGAAATCAGGTATATAACGGTGTTTCTTCTGAACTGCCTGAAGGATCGGCATAAGTGCCGAACGCCCTTGTCCGTACAGACCGACCAATTCTTCAATTTCTCCCGTGATAGTATTCTTTTCGGTAACTAACATAAACTTTTATTTTTTGTTTAGTAAAATTTCTACTTTCTGAATTAATAGTTCCGGCGAGATCGGTTTTTCTACGAATTCGTCAACAGGAACAAGTTCTCCTGACCCGAAATCCATTCCGATTGCCTTTGAAATTGAAGTGTACATTAATATCGGTGTTTTGATGTTTTCCCTGCGTAATTTCTGGGCGAGGAAGAATCCGTCGTCCGGTTCATCCATCATTACATCCAGAATTATTAAGTCGGGTTTCTTGCTTGTGATTAAATCGTATCCGTCTTTTGGGTTCGTAGCTGAAACCACTTCATAACCTTTTGATTGCAGTACGAGTGCGCTTGCTTCGCGGATATCCGGGTCATCATCGATGACTGCTATGATTGCCATTTAATTCCTCCTGAGAATTGTTTAGTAGTCCGTAAAACTATGAAACGGCGGAACAAAATACTATTCAAAAAATTATCACCTGTTTAAACGATTATTTTTGTCATTGAAGATGCGGGATTTATTAAGTAATTTTGTACATAAGATTTATACAATGGCCTTAAATTTCTTCATAATGAATTACCGTTTTCTTTCTCGATATTGTATTTATACTAATTTCTATTATTTTCAAATCAAACCTATCGGAAAGGTATAGCTATGTCAAAAACAGTGTTAATAATCCTCGTCGGAAAAAGAAAAGAGTCAGCCGTAGAAGTACAAAAAGTGCTTACTGCATGGGGCTGTCTGATTAAAACCCGTCTGGGAATCCACGACGGAATTCTGGAAAATTGCTCGGATTTAGGGCTTATCATACTTGAGCTGTACGGCTCGAAAGATCAAAAAGAAGAACTTTCAAGAAAAATTGAATTAATTCAGGGCGTTTCTTCAAAATTCGTCGAATTAGAAATAAAGGAAGATTAAAAAGCTCTGTGTTTCATCACTGCTTACCTGGATTTTCAGTTTCGGATACACCGGTGGAGTGTTAAGTGAGATCCCGAAACAAGTTCGGGATGACAAAAAAACAAGTTCAGGATGACTAAGGACATCGCAGGATGACTAAGGACATCGCAGGATGACTAAGTGTTAATGGTTTATTTATCAGTTATCTCGATTTTAAGTTAAAAATAAAAGAATTTTATGCACAAACACATTTTTAAAAAGTATCCGGCGAAGGATAAGAGTAATCTGATAGCTTTACTTCAGGGAGTTCAGGAAGTTTACGGATACCTTCCGGAAGGTGTATTGCAGGAAGTAGCTGACTTCGTCGAAATGCCGCTTAGCCGTGTTTACGGAGTTGCAACTTTCTATAATCAGTTCCGTCTTACTCCGCTGGGTGAAAACGTAATCAGGGTATGCCGCGGAACGGCTTGCCACGTTTGTAATTCCGCTAATATACTTTTTTCTCTCGAGACTGCGCTCGGCATCAAAGCCGGACAAACATCACGCGATAAGAAATTCACTCTCGAAACTGTCGCCTGTATTGGTGCATGCAGTATTGCTCCGGTGATTACCGTTAACGACGAGTATTTCGGTAAAATTACAGTAAAAGAAATACCTAATATCGTAAAGAAATTTATTAATGCGCAAAAAAAAGTACCGTCTGCCGCAACAGCTCCGGCGGATAAAGAGAAAGCAGGTGTAGAATGAATACATTCATAGATATCTGCTGTAGCGAATGCTGGCACACATATAAAAAACCTTGTAACCAGTTTGTTAAATGCTGTACCGAAGGACCGCTCTGCCATCACAATACAGAGTGCGCAAAGAAATTTAAAGACCTCAATAATATTCTTACTTATAAAATACACGATTTACCTGTTATAATAATCGGTAAAGGCACATGCGGACTCGCCGCCGGCGCTCAGAAAGTAGAAGACGCAATAAGAGCCGAACTCGCGAAACTGAACATTAAAGCTCAAATCGAGACTACGGGATGCGTAGGATATTGCGCGCAGGAACCAATCGTTGATATTAAACTTCCGGGCGGCGAGAGAATCTCATACTGCCAGGTGACGCCGAAGATGGTATCGAAACTGATTAAGAAAACTCTCGTTGATAAAGACATACTCAAGGAAAATGTTCTCGGTACATACGGCAAGTCAAACGGCGAAGTTAAAAATATAAACGAAATACCCTTCTTCAAAAACCAGCTTAAAATCGTTCTCGAAAACTGCGGAGTCGTTAATCCTACTTCAATTGATGCATACATTGCCGCGGGAGGCTTCAAGGCACTCGATAAAGTGCTAAACTTAATGAAACCGGAAGAAGTAGTGAAAGATATTCTCGCCAGCGGGCTGAGAGGTCGCGGCGGCGGCGGATTCCCGACTGGCAGGAAATGGGACTTTGCACTGAAACAAAAATCCGATACAAAATATATTATTTGTAATGCCGATGAAGGCGACCCGGGAGCGTTTATGGACCGCTCAGTACTCGAATCCGACCCGTATAAAGTGGTTGAAGGTATGCTTATAGGCGGATATGCAATCGGCGCTTCACTCGGTTATATTTACTGCCGCGCTGAATATCCTCTTGCAATTACAAGACTCGAGGAAACTATTGCCAGTTGTAAGAAATACGGATTGCTGGGAGAAAATATTCTTGGAAGCAGTTTTACTTTTAACCTGAAAATTAAAAAAGGCGCTGGCGCTTTTGTATGCGGCGAGGAAACCGCATTAATTGCGTCAATAGAAGGTAAACGCGGCATGCCGAAACCAAGACCTCCTTATCCGGCTGTCGCAGGGCTCTGGGGCAAACCCACCGTTATTAATAACGTCGAGACTTTCGCTAACGTGCCTCAGATTTTAAAGAAAGGCGCCGATTATTTTTCATCAATCGGTACGGAAACAAGCAAAGGTACGAAGGTTTTTGCGCTCAGCGGTAAGATTACTAATACGGGACTCGTCGAAATTCCTATGGGCGTTACTCTGGGCGATATCGTATTCAAAATCGGCGGCGGTATTCCAAACGGTAAGAAATTCAAAGCCGTGCAAATCGGCGGACCGTCAGGCGGATGCCTGCCTCAGCAGATTATGGATACTAAGGTTGACTATGAATCACTCAAATCCGTCGGCGCTATGATGGGCTCAGGCGGTTTCGTCGTAATGGATGAAACCACATGTATAGTTGACGTTGCTAAGTTTTTCCTTACGTTTATTCAGAATGAATCCTGCGGTAAATGCGTTCCCTGCCGTGAAGGAACGAAAAGAATGCTCGAAATTATTGAAAAAATCCCGCAAAGTTATAAAAACACAAAGAATAAAATTGACCAGCTTCAGCGGTTCAAAGGCATTATTCACCTGCAAAGACTTGCGGACGTAATTAAAGATACCTCTCTCTGCGGACTCGGGCAGTCGGCTCCGAATCCGGTTCTCTCGGGACTGAAATATTTCCGCGATGAATACGAAGAGCATCTGTATGACAGAAAATGTCCGGCAGGCGTATGCAAGGAACTGCTTATTTTCACTATAAATAACGATATTTGCGAAGGGTGCGGTCTCTGCGCAAGGAAATGCCCGGTTGAAGCTATCATCGGTGAAAAAGGACAGGCGCATTATATCATCGAGGATAAATGCATTAAATGCGGTATGTGCGTTGATAACTGTAAATTTGAAGCTGTAATAGTTGAATAAGTGTAAGTGAACCGTCAGGAGGAAACTCCTGACGGGCACGAATAGTGTTAACAAAAGGATAGTGTTAAGTGTTAATATAATTAATTTAAAAAGTATGGTTGAACTGACAATAAATAATATTAAAGTAAATGCCGAAGAAGGAATGACAATTCTTGATGCCGCTAAATCAGCGGGTATTGCTATTCCGACTTTGTGCCACATGAAAAATCTCTTTCCTACAGGCGCCTGCAGAATATGCTCGGTTGAAGTGGAAGGACAGCGCGGACTTATTCCCGCCTGCGCTTATCCGGTATTCGGAGGAATGGTTGTTGATTCGAATTCAACCCGGGTCAGAAGAGCAAGAAAAACTATCGTTGAACTGCTTATAGAAAATCACCCGCAGGACTGCCTTATATGCGTCAGAAATAAAAACTGCGAACTGCAGGATATGTCAGCGCAGTACGGCATCAGGGAACACAGATATATAGGCGAATCAAAGGATCACGCTATTGATATATCAAGTCCGTCTATGGAGCGCGACCCCGCAAAGTGTATTCTCTGCGGAAGATGCGTGCGTATCTGCAATGAAATCCAACAGGTCGGAGCGATTGACTTCACAAAAAGAGGATTCCAGAGTATAGTTACAACTCCGTATAACAAAGGACTGAACATCAGCGATTGCATACTCTGCGGACAGTGTATTCTCGTCTGCCCGACCGCAGCTCTCAGGGAAAAGAGCCAGTTGAAAGAAGTGGCGAATGCGGTTAACAATAAGAAGAAATTCTGCGTCGTTCAGATTGCCCCTGCCGTCAGAGCATCAATCGGCGAGGAGTATAATTTACCGCTCGGAACAGACGTAACGGGACAGCTCGTTACTGGACTTAAACGGCTCGGTTTTAAGAGAGTGTTCGATACAAATTTTGCCGCCGATTTGACTATAATGGAGGAAACAACCGAACTTGTAAACCGTGTAAAGAATAATAAACCTCTGCCAATGTTTACAAGTTGTTGTCCGGGCTGGGTCAAGTATATTGAGCATAAAAGACCACATCTGCTCGATCACGTTTCTACCTGTAAGTCTCCTCATGAAATGGAAGGCGCCGTTATTAAAACCTATTACGCAAAGAAACTGGGAATTGACCCGAAAGATATTTTCGTAGTATCTATTATGCCCTGCACTGTTAAGAAATTTGAAGCAAGCCGGTCGGAATTAGCAGAAGATTATATGCCCGATGTTGATGCCGTTCTTACTACACGGGAACTTGTCAGGTATTTCAATCAGGCGGGAATTGAATTCGGCGACCTGCCGGAAACGAATTTCGATAATCCTCTCGGCGAGTCAACAGGTGCGGCAATTATTTTCGGTACATCGGGCGGCGTTATGGAAGCCGCTATCAGGACTGCGTATCATATCCTGACGGGCGAAGAACTTGAAAAACTTGAGTTTGACCAGATTCGAGGGATGGAAGGAATAAAGGAACTTACGATAAACGTGAAAGGATTGGAACTGAATTTTGCCGTCGTAAACGGTGTCGGGAATGTTGCTAAAGTTCTGGATGAACTCGAAAACGGGAGCTGTAAATATCACTTCGTAGAAGTGATGGCGTGTCCGGGCGGATGTATCAACGGCGGCGGACAGCCTATTCACCAGAAAACTGATAAGGTACTGAAAAGAATAAAAGCTCTGTATGAAATTGACGAAAAAATGATGCACAGGAAATCGCACGAAAACGAAGCCGTGAAAACATTGTATAAGGAGTTTTTCGTCGAGCCGAACAGCCATAAATCGCATGAGATTCTCCATACGTCATATAAAAGCAGAAAGAAATAATTTGAGAATAAAAGACAGGAACTCTAATCACAAAGACACGAAGGGCACGAAAGACACGAAGGGCACGACGATTCACAAAAAAAGATTTTTGAGAAAAATTTATTAATGGAAATACACGGCACAGTCGAAACTATTCCTTATCTATGCAAAAGGTGTTACTCCTGCATAAGAGAATGTCCTGCTATCGCAATCAGGGTTGAGAACGGGCAGGCTGTTGTTATGCAGGAACGCTGTATCTCCTGCGGACACTGTGTTACAGTTTGCTCTCAGAATGCGAAAAGAATAAACAGCGACGTTGATTTTGTTGTTAACGAAATCATTCCTACGGGAAATGCAGTTGCACTGATAGCTCCGTCTTTCCCTGCCTCTTTCACTCACGATTATCTTAAAATTCCTTCTGCATTAAGGAAAGCCGGATTTAAAATGGTTTGTGAAGTGGCTTTCGGCTCTGACCTCGTAAGCCCCCTGTATAAACATGAAATTGAGAGCAACGGCAAACAGACAATTATCAGCTCTGCCTGTCCTGCGATATATAATTATATCGAAAAGTACTTTGAAAATCTCGTTCCCAAACTCGCGAAAATTGTATCGCCTATGATTGCAATGGGAAGATATATAAAAGAAACCTACGGACAGGATACGAAGGTTGTATTCATCGGACCCTGCATCGCCAAGAAAAGCGAATACTGCGATGAACATGTGGCGGGCGCAGTTGACGCAGTGCTCACGTTTGCCGAACTTAAAGATATTCTGTCGAAAACCGGTATTTCATTAACTGATCTGACTGAAACAAATTTCGATCCGCCGCTTGCGCTTACGGGTAAAGCTTTCCCGCTTGCGGGAGGATTAATTAAAACAGCCGATATTCCCGGGGATATACTCGAAAAGGAAATCATTGTAGTTGAAGGACGCGAGAAAGTGGAAGAGATACTGAATGAAATTCAGGCGAATAAGATTAATGCGAAATTCATAGATATTCTCTTCTGCGAAGGGTGCATTCAGGGACCGGCAGTTGACAGCGATATGAACTATTACTCCCGCAGGGAAAAAGTAATAAATTATATTAACGATAAAATTAAGGCTACCGACAAACAGGTCTGGAAAAGTAATATTTACAACAGCAGGCACCTTGACCTCGGCAGGGACTTCACATACAGGGATATGCGGGTTGAAATGCCCGAAGAGGAAGTGATTAAGGAAATACTCGCGGGTACGAATAAACACACTAAACAGGACGAACTGAATTGCCGGGCATGCGGATACAAAACATGCCGTGAATACGCAATCGCTATCGCTAAAGGTCTTGCCGAAAATGATATGTGCCTGCCCTATCTGATTGAAAAACTCGAAACTGCTTATAAGGATTTATCGGAAACACAGGAACAGCTTCAGTCTGCCGAAAAACTTGCTTCAATCGGACAGCTTGCGGCAGGTGTGGCGCATGAGATAAATAATCCTCTGGGTACAATACTGCTTTACACATCTCTGCTTAAAAAGGAACTCTCAGTTAAACTGAATAATCCACAGTCTATCGAGGACCTTGATTTGATAGCAGAAGAAACTAACAGATGCAAGAACATAGTTTCCAATCTTCTGAATTTCGCCCGGCAGGGCAAACTGAAATTGGCCGATGTTGACATTTACGATATGGTAAACAGTATTATCAAAACTGTGAGAATAAAACCCGAGTTCAAAGGTATTTCGATCAGTATAGAAAGCCTGCTCGATGATTCTGTTCTAAAAGGTGATTCTGACCAGTTGAAACAGGTCTTTCTGAATATTATCAACAATGCCTGCGAAGCGCTCGAAGACCGTGAGGTTAAAAAAGTGAATATAAGCCTTAGCCGCGGCGATACATTTATAACTATCACCGTAACTGATTCAGGATGCGGCATACCGAAAGATAATATGAATAAACTATTTACTCCGTTCTTTACGACAAAAAAAATGGGCAAGGGAACGGGACTCGGACTTCCGATAGTCTATGGCATAATCAAGATGCACAAAGGTGATATTCGTGTTCAGAGTGAAATTGGCACCGGAACAACAATTACAATAAAATTACCGGTTAACTTACAATAAAAACGAAATAAACTATAAGGAAAAGTTATGACTGAAACAACAAAAGGTTCTGCTAAAACACAAAAAAAAATACTGCTCGTTGACGATGATTTTGACCTGCTCGAGCAAAACAGGATTCTGCTCGAATCAAAGGGATATCTCGTCATCACAGCGGATAATGTAAAAGACGCATGGGAAACATTTCAGAGAGAAAAGCCTGATGCGGCAGTACTGGATTTGATTATGGAAGAGCACGATTCTGGCTTCATTCTTGCCCACAGGATAAAAAGAGACCCGTACGGAAAAACAATTCCTGTTATACTTCTGACTTCGGCAACATACGTCACAGGTATGAAATTCGGAGTCTCTACGGGCGAAGAATCCGAGTGGATAAATTGCGACGCATGGTTCAACAAGCCAATTGAAATCGAAGCACTTTCGAACAAACTCGAGGAATGCTTCGAACAGCGTCTGAACAATTGATTTTAAAACAACTATTCAGTATCAAGAATATATCGCCACAGATTCACAGACCCGAGATAGTTTTTTTTAAGAATCTGAGACTTTGTGGCAAAGTTCTTTGTCTTTATTTACTTTTAATGCTCTATAATTTGTGTTAATCTGTGGCATATCTCTAAAATCTTTAACAAATAAAACTTGGAAGAAATAAAACCTAAAGTAATAATCATTGACGACGAAAAGGGACTGCGCATCGGAACCCAGCGCTTACTCCAGAGTGAAAACTTTGAAGTTGACGTTGCAGAAAACGGTACCGAGGGAATCCGCCTTGCAACCGAAAACGATTACGACCTTGCGATAATTGACCTTAAAATGCCGGATATTGACGGTATTACCGTACTGAAAGAAATAAAATCGAAACGACCTCATACGGTTTGCTTTATCGCTACTGCTTATGCAAGTTACGATACGGCAATCGAAGCAACAAAGCTCGGAGCATTTTCCTATATACCAAAACCGTTCACGCCTGACGAACTACTCAGGCATCTTCAGAGCGGATATGAAAGACGACTGCTTATACTTGAATCCGAGAAACTGAAAAAGGAAAGAGAAGAACGCATGCTCGAAATCGCTTTCGAGAAATCAAGACTAAACACGATTGTAAATTCATTGTCGGACGGCGTCTTTGTAGTGAACCGCACAGGCGAACTTGCTCTGTTTAACCCCGCTTCGCTTAAGTATCTGGATTTCGACCACGTCATTATCGGCGAGAACATACTCGAAATCATACCGGCAAAAATCAGCGAGTTAATAAGAAAAATCCTCGATAAAAAAAATTATGAAAATAAATCTTACTCGGCTCAACTTGAACTAAAGCCAAACAGAGAACTTGTTGTTGATATAAACTGCTCTCCCGTTCCCCACCCCGACGGCTCGCTCGCAGGAGTTGTTACCGTTCTTGGAAATATCACTGAAATGAAAAAGGTTGAATATGTCAAATCACAGTTCGTTTCTATGGTAGCGCACGAATTAAAAACTCCAATGGCGGCGGTGATCGGGTTTTTGAACATAATTCTCGAGCGTACAATTAAGACAACAGCCGAACAGCAGGCAGATTACCTTACAAGGTCTCGTACGAGACTTATGGGACTTTTGGAAATGGTTAACGATTTGCTCGATATTTCAAGAATGGAAATGAAGACCAAGCAAAGGGAAATGAAAGAGCTAAACATCTCTGAAATCATAAAGAGTACGGTTGATTTTCTTGTATTTGAAATAGAGAAAAAAGGGTTAAAGACAAACTTATCACCGGGCGAAAATATTCCGTTAATTAAAGCGGATAATAATGAAATCACAAGACTCTTTACAAACATCATCAGCAATGCCGTAAAATATAATTCCGATAACGGAAATCTTGACATCAATGTAACCACGTCCGGAAAATACATCGTAACAAAGATATCGGATACGGGTATCGGAATGAAGCCGGAAGAAAAAGAGAGATTATTCTCGGAATTCTACAGAATTAAGAACGAGCATACGAGAAGCATAAGCGGAACGGGTCTCGGACTATCAATCGTAAAAAGAATCGTCGAATCATATTCGGGAAAAATCGAAGTCGAAAGCGAATACGGAAAAGGCTCCACTTTCACCGTTTATCTGCCGTATTAATTTAGAATATCAGTTTATATTATACTCCTTTATTATCTCGGTAATAATATTTAAATTATTTTTTTATATTTGATTTAAAAATTTTCATGAGAATATTTAAGCACTTACTGGCGTTTTTTGTATTGATAGTTTTTTCATCGCAAGCTATATCGCAAACTAAGAATAAGGAAGAAGATGAAGATGAAGATCTGAGCTACGGCGGAATAGAAATTCCAGGCTACGTTTCGGCGAATGCAAGTTTCTCTTTTGGAAGTACTAAAGGTAATTACAAAATAAACACTCTTGTCCTTGAAGGAAATTCTAATGACTATATGCTTCCCGAGTTTGACGTGGAAGTAGGTATAGTTGACAGGCTTTCTCTTGAACTTATCACAGGCTACAGAAAATTAGTTTCCAAAGCATCTCTATCCACAACAAAGTCAAACAGAAGCATAAAAACTAATAAAACCTCCAACGGACTTAATTCCATCATGCTCGGAGCAAATGCAGGTATCTTATCCGAGAACAAATTACGTCCTGCGATGTATATACAAAATCAGTTTTACCTTCCCAAAACAGGATACTCTAATTTCCAGAATGACCAACTCGGTTATTTCGCTACTTTTAATTTTGAAAATACTTTTTCTGATATCTCTTATCTGGATTACAGTTTCGGAGCAGGATGGGACGGTAATAACCCTTATGCTATTTACAATTTTAATATTAATCCTAACTTTTATTTAACCGATGACATTCTTGTTTATGCTGATTTAGGCGGCAACTATTCCAAATACAGCGACCCGGTTAACTTAAACGACATCGGAACAACTATTACTTTTTCTGATTTATTTTCAATAGATGCTTATATCGGTAATGAACTGCAAACAAAGAGTTTTGCAAAAAGTTGTTACGGCGCCTTAAAATTCACTTTTGAATTTGATGCATTTGCAGAATAATCTATTATAACCGTTTAATTATTTTGCAAATCCTGACTAATAAACATTTAAACATCAATCAGGTTAATGACACCCGGTATTGAAAACATAATCACTGTCATCCGTAATGAGAATAATTTTTCAAGGTATCACAATATAATTATTTTTTTACTCGTTCTTATTATATGTCTGTTTAAAATTCCCTCAATACTCAGCTCGGACATACAGCCCTGGGATGAGGGTATGTATGCTGTCAGAGTACTTTCTATACATATTTACGGCGATTTTTTCGATCAGAGTGTCCATTCTGTCGCCGGATTCGATTCCGGGTCGCATCCTCCGTTATTAATCTGGCTGGGTTATTTTGCAACTCTATTATCCGGAGTTAACGGAATTGTTCTTAAATTAATACCGTTAATTTTTACACTGCTTTGTGTTTTTTATCTGATAAAAACCGGAAAGGAGCTGAATTCATTTATAATCGGTTTTTTAGCATCTTTAATATTCTCAGGCAGTTTTCTTATCAGTATATATTCCGGAAGATTTCAGTTAGATATCCCTGTTACGTTTTTTATTCTCGCTTCTTTTTATTATTTCATTCTTTTTATCAAAAGAAACGATAAACGTTATTTAATTTACTGCGGTACAGCGTTCGGACTGTGCCTGATGACGAAAGCTTTTGCAGGTTTATTTATCCCGATAATATTATTTGCATCTTATTTTTTTCTGAGAAAAAAAATCAGAATACATATTTCCGATTTAATAAAACTTACTGTTATCGGTTTGATTATAGCATTGCCATGGCATTTATACATGACAATAAAACACGGGAATGAATTTACAAACTTTCTTTTCGGTTTTCATTTATTAAGCAGGGCTTTTGAAAATCACGAGGGCATCAAATCCAAAGGTATTTATTATTTTCCGAACATTTTATTGAATAACATTCCTTTCGGGATTTTATTATTCATTTCATTTGCGAAAGATGCAAAGAACTTCATTTTTCTGAATTGGGAGAAAATATTTCTGTGGATATGGTTTCTGTCCGGATTTATTATTATTTCAATTTTTAAAACGAAATTAGAGACATACTTACTGCCATTCCTTGCGCCGGCATGCATTCTTCTCGTAATTTATTTGGTTAAAGAACAAAACAAATCATCGAAAGAAAAAGTTTTTATACTTTTTTTGACTTTATTTAACATTATTTGGTTTGCAGTTCAGTCCGTCAGAAACGAAATAAAAATTTATTTGTTTAATCTGAACCAAGTCCTTTCTTTTTATGAAATTACAATTGCAATAATTTCTTTTGCCGTTCTTGTTATTATTTTATTTTACGTATTCAGAGCTTTATCACGGAAAATAGATTTCAGTTTAGCCTTTTTTGTGTTAATTTTTATTTCCTTTGTATGTTTAAATATATTTTACATAATTAAAGTCCCGGGTTTCGAAAACAGCTATGTCCTTTCCGAAATTAAAAACGATATTGATCAGAACTTTTTTAAAAGCGGCAGGAAAAAAATTCTTTACGTAAGCACAGATTTTAAATACAATCCTCAGTTTACGTTTTACTTTGAGGGAATAGACCTTGGGTGGAAAAACAAACTAAACTATGAGTTAGCAGAACTTAAGAACGGAACCGACAAGGTTAATAAATTGTTAGAAGAATTGCCAAAAGAAGAATATAACGTGATTATTGAGCGGGATAATATCAACCCTGGTATTTACTATGATACAAGGACCTTCCTTCCTGAGCGGTATAAGCTTGTAAGAAAAAATTGCGGTTATGAATTATATGAGGACTGATTTTTATTGTTTATATGCAGTCTTTTTAAGTTTATATATTTCTTTATCCTGATATTTTGATATAAAAACAATCATGCAAACTGCGCCGTCCAAAAATAAACAAAGTCATTAAAATCCAATATTCTTTCATTTTTACAAAATTAGCGATTGTGTTATTAAAAATCTAATTTCAGTTTCGCGTAGAAATTACGCCCCGGTTCGACTACAATTCCGCCGCGGTTCGTTGCAAGGTGATTTCTGTATTCTTTATCCAATATGTTTTCTATGCCGGCAAATACCTGAAAGAATACGGGACCGGTTTTAAATCTAGATGAACCAAATTCAGCATTGAATGTTACGTATCCGGGTGTATCGAATTCGAGCGGGGCTGTATTGTTTTGTTTGTCAAACAGCACAGTATTCAAATCTGCGTTAACATAATTCAGTACTGAAAACTTTATCCCGAGCCTTGCGTTCAGCGGCGGCATCTGAGGCAGATTAAGACTGTTTTCCGTGTCTTCACCCCTGACGTATGCCATAGTTCCATAAGCCGTAAAACTTTTATAGAAATTATACATAACTCCGAAGTCGTATCCGTACAAACGCGCTTTACCAATGTTTGTTTTTATCGCCGCCTGCCTGCCTTCATAAATACCGGGTACTTCTGCTACAAGGTCAATAAACGTGTTATAAAATATGTTTCCCGTGAATGTAAGACTCGATTTCCATACTCTCACACCCGCATCAAGAAACGCACCCTTTTCCGGCTGAAGATACGGATTCCCCACGCGCAGTAAACTTCCAAGGTCTATATACTGGTAACGCTCTTCAAGTGAAGGCGAACGGAATGAACGGGAAACATTCAACGTTACATCTATAGATTTACTAAGCGAATAAATGGCGCCGAGATTAGCGCTCCATGAAATATCGTCTGCTTCCTTTGCATCCCAGATTTTCTTCTGTCCCGCGGGTGAGTAATTTATTACACCGTTAACTATTTCATAATACGGCTGAAATGTTACTGAATTCGTTACTCTTATCTGATCGGCTCTTCCGCCGATTGTTATTTTTAATCTGTTATTAAGAAGTTTCATTTCATCCTGAGCAAAAGCTCCGATACTCCTGTACTCCGCATCAGGTATGGGCTTTTCGCCTGAAGTTTTAAATAATGTGCTCACTACTATCGTGCCTGCCGAATCAAAACTTTCAATCTTCTGCTCTTTTTCGCGCTTGCTGTCGAGACTCCTCTGCCATGCTTCAACGCCGATTATTAAATAATTATATTTTCCCAATATCCAGTCCGTTTGCGCCAGTATTCCGTTTGTGTAATGATTACCAACGGGCGTGATTTTCAGAACCGATATTTTCTGCTTCGGCTGTCCGTTCCCGGCAGGCTTAATCTGTACCGTAAATGGAATATTTTCAACGTCCCGCAGTATGTGCTGGTAATAATACTTTACCGAAAAATTTTTAAATGATTTCGTAATGTCTTTTATTCTGTATTCAGCCGAAATCAGTTCCCGCTTTTCCTGCGGATAAGTAACGAGCGCATTATTCGGAAACAGCGGATATCCGCCCGGAATTCCGACATCTTTAGCGCTGTAATTCTGGTACGTTAATCTGAGTTCGTGATTTGTGACAGGCTTAAACCCGAGATATGCCGATATGTTATTATCCTTAAACTGACTGTTCGGCAGTTCTCCGTTCGGAGTCATTGTATTTGAAGCGCTTCTCATACTGCCGGTTAGTTTTGCGTACCAGCGCTGTGAACTCGCATTCATAGAGAGCCAGCCGCTGGCGTTTTTATTGACAGTGTTGTAACCGCTTACAAGCGAGCCTGTCAGCAGGGTCTTATTGCTGAAGTCGCCGCCTTTCGTGAATATGTTAATTACACCGCCAATCGCTCCCGTACCGTAAAGAGAAGATACTCCGCCTTTTATAACTTCAATCCTGTCAATATCGGAAACCTCAATCATCGAAAGCCGAGCCGACAAGTCTGTTGCAGTTTCGACACGGTTGCCGTCAACAAGTATTACAACCCCCGTCTTACTGATACCCCTTATACTGACATCGGCTGACCATATTCCGTCACGTGTCAGCGATATTCCGGGTTTATTATCCAGCGCTTCGGCAATATTGTTAACCGGTCGTCTGAGTATATCGTCGTCTGATACAACTTCAAGCGGAAGAGCTATATCTTTCAGCATTGTTTCATATCGCACGCTGGATACTGTTATCTCGCCCGTTTCGATTTCCGAGGGTGATAATTTAATTTTAACTTCGAGCAGTATGTCCTGTACTATTGTCACTTCCTTCCTGCCCGATTTGTACCCTGCGTGATTTACGGATATATTATATGTGCCGGATTTCAGACCTTCGATTCGGAAAAGCCCGTTAGCATCCGATACGGCATTCTTGCCTTGTGTCTCTATACTAACATTTGCTCCCTGTATCGGGAAATCCGACATCATATCAGTAATCGTTCCTGAAACAGAACCTTTAAAAAGTTCTATTTGCGCATAAGATATATTCAAAAAAAGAAGCAGTATGATAACAGGAATAACTAATATTTTCATTGTTTTTAATTCTCTTCTTTAAACAGAACAAAAATATCCCTTTTAAATGCCACTTTAAATTTAAAAATATTTCTGTTGATAATTTCTGTTTTTTGACTTTATAAAATCAGACTTTAGCTCTATTATTAACTACAATGCAAAACTCAGGTACAAGTATAAAGCCAACTTCAAGGCTGATTCTCAGCCTGTGCCTTATTCATTTTCTTCTTGGACTCGATATCAACATCGTCAGCGTCACACTCCCGTCTATAGCGGCTAATTTTCAGGTCAGTCCCGGCATTGTGACACGCGTCGTCTGGGTATATTTTCTGATTCTAACCTGCCTGCTGTTTGCCTTCGGCAGGATTGGTGATATTAACGGATTCAGGAAAATATACTCTGCCGGTATCGCAGTATTTATTACCGGCTCGCTGATGTCGGCTGTTTCATTCAGTTTTGACTTTCTTATCTTATCACGGGGAATTCAGGCAATAGGCGCCGCAGTACTTTTTTCGCTGACTCCTGCAATTATCGCATTTCACTTTCCCGGCGGCTCACGGGGAAAAATATTCGGACTGAACTATTCGTTTACGGCGCTGGGCGGCATTATCGGACGGGCGGCAAGCGGATTCCTGATAGCAAACCTGGGATGGAATTCAATTTTCTATCTGAATATTCCTTTCGGAATCACAGCACTGTATTTCGTATATAAATATCTGCCCGATAATATTTCAACGGGAAAAACGGGTAAATTTGATATTCCGGGAACGGTGCTGATATTCGGAGGACTGTTCCTTCTGATGATGGTATTGAATACAGGAGGAGAATACGGATGGTATTCATCTCAGATTATTATCACAGGAATTGCAGGTTTACTTCTGACAGGCTTGTTTTTCTACAGACAAATAAAAATTGAATTTCCGCTCTTCGATCTTAAAGTGCTTAAAGAAAAAAATATCTCTTTATCAACAGGTGCTTTTGTATTTATTTATATGATTACGAACGGTATGATTTACCTGATGCCGTTTTATTTACTGTGGATAAAACTTCTGACTAAGCAGGAAACCGGTCTGATGATGGCAGTACCGTCAGTTATGCAGTTACTGACCGGTTACGCTTCAGGGAAACTGTCAGATAAAATCAGCATAAAGAAAATCTGTTCGGCTGGTATAATAATCATTATTATCTCTCTTATACTTCATTTGTTTTTATCGGGCGGAAGTCCTTCCGCTTATATATTTCTGGCAATGGCTCTTTACGGCGGTGCAATAGGATTTTTTATTCCCGCGAACACGAACAATATAATGTCTTACGCGCCGGCGGAGAGCAAAGGAAGCGTTTCAAGTTTTATGACAACTTCTATAAGACTCGGCTCTGCATTAGGTGTGGTTATATTCGGCATGGTTCTGACTGCATTCGTTCCTTCAAAAGACACTCTGCCGGCTGGCATTCCTACTGATATAATCATGGCGGGATTCAGGGGAGCGTTTATTACGGCAATTGTTCTGGCAGTAGCGGCTTTGGCAGTTATATCATTTACGGAGAATAAAAAAAAGGGGGGCTAAGCGAGCCCCCTGAATTGATTTTATGATATATACTTGCCTCGAGGCGTGTAATGAGTATGAAGCAATTTATGCGACAGATGTCCGCATGGACCTTCCGTGAAAAACTTTTCATAAATCATCGTAACATAAGGATTATCGTGAGCTTTTCTGATTTCAAGTGATTCATCTTCTTCATAAATCGCTTTTGCCCTTGCTTTCCTGATTTCGAGCGATGTAGGAATGGGTTGACCGCCGCCGCCTATACACCCGCCCGGACAAGCCATGAATTCTATAAAATGACATTCGCTGAATTTTCCGCCGTTCTTTATGTCGTCCATAACTTTCTTTGCATTTGCCGTACCGTGGGCTACTGCCAGTTTAAGCGTAGCGCCTTTGAGCCAGTTCCAGTCTTTAACAAGATGTTTTAATATATCGGGAACGGGTCCTACCGCTGATATCGGGATTTCGTAGTATTTCACACCTTCAAAGCCCCTTACGGGTATTACGTTTGCCTTAGCAAATACGTCTTCAACTTTCAAACCCGTTACGAATTCAACTACAGAGCGGATAGCGGCTTCCATAACACCGCCTGTTGCGCCGAAAATTAATCCTGCACCAGAAGCATCGCCAAATGGTGTATCAAAGTGTTGTTTCGGCATTTCGGGCAGGAATATTCCCGCTTCTTTAATCATCTTTGCGAGTTCACGTGTCGTTAATCCGTAATCAACATCTTTATATCCCGAGGAATTCATTTCGGGCCTGTTGCATTCGAATTTCTTTGCACTGCAGGGCATCACGGCTACAGAAACAATATCTTTCGGGTCAATACCAACCTGCTGAGCATAAAATGTTTTAAGAATAGCACCAAACATCTGCTGAGGCGACTTTGCAGTAGATAAATTATCAAGATATTCTGGATAAAAATGCTCAATGTATTTTACCCACCCGGGTGAACAGGATGTAAACTGAGGCAAAGCTACTGTTTTATCTTTTTCTACAAGGGCTTTGTAAAGCCTGATAATAAGCTCGGTTCCTTCCTCAAATATAGTCAGGTCAGCAGTAAAGTTTGTATCAAAAACCCCGTTGAAACCGATTCTTTTGAGAGCTGAATTTAACTGATACGTCATTGAATGACCTGCTTCCAGACCGAAACATTCGCCGATTGCCGCTCTTGGAGAGGGAGCAGTCTGAATTACAACGTGTTTTTTAGGGTCTTCAATTGCCGCCCAGATTTCATCCGACGGGTCGTTCGCATGTAAAGCACCGGTCGGACAACGGTTAATACATTGTCCGCAATTAATACATATAACATCTGCAAGCGGCTTCTCTAGAAATGTGCCTATATGCGTTTTATCTCCCCTGTCAATTGCTTCAAGGACTCCGACTTCCTGGAGGTCTATACATGTACGTACGCATCTTTTGCAAAGAACGCACTTACTCATATCCCGTATGACAGAATACGACGATAAATCTTTTTCGTATGTGGGTTTTGTTACATGTCCGAAAGTATAACCGTCAACGCCGTATTCTTCCGCTAACGACTGAAGTTCGCAATTATTGTTGCGTATGCAGGAATAACATTCACCGAAGTGTTCACTGAGCATAAGATCAATAACATGTCTTCTTGCTTTGCGTACGTCGGATGTTGATGTTTTTACTTTTATCGGCGATGTAATCGGAAAAGCGCAGGCTGCCTGAAGAGTTCTCATACCTTCTACTTCCACAACGCAAACACGGCAGACTCCCGCTACGCAAAGATCGTCGTGATGACAAAGTGTAGGAATATGAATCTGGTTGTCCCTGCAGGCTTCTAGTATAGTTGTACCAAACGGAACAGATACCTTCTTTTCATTCAATTCAACGGTCACTGTTCCGCCTATTGTATTCAGGTCGGTTGGTTTTTCAACCTTAAAGGACTGCTGGCTTACCGGTGCTCTGGATTTCTTTTTATCTTCCATATTTATTTGGCTTCAATTTTATTTAAAATTTCATCTTTAAAATTATCAAGGATTGAAATAAACGGATTGGGACTTGATTGTCCTAAACCGCATTTAGACGCGATTTGCATTGACTTACCGAGGTCTTTAAGCTTATTAATATAATCGAACGTAAATTCGCCTTTTTCAATCATTTCAACTCCTTCGAGCAATTTAACATTTCCGATACGGCAGGGAGTACATTGTCCGCATGATTCTTCAACGAAAAACTCCATGAAGTTTTTAAGAACTTTCAGCATATCCCTGTTTTTCCCGAAAATCATTATTGAACCTCCGGTTGCTATATCCTCATAAGCGAAAGTACGGTCAAATTGAGATTCCGGTACGCAGACTCCGGAAGCTCCCCCGACCTGAACAGCTTTCGCTGAAGGCGCATCTACAAGTTTCAGCATTTCGCTGATTTTCGTGCCCCATGGAAGTTCATAAACACCGGGTTTTTTACAATCCCCGGAAATGGAAAACAACTTTGAACCGGCTGACTTATCGGTACCGACTTTAGCATACCAGTCACCGCCTTTTATGAGAATATGCGGAACAGAAGCGAGAGTCTCAACATTATTTACCGATGTCGGACAACCGTTAAACCCCCTATTTACCGGATAAGGAGGACGATTTCGTGATTCTCCCCTGTGACCCTCAAGAGATTCGATAAGGGCTGTCTCTTCTCCGCAGACATAAGCACCAGCTCCAAGCCTTATCTCGATGTCAAAATCGAAGTTTTTTCCGAGTATATTCTTACCGAGCAGATTATCCTTTCTCATTTTTTCAAGATAATCTTCAAGAAAACTCAGCATATATTCATATTCACCCCTCAAATATACTATTCCGACTTTAGCGCCTATCGTAAATCCTCCGATAACCATTCCGTCGAAGACTAATTCGGGGTATTCCATCAGAAGGACCCTGTCCTTGAACGTTCCGGGTTCGCCTTCATCTGCATTACAGATAATAAATTTTTCATCGGCTTTTGACGCTGCTGTAAGCATCCATTTCGTTGACGTTGGGAAACCAGCTCCGCCTCTGCCTTTTAGTTTTGAAGATCTTACTTCGAACAAGATGTTTTCTCTGCCTATCTCAAGTGCCTTACTTATGCCTTCACCGCGTTTATATTCGGAAAAAAGCACAATACCCGTCCGTTTTTGCTTAATTGAATTTGCTTCCATAGAAATAGAATTTAGATTTGTAATATCGAAAATCCGGTGTAATAACCAGGTTTGACAAGTGTTTTTTTTTAATCCTCCAAAGATTTATATAAGTTATATAAAATGTACTGCTTCTTCAATATATTTATTTTTACACTACTGCAATCCCGAAATCAGATAATACGGGAATATATACTTGTTAACTTTGTACATTATTTTTGTCTTTTTTTTTACCGATATTTCGGTCAATTATTCATATTATTTGAGTATTTTCAAAAGCACAATATCAGTCTTCAGGAAGGACATAAAATCCGAAATACGGAACCGCTATGTGATTAATTCGCTCCTTATGTTTGTAATAATAACAATAGCGATTATCAGGTTCTCCATAGGTGACGAAAAGGTAGAGGATTCTGTACTTTCGGGGTTATTCTGGATAGTAATTTTCTTCTCGGCAATAAGCGGACTTGCGCGTGTATTCATTAAAGAAGAAGAAACCGGAACTTCGCTTGCATTAAAATTATCAGCCGACCCTTCCGGAGTCTTTTTGGGAAAACTGTTGTTTAATTTTATACTCACTTTTTCTCTGAATCTCGTGATTTTCTTTCTTTTTGTATTAATAACCGATATAAGAATTCTGAATTTTCCGGCTTTTTTCCTGACGGTTATTCTCGGTAATTTCGGAATTGTATCGGCTTCAACTATTATCGCCGCGATAATTGCAAAAGCAAATTCAAAGGGCACACTTTATCCGGTGCTTGCTTTTCCCGTTCTTCTGCCTTTATTACTGACATTGATAAGCTCGACTAAACTCGCAAGTGAAGGCGCCGATACTATGGCACTGATGAGCGACTATCAGATTCTTATATCTTATACCGTAGTTATTACAACCTTATCATTGCTTTTATTTAAACATATCTGGGAGGACTGATACTATTACAAATTTAAATTTTATGAAAAACAAATTATTCTATGATGATATATCAGGATTTTATGACGATATGATTAACTCTGATGCTATAATTAAATCAAAACGGGGGTTATTCAAAAGGATATTACCGGAATGGGTAAAAACGGCTGCGGATGTCGGTTGCGGATCGGGAAATGACTCAATCGCTCTCTCGATGAACGGATTAAATGTCACGGGATTCGATCCGTCTGCAAAAATGATAAAGACAGCCAGAATTAACGCCAAAACATGCGAACCGGGAATAAAATTCGAACAGGCAAGCGCTTCGAAAATCGGGGCAAAGTATCATAATAATTTTGATGCCGTATTATCTCTCGGCAATGCGATACCAAACATTCAACCTTCTGAACTTAAAACGGCATTTAACAAAATTCATACTATACTTAAAGTTAACGGAATTTTTTTAGCTCAATTACTTAATTACGGCAATGTTCTCAGGGAAAAGAAACGTATTGTGAATATAACCAAATCGAAAGACAGAATTTTTCTCAGGTTTTATGATTTTTCATCTGACAGTATTGTTTTTAATATTCTTGAATTCGGCAAGAACAATTTAAATGACAGGAAACTTCATTCAACAGAATTATATCCGTATCAAAAAGACTATCTTACTTCTTTAATGGCGGGAACAGGATTCAGGAATATCAAATGCTACGGTGATTTCGGATTTAACAGATTTTTAAGAAATTCTTCTAAAGATTTAATACTCACTGCGGAGAGATAGCTTAAAACTTGTCTGTATAGGGTCAATTATACGGAATGATTCTGATTATTTGTTATTTATTAATATACTGATTATATGATATTAAAATATTAAAATTATCAAACTAATATTCTTATTGATGAATGATTTTTTAACTAATGTGCTCTGCCGCGTTTATATAGACTCTGCTCTGCAGGGTATGGTAGCACTTTTCGGCGGAAGATTCATTTTTGTTAATCGCAGAGCTTCTGAAATAACGGGTTATTCCAGCGAAGAGCTTTTGGGGTTTTCAGCGGCGGAAGTTGCGGACTTAGTTTATAAAGATGACCTGCCTAATTTTATGTACTATGCCGGGCGATATTACAAAGGGATAAACATTGAATCAAAGCTTGAATACAGATTCCGGCATAAAAACGGGACATATAAGTGGATTGAATGCCAGACAAAATCAATTGAACATGACGGTAAAGTCTATCTTGTACAATTAATCCTTGATATAGCAGAAAAAAAGACAGCCGAAGAAAGAACTTTTAATAGTGAGGAGAAATACAAAAATTTTATCGAACAAAGTAACGAAGGGATTTATCTTCTGGAATTTAAAGAGCCGGTAAATATTGATCTGCCCACGGAAGATAAAATCCGTTTATTTTATGAATACGGATACATAACCGAATGCAATAATTCTCTGGCGAGAATGTACGGTTTGAAATCAGCGGAAGATATGAAAGGAAAGAGACTGATTGAAATTCACGGAGGCAGTGAAAATGAGATTAATCGAAGTGCGTTCCGGGATTTTATAGAAAGTGGTTATAAGACACTGGATATTGAGACCGAAGAAGTAAAACAAAACGGAGAAAAAGTTTGCTTCGTTAATGATGTTACGGGAATTATTACAAACGGTTTTCTGAACGGTATATGGGGGTCACAGAAAGATATCACCGAAATAAAAAAATCGGAAAACCGAAAAAACGCCGCTTACAGGATTTCAGAGGCGGTTCATAATGTAAAAGATCTGGATGAACTCTTTATATCTATACATGAAATCGTCGGCTCTTTTATGCCCGCTGATAATTTTTATATTGCTCTGTATGACAGGAAATCGGACGTTATTAACTTTCCGTATTTTGTTGACGAGTTTGACACAAAAATTAATCAAAAGAAACCTTCAAAAGGAGCTACCGAATATATATTAAAAACCGGTAAACCATTGCTGGCGCATCCGTACAAATTCAAAGAACTTGAAAAATCCGGTGAAGTGGAATTGATCGGTAAATACTCCGAAGATTGGCTCGGAGTACCATTAATTTCCGAAGAATATACTTTCGGGGTGATTGTTGTCCAGTCATATACCGAAGGCATCGGATTTACGGAAGATGATATGGATATGCTCGTATTTGTAGCCGACCAGACTACACTTGCTATTGAGAGAAAGAAATCCGAAGAGAAAATAAAATCAAGCGAGGAAAAATACAGAAATTTTGTTGAGCAGAGCCTCGAAGGTGTTTATTTTATTGAGTATTATGAGCCTGTTAATATTTCGGACCCAGTTGACATACAAATAAAAAACATTCTTGATAACGCATACATAAGCGACTGTAATGACCTGTTCGCAAAGATGTATGGATTCAAATTAAAAAATGAACTGATAGGAAAAAAATTAGCAGAACTTTATGAAATATTCGGAAAAAAAGATAATTATGATTCAATAATACAATTTATCGAAAATGACTATAAGATACTGAACAAAGAAACTACGGAAAAAGACATTTACGGCAATGAAGTATATTTTCTTAATAATTTTGCCGGGATAAGAAAAGATGGCCATTTAATTTCGCTTTGGGGAACACAGATTGACATAACAGTGCAAAAAAAAGCTTTAAAGAAAAACGAATTCATGAGCAGGCTGCTGCTTGCAGTATCAAAATCCGAAGAAATTCTGTTAATTGAACAGGATGTTAATAAAGCTCTCGGGACGGCTATTGAAATTATCGGAAAAGCCGCAGCAGCTGACAGGGTCAATATTTATGAGAACTGTTATGATGAAAAAACAAAAAAGCAAATAGTCGTCAGAAAATATGACTGGTGTTCGAATGGCTCTTTTGATTTAACTGATAATAAGACGGGGGATATTTTTGTTCCCTATGGTATTTTCGGGAAACTGTTGAGTGAATTGTCCTCCGGAAAAGTCATATCGGGAATTTATACCGATTTCCCTCCGAAAGAAAAAAATGTTTTTATTTCGCACGGAATAAAATCAATATTGGTTTTACCGGTTAATGCAGGGGGATATTTCTGGGGATACATCGGAATAGAGAATTGCTCGGAATGCAAAGTATGGGACGAATCCGAAAAAACAATACTGAAAACTTTAGCAAACTCTATAGGAGGATTGATTTCCAGAGAAAAAGCAGAAACATCATTACGATTCAGTGAAAGTAAAAACAAGGCGCTTCTTTCGGCACTGCCGGATATTATGTTTGTCCAGACAAGAGACGGAGTTTATCTGGATTATCACGCCCGCGACGAAAAAATGCTTTTTTTACCTCCGGAACAATTTCTCGGAAAGAATTTAAACGAGGTTTTACCGGAAAAGATCGCTAAGGACGTCACGTTATTATGCGAGAAAGTTTTCACCGAAGGGAAACAGCAGTTTTATGAGTATAATATTAATTTACCCGGCGGTAATTATTTTTATGAAGCGAGAATGGTGGCACATGACGATAATAAAATATTATCTATTGTCAGGGATATTACTTCCCGTGTAAAATTATATGCTGAACTTAAATCCGCTAAAGAAAAAGCCGAGGAGATGTACCGGATTAAAACGAATTTTCTTGCTAATATGAGCCACGAACTCAGGACGCCATTGCATGGAATCCTTGGTTTCGCTCAGGTACTTATGGAAGAAATTGATCATAAGGAATACAAGGATATGTCCGAGATAATTTATAAAAGCGGAAACCGCCTGCTTGAAACACTAAACATGCTTTTAAATTTCTCGAAGATTGAGGCAGAAAAAATTACAGCTAATTATTCGATATTTAATGTTAACGAAGTGATTCAGGAAGTCTCCAAATTGTTTGAACCATTAGCGAAAAGCAAAGGGCTTTTTTTAAATAATAATTTCAGGAATTCTTTCGTTTACGCAAGATTAGACGAAAGACTGCTAAGGGAAGTATTGATAAACCTTGTTAATAATGCGATAAAATTTACGGAAAAAGGCGGCATTACTTTGATTATTGACATAATAGAAGATAATTTTATCATACGTGTACAGGATACGGGAATCGGAATACCCGAAGAAAAACACGGCTTAATATTCGAAGAGTTCCGGCAGGAAAGTGAAGGGATTAGCAGAAATTTTGAAGGGACGGGACTCGGACTTACACTTACGAAGAAATTTATTGATTTGATGAACGGTACTATACAGGTTGAAAGCACTCCGGCTGAGGGTTCAACTTTTATCGTCACACTTCCGGTCGGTTTCCTATCGGGAAATAAGATTTCATCTGAAACCGAAAAAACAGGAGTCCCTGAATCGGCAAAAATCATTAAAACCGGCAGTGATAAAACAAACGAAAAAAAGCTTTTATCCGTACTCCTTGTTGAAAATGATTTTGTTTGCATACAGCTTGTAAAAACATATCTGCGAAATCTATACTATCTCGACTACGCTAAAGACGGAGAAAGTGCTGTTAATCTAGCCAAAGAAAAGCATTTTGATGTTATACTTATGGATATAAATCTCGGACTTGGTATGACGGGAATCGAAGTTACAAAAATTATCAGAGCAATACCGGGATATGAAAAGATACCGGTGATTGCAGTTACTGCATTTGCAATGACAAAAGACAAAGAAGAATTCCTCAATGCAGGATGCTCATTTTATATTGCAAAACCTTATGAAAAATCCGATTTACTCGGAATTCTTGATAAGGCTTTATGCAGACAGAGAATGAAGAATATTAACACGCCGGCAGTAATTGCCGCCGTGCAGTAAAAAATACTTACAGTGGTGTTTAACCCGAAAATATTTTATAAATTATACTGAAAAACATATATGAGAATAAGCAAAAATAACACAGCGGCAATTATTATTGACGTGCAGGAAAGATTATTTCCTTTCATACATGAAAAAGAGAAATTATCCGGAAATATCGTCCGCCTTATAAACGGGCTAAAAGCGCTGAATATTGATATTATCTGTACAGTTCAGTATTCAAAAGGGCTTGGAATAAATATTCAGCCTATAAGAGAAGCTATCGGGAACTATTCCCATATAGAGAAAATGTCTTTTAGCTGCTGCGGATCGGACGAATTTTGTGATGTTTTAGCAAAAACAGGCAAGAATAATATAATTATCACAGGAATCGAATCGCATGTCTGCGTTTTGCAAACTGTAATTGATTTAATAAACAAAAATTATCAGCCGGTCTTAATTGAAGACTGTGTTTCATCGAGAAATCCGAATGACAAATTAATAGCCGTTGAAAGAATGAGGCAGGAGGGCGCTATAGTTTCGACTTACGAATCTATTCTCTTTGAACTTTGCGAGGTGTCGGGAACGGAAACTTTTAAAGCTATATCAAAAATTGTAAAGTAGAGATTTTGTAAAGTGACCGTATTAAGACTGATATTTATGGTTATTTCAAGTGTAACGCTTGGCACTGCGGCTATCTTAGCGGCGCCGTTTAATTATAAAGGAAAAAGCATTTATTTCGTTTACAGGATATTCGGGAAGGTTATTCTTTTTCTGTCCGGTATCAGGCTGGAAGTTATATTTAAGCAGAACCTGGAAGAAGGAAAAGAATATATATTTGTTTCAAATCATTTGAGTTATCTCGATATTCCCGTATTAATGACGGCTTTACCGAGAAATATAAGGTTTATTTACAAAAAATCACTTTCCTGGGTACCAATTTTCGGCTGGGCAATGTATCTCGGCGGATATATACCAATTGACAGGGCGAATGCAAGAGAAGCAATTAAATCTTTGAAAAAAGCTGCGGAGAAACTAAATAAATTTCTTTCTATTATCATATTCCCAGAAGGCACAAGGAGCAAAGACGGCAGGACGGCAGATTTTAAAAAAGGCGCTTTTATGCTGGCTGGTATGGCAAAATCAGAAATAGTTCCGGTATCAATAATCGGTACTGACAGTATAATGCCAAAGTACGGAATTAACATAAAACCCGGAACAGTGAAAGTTATTATAGATACTCCTGTTACATATATGAACGATAAAGGTTTTATGAATCGTATCAGGGAAAAAATTATTGAGAATATTAATTTAAACAATAAATTATAAGAAATGAAAAACATAAGAATAATAACGTATAAATGATTATTCTCGGCATAATACCTGCAAGATATTCCTCAACAAGATTTCCGGGTAAACCGTTGGCGGATATTGCAGGAAAACCGATGATTCAAAGAGTATATGAAAGATCGGCGAAATCCCGGCTTATTAACAAATTGATTGTCGCAACAGATGATAATCGCATTTTTGATTGTGTTAAGAAATTCGGAGGGAATGCGATATTGACATCTAAACATCACAAAACCGGTACTGACAGGATTTGCGAAGTAATCTCGAATATTGAAAGCGATATTGTCGTAAACATACAGGGTGACGAACCGCTGATATACGCCGGTAACATTGACTCTGCGATAAAACCTTTATTAGAAGACAAAAAAATTAATGCGGGAACTCTCGCTATAAGAATCACAAGCGGGGATGATATAAACGACACTAATAAAGTTAAAGTTGTCGTTGATACTGATAGTTACGCTTTATATTTCTCAAGATCGGTAATTCCGAATAACAGGTTAAAAAAAAAATCAATAAAATATTATAAGCATATCGGTTTATATGTTTACAGAACGAAGTTTTTGAGTGTTTATAATCGGTTGAGACCGGGTTTTTGCGAAATTGCCGAAAGTCTTGAACAATTAAGAATACTGGAAAATGGCTACAAGATAAAGGTTGTTATTACAAAAAAGGATTCCATTTCTGTGGATACTCCTGAAGATCTGACTAAATTATTAAGTTTAATTAAAAATAAAAGTATAAAGATTTGAAACAGACAAAGTACATTTTTTTAACAGGCGGAGTTGTTTCATCACTCGGGAAAGGGATTGCCGCGGCATCTCTCGGGTTATTACTGAAATCCCGCGGACTAAGAGTCACTCTGCAGAAATTCGACCCGTATTTAAACGTTGACCCGGGAACTATGTCCCCTTTACAGCACGGAGAAGTTTTTGTGACCGATGACGGCACGGAAGCCGATCTTGACCTTGGACATTATGAACGTTTCATTGACGAAAATATGTCAAAGTGCAACAATACTACGACCGGACAGGTTTATAATACGGTAATAACGAAAGAACGGAGAGGTGACTATCTGGGAGCTACTGTTCAGGTAATTCCGCATATCACAGACGAAATAAAAAAACGCTTAACACAGATTTCAAAAGACAATAAATATGATATAATTATTACTGAAATCGGCGGGACAGTCGGTGACATCGAATCTCTTCCTTTTCTTGAGACAATCCGACAGTTGATGATGGAAGTCGGCAAAGCGAATTCACTATGCGTTCATCTTACACTTGTGCCCTATATAAAAGCGGCGGGAGAACTGAAGACCAAGCCAACCCAACACTCGGTGAAAACACTGCTTGAAATCGGAATACAGCCGGATATACTTTTATGCAGAAGTGAAAGGGTAATATCCAAAGAAATGAAATCAAAAATCGGATTATTCTGCAATGTGGATCCCGGCTCGGTGATGCAGGCGCTTGATGCGGATTCGATATACAGTGTCCCGCTTAACCTTCACAGCGAAAGATTCGACGACGTAATCATTAAAAAACTCAATATTAAATGCGGTAAGCCGACGCTTGCAAGCTGGAAAAAAGCAGTCCAAAAAATATTAAATCCGAAAAAAGAAATTACCGTCGGAATATGCGGAAAATATAACGCTGTTCCCGATGCATATAAAAGCATAATCGAATCATTTGTCCATGCCGGAGCATTCAATGAAACAAAAGTTAAACTGAAATGGATTGATGCCGAAGAGATTGAAAGATATCCTTCACGGATAAAAGATATTTTCAAAGACGTAAACGGACTGCTCGTCTGTCCGGGATTCGGAGAAAGGGGTATTGAAGGGAAAATCACCGCAGTCAAATATGTAAGACTGAATAAAATTCCGTTTTTCGGAATTTGCCTGGGACTGCAATGCGCCGTAATAGAATACGCGCGAAACGTATGCGGACTGAAAAATGCGAATTCAACCGAATTCAGGACATCAAAACATAATGTAATTGATTTAATGGAATACCAGAAATCTGTAGTTTTGAAAGGAGCTTCAATGAGACTCGGTTCTTATCCGTGTATTATTGACAGAAAATCTCTCGCTTATAAGTGTTATAAAAAGGAATTTATTAACGAACGTCACCGCCATCGTTATGAAGTAAATAATAACTACAGGAAAATTCTCACAGATAATAAATTACTTCTTTCCGGAGTCTCTCCCGACGGGTCTTTAGTTGAAATTGTTGAGTTACCTCAGAAATCTCATCCGTTTTTTATAGCAAGTCAGTTTCATCCTGAATTTAAATCAAGGTTAATTAACCCGCAGCCAATTTTCAGGGAATTTATTAAAGCTTGCAAAGAGTTTAAATGTTAAGTAAGTGTTTTGAAAACAAATGAGTTATTTTGGATATTAAAGGATTAACTGCCGCTGAAGTTAAACAAAGGTCAGATGAAGGACGTGATAACAAATCGGCATCACATAAGACAAAAACATACAGGGAAATAATTATAGAAAATATTTTCTCTCTTTTTAATTTTATCATTTTCGGAATAATCGGATTTGTAATATTTTTTTACATTAAAAACAACGATCAAAGGCTGTTACTCGATTCAATAGGAATTCTTTTCATAGCGTTCACAAATGTTTCGATTGCCTTATACCAGGAAATTAAATCGAAAATCGCACTCGATAAGGTCAATTTACTGCTTAAAAAAGAAGTTACGGTAGTACGCGACGGCAAAAAACAAAAGATTGACCAGATTAAGATTGTAGTTGATGACGTTATTGAAATCATCAGGGGTGATCAGATTCCGGCAGACGGTACCGTTTTAAATACGAGACGGCTTGAGATAGACGAATCATTATTGACCGGTGAATCTGTTCCGATAGAGAAAGAAAACGGAGATGTTTTACTCTCGGGGAGTTTTTGTGTTGCGGGGGCGGGTTATTATCAGGTGAATAAAGTGGGAGACGAGAGCCATGCACACGCAGTTACTAACCTCGCAAAGAAATATAAATTTGTTTTGACCCCTCTGCAAAAAAGAATTAATCTTATTCTGAAGATTTTGTTCGGGATTGCGCTGATACTTGTTGCGGTAGAAATATTAACATGGAATGCCAAAGGAACTGTAAACGGTGATTTTGTAGAGCATATAAGGAAAATTGCCACAATACTCATTTCTCTTGTCCCGCAGGGATTAATATTAACAGCTTCTGTTACATTTGCAATAGGAGTTTACAAAATAAGTAAAATCGGAGCAATTGTTCAGAAGCTCAATGCTATTGAATCTTTTTCAAATGTTCAGTATGTGTTCATGGACAAGACGGGCACACTCACTGAAAACAACCTCAAAGTACACAAGCTGAGTGTTCTGGACAAAGATATTACGGAAGAAAATCTAAAGGAACTTCTTGGCTCTTTTGCTTACCACTCAACAGAAAAAAATGCTACAATAAGGGCGCTTGAAGTTTACACACCTTCCGAAAAAACTATATTTACGGGAGAAATGCCTTTCAGTTCCGATACTAAAATGAGCATACTGGAAATAGAGTGCAACAATATCAGGAATACATATATACTCGGAGCTTATGATATTTTAATATCGCGGACAGAAAAAGATATTGAAATTAAAGCCTCCGGACTTATAAACGACGGGGGTTTAGGAATATACAGAAATCTATTATTCGGTAAAATTCAGGGAATCAGGGCAGAAGAACTATTTAATGAAATAACGACGGATAAGCTCAAACTTCTTCGAATCGTACCATTGGGGATAATATCTATATCAGACACAATTCGCGCGGATGTTCTTGATGCGATAAAACTCTTTGAAAAAAACGGGATTAAATTTAAAGTACTAACGGGAGATTCTACAGAATCTGTAAAAGCAATTCTTAAAGAAATCGG